>OFFK01000365.1_pt1 | contig 39884 bp, 33 predicted proteins | sample 1521361 | NCBI WGS metagenome assembly OFFK01 (sample SAMEA3504096, study PRJEB24116) | mouse gut metagenome | biome: mouse gut; feature: mouse-associated habitat; material: faeces | place: Denmark | collected 2011 | reverse complement strand
GTGTACGCGAACCGTCCGAACACAGATATGGAAAAGCCGCAGGACGCATTTTATGACATTCCCTGACTTTGGGGGTGGGATGTTTTTGTTTCTGGGTGGTTGATTTTAGTTGATTTAGTTGGGTTAGTTGCTAGGTTGTTTCTAGGATTACGAGTTGGTAGCTTTGGAGGGAGATTTGGCGGTTGGGGGTTGTTTTTAGGGGGGCGGCGCAGTTGTTTAAGAGGACTTTTTTTATAGGGGTTGGCAGGGTTATGGTTCTTGGTTTCGAACAGGTATTCGCCAGAACAAGAAGGGTTTTTTCTTGGCCTTTTCGGTAGAAGGCCGTTAGGTTGGTCTCTTCTTCCAGGAAGGGTTCTTGACTTCCGTAGACGATTGCTTCTTCATACTCGGGGTCTGTTCTTAGTGCTATGAGTTTTTTGTAGAAGCTTAAAACGGAGTTTTCTTGAGATTCCTGTTCTTTGACGTGGATGGTTTGACAGTTTTCGTTGACGGGGAGCCAGGGGGTGCCGGTTGTAAAGCCTCCGTGGGCTTCTTCGCTCCACTGCATGGGGGTTCGGGCGTTGTCGCGGCTCATCTCGGCTACAAGCGCCAAGGCTCCCTCCCCGGTATAGCCGTGCTCCAGGGCTACCTGGTATTCGTCCAGGGTGCTGATGTCGTCTACTTCTTCGATGGAGCGGAAGGTTTTGTTGGTCATGCCGATCTCCTGGCCCTGATAAATGAAGGGGAGGCCGAAGCTCATAAGGGAGATGGCTGCCAGGAGCTTTTTGCCCTGCTCGGTTTGGCCTTCGGCCGGAAGATAGCGGCTGACGCCTCTTGGCTCGTCATGGTTTTCGATGATGTTTGCCATCATGCCGATTTCCTGGGAAATGGCCTTGCTTGCAAATACGGCGTCCCGGAATTGGTCCATTGTGACGGGACGGCGGTTGTACCAGCCGTGATCGCTGCCTCCTAGGAGGTGGGGCGCGAAGTCGAAGATGGATTCGAAGCAGCCGTCTTCTCCGATATAGCGCTTTAGCTCCTGCTGATCGAAGTCAAACAGCTCTCCGATGGTAAATGCGTTGTAGGGGGCAAAGGCTTCTTTTTTCATTTCCATTAAAAAGTCCAGGATTCCGTGGGCGGAGGCGAGCATGGTGGTTGCGGCGCACATGCCGTCCTCCCGATCTGCGGGGAAATCCTCGAAACGCAGGTCTTTTTTGATGTTGATGATGGCGTCGATGCGGAAGCCGGCTACGCCTTTTTCCAGCCACCAGCGGATCATTTTGTAGATCTCCTGGCGAAGTGCCGGATTCTCCCAGTTGAGATCGGGCTGTTCTTTTGCGAACATGTGCAGGTAGAACAGGTTGTCATAGCCGGGAAGCGGCTCCCATACGCTGCCGCCGAAGTAGGATCGCCAGTTGCAGGGCGGGTTGCCGTCTTTTCCTTCGCGGATGTAGAAGTATTCTCCGTATGGGCCGAAGGGATCTTTTAGTGCCTTTTGGAACCATTCGTGCTGATCGGAGCAGTGGTTTACTACCAGATCCATTACGATGGCGATGTCTCGTTTTTTTGCTTCTCTCAGCAGTTCGTCCATGTCTTCCATTGTTCCGAAGGCCGGATCGATGGCGTAATAATCGGATATGTCGTAGCCCTGGTCTATAAAGGGGGATTGGTAAATGGGGGATATCCAGACGATTCCGATTCCCAGATCTTTTAGGTAGTCCAGTTTTTGGATGATTCCCCGAAGATCTCCGATGCCGTCGCCGTTGCTGTCATAAAAGCTTTTGGGGTATATCTGGTACGCCGTTTTGTTGTGCCACCATCTTTTTTTCATGTCTGCCTCCATTGGGAAGGGAGCCGCCTCATTTTACGGCAGCTCCTTCTTTTTCCTGTCTTGATTTACAATGTTCACCGCTATTCTTTATGTCCGACAAATTTTGTTCCTATTTGTTTTCCTTTTACTATGTCATAGAGAGCCGCCGGGTTGCTGCCGTTGGCTACAATGGTGTCGATGCCCTGGGAGGTTGCAAGGTCGGCTGCCTGAAGCTTGGTGCGCATACCGCCGGTGCCCCGCCTTGAGCCTGCACCTCCGGCCAGCTTGTATGTACTGTCGTTTATCTCGTCAATCTGCTCTATCAGCACCGCATCCTTGTAGAGACGGGGATCTTTGTTGTAAAAGCCGTCGATGTCGGAGAGGATGATCAGCTTGTCTGCGCTGCAGAGTACGGCTACGACTGCGGAGAGCATGTCGTTGTCTCCGAAGAGCTTTTCTTCGGACTCGATCTCCGTGTAGCTTACGGAGTCGTTCTCATTGACAATGGGGATGATGCCATGCTCTAAGAGGGCGTCGAAGGTGTTGGTCAGGTTTTCTTTTTTTTCCTCCTGGGTGATGTCCTCGGCATTCAGCAGGATCTGGGCTACGGTTTTGTCGTAGTAGCCGAAAAATTTGTCGTAGAGGAACATGTTGGTGCACTGTCCTACGGCTGCGGCCGCCTGCTTCATCCGCATGCTGCGGGGCTTTTCTTGGAGGCGCATTTTGTTGGCTCCTACGGCTATGGCGCCGGAGGATACGAGAATGACCTCATGTCCCATATTTTGAATATCTGAGATAGCCAGGGCAAGCTCCTCCATCCGGTGAAGATTGCTGTTGCCCAGTTCGTTGGTCAGGGTGGTGGTGCCTGCCTTGATGACGATTCGTTCTTGTTTTAAGCTCATGTTTTCTCCTATTTTAAGTCGCTGCGCGACGGCACTAAAGGGTAAAGTCGCTTCGTCACACCTGTTATGAGAGAAACTTTTATTCGAAAGGGCACTCATAAAAGTTCCTCTCGTGCGCCTTTGCGACTTTACCAGACGGCCAAAAGCATTTTTTATAAACAGGTGCATGTGTCTGTAAGTCAACTTTTTAAAAATCCAGCAGTATTGGCACCTGGTTTTCCATTGAAAACTTAACGGCCCTCCATAAGATGGAAAAGGCAAACTTTGCCAGGGATTCCGTATTGTAGACAGTGTGTTCTTCCATGCCGGCTTTTGTCAGCTTTCCGTTTTGGATCTCTGCGTCCGCCGGGTAGCCCTCTGAGCGGGACCAGCTTAAAATTGTTTCTTCGTCCGCATTCCAGCCGATGGTGTTGATCTGCTCCAGCTCCATTTTCAGGGCGCCTGTGGTAGAGAAGGTGATTTCCTCGTCTGTGGGGCAGGGGGCGTTGAAAGCCAGGCCGTCCGCTATGGGCAGCCACCAGCTTGCGCCGATAAACAGAGACCAGACTCCGTGATCCTCGTCCTCTCCCATCCGCTGAATCAGAGGATGATTTTCAAAATCCCAGCTCTTTTCCACGGTTTCCTGCAAAGGCTCCCCATAGGTCCTGGCTGCCGTGTACAGAAGCAAAGCTCCAAAGGCGTCCCAGTCGGGCTTGTCGGTGTAATAGGGGGTCTCATTGTCCTCGGTCCATGATTCATAGGGAGGACACTCCTTGGGAGAAATGGCCTCAAGAATCTGACTCTGCCAGTTTTTCATGGCATTTTTGATTTCCTGGGGATCTGCTTCTTCCTCCTGAACCGCCTGTTCTCCCCGGGGGGTGATACGGGAAAAGGAAAAGCCGTTGGTCTCAGCCCACTGCTGTGTGACGGTCTTCCAGTTGTGGGCGTAGTAGCGTGTGAGTGTTCCTGCATAAATGTCAAGTCCCATTTTATTCCTCCTGATTTCTGTTATTCCAGCGGACAATGAGCCACAATACTGGTTCTGATGTCTAACGATATTATACTAAGAATCCCTTTATTCTTCAAGATCCGTTCTTTATCCTTAAATCAGCATACGAAACGGCTGTAAAAGAAAGCCTACAACGCCCCAAGCCGCTCGTTTCCAGTAGGGTACTTCCTCCACCGTTATATGCTCCGGCACTTCATAGTTCCCGTCCGGCAGGACCCTGCGGCTGTCCGTCTCCATCTCCTTCATATAGCCCTCCAGTTCCCGGTTCAGCTCCCGGCTCTCCACCACCAGCATCAGTTCCGTATCCAGATAGGAGCTTCTCAAATCTAAGTTGTAGGAACCAATAACGGACAAATCGCTGTCTATCAAAATGCTCTTCGCATGGTTGGAAATACCGCCATCGTACTCATATAAGGGAATTCCCGTATCAAGAATCCTGTCCTTATTTCTCAGGTAATCGCTGGAAGCCACAAAATTGTCGCCGTTCTCCACGGAATTCAGCAGGATTTTCACATCCGGAACTGTCTCCTTCAGCATGGTAAGCTCCTGGCACATATAGGAATTCAGGACCACATAGGGCGACTGAATCACCACCCGCTCCCCGGCCTCCTTCATCAGCTGCACCAGCTTGTAAAATACTACCGGCTCTTTGGCGTAAATCCCCGTAGGATTGGAAATAAGCCGGATACTGCCCGCCTCATAGGTGTGCTGCTCGTAGTCCCATTCCGGATCAAAAAGCTTTGGAGCCTTTTTTGCAAGCTGCTCATAGCGTTCCTCCAGAAGGGCTCTCTGCTCCTTCACGCTCTCCTTTTTTGCCAAATCCTCATTGTTGTGGAAGGGCCTGCAGACTTCCAGATTCCAGACCTGTTCAAAATAGGCCTCCAGTTCACAAAGAGAGGTTTCCGGACTTCCCGGCTTTGTATTGTAAATCAGCACTTCACGGTCGCGGCTTACGTTTTTATCCGTGTACGTTCCGATAAAATAGTCAAAGGTGTTGCGGCCGCCCAAAATATAGGCTTCATCATCCACAATCACGTATTTGTCATGCATCCGGCCTTCAAGCTTCCAGGGAAACAGCAGATTCATAGGATTGTAAATCCGTATCTCCACATTTGGATGGGAGGAAAGGGCATAAAACAAGGAGCGCCCCTCCATGCGGACGGCGCCGCTGAAGCCGTCCACCAGAATCCGCACCTGAACGCCCTTGTCCGCCCGGTTTAAAAGCATTGCCAGGATGTCCATGGTGCTCTCTCCCGGACGCATGTCAAAGGTAGAGAGCACGATCCGCTCCCTTGCTCTGGCCATAAGACGGATTCGTTCCTCCCAGGCGCTTTCATTTGTCTCCAGAAGAGCTGCCCGATCCACGCCGGGCGTACCCTTGCGAAAAGCGGAAGCTTCAAAGTCCCCAACCGTCTCCGGGCGAAGCTCCGGAAAACGCATAAAAGGGACCGTGGCCCCTGTTATCAGATAGATAAATATAAGAAATACCAGGCATATCAGCTTATGTGCCCGGAAAAAACCTTTTGTTTTTTTGTGTTTCATCGACTGCTCCTTGTAAAAATCCTCATTCATATTTCCCGATGGAAACTTGATCTGTACCTGTCATTCTTCAAAATCAACCCAGAAATATCCCTCCGGAGCTTCCTCCGTGATTCTCCGGTTCAGATTAATCCAGCTTATGCATTTGTCCAGAATAATTGCATCCGCCGTTATCACATGATTCAGTGTCGAGAGAACGGTGTCCACATTGTAAATCACCTCTGCCTGTACCTCTAAGGAAAAGGCTTCCGACAGCTCCAGGATCCTCTGCCTCAGTCTTCCGGAGTTTGACACGGGTGAATCCAAGTAAAAGACAGCCTTTGCCGCATTTTCCTGCTCCAGCCTCTTTAAAATCCGGGTAATGGCAGTATCAGTCTTATCAATAAGGCGGTAAGTTCCCCTCAGCCCGGCCAGATCCCGGACAGTACCATCCATGCATTTCAGAAGAACGGAACCGGACAGAGCTACCTCCAGGGTTATGATAGTATTAAAGCCGTCTATATGAACGGTGCTCCCGGGCGTAAGTGCCTCTATCTCCTTTTCCTTCCTTTTTCGAATATGTTCATCCGATGAGACGGCTCTTGCCAGAGCCAGCCGCTGGCGTTCGGAGAGCTGATAGTGATTGCCCGTAAAGGCAGAAGCTCCCTTTATCTCATAGCCCTGATTCAGTAAATAGCGCAAATCATTGGCAGCCTTATGCAGTATTTCAGAGGATTTTGGACTAAACTCCCTCTCATCATCGGGGAAATAGCCTCGTTTCACTATTTTGCTCATATTCTTATACCATATGCTTTTTACTTCAGAGTCTTTTCCAGGCACACCAGACGCACGCCGGGGATGCCGTTGAATTCGCAGGCAACAATTCCGGCCTCACGGTAGCCCAGATGGCCGTACAGTCCGCGGGCCGCCTGATTGGAGGCATTGGTGTCCATCCGCAGATAAAGACAGCCGTTTTCGGCCGCATACTGCTCGTAAAAACGAACAAACCGGGTGCCGTATCCCTTTCCGGCAAAGACCGGGTCTACTACAAGGGTATGCAGCACCATAACCTCATCCTCCGGCGCATCGGGATATTCCCAGTCAGCACCCTCATACCCCGGCGCCTGAATCCGGTTGATTCTGGCAACGGCGGCTGTTGTCCCGTTCTCTGACAGCACAAACAGCTCTCCGGCCTCCGCGGCTTCCCTTGCTGTCTCTTCGGTTGGATAGACACCCCGAATCCACCCGGTAGCGGTCATTCCGGCCTCCTCTTTATCTAAAATATGCTCATAAATTTCCGCTGCCCTGGGAACATCCGCAAGCGTCCCCTTTCGTATCTCAATCATTTTCTGCTATCCTCCTGCCGTTTACAGCTGTAATTATCTGTAAATACTCATAAGTATATACAAAAAAGCGTATGCTGTCAAACACTTTTGATTCTCAGTTATGTAAGAATAATTCGTTCTTCTTGGGGGTGCCGCATGCCTTTTTCAGCTTCATGCTACCTGCCGTAAGGAATGCTTTGCTGACACTTCTGGCCTTCCGGGGGCATACGGCAATGCAGCGCATACAGGAAATACATGCGGAGGTGTCGGTCTTTGACGGATCTTCATCCGTAATTGCACCCACAGGACATTCCTTTGCACACAGGCCGCATTGGATACAGGCCTTTCCTGCCTTGGGCTTCATGGGCACGCCGCCATACTCACGATAAGGCCGGTTACCCGGAAAGTCTATGGGATCCGACAGTTCTCCCTCATCTATTTTAAAACGAAGCTCCCTGGCAAAGCCTCTAAGCTCCTCTTCATCCTGAGCATCCGGCCTCCCTGTTGCAAACTGGCGCATAATGGAGTGCTCGGCAATCGCCGCTATTCCGGCCACGCAGGAAAAACCGGAAGCTGTCAGGGTGTCCTGCAGCTCCGCAAAGGTATCATCATAATCCCGGGTTTCCGTATACTACCATCAAAACTTCCCTGGCTCCGTTTCCCTTCATCCGGTGCAGTCTGGATACGGCAATATCCGGAACCCGGCCGCCATAGGAGAGAACCGCTACAATACAGATATCATCCTTCTGAAAAGAATATGCGGAAAAATCAGGCCTGCAAGGTCAGGAAAATACTTTATGGGTCATTGCCGTTCATCAGCTCCGCTGTCCCCCATTCAGCATCTTCCTTCCTGATTCCCGATTGCAATCCAGCAGATACCGTCAGTCCCTCCGCCAAAGATTTTCTCCAGCAAGCTGCAGGCACACCCAACAATATGCGAGTTCTCCCCAAACGCCGGCCTCTCAACCCTCACCTCATGATAATCCCCAAGCAGCTTCCTCCGATTAATCTGCCTCTGCAGCTCATTCAGATAACGCTTTGGCAGCCAGTACCCTTCATGCCCAATCAGAACCTTCTGCGGATTATACAGATTCACCGCATTCGTAATACCGCACGCCAGCTTATCCACCAGATCCTCAAACACTTGGTTTACCCGCTCATCCTTTTCTTTCTCCGCCATCTCACAGAATCCTCTGAAATCACGGTTCTCCCCGGTAATCTCAGCCAGCCTCTTTGTAATAACCCTGCTGCCCGCATATGTTTCCAGACAGCCCCTTCGACCGCAGGTGCAAAGATTTCCGTTCCAGTCAATGCTCACATGTCCCAATTCACTTGTAAATCCGCTGAAATCACGGTTAATCTCTCCCCCGGACACTACGCCGGATCCGATTCCGTTGGAAATCCCCACAAAGAGAAAATCCTCCGCATCCCGGCCATTTCCATAATATTTCTCGGCCAGCGCCGCGCAGTTATACTGACTGTCAAAAAAGACCGGCAGCTTATATCTTTTCTTCAGCATGGAAACAATCTCTATATCCTTTTTCCCATAGAAATTAGGCGGGTTTAAAATTCTTCCCTGCCCAATATCCACCGGCCCCAGAGAGCCGATTCCTATCCCGTAGAGACGCTCCTCCCCGGCGCTTTGAAGGACCGCATCAATACTTTCATACAATTGCTCCCATATCCTGCCGCAGTTTTCCTTTGCCACAACAAATTTCCGGCGCATTATTACATTCAGCCTGAGATCGCACAATACCACGCTGCACTCATCCCGGAAGACGTGAACTCCTATCATTTTTGGCGCATTTTCAGAAAGGCAGAGACGGATGGGATTGCGCCCCTTTCCCTTCACCGGAAGCGACGCGCTCTCCTCAATGATACCCTCCTCCAGAAATTCACTGATAATGTGCGTTGCCGCCATTTTGGACAGCCCCGTTTTTTTTGACACCTCGATTCTGGAGGAACATTCCTCCGTGACAATCAGTTTTAAGACCAGTCCGCGGTTCTGCCTTCGAAGCGTCGTATTGTTCAGCCCTGCATCCTTCATTACTGGCACCAAACCTCAAAAAAGCATCTGCATTTTCGTCTGAGGCGCAAACATAAAGAGTGAGAGATCAATGTTTGCAATCATTCCTTTCTTCGCTTTTTCTTTCACCCTTTTCCCGAAGCAGCCGGGTAAACCAGTATCGGTGCTTTAAATGCTCTAATATCCGATGCATTTTAAAATCCCATCAATGATTCGGGCATTCGCCAGGGAAAATGCTTCCGATACGGCAGGCGTCTCGCCCTCCGTAATGCAGCGTCCCAGCTGTTCCACCTCCAACCGGTAATTCTGAGGGACCGCCACGGTTTTCAGCTCTTCCCTGCCTTCAAAGGTCTTCACCAGGTAGCTCAGCTCTCCCGGCGCATTAAAGCCGAATTTTACTCCCTGAATAGAGCCTTTTGTTCCGTGAATCTGAAAACGATCCAAAGCGGAATGTTTCTCCGTGGCAAGCACCATACCGCAGTCAAAGCTTGCCCGCAGACCATTTTCATATTCCATCAGAACCGTTGTGTACATATCTACATTTTCCCCCGAAAAAGAGCTGACCGCCTGAATTTTTTCCGGCTCCTTTCCAAGCATACGCAGAATCAGGCTGCTGCAGTAGACGCCCAGATCATAGGTACTGCCTCCCAGAGTTTCCCTGCGCATGCGGATATTTTTCTCTCCATAGTCCGATGTAATCAAGGCCGCCTCCATGTAGCGCACTTCTCCGATGGTTCCGTTTTCCAGCTCTTTGTGAATCTCAGCGATATAAGGGCTGTGCTGGTAGGCAAAAGCCTCCATCAGAAAAACCTTCTGCTCCCGGGCTGTCTCAAACATTCTTTGGGCCTCCTCCGCCGTGGGAGCCAGCGGCTTTTCGCACAGAACATGCTTCTTTGCCTTTAATGCTCTGATGGTCCACTCATAATGCATGGTATTGGGAAGGGGAATGTAGACTGCCTCCACCTGAGGATCCAAAAGCAGCTCTTCGTAGCTTCCATATGCCTTTTGGAAGCCGTATTTTTCTTTAAAAGCCTCTGCTTTTTCCATGCTGCGGCCTGCGATTGCATAAAGCTCACAGTTTTCTGCCTGCTTCATTCCCTCGGCCGTATCTCTTTCAAAAATATACGCTGTTCCCAAAACGCCCCATTTTACTGTTCTCATTTTAGTATCCTCCATATTAAATTCCGCAAAGTCCTGTCAAATCTCTTAAAGTGCCATCCGGTAAATTTCAGCCATATCTTCCTTTTTTAAGGGTACGACACAGCCGTTTGCTCCCCCCGAAGCCTGCTCGCAACTTGCTGCCATCCGCTCAATCTGTTCCTCTGTCGGGCTGATTCCAAGCTCTGTCAGGGATGTGGGCATGTGAATGGAGCGGTAGAAATCCTCCATGGCACGGATTCCTTTGTCAATGGTTTCTTCTTTTGTCCCTTCCGGAACAACGCCCAGTACATTTACCGCAAATTTTTCAAATCGATCCTTTGCCGCATGATTTACATACCTTGCCCAGCTTCCCCAGATTGCAGCAAGTCCTGCTCCGTGGGCTACGTCGAACATGCCTCCCAGCTCGTGCTCCAGATTGTGGCTGGCCCAGTCGCCTCCTCCTGTGGCACAACCCGTAAGTCCGTTATGTGCCAGGCTGCCTGCCCACATAATTTCTGCCCTGGCTTCGTAATTCTGAGGCTCATCCACAAGGATACGGGCGTATTTCATTACATTTCTCATCAGTGCCTCACTGATAACGTCTGTGATCTCCATATTATGGCTGTGATTGAAGTAACGCTCCATGGTATGCATCAAAATATCCGCAACGCCGCTTGCCGTCTGATAAGCCGGAAGCGTCATGGTCAGCTCCGGATTCATAACTGCAAATCTCGGACGGCACAAATCCGCATCATACGCCCGTTTCAGTCCTTCCCTCTCGTCGGTAATAACACAGCCGTCGCTCATTTCACTTCCCGCCGCCGCTATCGTAAGCACCACGCCCAGCGGCAGACATGCCTCTGCTTCCCGCTTTCCTTCAAAGAAATCCCACACATCTCCTTCATTTGCCACGCCGTATCCGATAGCCTTTGCCGAATCAATCACGCTGCCTCCCCCGACAGCAAGAATAAAGTCAACGCTTTCTTTTTTGCAGAGTGTGATTCCTTCATACACCAGAGAAAGGTGCGGATTGGGGACAACGCCGCCCAGGGTTACATAGGAAATCCCCGCTTCCTCCAATGAGTGCCGGATACGATCCAGCAAGCCGGAACGCGCCGCACTTTTTCCTCCGAAATGAATCAGAACCTTTTTGCTTCCCTGTTCCCTGATTAATTCGCCTGTCCGCAGTTCCGTCTCTTTTCCGAATATTACCTTTGTAGGGGTATAATACTCAAAATTTTGATACATTTTTTGCCCTCCGTTTTCATTCCGCAAAACCTCTCCGTGTACCTTTTATGAAAAAATTTCCTCCACAAATTGAGATTTTGCTGTTTCCAATTAGTACAACGCTTTTACTTTATACTTATATAATACACTCATTTTACTAATTGTCAAGGAATAATATTACATAAAACAGCCAAGTCCAGGTAAATCTCTCCTGTCCTTGGCTGTTTTACCGCTTATTTATTTTAATTCCAGCTCAAACCCCTCACCAACCTGCACATAATCATCACTTATCCGGCCGTCCTCCTCCGGGAGCTGCACCGCATACAGGGTCATGGCCGCACTTCCGGCATCCATATCCAGTCTGCCGTCGTCAATCACTTCCTCATTCTGCATATAACCCGATTTCTGATCCTGGGTACGTACGCCGAATTCCACCTGACGGCCAGCCGTGTCCTCCGCTTTTATCATTAAAATATAATTGGTCGGCCCGGAAATCTCATAGGAAATTCTCTGCTCCAGATCATTGGCCGTAAGCTCCTTAAGCGTAACCTTCACTCCATCCGGAAGCTCAAATTCCTTTTCTATGGCAACCCGCACCGTATCGGCAATCAAATCCGCACCGTCCGCCCGGAAAGCGAATTCCCATTTTCCTTTTACGCCATTCTGTAATCCAAGCTCATGAAATACGATCCGATAATCATTTTCCTGAGAAGAATCAATGCCTGTGTCTAACAAATTGTATTCCGCAACCACACCCAAGACCCTCTGCTCTTCGTCCAGAAAGCCTGCGCTTCCCCCTGCTGAAACCTTGAAATTATCTCCGTTGACATACAATGCTCCGTCCGGCGTCAGATACTCTTCCATCGGCTGACCGTCCTCACGCTGAAGGGTATAATTGATCACCAGCTTACCTTCGGAAACCACCGCCTCCTGAAGCGTTATCACATATCCCTTATCCGCCATGGGAGTATTGATTACCTCCTTGTAGTCGGAAAGCTCCCCGGAGAGCCCAAGGGCATTGCCAATGCTCCATCCAATCTGCTTGATGGCCGCATGCACTTCATCTCCGAAAGCCACTGTTCCGACTGTCAGAATCAGTGCGGCACAGGCTGCCACGGATACCCGGCGAAAAATTCCCTTCTTTGTCCGTTTTTCTTTTCGAATCTCATTTAAAACATTCTTCTGATATCTTTTCATTTCCACATCACTGGGGCACTCTGCCAGGTAGTCTTCAGGCGCTCCAAGCTCTGTTTTTATCTCATTTGCCAGTTTGTAGGCTTCCCTGTTCATATTTATGCCCTCTTCCTTTCTCCGAATTTGCTGCGGATTTTCTGCTTTCCGCGAAATATCCGTACATATACATTGTCTCTGCTGATGCCGAGGGCCTCTCCTGCTTCCTCCGGCTCCTCCTCTTCTATGAAAATCCGCCGGAACAGCTCCTGATCCTTGGGCTTTAAGCATCCTAAAATCTCCTCTGTTTCTCTTGAAAGCTCCTGTTCAGTAAGCTTACGGAAAGAGGGGTCCTCCTGAGGAATCTCCATTTCTTCAATGGGAACGGTGGTAAATTCCCGGCTCAGCCTGCGTAAGGCATCAATGGCCTCCAGACGCGCTACTCCGGCCGCCCAGCCCTCAAAGCTCCCTTTTGTCTCATCATAGCTGTCGATATTCTGCCAGATGCCCAGGAAAATATCATTCATACATTCCTCTATCCGGTCGGGAGCATTAAACAGGCGCTTCCTCACAATGGAATGAAGCAGGCCTCCGTAGGTTTCTATGACGTAGAGGATGCCCTCCTCCTTTTGCTTTTTGATCAAATCAATAAAATTATTTTCATTTTCTTTCATATACAGTTACCTCAAAATGAAATTCCGTAAGCTTACGCGGCGCCCGTCCGCTGCGCCTTTGGGGTTGAACATCATTGCTTTTTCCCGCCCCTTCACCTTATACTTCGTTTTAAAAATGGGAAATCTTACGGTTTTTGCAATTTTTTTAATATTTTCTGATTTTTGTCAGGGAAAAGCTTTGCGCCTTCAGCAAGCCGCCAGAACCGAAGGGACGGCTCATATTCTCTGCCTTGGTATTTATTTTTAGAATATATCAGCAAAAATAACGCTCAGATGTATGTCATGTGCATCTGAGCGTTTCATAAAAACGTATTCTATTCCATATATCCGCTTGAATCAATTCTAGTAGTCCGTACTGGAAATCCTTGTGCATATTTCTGAGGATATTTTTCCGAGAGTGCAGGTCAAAAAACGCAGACGTAGTGGTGCTACGGCGAGGCTTTTTGACCTGTGCTATCGGAGAAATAGACCGGAAATATGCACAAGGATTTCCGATACGGACTACTAGCATGAAGTCTCTTTTACAGAAGCATATAATCAAAGGTCCGCTTCAAATACTCATTGTACCCTGCCTTCTCCACAGCCTCCGAAGCAACAATGGAAATGCTCCCCAATTCCTTATCCCCCAGCATATAGGTAAGCTTCCCGATTTCCTGCCCTTCCTGTACGGGGGCGGTCAGTTCCTTGACGCAGAGCCATTTCTTTTCAATGGCGGTCAAATCCTCTCCTGTCGTGCTGAGATAGGCAAATGTCCCGTCATAGGTTCCCTTTACCTCCTCTTTCACACCGAAGCGAATGGGAACCACCACATCGGGCTGCTCCTCCAGATCCTGGTAGAGACTGCATTTGGCATAGCCGTAATTCAGAAGCGCCGTTGCATCCGCAAAGCGCCCTTTGGGGTCGGGAGCCGCCATGATCACGGCAATCATTTCAATACCGTCCTTCTCCGCCGTTGCCGACACGCAGTATTTTGCAAGGCTGGTAGAGCCGGTCTTTAAGCCTGTGGCATAGGGATACTGGCGGATCAGCTTGTTGGTATTGGCAAGGCCGAACTCCTCCGTTCCGCGTTTGGTCGTATGGGTGATATTTTCCATCCAGATTGTGGAGTAATTATGTATCTGGGGATATTTGGTAATCAATTCCCGGGACATCAGGGCAATATCGTAGGCCGTAGTCACATGGCCGTCCACGTCCAGACCGCAGCAGTTGACAAAGTGAGTGTCCTTCATGCCAAGCTCTTTCGCCCGATTGTTCATCATTTCCACAAAAAGCTCTTCCGTTCCGGCGATGTACTCCGCCATTGCTACGGAGGCATCATTCGCAGAGGCTACGGAAATGCACTTGATCATCGTATCCACACTCTGAGTCTCCCCCTCCTCTAAAAAGACCTGGGAGCCACCCATAGAAGCCGCATAGGTGGAGGTTGTCACCGTATCCTCCAGCTTAATCTTCCCCTGAGAAATGGCGTCGAAGATCAGCAGAAGTGTCATTATCTTCGTCACACTGGCCGGCGGAAGCTTCTCATGGGAATTTTTCTCCAAAACCACGGTTCCCGTAGAAGCCTCCATAAGAACCGCAGAGGGCGCGCTGATTCCAATGCTGTCCCCGGCGGCCGGCGCTGCCTCATCCCCCGGATCTTCACCGGCTGTCTCCGCGGCCGATTCTCCGGCAGCCTGCCCGGACTGAGCGATTTTACCCAATATGGATTCCTCTACCTCCTTCCCCGGCAGCTTTTCCCCCGGAGCCGCCTTCTCGGGAAGCTCCTGATCTGTGCTCCGGCCCTCCGCGGCTATTTCCTCTGTTTTGCGTTCCTGGTCTTTTGTCTGTGCTGCGGGTGCGCTTCCGCCGCTTTCTTCCTGCGCTTCAGCCGGATTTGAGTTCTCATTTTGCTCCTGAACTTCGGCCGGCGGCATATAGTTCTGAGCCTGGCTTCCCTCCTCCGTCTCCCCTCCCGATGCCTGCACAAGAAGCGCCGGCGACCGGAAGCCAAGGCAGAAAACAAGCAGGAAAATACAAACCTTCTTCATAAAATTCCCCTTCTATTTATTGCCATTACTATTAGTAATGTAATAGAAGGAGAAAATATGTCATTTTTGTGGAAACACTTCCGCGAATCGATTTCATTTCCTTTTCCGCCCGGCGCTCAAACTGACATCCCGCTCCAAATCAGCGAGCCGTGCTCCCTCATGGCATCATGCGCTTCGTCTGACAGGCCGTCAAGCTTATCCGCAAGATTTCGAATGGGCAGATAGTAAACCTCTGTCATCCGCGGGGTATATGCATAATTTTTCCAATTCCGCCGGATTTTCTTTTTCAAATACCGTCCGCACCAGAGCTTCCATTGAAGTTCCCCTCAGCGGACAAGGGATTCAGATCCCGAATCTCATTTTTGAATGGAAGAAAGCTTCCGCTCCTCCAATTCCTCATAATCCACATGATGCCCCACATACTTGTAAGCCGGACGGACAATCTTGCCCGCATTTGCCAGCTCTTCGATACGGTGGGCGCTCCAGCCGGAGATACGGGAAATGGCAAAAATAGGCGTAAACAGCTCCGCCGGAAGTCCAAGCATACTGTAGACAAAGCCGCTGTAAAAGTCCACATTGGCGCAGACAGGCTTTAAGAGCTTCCGTCCCGACATTAAGCACTCTCCGCCAAGGCGCTCCACGCGCTCGTACAGCTCAAATTCCCGGGTCAGGCCCTTTTCCTCGGAAAGCTTTCTCGCATACTCCTTTAAAATCACGGCCCTGGGATCGGATTCCGTATAAACGGCATGGCCGATTCCATAGATCAGTCCGGCCTTGTCAAAGGCTTCTTTTCTGAGAATCCGTATCAGATAAGCACGGAGAGCCTCCTCATCCTTCCAGTTTGACACATGGTCCTTGATGTCACGGAACATTTCCTGAACCTTCAGGTTGGCGCCGCCGTGCTTGGGACCCTTTAGGGACCCTAAGGACGCCGCTACTGCGGAATAGGTATCCGTTCCGGTGGAGGAAACCACATGGGTGGTAAAAGTAGAGTTGTTGCCGCCGCCGTGTTCTGCGTGAAGCACCAGGGCCACATCCAGTACTTTTGCCTCAAGCTCCGTATAAGTGCCGTCCTTGCGAAGAAGGCGCAGGATATTTTCTGCCGTGGAAAGCTCCGGCTTGGGATTGCGGATAATCAGGCTCTTGTCCAGGTGGTAATGGCGGTAGGCGTGATAACCGTAGACGCAGAACAGGGGGAACTGGGCAATCAGCCTTAAGGACTGCCGCAGTACGTTTGCAATGGAAATGTCCTCCGGGTTCTCGTCGTAGGAATAGAGGGTCAGCACGCATTTTTGCAGGGTGTTCATCATATTGGAGCTGGGAGCCTTCATTACCACATCCCGGACAAAGGTATCCGGCAGGCTGCGAAATTCTCCCAGGATTTCAATAAACTCTTTGAGCTGCTCCTCCGTAGGCAGCTTGCCGAACAGCAAAAGGTAGGTCGATTCCTCAAAGGCAAAGCGGCGGTTGGCGAAGCCCTTTACCAAATCCCGGACATTTACGCCCTGGAAATAAAGCTCGCCGTCAATGGGGACTTTTTCTCCCTCCACATAGCCGAAGGAAACCACGTCCGAAATCTCCGTAAGGCCGGTGAGAACGCCTTTTCCCGAGGAATCACGAAGGCCCCTTTTTACATCGTACTCTTCATAAAGCTTGCCGTCAATCTGACCGGAACGCATACTGTATTCTACCAGCTTTTCCAGTCTTTCATCTACATGTACTTCTTTTTTCATAATGTTCTCCTATTCCGGTTTCGAAATCTTACTCTTCACCTATGTGAAATGAATGTTCAGCCGCAAGCCTGCTCTATCCCATAAGCCAGCCGATCCATATTCCAAGGATTGCTCCCATAAGTACCTGCAGAGGGGTATGTCCCACAAATTCCTTCAATTTCTCCTCTGTCAGCTTCTTTCCCTCCAAAGTTTTAAAGCTGTCTAAAATCTGATTGAGCAGCTTTGCCTGCTTACCTGTCTCCAGGCGCACGCCCATCGCGTCGTGCATAACGATGATCGCAAGTATCGCCGTTACTGCGAAGATTGAGGAGCCGACGCCGTATTCTTTTCCCGCGGAAACGGCCAGGGCGCAGACCGTAGAGGCGTGGGAGCTTGGCATACCGCCGGAGCCTATGAGCCGCTCCGGATCAAATCCCTTATTTACCCAGGCATGGATCAGGGTCTTTAACACCTGTGCCACAAACCAGCCTGTGACTGCGCTTATTAATAGTGTATTTCCTGTCAGTGCTTCAAAACCGCTCATCTGTTATGTATTCCTTCCTGTCTGAAAAACATCTTTGTCCATTATAGCGGATCTTCTTCCTTCTGGCAAGCACAGGTAAATAATCCCTGCGGAAATCTATGAAAAGCCGCGACATGGCCGGCACGTCCCGCTTTGTCATAATATTGTCCCAATTGGGTTTCGCAAACTCTATATCAATCGGTGTGAAACACAGGGCAAATTTCACCTGTTTGTAAAATATATAGGCAAGTATCTTCTTCCCTTTAATCCAAACTTTGACGGATGAAGCCAACCCTGAAAGAGAATGTATTATGGTAAATCAGCAGGGTATGCTTTTCCAAGTGCCAATTGTGATTTAATAACTTGATAAAATCAATCCTTTTCCACAAGATATTTTAACATTTTAAACGCAGAAGACTTTTTTGCCTCTTTCTTTGATGAAGCTTTTGATAAAAAACTTCTATTCTTTTCCTCTATAAAACACTTACATTCCCAAATAGGATTTCCATTTTGATCATATTTCTGATAAAATTTGTAAACAGGAACCGAAAAATATCCGCGTCTTGCTAATGTTTCCAGCTGATTTATGGCTTCCTGTTTATTGGGATTTCGTATTTCATCCTTCATTAAATTTGTCAGATTATGTTTCTCCAAGTAATCATATGCAACATTACAGGCTGCCCTTCTCGCTTCGCTTTTGGAAATTCCAAATCCCCTGAATACTGGTAACTGTTCATCAATTTTTAGAAGACAGTAAAATTGAATTTTATGAATCTGGTTGTCTCCAAGCAAATTAAATGTTTGGGAAACTCCATGAAAAGGAAAGTACCATGTAGATTGATTACTTGCTTTCTCAAAATGATATAATGGGATGTTTCCATTTCTTTTACATGTCCAATCCTGTATCAAACTGACATAATCGGTGTCCGTATTTTCTGCCAGTTCGCTGTTAGGAGCAAGCATAATATCCACAACATCCTCAAGCTCCGATATATTCCATTGGGAATCCAAAGCCACAGCACCTAATATCGCTTCAAATAGGTCCTCTTTTACAGAGTCTTCCTCATAAACATGGTTGTTGACATCTCCTTTTCCCATAATCAGATATTCGTCTAGACCAAGCATATCCATTCTGCGTGCCAGCGTTTTTTTCTCAACTAATTTCTTTTTTAATTCAGTTAGTTTGTTCTCACGGTATTCTGTCACAAATTCATCAAACTCACTGTTCTTATCAAAATCTTCACATTCACTCAGAAAATAACCATATTTATTAGCAAGAAATTTTACAACAATAAGATCCAGAACTTTATCTCCTATAAATTCCAGAACCTCATTATCTTCCCCGCCGTTTTCCTTTGAATAAGAACGTCTTACAAATGCCTGCTGAAGCAAATCCAAATTTTTGAAGCAATAGCCAATCTGATCCTGAATAAAAATAAAATCCTTTTTTTCCATAAAAAATACCTCCCAGTAAGTTTTTTACTAAAAGGCAAATAATTGTCTACCAAAACAAGACATTGCCATAAAAAGCAATGCTTCTCCGGCTAGACATTTATAGATTAAATTTAATTCTTTGTTTTTGGATGTTTACCTATATTCACTTGCATAAATAAAAATAAACATACAAATACAATGTTTTAAATTTAAAATATTATGCCTGATAGCAATTAAAGCATATTATAAACCACTACATCTGTCAAGTATGGATCCGGCCGTTGCCGTTCACTTTGTGATCAGTAACTCGCTTCACAAGAGCACATGGAATCCACCTGGCAGGTTTGGTTCTCCTTATGATAACTGATACACAGAAATCGTAAAAAGATATGATTTTGCACTGAAAACTTGGAATTTCCTCGCAAAATGTGCGGAAACATCTCGCAAAACAGTAACCCAAAATGTCATTAAATTAAGCCTTCACAAGTTTTTCAAACTTAATTTAATGACATTGATTATATCATAGCTATATTTACATTATTATGGCAATGGAGTGTCAGAAAACAAAATAAATATGCCTGCAAAGGTAAACCCCTTCCAAACGGAAAAGTAACCTGTACTATATCTGCTATACTATATCTGCTATACTATATCCGCTTTACTTACTGTCCGCAGGAATAAGCTTCCTTCCCTCACCCCGTATGCATCCGCTTAATCACCTTAAGCCTTGTAAACTCCTCGCGCTCCTTCTCTTCCAAAGCGTTCGCAATATCCTTCACCAAGGTTTCATACCTGGGAATCGTAATATTCTGTAAAGCATTGGCCCTCTTCTGAGCCTTTTTGATGTTGGCCGCCAACAGATAGGCCGAGTTCTCCACCATAGAAAGCTTCACCGTCAGATCCTTCACCTTTTCAAAGGACACACGGGCAATATCCAGAGATTCCCTTGTACTGTAGAAGGCATACGCCGGGGTCCGGGTTGCCGCGTCGTAGCGCACCAAAGGAATCTCAGTTCCCATAATGCTTCGAAGCTTTACCTCAATCGTATCCTCTACAGGCACATTCCGGGCAACGTCCGACACGAAATTCACTCCCAGCTCCATGTTGGCCTTCTGGAGCGCCTCATATGCTGACTGGAAAGTGGTTCGGATCTCCTTTTGGATATCCCTCGCCTGCTCCACCAAGCCCATCAATTCCCGTATGAGGATATTCCGCTTCTTATCCATCAGCTCGTAGCCCTGCCGGGCCAGTACCAGAGAATTTTTTGCCAATATTAAATTACCCTTCGTAGGAAATGATTGGTTATCCATTTTGCCTCCTATAAAAGTCGCTGCGCGACGGCGCTAAAGGGTAAAGCCGCTTCGACGCACTTGTAATGAGAGAAACTTTTATTCGAAAGAGCACTCATAAAAGTTTCTCTCGTGCGCCTTTGCGACTTTACCGGTCGGCAGAAATTATTTTCAAAAACACTTGACATTTCTTAGCCGGACGATTCCGGTTTCGTACTGCCTCTTCCAATTCCGCAAATCCAACTGCTTATGCTTCCTCTGTCTGAGGCTTATAGTACTGATCCAGTATCTTCGTATCAATTCGATCCAGCTCTTCCCTCGGCAGCATGCCAAGCAGCTCCCAGCCGATGTCCAGCGTAGTCTGAATCGTCCGGTTATCCTCCGACCCCTGTCCTACAAAGCGTTCCTCAAATGCCTTGCCAAAGAGCAGGTATTTCTTATCAATCGGAGAAAGCTCATCCTCACCGATAACAGACGCCAAGGCCCTTGCATCCCCCACCTTTGCGTAGGAAGAAAAGAGCTGATTGGACAATGCCTGGTGATCGCCTCTGGTATACCCCTCTCCGATGCCGTCCTTCATAAGACGTGACAGGGAAGGAAGTACATTGATAGGCGGATAGACGCCCTGTCCGTTGAGAACTCGATCCAGTACAATCTGCCCTTCCGTAATATAACCGGTCAGGTCCGGAATGGGATGGGTAATATCATCGTTCGGCATGGTCAGAATGGGAATCTGTGTCACGGAACCGTTGATGCCCTGCACAATTCCCGCACGCTCATAAATAGTCGCCAATTCGCTGTACAAATAACCGGGATAGCCCTTTCTGGAGGGAATCTCTCCCTTGGAGGAGGAAACCTCACGCATAGCCTCCGCAAAGGAAGTCATATCCGTCAAAATAACCAGGATGTGCATATTGCACTCAAAGGCAAGATACTCTGCCGCCGTCAGCGCTACTCTTGGCGTAATCAGACGTTCTACCACGGGATCATTTGCCAGATTCAAAAACATGGTCACATGCTCGGACACGCCGCTCTCCTCAAAAGCACGGCGGAAAAACTCAGCCACATCATGCTTAACGCCCATAGCCGCAAACACAATCGCAAACTCTTCGTCGGAATCCTCTCCTAAAGAAGCCTGGCGCACAAGCTGCGCCGCAAGCTGATCGTGGGGAAGGCCGTTTCCTGAAAAAATAGGAAGCTTCTGACCGCGGATCAGGGTAGTCAGTCCGTCAATGGCGGAAAAACCGGTCCGAATATAGTTTCGGGGGTATTCGCGCATAACGGGATTCAAGGGCTGGCCGTTTACATTCCGGTGGATGTCAGACTCCACCTCGCCTAGACCGTCAATGGGCTGTCCGATGCCGTTGAAGGTACGGCCCAAAATTTCCGGGGAAAGGGCTATCTCCATCGGATGGCCTGTCAGCTTGGTATGGGTATTCCGAAGGGACATATTGTCCGTGCCGCCGAATACCTGGATTACTGCCTTATCCTCATAGCACTCGATAATACGGCCCAATTCCTTTTTCTTACCGTCAATGGTAACTTCCACAATCTCTTCATAGGAGGCATCCTGTACACCCTCCAGCGCAATCAGAGGGCCGTTAATTTCACTCAATCCTAAATATTCTATCGACATACTCTCTCCTATTCCAGTTCCGCAGAATCCAGCCAGTACACGGCTCCTAGAAGTATTTCCGGCCGCAATAGCATCCGTCCGTAAATCCTTCTGTGCACTGGCCGGATTCTGCTGTTTTTATTCCAGTTCCGCAGAACCTGGTCAGTACACGGCTCTGCTGATCTATGCATTCTTTTCCAGTACTCTCTCATAAAAAGCGTCTATCTCTTCCCGATAACCCTCAAAGTCCTCCAACTGGCTGTTGGGTACATCGTACTTGATGGCAATGACGCGCTCGAAGATATTCTCCGATTTCAGTACGGACATAGGCATGTTAAGAGCAATCAGCGCTCTCGCCTTGTCATAGAGATACAGGATAATCTGCATCATTTTCATCTGCTTCTCCATAGGAACACAGGTATCGTCAGGATGGAAAGCGTTCTGCTGAAGAAAGCCCAGACGTATCACCCTGGCAATCTCCAGGACAAGCTTCTGATCATCCGGCAGTACATCGCTTCCGATCAGCTTTACAATCTCCATCAGACTGCACTCCTGGTTTAAAAGCACCATAATCCGGTTCCGGCAGTCCATAAAGTCCTTGGACACGTGATCCTTATACCAAGGCGCCAGATCGGAGGTATACTCGCTGTAGCTGGTCAGCCAGTGAATGGCCGGGAAATGGCGTGCATAGGCCAGGGACTTATCAAGCCCCCAGAAGCAGCGGACAAACCGCTTGGTATTCTGTGTCACAGGCTCGGAGAAATCGCCACCCTGAGGCGACACGGCGCCGATAATGGACACGCTTCCCTCCGTTCCGTTTAAATTCAGCATCAGCCCCGCTCTCTCATAGAAGGCTGACAGACGGGATGCCAGATAAGCCGGGAAGCCTTCCTCCGCAGGCATTTCCTCCAAACGGCCGGACAGCTCGCGCAAAGCCTCCGCCCACCGGGAAGTAGAGTCCGCCATAATTGCCACATCATATCCCATATCCCGGTAGTACTCCGCCAGAGTAATTCCCGTATAAATGCTTGCTTCACGGGCAGCCACCGGCATATTGGAAGTATTGGCAATCAGAGCCGTCCGATCCATCAGCGGATTTCCCGTCTTGGGGTCGATAAGCTCGCCGAACTCCTCCAACACCTGGGTCATCTCATTGCCGCGCTCTCCGCAGCCGATATAAATAATAATATCCGCATCCGACCACTTGGCAATCTGATGCTGAGTCATGGTCTTTCCCGTACCAAAACCGCCGGGAACAGCCGCCGTTCCGCCCTTTGCAATGGGAAACAGGGTATCCAGAATACGCTGCCCCGTGATCAGAGGCTTTGATGCCGGATAGCGCTTTCTGGTGGGACGCGGAACACGGATAGGCCATTTCTGCAGCATGGTCAGCTCCTGCTCGCTTCCGTCGTCGTGCTGGAGTACGGCAATGGTATCCCGGATAGTGTATTCTCCGTCCGGCATTACCTTTACAATGGTTCCCTCCATATCGGGAGGAACCATAACCTTGTGAAGTATGGCTGTGGTCTCCTGAACCTCGCAGATAATGGTGCCGCCGCTTACCCGGGTTCCCGGCTTCACGGTCATATGAGCCTTCCACAGCTTTTCCATATCCAGAGAATCCACCACGGTTCCCCGGTTGATGTAAGCGCCGCCGTCCTTGGCAATCTCACTTAACGGGCGCTCAATTCCGTCGTAAATATTGTTTAAGATTCCGGGAGCCAGCATTACGGAAATCGGCGCTCCCGTACCCTCCACAAGCTCCCCCGGCTTGATACCGGTGGTTTCCTCATATACCTGGATGGTAGTGCGGCCCTTGTTCAGTCCGATAATCTCGCCTACAAGCCGCTCGCGGCCCACATAGACCATCTCAGCCATCTTAAATTCCGTATTGCCTTTCAGATACACGACAGGACCATTGATTCCATAAATAACACCTGTCTTATTCATATGCCGTTCCTCCCCTAAGCTTGAACTTTTCTCTGGCTTCCGCAAGCTTTGTCTCAAAGGAATTGTCTATCAGAATATTTCTTCCCGGAATTACTGCCCGGGTTCCGCCCATAAAGGAATAGCTGCTTACCGTAATCGGCGCGCCTGCCTCTACCTCCAGACTGGTCTTCCGCTCCGCATCGGAAGGATCGATGTAGAGAATCACCTCTTCTCCCCTGGCAAAAGCAATGGCTTCCTTCAATTGCCGCACCAGAAGACGCTGATAATCGGAACTCTCCGCAAACCGGGCCAGACGGTCCTTCATTTCCACAAACAGTTTTTCCTTCAATTCTTCCTGCATGCTGCTGAGGGTCCGGCGGAGCTTCACCTGCTCCTCGGAAAAACGCTTGTTGTTTTCCCGGATCAGATGCTCGCTCTCTGACTTAATCTCCAGATTTTCCTGGCGTTTTTTGTTTTCCTGGTACTCCTGGAAGATCTCCTCCATAGTATTTGTATATTCAAGGAGCACGCCGTCGTACTTTTTCCGCGCCTCCTCCATAGAATACTGCATCAAATGCTGTAGCTTCTCTTCGATTGTCAAAGGGGTCACCTTCTTTCTTAAACCTTCAGTCCTACGGCCTCATTTACATATGAGGTAATGAAATTCTCCCCGCGCTGTGTGCCGTGGCGGTCAGGAATCTCAATAAGCAAAGGCAGGCTGCGGCTTAAGCGTATCTCATCAATCAGCTCAGGATACTCCCTTCCGAACTTCTCCGTCAGAACGACAATGGCAATCTCCTTATCGGTCAGCACCCGGTCAAGAGCTTCCTTCAATTCCTCTCTTCCATGAGCCACAGTGCCCTCGACACCGGCCAGGCGCATACCTGTATAGGTGTCCATATTGTCGCTTATCAAATACATTTTCATAGGATTTTCTGCCTTTCCTGTTAATATGTAACAATTCGGACATCGAACCGTTACCTTGCTTTTTTCCTTTCGGCCTCTGTAAAACCGCTTTTGGCGGAATTTACAGCTTACCTAAGATCATAAAGGAAATAATCAGGCCATAGAGAGCAATACCCTCTGCCATAGCTACGAAAATCATGGACTTACCGAATACGCTCTGATCCTCGCTGATAGCGCCCAGAGCCGCACTTGCGGAGGATGCCACGGCAATACCGGAGCCGATGCCGGAGATTCCCGTTGCCATTGCTGCCGCTATATAGCCAAGACCGGTTGCCAGTCCGCCGTTTGCGGCTGCTCCCGCTGTCTCTGCCGCATGAACATTTCCGCCATAGGCCAGAATTGATGCCAGACACAGGGTGCTGAAAAAGAAAAAGCAGTTGCATGCCAGGGAGGTCTTATAACGCTTCCGGCTCTTCTCGCCCAGGAAATATGCTCCAACGGGAACTACAATGCTTAACAACAGTGCTGCTACCAAAGTTACCTTTACCAACATAGACATAATAATCTCCTCCTATTTTGAGTTCCGCAATATCCCAATCCATACACCTTTTAAGAAGGATTTCCGGCCACAGAAGCTTGCGTCTGTAAATCCTTCTGTGCATTGATTTGGATATTGCTGTTTTTTTGAGTTCCGCAATATCCCAATCCATACACCTTTTAAGAAAGATTTCCGGCCACAGAAGCTTGCGTCTGTAAATCCTTCTGTGCATGGATTCGGATATTGCTGTTTTTTGAGTTCCGTAATATTTTAATTCGCTTTTTTCATTTCATAAGGCACAAATTCGCGCCCCGTTCCTTTATAGTAACGGCTGAACAGCTCGTAATACTGAAGTCTCAGCACCTGGATTCCAACAATCAATCCCTCCATCGCACAGACAAACACATTGCCCAGGATAATGACGATCCAGTTGCCGCTTCCGCCCTCGAAGCCTGCGAGCATCAGCACCACTTCCATCATGGCCGCATGGCTTACTGCAAAAGCGCCCACACGGACAAAGGACAGGGTGTTGGAGAAAAAGCTCAGCAGCACCTCAAATAATTCAAAGAAGGACTGGACCAGGTACATGCCTACGCTCCCCTCGATGCCGCTGCCCTTCTTTTCGAGCCGGGCGGTCAAAGGCTCTTTGAAGAACATGGCCAGAAGTGGAATCCCGAATACCACTCCCAGTACAATGCCTGCCGGAAGAATCTGACCGGTCATCACCAGAATCAATACAATTGCCAGTGCGCCGTAGAAAATAAATCCGGCCACTCCGTTGGGGTCAAACCATCCTTCCGCATCCTTGTTTTTGATACTGACGCGGATGTGAAGCAGCATTGCCGTCAAAATCATAAACATGCCGAAGACCACGGCCACTACAAAGACCGTATTCATCTGACCGATAATGGGAAGGGTCATCATCGCCTCCTTGGGACTCAGCCAGATATGGTGAATCACCGTATCCTCAAAGCCAAAGAAGCTTCCGTACAGGAATCCGAACACAACGGAAAAGATACCCGCGCAGGAGACAATGGCCGCCAGGCTCATGCCCTTCTTCTTATAAAGAAGCGCGCCTCCCAAAAGAAGCACCAGCCCCTGTCCCACATCGCCGAACATGGCTCCGAAGATAAAGGAGTACGTCAGCGCCACAAAAATTGTGGGGTCCATCTCATTGTAGGCCGGAAGTCCGTACATTTTAATATACATCTCAAAGGGACGAAACAGCTTCGGATTCTTCAGTTTGGTAGGCGGTGTGCTGAATACATTGTCGTGATCATCCTCCACCACCACAAAGATCCGCTCGTCATCCTCAATCTCCGCCTGGAATGCATCCGCCTGATCCTCCGGCATCCAGCCGCACAGAATGTAGAACACCTGGTTCCGCTCCCGCGTCAGGGCTGCATATTTGCGTATCTCAAAGACTTCTCTGCGCCGCTCCAGGAGGGCACAGGCAGCCGCAAGCTGGTCCCCGTGGTCCGCCACAACACGATTCATCTCGTGTTCCAGAGCCGCAAGCTCTTCATTGATGCCTTTAAGCCCCTGCTTCAGCTTTTCCAAGGCATCCTTCGGCGTTCCCATGTATTCGTCAGGCATAAAGTAATGCTCAAAGTGCATGGAGGCATATACCGCGTCAATCTTGTCCGCAAAGGACACCGGCACAAAATAAACGCCCCACACATAATTATCGTCACACTGACATTTATAAAAAATGGTGTCTAAGGTATCGTATACATACCGCTCAAACTTTTCAAAATGTTCCCTGGAAATACGCCCGAAGCGGTATTTCACATAGCGGAAGCCCAAAAGCTCATGAATGTCGTAGGGGATTGTCTCAAAAGGAGTAATCATATCCATAGAATCCTGACACTTCTTCTGTCTGGCCAGAAGCTCCGCTTTCTTTTCCTGAAGCTCCTCCAAATCCTCCTCCGCCTTTTTCAGAAGCTCTATTGCTTCCTGTGGGGTCATCTCCGGAAACGACCGGTTGGTTTTCAAATCCTCCGGCAAGTATTCCTTTGCTCTCTTTAAGACCTCGTCATAGGGATTCTTATCCGTGTATGGCCTTAAATCGTGTACGGTCTTAAGCTCTGTCAGTGCATTTTCCAATTGTATCTCATATTTGGAAAGGTACTGCCCGGCTATTCGTTCGATATCGTCCTTAGGGCCGGTGATGCTTAAGAAATTCATTTTAACAACCACTACTATACCTCCTATTAAAAGTCGCTGCGCGACGGCACTTGCCTACCCTCTGATATACGCCAGGGTTTCCCGGGGCTCCAGGCCGTACCGGACTCCTTCCAATACGGTAGTCAGCTTGTCAATCTCCTCCTCCTTATCATGGAGATAGGACGTTACAACGGCCAGTGAATAGGGATTCTTCCGCCGCTCTTCCCCGTAAATCCGATTCAAAAGCTGCCGGTTCAGCTTTTCCAGCTCTCCGACCGCCACTTCCTCAAAATGCCTGCCGTAGTAGGTTCGGGCCAGAATTTCCTCCAGCTCCTTCTCGTCCGAAGCCGTAGCCATAGCCTGGATTTCCTCATCCCGCAGATGATAGGTCACAGGAATCACCAGGGCAAATACGGAAGTTGTGGGAAGCTGGTAATATCTTTTGGCCCGGCTGATCCAAGTCAGATTCAGCAAGTCAATCTGACTTCCGAAGGTCCGGGTCAGCATTTCAAGCTCCGCTCCCCGCAGAATCTTATCCTTCTGCTTCCACAGCTCTGAAAAATAGTAAAGGTCCAGGGTCATCTCATAGTCAAACAGCGTGATCTCCCGCCCATAATCCAGGCGCAGCAGCACCTTTTTATATCTCGTATCCCGCAATGCCTCAAGAAGCTCGGAAATCGTCCCGGCCTGGGACAATTCCTCCATGTGGATATTCGACAGCTTCTGAAAAAAGCCCCTCAGCTCTCTGGATTCCCCGGTCCGGTCCCCGTGATTGAAAATCCGCCGCAAGGCGCGTTTAATCACGGAAATCTCGAATTTTCCAAAGTAAAGCTCCAGCAGTTTTTTCTGCTTCTTATCACAGAACCGGTACAGCTTGGTAAAATCGTAATAGAGTGTTCCCACCACCAGGCGTTCCAACTCACTCCGGTGAAGCTTGGCCGCATCCTGTTTCTCCAGAACGATACGGTAGGAGGGAATCTGTTCCAGATAGGCAATCGCCTGAGAGATGTTTTCCATCTGTGCCAGATTTTCAAAATCCTTCTCTTTCAGGAGATGGCTTTTCATGCCCCGGATCTTGGTGGCAAGAGCACCGTAGCTCATCACTCCGCTCATATTACTCTCCTATAATATAATGAAACAGCTCGTCTACCAGTTTTTCGTGGTTCTGGGTGTATTCCTTCTTCATGGCTTCCAATGCCTGCTCGGTCTCACGGCGCATTTTAAGAAGCTCTTCCTCGGCTTCCGCCTTCAGCTTCTCATTGATCTCCTTTAGCTTTTCCTCTGTCCGGGCTTCCAGCTCCCGATCAAAGTCCAGGGTTTTCTGCTCATATTCCTTGGCAATCCGTCTCTTTTCATCGGCCGACTGCTTCTCCACATTCACGGCCGCCGCCTCGATCTCGGAAAGCCGGTTCAGCACAGTCACCATCTGTTCCATGCTATTGCCTCCATTCCAGTTCCGTAATATTCTCCCAAGACACTTGTTAGAAATCAATTTCCGGCCACAGGTCCATGTGTCCGTAAATCAATTTGTGTCTTGGCAGAATATTACTGTTTGATTCCAGTTCCGTAATATCCTTCCCATGCGCAGGCAAATCAATTCCCTGCCGCTTGAGCATGTGTCTGTTTGGTGAAATCATTTTACCTTTTTCATTCATTGATATACTATACTTTTTTTTTGTAAAAATCTATAGTAAAAATGACAAAAAACGCAAAATAATTGGATAAAATTTTTAAATAATTCCCATTTCCCAGGCAAAAAATTCCCCGACCAAAAGCCGGGGAATCATTGCTCTGCACGATTAGTTAAATTTACGTTTTCTGGCTGCTTCAGATTTTTTCTTACGTCTTACGCTCGGCTTCTCGTAATGCTCTCTCTTACGAATTTCCTGCTGAATGCCTGCTTTGGCACAGTTTCTTTTAAAACGGCGTAAAGCGCTATCTAAAGTCTCATTCTCTTTTACGATTACATTCGACATAGTATCACACCTAACCTCCCTCCAGTTGTATATTGTGCATTAGACACAACTGTCTGGGTTTTTCTTACTGCACAAATAAGATTATAGGGGTTTGCGCGGGTTCTGTCAACACTTTTTCTTGTTTTCTTCGAAAAAAGAACCAAATTTTGTCATAGTTCGGACGGGGGCGGCAAAAGCCGCTCTCTGCTGCTTTCGGTTCAATCCAACGGCAAATCATGATAAATGTGTTCTTCCTGGGATTTTCCAGGCTCCCCTACCCGGAAGGTGTACCCATTTTCCGGCGCTTCTTCCTCTAAAGCAAATATCAAATACATCTCTCCCGCATCGCCCCTGTAGGCTGTTCTAACGGGATCAAGCCTTTTTTCTTCTCCCTGCTTTGTGTAGCTTAGATGCATCGGATTTCCGTAATTGGTGAGATTTATTCCTGAAACGGTCAGTAATAATGCATCGGGATAGACATGCAGGTTTTCGACGGTGATTCCGGTTCCTTCTACCTCTTGTTCTATCCTTACTTCTCTGTTCACTGTCTTCGGAAGCTCTAACCGGTACTCCAGTCCGTCTAAAATTACTTCCGCGGATTCCGCTTCGTTCAGATTCCAAAAATCGATCCAAATGGAGTCGGCCGGATTTTCAACTCCGTCAAAGCCGTATCCCATTAGCCACAATTCTTCCTCCGGTTTTATCTCCACATGTGCCGGGACGGTTTCCTGTTCGTCAAACAGAGCCGCATTTTGTTCAAAGGAGAGTTTTTTTCCTGTGCTATCTTCTATTTTCTGAAAACGCAGCTTGTAATAAGGCGCATAATCTCGGATTTCCATAAGTTCCAGATGCGCTTCGGCCGTTTGCTCTGCCGCCCAAACTGCTGACTCTTCTTTTCGGGGACCGAAGGCGAAGAATACCGCTCCCGCCGCAAGCGCTGTCAGAATTGCCGTGAGAAAGGTTATGTGTTTCTTTTGCTTTTGATAATGTAAGATATGCCTGATTCGCTTTTTGGGATTCCATTCTCCAAAGAAGGAGCCTGCTCTGATAAATGGCGGCCCTTTGACCGACAAATGCAGCAGCGCGGCGGAATAATCCTCCCGGATTTCATCACCCATTTTGCCAAGCACCGCCTCGTCACAGGCTGTTTCCATATCAGAAGACATGAGATAAAATGCGATCCACACAAGGGGATTGAACCAGTGGATGCATAAGGCGAAAAAGCCAAGGAGCTTTAACTGGGGATCTTTCCTTTGAATATGTGCTCTCTCATGGTTGAGAATGAAGGACTGTTCTTTCCTGTCCAGATCCTGGGGCAGATAAATCTGCGGTCTTATAACTCCCATGACAAAAGGCGTCTCAAGTCCTGCCACGCTCCATACTCCCGGTTCTTGGGGATATCTGTTTTTGCAAATATGCCTGGTCAAGTGCAGACAGGCGGCTCCGTTCCAAAGCAAAAGTACGGCCATACCGCCGAGCCACAGAAAGCCTGTCCATAGCGGAAATCCCCCGGCTTTCCATTCTGAAGCGTATTCCTCACCGAAGGGTTCCTGGTCTTCTGTCCATCCTGCGTTCGGTTCCTGGCCGGGGAAGGTGATTTGCTCATAGGAAATGGCCGGTCCCTCTGTGCCTGCCCATTCCCCGCTTCCTGTCTCCTTGAAGATTGTTTCCTGTACCCATGCGGTATAAGCTTCCGGCAGCAGGCTGAATTGTGTTGGAAGAGCTATGGGGCAGATCAGCCGGAGCAGAACGGCTATCCAGAGTATGCCTGTGTATTTTCTGGGGGTTCGTTTCAGGAGTAAACGCAGAAGCAGAACTGCTGCAATCATCCAGGATGCATTCAGGCTCATTTCCAATATCTTTTGAAATAAAGCGGTCATGGCTTCCCTCCTTTTCTGCTTCTTGCAATCATTTCTTCCAGTTCCTGGATTTCCTTTTCGGTCAGGTTCTTTTTTCGTGTAAAGGCTGCTAAAAACCGGGGCAGAGAGCCTCCAAAGGTTTCCTCTACAAAATGTTCGCTGCAGCGGGCGTAGTATTCCTCCCGGCTCGCAAGGGAGGTGACGGCGCCGCCCTGATTTTGGAACAGTCCTTTCTCACAAAGCCGCCGGAGGATAGTGTAGGTGGTTGATTTCTGCCATTTCATCTGCTCTTTGCAGAGCTTTACCAGCTCGCCGGAAGGAATGGGTTCTCTCTCCCATATCAGTTCCGCAAAACGCAGCTCCATTGGTCCAAGTCCGTAGGTTTCCATTGTTAGTCTCCTTTCTCTGGGTTGTGTATTGGAGTGTATAGAAGGATTTTGTCTGCCGTCGTACCATTGTGTGATTTTCTCGATTTTAGTCTACAGTGTGTAAACCTTCCTTTTCTATAGTTTATAACTTGTAAACCAATAAGTCAAGAGGTAAAATTAAAAAGAAAACACAAAATTTTATTGACAGTAACGCTTCGATCTATTAAGATAATAACAAAGAAATGGGTTTGTAACCGTATGGCTATGGCTGAAACGGGGTGCTCGTTTCTTTTTTTACATTCACCATGTCATATAGATACATTTTTCCATCCGCTGCATGGCGAATCAAAATCTCTATGCAAAATGTATTGTACCTTTCTATTTCTCCATTTTCCATAAACACTGGCAGCGCAAATCTTGAATGAAAACGATACCACCCATATCTTGCATTTACCGCATGCTTTTCTGCCAGGTTTTCCTTGTATCTTTTACCGGCAGCATTTTCAATCAGCCATTCAACAGCCAGGGCCGCATTCGCCTTTGCTTTTGCCAGAGCGCCTTTTAGCCTTGCCGTATCCTGCGATCCGCTGTACTCATTCGGGAAATCTCTTCCAATATAAATCAAATCACCTGTATCTGCATTTTCCCTGCTCTTTCCTATGTACTGCTTTAAATATTGTTCAACATTATTCCAGTCAATCTTCCTCTTTCCTTTGAATCGTATCTCATGTATCACAACAATCTTTCTTCCCAAAGAATCCTCAGCGATGCTGACATCTGCCTTTCTCTCCATCCGCTCCCCTTTCACCTATACTGTTCCTCTTCCGGTTTTTACGCAAAACGGGAAAGCGCTCACACTCCTGCGCTTTCCCGTTTCATTCGTACTATATATGGAACTATTCGATATCTTTGACTAATCACATCCTCGATTCAAGTCAAATTATTTCACCTGTTCAGCCACAACCTCCGCTGCCTTCTCCATTGCCGCATCCATACCTGCCGGATTCTTGCCGCCTGCCTGAGCCATACCCGGCCGGCCGCCGCCTCCTCCTCCCACAAGACCTGCGATGGCCTTGATGAGATTGCCGGCATGAGCGCCCTTCTTCTGGGCTCCGTCCGTAGCCGTTGCCATCAGGCTTACCTTGCCGTCCATAGCCGAAGCCAGAACCACGATTCCCTCTCCAAGCTTCTCCTTCAGCTGATCGCCAAGCTCCCGAAGACCGTTCATATCCACATTTTCCAGCTTGGCTGCCAGAAGCTTCACGCCTCCGATCTCCTTCACCTGGTTCATTACATCGCCCAGGGCATCTTTGGCAAGCTTACTCTTTAAGGCATCATTTTCGCCCCGCAGCTCCTTAATCTCCGCCTGGAGATGCTCAATCTTCTCAATGAGATTGGCCGGCGTCGCCTTGGCCGCACGAGCCGCCTCGGAGAGCTTCTCTTCCAGCTCTTTGTAGTAGGCGAACACGCCATCCCCGGTCAATGCCTCAACCCGGCGCACGCCCGCCGCAATTCCTGCCTCGGACACAATCTTAAAGGCCGTAATCGCCCTCGTATTGTCTACATGCGTACCGCCGCAAAGCTCCTTGGAGAAGCTGCCCATAGAAACCACGCGCACATCCTCCTCGTATTTCTCGCCGAAAAGCGCCATAGCGCCCGTTTTCTTGGCCTCCTCCAGATTCATAACCTCCGTCACTACCGGAAGAGACGCCTGGATCTCCTGATTTACCAGAGCTTCCACTTTTTCAAGCTCCGCCGCTGTCATAGCCTCAAAATGCGAAAAATCAAAACGCAGACGATCCGGTGTCACCAGAGAACCCTTCTGCTCCACATGACTGCCAAGAACCGTCTTTAGAGCTTTCTGAAGCAAATGGGTCGCGCTGTGATTCTTACAGGTAGCTCCGCGTCCCTTACCGCATACCTCCAGAACTGCCGAATCCGAAACCTTCAGCATTCCCTTTGTCATATGCCCCACATGACCCACCTTGCCGCCCAGCAGCTTGATGGTATCCAACACCTCAAATTCCCCGTCCGCGGTGCGGATAACTCCGGTATCTCCCTGCTGACCGCCCATTGTGGCATAGAACGGCGTCTTTTCCACAAAAATCGTCCCGTTCTCTCCCTCCGTCAAAGCCTCCGCAAGCTCATTTTCCGTGGCAAGAACCGTAATCTTTGACTCATAGCTCAAACAATCATAACCGACAAATTCCGTGGTTACATTTGCATCAATTTCATCGTAAACCGTGGCGTCGGCTCCCATGTAATTCGTTACCGCGCGGGCCTTTCTTGCCTTCACCCTCTGCTCCTCCATAGCTGCCTTGAAGCCCTCCTCGTCTATGGAAAAGCCCTTTTCCTCCAGAATCTCCCTGGTCAAATCCACCGGGAAGCCGTAGGTATCGTACAGCTTGAAGGTATTTTCGCCGGAAAGAACCTTTGTCCCCTCCTTCTGCATCTGCGCTTCCAGATCCGCAAGAATACTTAAGCCCTGATCAATGGTCTTGTTAAACTTCTCTTCCTCCTGGGTCAGCACCTTGAAAATAAAGTCCTTTTTCTCCTCCAGCTCAGGATAGCCGTCCCTGGAGCCTTCAATCACCGTCTCGCTTAAGCGGGCCAGGAACTTCCCTTCAATTCCCAGAAGGCGTCCGTGGCGGGCCGCACGGCGAATCAGACGGCGCAGCACATAGCCCCGGCCCTCATTGGTGGGCATAATGCCGTCGGAGATCATAAAGGTAGCGGAACGGATATGGTCCGTAATAAGGCGGATGGATACGTCCTTATTGTCATCCTTCTTATACTCCGCATGGGCAAACTCGCAGACCTTGTCCCGAAGAGCGCGAACCGTATCCACATCAAAGATGGAGTCCACGTCCTGGACTACGGAAGCCAGACGCTCCAGGCCCATGCCGGTGTCAATGTTCTTCTGCTCCAGCTCTGTGTAGTGATTGTTGCCGTCATTGTCAAACTGGGTAAATACGTCGTTCCAAATCTCCATATACCGGTCGCAGTCGCAGCCTACGGTACAATCCGGCTTACCGCAGCCGTATTTTTCCCCGCGGTCATAGTAAACCTCGGAACAGGGTCCGCAGGGTCCTGCGCCGTGCTCCCAGAAGTTGTCCTCCTTACCAAAGCGGAAAATGCGCTCCGCCGGAATCCCGATTTCTTTATTCCAGATATCAAATGCCTCGTCGTCCTCCAGATAAACGGACGGATACAGGCGGTTGGGATCAAGCCCCACCACTTCGGTGAGAAATTCCCAGGTCCAGGAAATGGCCTCCCGCTTAAAATAATCTCCAAAGGAGAAATTGCCCAGCATCTCAAAAAAGGTGCCGTGGCGGGCAGTCTTGCCCACATTCTCGATATCGCCGGTGCGGATGCACTTCTGGCAGGTGGTCACCCTTTTTCTGGGGGGAATCTCCGCCCCTGTAAAATACGGTTTCAGCGGAGCCATGCCGGAATTGATCAGCAGCAGGCTCTTGTCATTATGCGGAATCAGCGAAAAGCTCTTCATGGCCAGATGGCCCTTACTTTCAAAAAACTCCAAAAACATCTTTCGAAGCTCGTTTACTCCATATGGTTTCATTTGTTCCCTCCTGAGGCCCGGTTGTGATAAAGGGTCGGGCCGTGTAATCTTCTATAGATTATAAATAGAATTTGATCCCTTGTCAATCATTTAACAACATCAGGCGGCAGCACTTTTCATAAAAGGCGCTGTAAGCCTGAAACAGCTCCCTTTCTCCATCAGCCATACGTCCCCGGCCGCATCTGTCACCCGCTGTTTTACTGCCCCGCAAAGATCCGCGCAATGGGCGAATCCGCCGGAAGGATAAGGGTTTTCTCATTGCTGCCCTTCAAACTCTCCTTAGCCGCATCCAGACTCCGCACAAAGGCATAAAAGTCGCTCCGGGTTTCATCCGCATAGGCATCTGACAAAATCCGCATATACTCCGCTTCCCCTTCCGCGATTAGCTGCTCTGCCTGGGCATTGGCCTCAGAAAGCATAATGGATACCTCTTTGTCCGTGGTATTCTGGATCATCTGCGCCTGGGAAGCGCCCTCCGCCGTATACTGCGCCGCAATGTTCTCGCGTTCGGAGATCATACGGGTATAAACGGCTTGTTTATTGTCATCCGGCAGATCCAGCTTTTTCACCTCCACGGCCAGAATATGAATGCCATACTGCTGATAATTATCTCCGATGCTGTCCATAATCTCTTCCGTCAGAGACTTAATTTCCACCACCTCTGTCTTTTCCTCCAGAATCAGATCATTGGATTCCAGTTCTTCGCCTGCGTCAGCCGCCGTGACAGTCATCTTTCCGTCCCGGCTTTTGATGATCTCGTCCTGTGTCATATTGGACACGGTATTCTTCGTGGCATTGTAGACAATGGCGTTGATACGATTCTCCGCATTGTAAACGGAATTGGCAAGGGTCTGTGTAAACTTCAATGGGTCCTCTACTCTCCACAGCACATAGCTGTCCACAATCATAGACTTCTTATCGGAAGTAATCACGTCAGAGGCAGGCAGGTCATATATCAGAATCTCCTTGGGAACCGTATCCACGGATTGAATAAAGGGCGCTTTAAAGGTCAGGCCGGAGGAGGATACCACCCGCTGTACCTTGCCGAACTGCCGGATCAGCTTATACTCATTTTCCCGGCAAATCACAATGCTGTTGCCCAGAAGCAGAAGGAGCACCAGGGCGAAAAGAAACTTCCACACGTTTCCTGCTTTTTTTATCTTACTCATTGTCATTTCCCTCCTCTCCTGACGCATTGGCCCCGCCTGACACCGTACTAAAGGGCTCTAAGGGAAGGAGCTGCTGAACCTGACCGCCCTCTCCGCCCTGGATGATGATCTTCATGTCAGGCATCACATCCTCCATGGTTTCATAGAACATACGCTGCTTGGTGATGGTGGGATATTTGATGTATTCCTCGTACATGGAATTGAAACGGGCCACCTGGCCCTCGGCCTCGTTGATGCGGCTTTCCTTCTGTGCCTGGGCATCCTGTACAATCTTGTCCGCCTCCGCCTTGGCCTCGGGAATCTGCTCATTGCGGTATTTGTTGGCGTTGTTGAGGGCCGTCTCTTTTCCCTGCTTAGCCGTCTCTACCTCCTTGAAGGCCGTAATAACCTCCGCAGTGGGCGGCTGAGCATCCTGAATACTGATATTCACAAGCTGGATTCCGATATCATAGACCTCCAGCTTATCCATAATCATCTGCTTAATATTGGCCTGAATCTCGTTCTTTCCCGTGGTCAGCACGGAATCCACGCCGTAGGAGCCGATGGTGGTACGGATACAGTTCTGGGCAATGTTATCCAGAATGGCAACGGGATCTTCGGAGGCGTAAAGGGCCTTCACTGGATCGGAAATACGGTACTCGGCATAAAAGTCCACACGGATAAAATTATAATCCGAGGTAATCATCATAGCGTCGTCCGTATAATTTTCCTCATCGTCATAGCCCACGGATAAGCCCTGGATGGTAGTATTTACCTTGGTTACGGTTTGAATAAAGGGGATTTTAAAATGAAGCCCCGGATCTGTCACGGCCTTCGGCTGTCCGAAGGTACAGACGACTGCCTGCTGCTCCTCCTGGATGGTAAACCAGCAGGAATTGGCAATTACCAAAGCCAGCGCCGCCAAAACCACAGCCGCAGTAATGCGCTTTGCTTTTTTCAAATTTAGCTTCGACCCTCCCGAGGTCTTTCCGTTTTCGGGGTTTACCTCCCGAAAATTTCTTCTGAACTGGAACATAATTTTTCCTCCGTTTTGTTTCCATGGAACCGTCCCGCAGCGGACAGTTTTGCCGGTCCTGCCGCCCATAAAGGGACAGGCACCGCACCGGTTTTCTGTTATGTACAATATCTGCATTATAACAGAGTTTTCTTCTTTTGTATACCTGCCCTTTTTCATTGACTTTCGGAGGATTTCATATTACCATATTTTTGAAATCATTTCATGGACCTCACGGCCCGCCCGGAAATGATTTTATGAAACGATTGAACGATAAAAGGAGCATTTCATCTATGACAAAGGATTTAACCCGCGGCCCTATAACAAAAACCATGCTGCTGTTTGCGGTTCCCATGATTCTGGGTAATCTTCTGCAGCAGCTTTACAATGTGGCGGACACCCTGATTGTAGGACAGTTTCTGGGACCTGACGCCCTGGCTGCCGTAGGCTCTTCCTATACCCTTATGACCTTTTTAACCTCCATTCTTCTGGGTCTTTGCATGGGCAGCGGAGCCGTCTTTTCCATCCGCTGCGGGGAAAAAAATCAGAACGGCCTTAAGGTCAGCATCGTCCATTCCTTTGTAATGATTGCCGTTCTGTCCGTGATTTTAAACGGACTGGTTTTCATTTTTATCGATCCCATTCTCCATTTCCTCAAGGTACCCGGCAGCATCTATGAAATGATGCGCTCCTATCTGTGGATCATTTTTTACGGAATAACAGCGACCTTTTTCTACAACTTTTTCGCCTCTCTCCTGCGGGCCGTGGGGAATTCCGTTACTCCCCTCCTTTTCCTGGGCGTCTGCGCCGTCCTGAATATAGTTCTGGATCTGCTGTTTGTCATCCGGTTTCAATGGGGCGTGGCCGGAGCCGCAGCAGCCACGGTAATTGCCCAGTATGTATCCGGCCTGGGCCTATTTGCCTATACCTTTTTCTATTTCCCGGAATTTCGTTTTTCCCTTAAGGGCATCCGTCTGAAAAAAGCCGTTTTTTCCGAAATAGCACGCTTCTCATCCCTCACCTGTCTGCAGCAGTCAGTCATGAATCTGGGGATTCTCATGGTGCAGGGCCTGGTCAACAGCTTCGGCCCCGCGGTAATGGCAGCCTTTGCCGCCGCCGTAAAGATCGATTCCTTCGCCTATATGCCGGTGCAGGATTTCGGAAATGCATTTTCCACCTTTACCGCCCAGAATTTCGGCGCCAAAAAGCAGGAACGCATTCAGGCCGGCATGAAAAGCGCCGTCTGGTGCTCCGTGATTTTCTGCCTGATCATCAGCCTGTGCGTCTTTGTCTTTGCACGGCCTTTGATGCTGCTGTTTGTCAAGCCCACGGAAACCGAAATACTGGCAATCGGTATCCGGTATCTGCATATCGAGGGCTCCTTTTACTTCGGAATCGGCTGCCTGTTCCTGCTCTACGGCTACTACCGGGCAGTAGAGCGCCCCGGCATGTCCGTAGTGCTTACCGGGATATCCCTGGGAACACGGGTCCTTCTGGCCTATGTGTTGTCCGCCGTCCCATCTATTGGGGTTGTAGGAATCTGGTGGTCCGTGCCGATTGGATGGCTCCTGGCAGATCTGGCCGGATTCGGATATCTGCTTTGGTTGAGACGGCACAAAAAAGCTCCTCTTACCTGTCATTCATAAGAAGATTTTCCGCCCCCGGATACCGCTCCAAAAGCTGCTCATTTGCCGCTTCCATCCGCCTGCAGTATTTCGCATAAGAAGGACTCAGCCGTTTCATAGCCGGAAGAAATACCTCCGTATAACCGCTTGCTGCCTGAAAATTCCTCATACACTCCATCCACCTCCCGGCAGCAGAATTCTGATATTCCTCCGACTGCCTGTAAGCCAGATACCATTCAATCGTCTCACTGTTCTCCGCAAAAAAAGCCTCCGGCTCCTCCATTGATTCTTTCACCTTACCAAGCATCTCTTCCAACTGCTCCGTCCCCATCTGCCCAAGCACACCACCCATAGCCTCTTCCACATCCTCAGGCACCTCAAAAGCCGGCATCCCATCCAAAAAACCAAGTACCGTCTCATAAGCTTCCTTCTGTTCCTCCGTCCGCACCGGCTCATCCAGAAATCTCAAAAAATGCAGACAGACAACCTTCCCATAATACCCCGGAAACGCATCAATCAGCCGTTCCCCCACCGTCTCCTCCACCTCCAAAGCCCGAAGCTCCTCCCACGCCTCAGAAAAAGACTTTCCCCCGCACAGCTCCCGAAGCAGCACATCCTTTTTCACATTCCTCCTGCTCTCCATCTCCCTGTGCAAAGCCGCCTTCCGAAAAGCCTCCCCCGTACCATCCCGCAAAATCTCCCCAATCTCCTCCATCCCAATTCCAAGCTTGCGCAAAACACCAATCCGCCTTAAAATCTCCACATCTTCCTCCCCATAATCCCGATACCCATTCTCCAGCACCTTCGGAACCACAAGCCCCTTCCCCACATAATACTCCACAGCCTTCTTCGTCAAATCCGTGCACCTGCACACCTCACTCACCAACATATCCATCGCCTCCATTCAAAATTCCGCAGCCCTCATACAATCCCAACCCTCTCTACAAGTCACTCCGCCCATTGCATAAACACCACAATTCATTTCCACACCATCCAAGTACTTCTATCCCAATCATAATCCCACCCCCAAGGGAATAGTCAAGAACTTTTTGAATCTTTCCGAAGTTAGTTGATTTTGCGTTTTAACTCAAGCCGCAACAGTTTCCCTTTCAGCAACTCAAAACTGTTGCGGCCATACATGATCCTTTTGACAACTTTCAGCTTGTTCACGCTTCCTTCTGCCAGTCCATTATTGTAATCAAGACGAATGGCGTTTTTTACTGCGGTAATATCTCTTTTGATTCCGTTTATAAAACTCTCTAGTTCATCTATCTCAAGAGCTTCGGTTTCTTCTGCCCATTTATCAAGCTCGGCCTCTTCTTTGCCAAACAGTGCCCCTTTGAATCCTGTCACAGCATCATAAACACGCCCTATGATGGGGTATTCTTCTATGATCCTGTCCAGTTGATCCTGGCTGAGGGAACGAACCTCATCAA
>OFFK01000363.1_pt1 | contig 39891 bp, 30 predicted proteins | sample 1521361 | NCBI WGS metagenome assembly OFFK01 (sample SAMEA3504096, study PRJEB24116) | mouse gut metagenome | biome: mouse gut; feature: mouse-associated habitat; material: faeces | place: Denmark | collected 2011 | reverse complement strand
TCGGATGAGTCCAAAGAAATGGTGCACAAGCTGCGGAAGCTGAATGTGGAAACAAGCCTTATGACAGTGAATGCGCTGGAGAACCTTGAAAGTTAGGTAACTGTGGAAATAGAGAAAGATGAGAAAATATATTATAAGCAATCACGAGGGAACTGCGCGATTACCGCTTATCTGAAAATGATCTGGATGATACATAGATATTGCTGAACAATCTGTTTCGCTGTATTCCGGACGGCAATATTCCTGCAATTTGCCGTTCATTATTGAACGACCTGCTAATAGTGCGATAAGATATTGTAAATCATTGGGATACTGATGAAGTATTTTTAAAGTATGAGAATCTTCTCGAAGTCAAAGATGGCGGCTGTTATGATCTGTCTTGGGAAAGAGGGCGATTCAGGTACGGATTTATTGAAATTGTTGAATGTGCTTCTGTCCACGGAAACAGGTTCACAGGACAAGTGCCAGATACTGGAGGAAGATTTTCATATTAAAATGACTTTAGCCTTGGAAAGTGAGGTGTCGCTTATGTGTAATTTATACTGCTTAACAGTTATAATTTCCGAGTAACCCGACTGCATAACACCAGCCACATGCGTTTAACCAGTGCAGTATATCAGCCTTTCCCGCTCCGGACACTACCCTCATGAATTTACCGGCGCTCCTCCGGTCCCTTAAATCCCCAGCAACATAGTGGCGAACCGGAAGTACACCAACAGCGACAGCGCGTCCACGATTGTCGTAATGAACGGGCTGGCCATCACCGCCGGGTCGAATCCGAGCCGCTTGGCCCCGATGGGCAGCAGGCACCCCACCACCATGGCCATCAGCACCGCCGCCACTAAGGTCAGGCACACCGTAAAGGCCACCAGCATCCCCACCCGGTCGAACAGCATCAGCTTGGCGAAATTCGCTATCGCCAGCGTCCCGCCGCAAAGAACGGCCACCCTGATCTCTTTCCACACCACTCTGGGCACATCGCGATAGGTGATTTCCCCCAGGGAAAGCCCGCGGATAATGGTCACGCTGGCCTGGCCGCCCGCATTCCCCCCTGTGTCCATCAGCATGGGAATGAACACCGTCAGCACCGCGCATACGCTCAATGCGTCCTCAAAGGAAGCGATGATCGCCCCTGTAAAGGTGGCCGACACCATCAGCAGCAGCAGCCAGGGAATCCTTTTTTTGAAAGTCTCCCCCACCGTCGTCCGCATGTAGGGCTTGTCGCTGGGCACGATAGCCGCCATCTTCTCCATGTCCTCCGTGGTCTCCTCCTCCATGATGTCAACGATGTCGTCCACCGTGATGATGCCCACCAGACGGTTCTCGTTGTCCACCACGGGCATGGCGATGAAGTCGTATTTCTTGAATTTCTCCGCCACCTGCTCCTGATCCATCAGGGTGTTGACGGAAATCACGTTCTCATGCATGATATCGGCGATGATCTCGTCCCCCTGGCTCAGCAGCAGATAGCGCAGGGCCACTGTCCCCACCAGCTCCCGCCTGGCGTCCAGCACATAGCAGATATTGATAGTCTCGCTGTCCAGCCCCACGGCCCGGATGCGCTCAATGGCCTGATCCACCGTCAGGCTCTCCTTCAGGGACACATACTCCACCGTCATGATGCTGCCCGCAGAGTCCTCCGGATACCGCAGCAGCTGATTCAGGGCCTGCCTGGTCTCAGGGTTCGCGTTGGCCAGAAGCCGCTCCACCACGTTGGCAGGCATCTCCTCCAGAAAATCCGCCGCGTCGTCCGCCATCAGATTGTCGATCACATTGCCCGCCTCTCTGTCGGACAGGGAATTGATGATCGCCTCCTGGCTGTCGAATTCCAGATAGGAAAACACATCCGCCGCCAAATCCTTTGGCAGGATGCGGTACACCTTCAGCCGCTCCTCCTCCTCCAGCTCCTCCATGAGGAAAGCGATGTCCGCTTCGTTCAGCTCGGCAAGAAATTGACGGATATTCGTATACTTCTTGGCGGCAAGAAGCTCTCTAAGTTCTTCTAACTCGATTCTTCTCTCCATAGCATTTCTCCTTATGTGGTTTTAATATTGGCTGGCTACTTCGACCAGGAAGAGGGTTGTCGCTGTTCATTTTCTGACTCTTCATATTATAACCACCACCTTTCGAAATGCTGTACTTTTCAGAACCTTCCGCGGCTCCCGGGACCTGCGCCGCTCTTTTTATTTTAACCTCAGCCTGTTTCTTTGTCAATGTAATAAATTTCTTTGAGCCCCTCCGGCTTCGCCCGGCCGCTGGTGGCATCCGCCATTTCTTTCCGCAAAGCCTCCAGCGCCTCGGCCGGAACGTTCAGGCGCAGGGCCGCCTTTTCCCCATAGTCCGCGGAAAGCGGCTCTATCCCGGCATTCCCCAGCAGATACAGAAGCTTTCCTATATCTCCGTAGTCCGCCTCCACCGTCATCTCGTACCCATGGCGCATCCTGCCCGTGACGCAGTTTCGCAGCCCTTCCTTCACCGCCTGGGTATAAGCCCGGACCAGGCCCCCGGTGCCTAACAGCACGCCGCCGAAATACCTGGTGACCACCACCGCCACATTGCGGATGCCCTCTCCCGTCAGCACCTCCAGCATGGGCCGTCCCGCCGTGCCGGAGGGCTCCCCATCGTCGCTGCAGCGGGTCAGTTCTCCCCTGGCCCCGATTACGAAAGCGTAGCAATTATGCCTGGCGTCCCAGTACTTCTTCTTCATCTCCTCCAGGAAGCCCAGCGCCTCCTCCTCGCTCTCACATTTGCGCAGCGTGGCGATGAAGCGGGACTTCTTCTCCACATACTCCCCCTGGCCGCCCTCAAGGAGCACACGATAGGAATCCTCTCTCACCTTATCCCCCATCCGCCCGCTTTGGCGGGCATTTTTCTCCCTCTAAGCATAGCATAATTTGTCCAAAATGTGAAACAATTATTAAGAAGAAAATAAAATCCTTTATTTACATAGCACTTTTTGGTATAATAAGGCTAATTACAGTGTCCGCAAAGCGTTTCCTGTAATCAGTTGTATATGCAAATACGCATGTGGCCCAAATCTTTGGAACAAATGCCCATGTCCTGACCCCCGGTGCATTTGTCCCATATATTGCGTTTTGGCAGAAAGGCGAATCTAATGAATTATGGAAAAAAAGGAGTTCGGTCAAAGCAAAAAGAGCTTAACTCCAAGACAAAGAAACTAGGCCGAAAACTGGCACTCACCCTGGTAAAGCTGGCGCTGGCGGCAATAATCGGCATGGTCATCTGCGGTGTCTCCGCGGGGATCGGTGCATTCAAAGGCATCCTGTCCTCCACTCCCGAGATCCATTTAAGCGATGTGGTGGCCACTGGTGAAGCGACAATCGTATATGACTGCGAAGGCAATGAGCTGGACCAGTATGTCAGCATCAATTCCAACCGTATCCAGATCAACAATATGGACCTGATTCCGAAGCATCTGGGGGAGGCTTTCGTAGCCATTGAGGACGAACGCTTCTACCAGCACAACGGCATCGACATCCAGGGCATTATCCGGGCCGGCTGGCAGTTCATCATCAGTCTGGGCAAGGAGAAGCAGGGCGCCAGCACCATCACCCAGCAGCTCCTGAAGAACACCATCTTCACCTCCTGGACCGAGGAGAACAACAACCTGGTCAAGATGGTGAAGCGGAAAGTCCAGGAACAGTACCTGGCTCTGGCAATCTCCAAGGAGTTCTCCAAGGAGGATGTGCTCCTGCGCTATATGAACGCCATCAACTTAGGCCAGAACACTCTGGGCGTGGAATCCGCTTCCCAGAGATACTTCGGCAAGTCCTGCAGTGAACTGACCCTTTCCGAATGCGCGGTCATCGCTTCCATCACCCAGAACCCCACAGGCTACAATCCCATCCGGCACCCGGAGGATAATGCAGGTCGCCGCAAGAGATGCCTGGACAAAATGCTGGAGCTGGAATTCATCACCATGGCCGAGTACGATGAGGCCATTGCGGATACGGAGGCCGTATATGAGCGCATCGGGCTGCACGATACCGACTACCGCACCAGCACCAATACCACCTCTGGAACCTATTTCTCTGACGCGGTCTATGAACAGGTGCGGGAGGATCTGATCAATATCGCAGGCTACAGCGATTCCATGGCAGAGACCCTGTTGAATTCCGGAGGCCTGCGCATCGAGTCCACCATGGATCCCACGATACAGGCCATTGCCGACGAGGAGTTCGCCAATCCGGAGAACTATCCTGAAAACGTATACTGGTACCTGCATTACGCGCTGACGGTCAACACCGCGGACGGCGGGAAACTGAATTTCAGCAAGGAAAACATGATGTCCTGGTTCAAGGAGAACCATGACAAAAACTTCAACCTGATCTTCAGCTCCCAGGACGCGGCCAATGAAGCCATCGTGATGTACCGCACCGCCGTGCTGGCAGACTTAGGGCTGGCCGATGACGAAGACAATTACATCGAGTCCATTTCCATGGTTCCCCAGCCTCAGGCAGCTGTGGTCATCGAGGATCAGTCCACCGGCTATGTGGTCGCCTTAGTGGGCGGCAGGGGCACCAAGGAGGGCAGGCGTACCCTGAACAGGGCCACCGATGCAAAGCGCTCTCCCGGCTCCACCTTCAAGGTGCTGGCGGCTTTTGCCCCCGCCCTGGACAGCGCCGGACAGACCCTGGCCACCACCTATCTTGACGCGCCCTTCAACTACAGCACGGGCACGCCTGTCAAGAACTGGTATTCCGGTTACCGGGGCATCAACCCCATCCGGGAAGGCATCCGCCAGTCCCTGAACATCGTCGCCGTAAAGACCGAGACCGTCATCACCCCCCAGCTGGGCTATGACTACCTGATCAACTTCGGCTTCACTACCCTGACCGACGGCGAATGGCTCAGGACTTCCACCGGGGAGGACAAATTCTACACCGATGTCAACCAGACCCTGGCTTTGGGCGGCCTGACCCACGGCGTCACTCCCTATGAGCTGAATGCCGCTTATGCCGCCATCGCCAACATGGGCGCTTATGTGGAGCCTAAGCTTTACACCCGGGTCACCAACACGGACGGAGACGTCCTTTTGGACAATACCAATCCCACCTCAAAGCAGGTCATCAAGGAGACCACTGCCTTCCTGCTGACGGACGCCATGGTGGACGTGGTGAAGGGCGGCGGCACCGGCGCAAGCTGCAATTTCAACGGCGACATGGCCATCGCTGGCAAGACCGGTACCTCCACGGATTACTGGGATGTATGGTTCGCGGGATATACCCCCTATTACACCTGCAGCGTATGGACCGGATATGACAACAATGTCAGCCTGCGCACCAAGAACCCGGGCAAAGAATCGGATATCTCCAAGGTTCTGTGGCGCTCCATCATGAGCCGGATTCACGAGAACCTGCCCAATGAGAAGTTCGCCATGCCTGCGGGAATCGTCCGCGGACAGGTCTGTACAGTATCCGGGCTGGCTCCTATTGCAGGCCTGTGCGAGACCAGGGGCGAGTACTTCGCGGAGGGAACCGTTCCTGAGGCCACCTGCAATATTCATTATATGGGAAATGTCTGCAATTATGACCGGCTGCCTGCGACCCCGGAATGTCCTTTCCCTGTACAGGACATCCTGACCCTGCCATTTGTGGAGAATCCGGCCCTGTGGGAAGGCTCTTCCTCGGTCACGCAGAACCCGGACGGCACGGAGACACCTGCCACCACGGACACGCCCCACTGCCAGCATGACGCCGCATTCTTCGCGAATCCTGACTATGCTGCACTCATCGCCCAGCAGCAATGGGAAATCATGATGCGGAACGTGGAAGCCGGGCTGATCACCCCGGAAGAGGCGGCCGGTCTCATGCCGCCGCAATATTGATCCGTTCCACAAAGCTTAACAAAATCAGAAGAGGGAGCTGGCTGCTCCCTCTTTTTTGTGCCGATTGCCGGTCTTTCCGGCATGTCTTCAGTTTTTCTTTTCCTTCAGCTCTTCTATCTTCGCCTGCAGTTCGGATATCCCGTTCCGGGCATTGTCGATGGCCCTGCACTGTTTCTCGAAGAGGGCATCCGGCGATTCGTGACAGGCTTCATAGTATGTTCTGCCGATTTCCAGATAATTCTGCCGGATCACTTCTTCGCATGTGTTCACCTGGCCCTTGAAGCTGGCGATTTCGGCCAGCACTTTGGCTTTATCCACGGCTTTTTTTCCTTTTTCGGAGAGGGTCTCTCCGATTTTTTCCAGATTTCCCAATATTTCCATTTCACAGTTTCCTCCCTTTCTGCGGTTTTTGTGCCATTTTTTGGACATAGCGGCAAATTTTACCGCTCCTATGTGTATTATATAGCAGTTTTTGAAAACTGTCTACCACATGCTTTTGTCGAACACTACAGATTGCCTTGCATATTAATGTCGAATTATGATATAATATATTCATTCGAGGCATGATTGAATCGGTGGATTGTCATGACGTCGTATCTTAATTCGGGACATAGACTTTCGGACTTCCTGTCCGGTACATGAGGAGGCAGATTATGGAACAGCCATTATACACTTCAGTAAAAGTGAACAACGAAATCGAGCTCTGCGAAGTCTCCAACCCTGACTGCAAGCATCTCATCGAAAAAGCTCTCTTGAGCCAACGGATTTCCTATTATATCCGCTGGCCCAAAAACTCTATCTTCCGCCGCAACAAGAACACCTGCATCATCTGCGTGAACGACAATTCCAAGGAAATGGCGGAGGACATCGTCCGTTCCATCTGCGATGAAATGGGCTATCCTGTGAAATTCCTCATGCGCAGATCCCAGAACCAATATCTATAAGAGGGATTCCCACGGCCACAGCCCTAAAACAGATTTCAAAATTTTGCAAAAAAATCAGATGTTTTTGTTGACAAATCTGTTTTTGCCTGTTATAATATCATTTGTGAGTGCGAGAGATATTCACGTGCTGCTGTGGCTCAGTAGGTAGAGCGTCGCATTGGTAGTGCGGAGGTCACGGGTCCGATTCCCGTCAGCAGCTTTCAGAAAACCAGTAAACATGCGGGTTTACTGGTTTTTTTGATATACGTTTACCAAAGCAGAATGCAGCCGGCTGCCATCCAGCGCCATAGGCATGCTTATGGCACATATCATATTAAGGAGGGACAAAGTATGACAGACAGCGAGAAACTTGATTTGATTCTTTCCAAGATTACCGAAATGGATGCCCGGCAGACAAACATGGACGCCCGACTGGAAAGCATGGATGCCCGGCAGACAAGCATGGACAAGCGGCTCAATCGCCTGGAAGTCGGACAGGCCGAAATCAAAAAGGAGCTTTACATGCTCAACCGCCAGATCGCCGATACCTACAGGCTTGCCCTTGACGCATGGGGAAAGAGCACCGAAAACAGGGTATGGCTGGAAACCGGGAGCCCTGAACCCGCAACAGCGACCGCATAACGAAGTATGTCTATCAAAGGATGCAAAGTCCGGAATCATCAAGGACTCTGCATCCTTTCGCTTACGCGGCATTTCCTCTTCAGTTCCCGGTACAGCGTAACATACATGGTAAGGAAGCAGGCCAGCCCGCCGATGCAATTGGATATGGGCTCCGCCCAGAACACGCCGTCCACCCCCAGCCCAAGCCGCGGCAGAAGCACCGTCAGGGGCGCAACGATCACCGCCTTGCGCAGCAGGGAAAAGAAGACCGCGTGCTTCGAATACCCCAGAGCCGTAAAGGCCGACTGCCCCGAGAACTGGAAGGCCATGAAAAAGAAACCGAAGAAATACAGCTTCAGCGCGCCCGTCCCCGCCTCCAGCATGGCGGCGTCCTCCGTGAAGATGGAAAGCAGCAGATGCGGGCATTGTATCACCACCAGCCACGCCGCTGCCGTATACAGGATGCCCAGCCACGCCGTGAACCGGATTCCCTGGCACACCCTGTCATACTGCTTCGCGCCGTAATTATACCCCAGCACCGGCTGAGAGCCGCTGGTAAGGCCGCTGACCGGCAGGGACAGAATCTCCCGTACCGAGTTGATCACCGTCATGATGCCCACATACAGATCCCCGCCGTAACTCTTCAAAGTCGCGTTGCAGACCACCTGCACCAGGCAGTTGGTGCCCTGCATGATGAAACCGGCCATCCCCAGGGCCGTGATTTCCCGGGTCAGCTTCCAGTCCACCCGCAGATTCCCTTTCCGGATATGCAGCGGCGCCGTCTTACCTGTGAGGAACCGCAGCACCCAGACACAGGACACCATCTGGCTCAGGATTGTGGCCAGGGCCGCCCCTCCCACTCCCATTTCCATGCCGAAGATAAAGACCGGATCCAGAATCAGATTCAGGACTGCGCCAATCAGCGTGGTCAGCATTCCCATCTTCGGGTAGCCCTGGGCATTGATGAAGCCATTCAGCCCTGTGGCAAGCATGGCAAAGGGCGTGCCCAGCAGATAGATCCTCAGATAAGCGTCCGCGTACACATAGGACGCGTCGCTGGCCCCGAACAGATACAGCACCGGCCTGCGGAACAGGTAGCAGAACAGGAACATCATCAGGGAACAGCCCAGCAGCAGCGAGAAGGTGTTCCCCAGTATCTTCTCCGCCCGCTCCTCCTCTCCGGCTCCCCTGGCTATGGAAAACAGCGGCGTCCCGCCGGAGCCGAACAGGAAAGTGAATGCCGCAATCAGCGTGGTCAGCGGAAAGACCAGCCCGATGCCCGTCAGCGCCATGCTGTCCGCCCCCGGCAGATGGCCGATATAGACCCGATCCACCACATTGTACAAAAGCTGCACCAGCTGCGCCAGAATCAGCGGAATCGCCTGGTATATGATGTTCTGCCATACTTTTCCCTTTGAAAAATCGTTTGTCATTTCTCTATGTCCCCCGATACCTGTCCGATACACTTCCGGAATCTCCAGGCCGTTTAGCCTTAGCCTACGGCTTTCCTGAGTCGCTTTTACGCAATCTCGCTTCTTTTCCGGATACTCTTCTGCCCAAATATCCGCTTCCGCTTCCTGAACTTCCGAGAGCCTTTCCCATTTCCCTTTTCCCTCATCCCGCCCATTATAGCATATATGGTCGGTTTTTCCAACGGATTTCCAGACAGGCACAGGAGAAACCGTCAAAAAGTCACAAAAGCCCCCACGGATGCAGCCTGTAATAGACATAGGCCCATTTTCTCTCCCTCTTCAGACATGCCAGATAAGCCCGCCCTTCCGAGACAGCCTCCTCCAGCATTTCCTCCGTAACCGCCCCGGTGCCATAAGTGATGTTTTCGTAATTCTCCAGGAACAGCAACAAATCCCCTCTATTGACTCTATCAGTCAACCCCTCTTTCTTCTGCCCTCTCTCCCGCAGTTCCTGGAGCGTCTCATGCTCTGCCCTCGCCAGCCCCAGCATGGCCAGTATCCTCAGATTCCTGTGCACCTCCGCCCGGAATTTCTCCTCCAGGCCCATCCTTTTGTACCGATATCTGCCCAGCCCATGGTTCAGGATCAGCGCCGCCGCCCACGCCGCAAAAACCGTCAGCAGCACAATGGCCGCCATGCCCCAGTATCGCCCTTCTGCGCTTTCCGGCGGCTCCTCTTCCGCCGCTTCCTCCTCTTCCTCCTGTGGCTCAGCCAATGGCTTCCCCTCTTCCTTCTTCCCCTGGCCTGTCACAGGCCTCTGTGCCTCTTCCTTCGGCAGCTCCTCCATCGGCTGCCGCAAATCCCATGAGACATGGCGGACCTCTCCGTATCCCGGCGTAGGCTCAAAGGGAATCCAGCCGACGCCGCTGAGATAGACCTCCGGCCAGGCATGGGCCATATCGGAATACACCGCCACCTCCGCCTTCTCCTCCACAGGCACGCAGAATCCCTCCACATACCGGGCCGGAATCCCCGAAGCCCTGGCCAGCAGCACAAAGGCCGTAGCAAAATAAGTACAATACCCCTCCCTGCTCTCCAGCAGAAAATAGTCCAGAAACGCTTCCTCGTCGGAGATGTCCCCCGGCAGATCGCCCGGCGTCCTGGAATAGGTATAGGAGGACAACTCCCTCTCAATGGCCCGCAGCCTCTCTATGTCCGTCCGCGCCCCTTTCGTCATCTCGGAAAGATAATCGGCGGCCTGTCGGGACAGGGATGGCTCCCCAAGATACTTCTCATAAATCCCCCGCCGCCAGGCATCCAATGTCTCAGAGGTGGCCGTCTCTCCGGAATCCTTCTCCCATCTGCCCATCTCTTCCAGAACGGCCTGATCCAACTGCCCGTCCCCGGCGGCTTCCTCCAGGAAACGGTAGAACTCCTCCTGTCCGGTGTTCAGCCGATAATACTGCAGCCTGTACTCTGTCCCGTACCCCTTATGCTTTCGGAAATACAGACTGCCGGCCACATCTTCGTAGTCAAATTCCTTCCCGTCCCCCGCCACCGTCCAGGTCTTCAGCGGCGCAAACAGGAATCGGGTATTGAAATACGCATACCGGATGTCCAGTTCCAGTTCCTTCATATAATCCCGCTGATACTGCCGGTTATACTCCCGCACCGCGCACTTGGTCTGGGCCGTATCCAGCAGCATCCCCAGGGGGCTGCCGCTGTCCGTCTGCTCCCACTGTCTGCCGTCAAAGGCATCGTAGACCTTCCCCGTCAGATACACATTCTCCACGGTGTCGCCCTTTATCCGGACAGTCATCACTTCCCTCTTCTCCTGGTGCAGATCTCCCCCCAGGCTCCCGTCCTCGGAAAAGCCGCTGAAAGCCAGACCGAACCCCTCTCTTCCGCCCCAGCTGATTTTCTGGGAATATACCAGAAAAGTCTCCCGCAGCCGCTGATAGATGGAATCCACCCAGGGCCACCCGTAAGGCTCCTCCGGCGCCGACGTCCCCGCCAGCAGCAGAAGGTACAGCGCCAGAAAAGGCATGACCCACAGCATGTGCGCCCTGTCGCCCTGGCCGCGCACCCTCTCCCAGCGCTTCTGGCTCCATTCCACATAGACCGTCACCAGATAGCCCAGCAGAAACACCACCCCCAGGTGCGGCAGCCGTATGCGGGCAAACAGGCAGTACAGCAGCCCGGCCGCCAGCAGCCCGGCGAAAATGGGCTTCAACACGGGAAGCCGCTCCAGGAAAAGCTCCGCCAGATAGGCAGCCGCCGCAATGACCGATGCGGTCAACACCTGGAAGCCCATCTGCCACTGCTCATACACCTCCCCGTTTCCCCATAGCCATGCCCAAAAAGCCCGGAGAAAGAGAAGGCTTTCCGAAACCCCCGCGAAAGCCACCAGCGCCCACAGACAGACCGCCGCTGCCAACACACACAGCATCTTCTCCCGCGTCTTCAGGAAATCCACCGCCGCAAACAGGCCGAAAGCCAGAACTGCAGCCGCCCGCCACGCCCAGGACACCTCCGGAATCCCCAGAACCTGTGCGCCGCCGATCAGCCCTATGCAGGCCAGGATGCCGGCATCCATGACCCGATACAGCCTTTTTTCATTCAGCCGAACCGCCCCTGTCATCACAATACTCCTTCCAGCGCAGCCTCTGTGGGCACCGTCATGATTTTCCGCCGCTCACTGCCCTGTCTGACATATTCCTCCTGGCTGCTGTCCGTGACGGCATAGATCACCACCATGGTCCCCTCCGCCGCCAGCCGCCCCGTCACCTCCATGATCCGCTCGTCCAGGTCGTGGAGGACGAAGAACACCAGTTTGCTCATCCACAGGTTCCCGCCGCTCATGGCCTGTTCCAGCGTCCCGTGCAGATCCTCCTCCTCCCGGAATATCACCCCGTCCATCTCCCGGTAAAAGGCATCGAAATCCTTCATGCCCCGGACCCGGTTCTTCACCAGGCCGTTCTGGCTGTAATAGACCGAAAAACCGGCGTCCTTCCCGGCAAAGAAGAACCCCAGCGCAAGCAGCACCTCCAGCATCTTGTTCTCCAGGGGAAGATTCCGCTCCCTTTCCCTGTCATATCGCTTCATATCGCAGAAAAGGGCGATTCCCTCCTTCTCCTCCCCGATCCGCAGCCTGGTCTTGAGCTTCTGCTCCCTGGCCGCCAGTTTCCAATGAATCTGCCTGGGCGGATCCCCTTCCCGGTAATCCCGCACCAGCACGTCCATCTCCGTCCCGCCCAGGATCTCCCTCCGCAGAAGGGCCTGGAATTCCCCGATGCTTTTCAGCTCCGTCAGCGCCACGACCCTGGGGCTCACCAACGCCTTCACGGTGCCGGGATTGCGGTACCGCAGCCGGAACAGCCGGAAGAAATCCGTCACCACCACCTCTTTCACCCCTACCTCATACTCCCCGCGGTATCTGCACACCATCCTGGTCTCGAAGGAGAACCGGTCCCCCGGAAGCAGTTCATACTCCACATCCCCCGGCATCTCCTCCACGTAGGAAAAATCCGCATAAAGCCTGACACTGACGCTGGTGAAGGCGAAATAGTCCTCGTTCTGCAGCACGAAAAGATAGCGTTCCGGCTGTCCGCAGACCATGTTCCGGCTGCCGATTTCCTGATATATCTTGAACCTGGCATAGACGCATACCATATATACCAGGGAAACCACAGGAATCATGGTCACTCCGTAAAAGAATCCGTAACTGACCGTGCCGCCGTAGTTGGTAATGGCCGCCAGGGACAGAATCCACAGCCCCAGGAACAGGAATCTACGCAATTTCATTCTCTTTTATACCTCCTGTCGTCAAACCGGTATCTTCACTTTCAGAATCAGGCTCTTCAGCACCGCCTGGGCATCCGCTTTCTGAATCCGGGCCTCGGAAGATAGAGCCAGCCGATGCTGCAGCACCTGTGCGGCCACGGCCTTCACGTCATCCGGCTTCACGAAATCCCTCCCCTGTAAGAAGGCTTTCCCCTGGGAGGCGCGCAGCAGCGCCAGCATGGCCCTGGGGCTTGCCCCCAGCACGAACCTGGGCTCTGTCCTGGTCAGGGCGATGATGTCCTCGATATAGCCCACCACGGACTCCCGCACCGCCACTTCCCGGACCTTTCCCTGTATCCGCAGCACCTCCTCCCCTCCGCATACCCTTTCCACCCGGTCCGGTGTCTGCCCCTCCAGGAACAGAGCCGCCATCCGCATCTCCTGTTCCCGGTCAGGATACCCGATGGAAAGCCGCATCATGAAACGGTCAAGCTGCGCTTCCGGCAATGGATATGTCCCTATGAATTCTACCGGATTCTGGGTGGCGATGACCAGAAAAGGCCGGGGCAGCATATGGACCGTCCCGTCCACCGTCACCTGTCCCTCCGCCATGGCCTCCAACAGGCTGGCCTGGGTCTTGGGCGAAGTCCGGTTGATCTCATCCGCCAGCAGCACCTGGGCCATCACCGCCCCCGCCCGGTACTCGAACTCATTGGTCTTCCTGTTGTAGACGGATACCCCCGACACATCCCCCGGCATGGTGTCCGGCGTGAACTGAATCCTGCCGAAGCTGCACTCCATGCTCCTGGCCAGGGTGGCTGCCAGCGTGGTCTTCCCCACGCCCGGCACGTCCTCCAGCAGCACATGTCCCCCCGCCAGCAGACAGGTCAGCAGATCCTCCACCACATCCTCCTTGCCGATGAACACCCGGTTGATGCTCTCCTCCAGTCTCTTCGCCAATTCAAATTCACTCATCGCCATGCCTTTTCCCTCCGGAACAAAAATACAATAAGGCAAGGATAAAATCCCTGCCCTCCTAAAACAACCCTCACAGCTGCGCCCCGCACTCCATGGGGCTGTACCGCATCCGTATCTTAAGTCCCTGTCCGTAATTCCCGAACCCGTTCCCGAACAGCGTCAGCCCTCCCACATGGGCCGCGTCCTCGCGCACTTCCATCCGGAAACGGATCGTGCTCTTATAGTCCAGCTGGAACCTGTCCAACGTGACATCCGATATCTTCAGCCCGTCCACGAAAGTCCCCCGCCTATTGATTACCAGCATCTTCAGCAGACCGTACTGGTTCCAGTTGGGGAACCACCAGTCCGGCGTGAAGATTCCCCTCACGTCCCCGAAGTCCCCCGGGGAGATCCACACGCCTATGGGCACATCGTTCAGCACAAAGGAGATATCCGAGGGCCAGTCGTTATTGACCCCCGGCGCTTCGCTGGACAGTTCCATGGAAAAGGTGATCTCATCAATCTTCTGGGCGGTGGGGAGCACGTTGGGGATCAGATATTCCACATAGCCTTTGGAGAACCACAGGATACCCGCGTTGATCCGATCCGGATGGGCGAAGTACCTGGGATCGTCCACCTCCCCGATTAGCGTGTTCATGGTAGCGATGCCGCATGTGGGATACACCTCATAGTTGCTGTACTGCCCCACCGGCACCTCCGCCTCATAGAAACCGGTGCTGCCGTCCTCCTCCACGGGAACAATGTCCACCAGCAGACGCTCCTGCTTCACCCGGCACACTTTCTGATTGCCGTGCCCGACGAAATCGGCCCGCACCTGTATCAGCCCCACATCCTCCATCTTCTTGATATGGCTGGTCAGCGCCCCGTTGGTGATGTTCAGGCTGCATGCGATCTCATTCATGTTCATTTCCTTGTTCTTCAACAGCAGCTGAATGATATTCACCCGCACCTCGGATCCCAGCACCTTGAACAGTTCTACTCCATCCTCCAGATTCTTGATGTACAGCACAGCAATCACCTTCTCCCCCAATGGCAAAATTTGTTTTAGACTTTCCTAAAATATTATATCCCTTTCCGAGTCTCCGTGCAACTGTTTTTCGCTGATATGATCCGATTTTTTGCGCTGTCCCCAGACCTCCCGGCGCTCAGCTGTCAAAGGAAAAAACCGGTCTTCCGTCCTCTCCCCAGCGAAGCCTCATCAGCATGGCATGGCGGTTGGGGTTGTACAGGGGATCCCCTTCGATATCCTTCTCCGTCCTGGCATGGTACACCATGATATCATTCCCTTCACTGTCAGTGGTGAAGGAATTGTGCCCGGGGCCGTAGATTCCCTTTTCGGGGCTGCTCTCCAGCACCGGCCAGCGCTCTTTCTTCCAGGAAAGGGGATCCAGCAGATCCGCATCCTCCTCCGCGGTCAACATGCCCATGCAATAAGCGGCCCCTGTCTCGCTGGCGGAATAGGTCAGGAAGATCTTCCCCCCGTGCCGGATGACCGCGGGCCCCTCATTGACCCAGAAGCCCACCCGTTCCCAGTCGTAGTCCGGCGTCGTCAGCAGTACCTGTACCGTCTTCAGTCTCCAGGGCGTCTCCATCTGAGCGATGTACAGATTGGAAATCTGCTTTCCCACGCCTACCTTCTCCGCCCACACATAATACCGCTCCCCTTTGTTCTCAAAAATCGTGGCATCCAGCGAAAAGCTCCGGAAGGAGAAGGAATCCTCCGCCGCGCACTGCATTTTCCCATGCTCTTTCCAGGGCGCCGTCAGGGGATCCTCCCCTGTGCACTCCAGCACATAGGGACGGATTTTCCATTTGTCCTCCCTGGTCCCCGCCGCAAAGTACAGATACCACTTGCCGTCCAGAAAGTGCAGCTCCGGCGCCCAGATATGCATGCTCATGGAGCCGTGGGGATGGCATTTCCACACCGTCACCTCCTGGGCTTCCGCCAGCTCCTCCAGCGTCCCCCCCCGCCGCAGCACAATCCTGTCGTAGGCCGGCACGGAAGCCGTAAAATAGTAACTGCCATCTACGTGGCGATACACATAGGGATCCGCCCGCTGCAGAATCCAGGGCCTGTTCCATATCATTCTGTCATCGCTCATCTTACATCCTCACCCTCCTATTATTATAGTTCCGCATCTGCCCCTCCAGCACCCGGACCTGGCCTGGTGCCGGCTTTTTTATGGAAAAGGGGAAGGGATATCCCCTTCCCCCGCGAAATCCCGGAACCGCTGGGCTCCGGCCCGCATGTCCCCGGCCTTTCCGGGCCGCCGGATGCCTTCCCGCACCCTTTGCACGCACGCGTCTTCCCAGCAGTCCCCGGGCTTTCTATGGCGGCACAGTCGGCTGCCTGTAAGTTACTGTGCAGCTGTCAGGCCCGCGTCTTCCATTGCCTGGCGGTTGTACTCATTGGCCTTCTCGGTCAGCTCAGCCACCCAGTCGCTTGCGTTCTTCTCGCCGTTGAACACGGAATCCTCCACGCCTGCGTAAGGGCCTTCAGCGCCTACAAAGCCTGCGAATCCGGGAATCTGGCAATCGCCGAAGGGAATGACGCCCTGCTTCACCTGATCGAAATAATCGTCAAAATACTTGCCGTATTTCTGATCCTTCTCGTCCTGCTCTGTATCTTTCAGAGAAGGGAAGAAGGTGGTCTGATAATCTGTCCAGATAGCCTCGTCCATGGTCAGAGGAGCGGGCATGGACTGCTTCCAGATGGGCGTGTCGTCCACTGCCGGGTCGGTCAGGGTCTTATATGCTTCCATCTTCGCCTGCCAGCCTTCCAGACCCCAGCCCATGAACTTCAGCAGTTCATACGCTTCTCTGGGGTACTTGGTGCCGGAAGAAATGCCGCCGAAGTCCAGCACGCCGAATTTGTACTTAGCGTTAGAACCTTCTACGGAAGGGGTCGCATAGGGAACGAACTCGATGCCCTTTGCCCTGTACTCGTCTGTGTCGAACAGGTTCAGATAGGTCCAGAAGGCGTCAATCTGGAAACCAATCTTTCCGGAGAAGCCCGCCCATTCATTGGAGCCCAGCCACGCAGTGATTTCACCATTATCGTCATTTATCGGCGCACGGTATTTCCCTTTCATCAGGTCGCCCAGCGTGTTCACGCCCACAGCCCAGTTAGTCAAGTCAAACTCTTTGCCGTTCCAGCCGAACTCACCGATGCAGTTGGGATCGGCCGCCACGGGATAATAGGTCACGATGGAGTGGAACTGGTTGAATCCATAAATACCCTCATCGGGGGAGGTCACATCCTTGAAGGCCTGCACCATCTCGTCCCAGGTCCAGTCGGTGGGAGGCATGGCCACATTCAGCTTCTCGAACACTGCCATGTCCGCATACAGCGCGTCCGGGAAGAACTTCATAGGCGTGGACAGCTTCTGATTGGTTCCGTAATATCCCAGCTTCGCGCCATTGATGGAAGGCAGGATATTGTCGTTCTCCGGGTCATTCTCCCAATACTCCGTCATGTCGCCCAACAAGCTGTTGGACAGAGCGAAATCGCAGTTGCCCAGAATCATGAAGCAGTCCGGAGTCTTCCTGGTATTCACCAGGTTCAGCAGCGTGTCATTGTACTCTTCGCCCGCCGCCACATAAATGATGTTGACCTTGATGTTGGGATATTTCTCCGTGAACTTCTCCGCAAGATACTTGGTCAGGACCTCATTGTCGAAGTTCATGTAAGTCAGCTCGATTTCCTCGGTGGTCATCTCCGGAAGCGCCGCTGCCGCGCCTGAACCGTCCTCCGCCCCGTCTCCAGCACCGCCATCGTCGGAATCGCCGGCCGCTGCCGCGCTATTCCCGCCGTCATTCCCGGAATCGCCCGAAGAGCTATCCGGCTTGTCGCCGCAGCCCGCCAACATGGAGACTGCCATCGTTGCGCACAGAAGTGCACTCAAAATCTTCTTTCTCATCCTATAATCCTCCTTTTAAAAGTGTTATGTTCACCCGCCCCCGAATGCAAGAGCAGGAAGAAACCTATGAGATCTCCAAACAAGCCCTCCCGGACTCGTCCATATCCGGGCGAAACTTAGATTTTCTTAGGCTGTGTACTTCACAGCCTTAGAAAATCTTTTCGCCTTATTCACCGGTGATACCGGTCCGGTCAACGCTCTCCACGAACTGCTTCTGCAGAACGAAGTAGAGGAGCAGTACGGGCAGGATGGAAAGCATGGTCGCCGCCATCTTGATGCCCTCGTTCAGACTGCCCATGGCTTCTCCGGTGACGGAGCCGCCGGCCTGGGAATAGCTGTCGTTAAAGCCCTTCAGCGCCACCATCAGCGTATTCCAGTAGCTGTCCCCCAGCACGCCGCACACATACAGCTGTGTCAGATAGGACTCGTTCCAGTACCACACCAGCGAGAACAGGAACACCACCAGGATGGCCGGGGTCGCTGAGGGCACCGCGATTTTGAAAAAAGTCTTGAAATGCCCGCATCCGTCAATCTTCGCCGCCTCGATCAGCGCCTGTGGAATCTGGCGGAAGAACTGGAAGAATATCAGGATATACAGCTGCGCCTTGATGCCCTGCCCCAGAAACGCCGGCAACAGGAACGCCTTGATGGAATCCAGGATGTGCAGATCGTTATACAGCAGATAATTGGGCATCATGGTGATCTGGGGCGGTATGATGAAGGAAAATATCAGGATTCCCAGCATCACCTTTTTCAGCGGGAACTCATACCGCGCAAAACCATATCCGATGACAGCGCACATGACCATGTTCAGCAGCGTGGGCAGCCCCGCCACCACCACAGACTGCCAGAGCGTCCTCACGAAATCCATGCTGGTGAAGGCGTCCACATAGTTCTTCACATAGAGAGTGCTGGGGATCCAGTTCACAGAGCTGTCCAGCAGATCCGCCCGCTGCATCAGGCTCTTGGCTATCATGTACAGCAAAGGATAGAGGTACACGAAACCGATACAGATCAGCAGCCCATAGATGACAGCCAGCTTGCCAGCTCCCTGGGTGTCCTTGGATCCGAAGATCCATCTCTTCACCGTATATTTGTCGATCTTCCTTCTCGGGGCCGCGGCAGCTTTGTACCTAACGGACGGCTTTTGCTGCTTTTGCGGTTCGCTTTGCTTTCTGCTTTTCATATTGCTCCCCCCTTCTCTCAATTCTCTTGATCAGTCTTTCCTGTTTCTTCATCTCTTTCTTGTGCTGCTTCGCTTTCTTGGCGTAGACGTCCTTCTTCAGTGCCAGCGCCGCCGCGAACAGAAGCACCAGAATCGTCACGATTACCGCATACAGCCATGCCATGGCGGAAGCGTATCCATATCCCTTGCTGCCCGTGGTCCCGAACATGGCGTTCTTGATGGTCTCGATGATGCTGTTCTGCTCATTGTTGGACAGATACACGATGGTGTACACCACGTTCAGCAGCGTCATGGGCTTGATGGTAGGCAGCGTGATCTTCCAGAAACACTCCCAGGTGGAGCCGCCGTCTATCTTCGCGGCTTCATACAGCGAAGTATCTATCTTCTGGACTGCCGCCAGGAAAATCAGAATCTGCACGCCGGAGTACCACAGGTACATGACAATGTTCTCGAACAGCCCCATGATCGCGTCTACCATGAATCCCGGAAGAAAGCCTATCAGGGACTGAATCGCCGAAGTGTTCATGGCCGGGATGGAACCTGCCCCCTGGGACATCAGCTGGCTCATGACCGGGCCGCTGGCGATGATCACCGGAAGGAAGAAGATCAGCCGGAAAACCCCTTTTCCCTTGATCTTGGAATTCAGCAGCAGGGCAATGATCAATGCGAATACCACAATGATTGGGGTCGCCATGATCGTCTTCATCAGGTAGGCCGCCAGCTCCGTGGGGAACGTCTCGTCCTCCTGGAGAATCTGCGTAAAGTTCTGGATGCCGATGAATGTAATCTCCCTGCCCGCAGGCGTCATCCGCACCCTGCTCAGGGCAAAGTTGAAGGACTGTGCCAGCGGCCGCAGAACGAAGATAAGCACGCCTATGATCCAGGGCAGCACGAACAGATAGCCCATCATGCCTTCCCTCTGTTTTAACGACAGACGTTTCTTCGCAGCTGTCTTCTGCTTTTCCTTATTCTTGTTCTCTTTCATCCGTCCTCACCTCCCCACCAGCTGATAGGACATGGCGTCCAGGGCTATACCGTCACAGGTCACAGGTTGCTCATTATAGTTCACATAGACTTTCACGCCGTTGGAATAGGTCACCACCGCCACATTGTCCGCGGTCTTCTCCCGGTCCGTGATTACGGCCCCCGCCGTGGCATCGCTGACTTCTTTCAGCAAGGTGTAGTATTCTATGATCTCATTCTTGTACACCCCGTAGCGGGAAGTGTACAAATCGGCAGAGTTCGTGTACAGCAGATCCACCGGATCCTCCCAGGTCAGGTAGAAGGAAGGATATATCCCTGTCTCCACCAGCTGTAGGAAGTATTCGCTCTTATTGGCTTCGAAGTTCGTGTAGTCCGCGTACATGGGGATCACGCCCTTTAACGCGATGGAAAGGAACGGCACCTCCTCGTCCGTGAAGATATAGCTGGAGGTATTCACAGGCATGCCTACAATGCTGTCCGCCAGATTCCAGTAGCAGGAAATGGGCTGCTCCATGGCCAGATGGAAATCCTGTGCCGCGCTTTCCAGCGCTTCGGAGAATATCTGCAGGTTCTCGGTTCTGTTATACTGTTTTCCATTGTAATTGTAACTGTACAGATGGTTGGTGATACCTGTCAGCGCCAGGGAGTCCACTCCCTTCTTCCCGTAGGACTTCAGGCTCTCGTTCAGCTTCTTCACCGCTTGGTCAGGGGTCTGGAACCGGAAGCTCTCGTAGATTTCCTTGTAGGTGTTCTCCTCATACACGCTTTCGTCCAGTTTCTTGATGACATTGAAGGTGGTGTTCACCGTGTCCGGGTTGGCCCGCAGCGCGTCCTGGTACAGGTAAAGCTCTATGCCTTCCTCTTTGGACTCCTTGATCAGCTTCGTCAGCGCCGATGTGCCCCCTATCTTGGAGTCCGCTTTGTATTTGGAGATGGGCATGCTCCAGATGCCGCCGTCCTGCCATCCTTTATAGATGGAGAAAATGTCTGTGACATTCGCTTCCTTTAAGTCGGCATAGATGTCCCGGATGTTGTCCGTGGTGGTCATGACCACCGGCTTCTTGAAAATCATGCCGTTCTCCCGGTCCGTCCCCAGAAAATCCAGGCGAATCCGGAATTTGTCCTCTTTCGCCGACAGGTTCTCCAGAAGGTACTCCCGGTATTTCACAGCCAGGCCCGCATAGTCCGCGTCCTCGCCGCTCGCGAACACATAGCGCAGCTTGATGTCGCACTGGGCCCGTTTGGCCTCCTGGAGCTGTACCGCGCTGGTTCCCTCCTTGCTCATCAGCTGCTTATAGATGCGCCTTAACGTGAACCTGGGCACTACCCAGTTATAATTGGTGACCGCTCCGTTGGGATAGGCCGAAATCCTGGCATCCTCTGCGCCCTCCTCGATGATGCCCAGCACCGCGAAGCGGGAATCCGTGTGCACCATGCCGAACACCGGCGCCAGCACCGGCTCCGCATCGTTCACCGTCTGGTACTCTTCCCAGAACAGGGACAGCACATAGCTCTCGTCCACTCCGGCATTGTCTCCCCAGACCTTCAGGTTCAGCGGGGAAGTGAATCTGCCGTCATTGTCCTCCAGGTAAATCAGCGCGCCGTTGCCGTCCGGCATCAGCATATAGCCGTCCCGCTCATCGGCATAGGTATATCCCAGAAAAGGATATACGAAGACGTTCCCGAGGGTGACCTGGTCCTGCTCCTCCACGATGGAGTCGCCCGGAATCTCCACTTCGATTCCATCCTCCAGCAAAGTCACGTTGAGCACAAAGGAAATCTGGTATTTGGTCAGGTTCACCGCCGCGGAGAAACCGTCCGCCTTTTTGGCGACATCGATGTCCGCCTGGGCCGATATCAGGTCCGTCCGCTCTTCGTTCACATTGTTCAGGATGTCGAACCCGATGCCGGACTTTATGAAGTTCTCCCAGGTGGCGTTCAGGGTGCCGTCGCTTTCCCCCACCGTGGATTCCATGATGGCACCGGTCTTCTTATCCCGGACGATCAGGGACAGGGTAGGCTCGTAGAGATAAAGGGCGATCGCATCGTTCTCCGCCACCAGTTCATGATCCTTGATCGTCTTCGCGTCCTCCCTGACGATAGCCTCCGCAAGCGCCTTCGCTTTGTCAGTCCCTTCTCCGTCAGCCGCAAAGGACTGTATCGGAGCCAGCAGCATCGCTGCTGTCAGACCGGCCGCCAACGCTTTTTTCACTGTTTTGCGTATTTTGTTATCTGCCAATTCGATACACCACCTCTCCTGCCACTGCTGCGATGAATTCTACAATCTGCCTGAACAGCACGTAAATGATAAAGGCCAGGAGCGCCAGAATCAGAACCGTGAACACTGTCAGGAAAATGATTTTAAAGGTTTCCTTCACCGAATAATTGTTGACTTCCTTGATGGTCAGGAAGATCAGGATCACTACCCAGGCCGTAATGAAAATCTGTCCGAAATCAATCAGGAAGACTTCATTGTAGGTAATCACATTGCTGACGATGATGCATATGGGCTGGAAGAGGATGTAGGGCGTCAGTGCAAACGCAAAGCCGCAGAACAGGCGCTTGAAGCTTCCTTCACCGTCATTGATGGTACACATCAGATAGTTACAGGCCGTCAGGACCACGAACACGCCCACGATGGACAGCACATCATTCATGATAGTATATCTGCCTTCCCGCACACTCCGCAGCAGGAAGCCGCAGTAGTATTTGTTGATGATATAGACCGCCGTGGTCAATACCAGCAGCGTGCACGCCGTGATCCAGGAGCTCTTGCCCTCATAGCGCAGGCCGTAAGCGCCGTCGATGGGATGTTTCATATAATAGCCCATGTACTTCAGCCGCTGCCAGTAGCCGCTGTTCCTGGGCTTTTCCGTGGCTTCGATCAGCGGGTTGAAGATGCCCTTTTTCTGATGGACCTTCTTCAGCGCCCAGATGACGATGAGGATCAGCAGAAGGATGCCCACCGCGCTGATCAGGTGGCTGCGCAGCCATGCGTTCCTCACCTCCCAGAAGGAGTCGGAATATACGCTGAAGGCTTTGGACACTCTCGCGTAGCGCAGCGCCTGCTCGTAATTTTCCTCCTGCAGATAGGAGCGGCTCATGGCTTCGTTGGCATAGTCGAAGAGACTGTTCATCTCCAGGACTTCCTCCAGGGGCTCCTTGCTCTCGGCATAGCGTCCGTTCTCGTAGAGATTCAGCGCCTTGTGCAACAGGTTCGTGAACTCCGTGGCTTCGAACACCTGTACCTGCCCCGCGTCGGAGTCCAGGACATAAATATTGTCATCCAGGTCCACATCGATGGCTTCCACCTTCCTGGACAGGCCAATCCGAAACCGTCCGTCGTCCCGCCCGCCGAATACGAAGAGCAGATCGCCCTCGGAATTGTATTCGTAGATATATCCGTCCGAGGATGCCACATAGACATTGTCGTGGTTGCCCACTGCCACCGCCGCCTCTTTGCCGTCATAGGCATCCGGCTCAATCAGGTTGGATCCGGCGATGTTCAGCTTCTTTAAGCTGGTCAGCCCCTCGCCCGGGGTCACCGTGTAGATCAGGCCCTGCTTATCGATGGCCACGTTCACCGGCGTGGACGGCAGGTTGGACACCATCTTGGCCAGCTGTGCATCCGTGAACACCGCTTCCTGAATCATCCGCAGCACTGTGACGGAGGCGAAGTTGGTGCCGAAGTATCCCAGGAACGTGCCGCCCTCCGTGGGGGTCAGCTGCACCAGGCCGTTGGAATTGCCCTCGCAGACGATGTACATGTCCCCGCCCACGTTCACCACGATTTTGATGGGCTTGAACTCGCCGCTGCCGTACAGGGGGTGGTCGGGCTTCGTGTAGACTGCGGACACCTCTCCGTCGTCATCGAACACCACCACCTTGCCGGAATGGTCCGCCACGTACACGTCCTTCTCCTCTGTCACGAACACGCCGTAAGGCTCCGACAATTCCCCTTCGCCGATGGTCTTCACGTACTCCCCCTCCAGGGTGGAGACATAGACCACGCCTGCGCCTGCGTCCGCGATATAGATGTATCCGTCCTCCGTGACTTTTAGGTCATAGGGATTTACCAGGGAATGCTCCCCTATCTTGCTGAATGTCGTTTTCGGTGTATAAGCGGTCTGGGTCTCCGTCACGTATCCATACCCATCGATGGTATAGGTCTTGTAGGGGACTTCCGCCCTGGCCTGCAGGGCAGGCTGTAGGATCAGCAACACGGAAAAGAAAGCCAGCAGACATTTTTTCCATTTTTTCATGCTCTTTCCCTCCCTTATTTGATGCCGGAATGTGCCATGGTGTTCATGACGTTCTTCTGGCAGATGATGAACATCACCAGATTCGGCACGAACATGATCAACGTTGCCGCTGCCGCGATTCCCTGACCGGCCACGCTGTTGTTGGCGTTGGCCAGCGTATTCATATAGAAGGCAAGGGTGCGCAGCCCGTCCTCGCTCATGTACAGGTTGGAGCTCTCCACATTGGCCCAGACCTGCTGGAAAGCCAGGATCGCCGCTGTGGCAATGGCCGGTTTGATCATGGGCATGATGATCTTCCGATAGACCACGAAGTCCGTGGCTCCGTCCATATAGGCCGCGTCGATCAGCGCGTCCGGTATCTGGTCGATGAACTGCTTGACCAGGAACAGGCTCACCGGCATGGCCAGCAGCGGAAGGATATGGGCCAGGTAGTTGTTGGTGATATTCAGTGTATCGATAACAAGATAACGGGGAATCATCACCGCCACCGGCACGAACATCAGGGCCATGTTATTGATCTCCATCAGGGCTTCCTTGCCACGGAACTTCAGTTTGGAGAGGGCGAACCCAGCGGTGGTGGACAGGACGATGGACAACAGCACATCGGACAGCGTCACCACCAGAGAGTTGAACACATAGCGGCTCATAGGAATGCCAGACGTCTGGGACGCCTTCATCAGTCCCCGGAAATTGTCCAGCGTGGGGTTGGTCACGAAGAACCGGGGCGGGAATGTGAACAGCTCCGTCATGGGCTTGAAGGCATGACAGAAGATGAAGATGATCGGCAGCAACATGAGGATCGCCAGAGGCGTCACCGCCACGATCAGCTTGATCTGCCCTTTTTCAAATTTTTTGGGATTGATGCTACTCCCTTTATATCCAGCCATTTCTCAATCCCCCTTTCAGTCTTTCTCGGAAAACAGCTTCTTCGCCATGGTGGAGAAGAGCCATACGATCAACAGCAGCACCACGGAAACGGCTGCGGCATAGCCCATCTCATAGCGGATGAAGCCGTAGTCTTCGATGTGGTTCACGATCAACTGGGCGCTGTAGCCGGGCGTGGGGTTGGTCCCTGTCAGGGCCACGCCGATCGCGCCGTTGGCAAAGGTGTTCACCACCGCCATGACCGCGCCGAAGAGCATCTGCGGCTTCATGGTGGGCACGGTGATATAAATCATCTCCTGGAAGCGGTTCTTGATGCCGTCGATGGCCCCCGCCTCGTAGAGCTCCTCGTCCGCGTTCAGGATACCGGCCATCATGGCCAGGAATCCTACGCCCATGCTGGACCACAGGGCCACGATGATGACGATGGGCAGAAGGTATCTGGTGTCCACCAACCATACGATAGGCTCCGTGATGACTCCCAGCTTCATCAGGATACTGTTCAGATAGCCCGTCTGGTCCCCGGTGAAGATGATTTTCCACAGCACGGTCATGGCCACGCCGCTGGTCATGCTGGGCGAGTAGAATATCAGCGCCAGGACGGTCCTGGGCACCCTGGAAATCTGTGCCAGGATCCACGCCAGGAAGAAGGAAAGCACGTACCCGCCGATGCCTACCACCAACACATAGACCACGGTATTGGGCAGAACGTACTGCATGAAAATCTCATCCTGGGTAATCAGGTTGATATAGTTCATGAATCCCACCAGGTCAGGGAATTCAATGGTATTGAAATTCGTAAAGGAAAGCGCGATTGCGATCACCATAGGGATGATGATGAATACGGCGAACAGAATCAGGTAAGGCGCTAAAAACCATTTCGCCGCCGGATTCGCGTTCTCGCGTTTGCCGATATTGTTTTTCTTTGCCGCTGCGTTCATTCAACCTCACCCCCCTTTTCCTCCGATCCCGTCTTGCCAAGGATCTCCCGCACCCTCTCCAGGGTAGGCACCTCGTAAGGCGTAATCACATTTCCGTTGGCGTCATTGTAGCCGAACTCCTCCAGTTTGCGCTCTGTCTCCCGGTTGATGCGCTTCACCGCATTGTCCAGGGTACGCCTCAGGTTCTTGCCATCTACAACTACAGAGTTGTAAGCGTTTGAAATCTCGCGCTCTACCATGTAGGAGCCGGGCAGTCTGGGCGATTCGTTGATCCACTCCGCCTGGGCCAGGATGGTCTCTTTGTCCCTGGTCTTCCAGGGCAGCATGGCGAAGGCTTCCCTGTTGGCCGTATTCCAGAGGAAGGAGCTTCCGTAGGTAATCTGCACGGTCTGCCCGAAGGCCGCCTGTACCTCCGCGGAGGACCACCATTTCATAAATTCCCAGGCCTTCTCTTCCCTGTCTGGGTCGGAGGTGAACATCACCGTGCTCTCCGCGCCGCCTGCGGAATACCGCAGCACATTGCCTTCTTCGTCCACCGTGCCGGGCACCATGTAAATCTCCCAGCTGTTGGCAATCTCCGGCGCGGCGTTCAGCAGCAGATTGTAGACCGAGTAATCGGCGATTCCAATCGGCATGGAACCGTTGCGGAAATGCTGGTAAAAGTTCGGAATGTCCTTGGGCAGGTTATAGATGGTGAACAGCTCCGTCAGCTCCCGGAAGCCCGCCACGGACTCCTCGCTGGTCAGGTTGGAATCCCCCGCGAACTGGGTGTAAAGGGAACCGCCGTTCTGCAGAATCAAGGGCGTCGTGCCATGGAAATTGCGCATGGCCAGCATGCCTGCGGTGGGATAATAGAAGTTCATGCCCCGCATCTGCAGAGAGGGAAGGAGGTTCTTCACATCCTGCAGGGTATCCGGCGCTTCCAGCCCCAGCTTGTCGAAAATATCCGTCCTCACGTACAGCACCCAGAAATTCATGGTCTCAGGCAGAGCGTAGATGCCGTCACCTATGGTGGCGGGCACCAGCAAGCCTTCCTCAAAGCGGTTTGCCACCTCCACAAAATCACTGAATTCCGTCAAATCCTTAACGGCTCCGCGAATACCAAGTTCGAAGGGCACCGCGTAATTGATGCCGGTGGCGATGTCCGGCGCGTCCCCGGAAGCGTTGGCCAAGATCAGCTTGTTCTGGTCAGGCATCAGGGCAAGGTCCACCTGGATGCCGGTCTGGGCCGTGAAGTCCTCGTCGATCATCTTCTGCATGATCTCCAGGTACTGCCTGGAACGGTTCACCCACACCTGGATATGCTCCGGGTCGTTGTTGCCGGCAGAGTAAGCCTGGGAAGCGAATGAGGTGAAGAACCGCTTGGCGCTGGCCGCGATGGAGGTAAAGAATCCCGCGTTCCTGGGCAGCTTCGCCCCCTCCTGGTACAGATAGATCTGGTCTATGGCCAGGTCGTTCTTGTTCAGGCTGTCGATCAGGTTCGCCAGGAACTGGTTGACGGAGTTGGTGCTGGTGGTCAGCTCGGCCACACGGTAGGCCAGGTCGTCCGGCTCCGAAGCCAGGCTCCTGAGCTGCTCCGACGCAACGGCGGCAGAGGAGAACGCACCAATCTTCTTCACGCCGGGATTATAAACCTTCATGCTCTCGCACAATGCATCCAGCGTGTCCGCATACTCTTCCAGGCGGGTGATTGCGTCCGGTATGTACTTTTCGATATCCAGATCCCTGTACTTATCCTTGTTGTTGCCGGCGACCTTGGTGATCTCCAGGTTCAGGTTATTGACGCCGCTCATAATCCTGTCAATACCTTCCAGCACAGGGCGGATAGGATCGGCTGATATGGTAAAAGAAATGGTATGGAGGCCCGCGTCCAGATTCAGGCTCAAATAATTGCCCTCCGCATCTGCCAGCGTCTCTGTCTGGTAGCTCTTCCCGTACTCCAGCCCATAGTTGTAGAATGCGCTGTTGGGAATGTTCCCGTCTACCTCCACGTTGATAAAGACAGGGAAGTCAGCCTTCTCGCTCTGCTTGTAATTGAGAGCCAGATAATAAGTCCCGGCTTCCTCCACCTCGAACTCATATGTAATCTTTTGACCCGCGTCCTTGAAAGACGCGTTGTCGATAGTGTTAAGCGCCTTGATCTCCACATTGTAGGGATTCAGGTCCACATCCAGTTCACAGGCGGCGCGGATTGAGGAAGCGTTCCTCTCCGTCATGTCCTCCGCCTGAATCGATATGAGATTGCTGCCCTCCGCCTTGCCGGAGCCGGTGTATTCCGCAATGGCCGGTTCCTCGGTCAGATAGACATTGCCCAGGAGCATGGTGCCCTCAATCATGGCAATCTCCAGTTCGTTCTCCCCTTTCTGAAGCTCTATGGCCAGGGGCCGGGAATGTCGGTAGCTGGAGTCCTGGACATACTTATTCTCCCACTTCACCACCTTGTTCGGGACAGGTACAATCTGATAGCCGTATCTGTCGAAAGAGCTCTCCTCGGGATCCTTCCAGGAAGCTTCAAATTCCAGATCCCGCAGTTCATAGAACTGATACTCTCCGTTCACCTTCATGGACAGTTCCAGAGGGAGCACGCTGCTGCCAGCGTCCAGATAGTCCAGGCTAACGTAATAGCGCGCGGTCTCAGGAGCGTCTACTGTCACGATGCCGCTGTCATGGATTTCCAGCTTCACCACATCCTCGTTACCCCCCCGTATTCCAAATTCGTCAGGAATCATCTCCGTGCCGCTTATCCCCCGGAAATTCTCTGCCGCAGGGACACAGATCGGCTCTCCCTGATAATAGGGGCTGCTCTGGCTCTGGCTGACCATTGTGTAGTTCGTGTCCTGCATGTCATTGGAAAAGCCATCCGTGATGTAATTGGATGCCGTCTCCGCATTGACCATACCGTCCGCCAGGGCCTTATCCGCCTCCTCTTCGGCACAGACGCTCATCGGCCCCGCTGCCAGCGCTGCAGCCAGCGTCCAGGACAACATCCTCCGGGCTGTCCTCCGTCCATGCCTTCCCTTTCTTGGATACATACCTCCACCTTCCTTTCAGTGGCCGTTCCCTCAAATGGCCGCTTTTCATGCTGAAAAAAATGATTACTGTGCCGCGTAGCCGCTTCCCCATACCGCATAGCCCTTGTCGGAAAGCGCGGTGAACGTGATGACGTTCTTATAGCCAAACTGGTCCCATTCCAGAATCCATTCACCTTTGTACTCTATACCGTTCAATACCAGCACGGCTTCATGGCCGTTCTTCAGTTCCCATGTGCCCTCATAGCTGCCGCTGACCGTATGGTCCGCCTCCAGCACGATATCCTCGGAAGCCCTTGTGACCGATGAGATGTTGTGCATGTGGTTGAACAGCTTATAGGGGCCGGGAATCAGGGATTCATCCACCTCTTCCAGCTTCTCTCCCGTGTAGCGGTAAGGGGATACCACCGGCCATCCGTCCTCGTTCATGAACATCTGATGCACCCTGACCTGATGGGCTTCGCCCTTCTCCTCAAACCTTGTATGGAAGAACAGGAAGTACTCTCCCGTGGATTCCTCGTAGTAAGCGCTGTTGTGCCCCGGGGAGACATACCCGTTGCGGAACTTCCCGTTCTCTCCCTCCACATAGGGGAAGGAGAAATTCCCCATCAGCTTGACGCCGTACTTTCCTGCCGCGGCATCATCGAAGAAGCTTCCTGTGGGGCCCTTGCATTCAATCATGTCCTGGCCCTCGGAATCATAGTAAGGGCCGTCCGGGTTCTCCGACCGGCATACCCGGATATTGTATCCGCCGTCGGAGGCGAGCCCGCCGAAGGAGAGGAAGAGATAATAATATTCCGTCTCCGGACTGTACAGAATGTAGGGCGCCTCGATTCTCAGATGGTTTCCCCCCAGCAGCTTCTTTCCGTAGCCGCTCTCCAGGGGGAATCCGGTCCGGGCATCCAGTTCCAGGATGTAGATACCGCCAGAGTAGGAGCCGTATACCATCCAGAGCCGTCCCTCCGCGTCGAAGAACACACAGGGGTCCACCACATTGGGCTCGACGGTGGCGTCGAAGATGTCCCCGTTCTCGTCCGGCGTATCGGCGTCCTGGCCGGATTTCAGGATGACCCCCAGGTCCTCATAGGGCCCCTCCACATTGTCCGACACGGCTATCCCTAAGGCTGACAGCGGGGAAGACCCCTCGCAGTGGCAGTAGTACATATAAAATCTGCCGTCGGCCAGCTGAATCACATCCGGCGCCCACATGGTGTCCGTCTGGGCCCATTCAAAGGCTTCCTTCAGTTCCTCCTTCGGGTTGGGGATGATCGCATTGTCCGCTTTCACATCCGAGTCGATCAGCGTCCAGTTCATCAAATCGTCCGTCCTGGCTCCGGCCAGATGGGAGCCGAACACATACCAGGCGCCGTCCACCTTGATCACCGAAGGGTCGTGGACAGAGACTTCCGAAAAGGTGTGCTCCACCGGTTCCTCCCCTGTCAGGTCCACTCCCTGGAGATACGCGGGAAGCCCGTTATCAGCGGCTTCTTCCCCGGAGGGAACCTCCGTCTGCTCCGTCCCGATTCCGGAATCGCTCTCCTGCCTTTCTCCTTCTGCTGTATTTCCCTCCTGTCCTTCCGCTTCCCCTGTCCCCTGTGCGGGCTGTGCCCCACAGGCTGTCGCCAGGCATATTGTCGCTGCCATACCAGCCAGATACCACCTTTTCTTCATTGTCAGCCCTCATGTCTTTCTGTGTCTGCCGCTTTCTCCCGCAGACACAAATACCCAGATCCATCCATTCCCTTTCGTGCTGATTCCCCCGGATTTTGCCATTATAAACTTAGTAAATTAATTTAGAATTTTCTAAACATTCGGGCAATAAATTTGCGGGACAAACGATTCCCGCCTATAGTCATCCTCTTCCCGCTTCTGGCATATTGCAGAAAAGGAAATGCATTCCCTTGTATTTTATGAATATTATCCCGAAATGCTTTCCGCCTTGATGGCAAATTCGCCAAACTGTCAACACCGCTTTGATACTGTATTTATTATATCATGTATTTTCTCTTTTTCAATGCTTATTTGAAAACTGCCTTATTTTTGTTAAATAATCATAAATTTACTATAGCGTTTTTGTGAACTATCACGAATTTCTAAAATAGTTTAGACAAACTTAAAATCGCTGTTTCAGAGAACCCAGAACCGGACGATATGGAAAAGACGGCAGGGCAAAGAGATTCCTGCCCTACCGTTGAGATTCTACGAATTGTCTTCTAATTGATTTCCAGGCTTACCACGCTGCAGGCGGGAATCGTAAAGGACACACCCCTGTCTGTCAGCTCCACATCCTCGAACACCTCTTCCTTCACCGTCTCCGGCTGGTCAAAGGTATTGCAGGCATGCATCTCACCAGTTAAGATTGCCGCTTTCACGGACTCGGGCTTCTTTTCCGTGAGCATAAGCTCCACAGGGAAGTCCTCCTCCACGGAAAGGTTCGCCAGCGTCACCAGGACGGAGCCGTCCTTCTGCACGGACACGGATTCCTGCAGGGCGGGCACTTCATAGTTCTCCACTCCCACGTTTTGCTCTCCGGAGAGGCTGCTCTCCACCAGGTCTGCGCCCTGATGCCTTTTGTACATATGGAACACATGATAGGTAGGGGTCAGGAGCATCTTCTTCCCCTCTGTCAGGATCACGGACTGCAGCACGTTCACCATCTGGGCGATGCAGGCCATCTTCACACGGTCGCAGTGTCTGTTGAAGATATTCAGGCTCACAGCCGCCACCAGGGCGTCCCGCATGGTATTCTGCTGATACAGGAATCCCGGATTCGTCCCCACTTCCACATCGAACCAGTCGCCCCACTCGTCCACGATCAGGCCGATTTTCTTGTCGGGATCATAATGGTCCATGATCGCGCCGTGGAGATTGATCAGCTCTTCGATATAGAGGGCCTTGTACATGGTCTTGTACCAGGTCTCCTCGTCGAATTCCGTGGCGCTCCCTTTATGCTCCCATCCGCCCGGATGCACATAGTAATGCAGGGACAGCCCGTCCATGAAGCCGCTGAAGTTCTTTCCGCCCGGATTCGGCTTGGCGAAACAGGTCTTCAGCACTTTCTTGGTCCAATTGTCATCGTCCACGTTGGGGCCGCCGCAGATCTTCTGAATAGGCGCGGCCTTGTCGTAATGGCGCACATAGGTCTGATATCTGCGGTAAAGGTTCGCGTAGTATTCCGGCGTCATATTGCCGCCGCAGCCCCAGTTCTCGTTTCCGACTCCGAAATAATCCACCTTCCAGGGCTTCTCATGTCCGTTCTTCCGGCGAAGCTCCGCCATGGGGGAGACTCCGTCGAAGGTCATGTACTCCACCCACTCCGACATCTCCTGTACGGTGCCGCTGCCCACATTGCCGTTGATGTAGGTCTTGCAGCCCAGCTGCTCGCAGAGCTCGAAGAACTCGTGGGTGCCGAAGCTGTTGTCCTCCACCACCCCGCCCCAGTGGGTGTTCACCATCCGCTTGCGCCCCTCCTTAGGGCCGATGCCGTCCTTCCAGTGGTACTCGTCCGCAAAGCATCCGCCGGGCCAACGCAGCACGGGAATCTGCAGCCTTTTCAGCGCCTCCACCACATCCGTGCGCATGCCGTTCTTGTTGGGGATATGGGAGTCCTCCCCCACGAACAGCCCCTCATAGATGCATCTGCCCAGATGCTCGGAGAAATGTCCGTAAATCTCCGGATTGATGTATCCTTTTTTCTTCTTTTCATTTACATATAATTTTGCCATTCAATCGTCCTCCAGCCGCTTATTCCTGTCCCTTATTCCAGCTTCCCGTCCCGGTCCGGCGCCATCCTTCAAGCGCCTTAATCAACTTCCCACTGCGGGGAGCATGCTCCCACTACGGGGCGCATGCTCCCACTACGGGGCGCATGCAGCTAAGCCGCTAATGTCCATACGCATCCCTGTGCATAGTAAAAGAATCTGCCGCCCGTCAAGACAGCAGATTCTCTTTGGAATGCTCTGCTGCCAGAAAACCTTCCCTCATGCCAGGAACGCCTTCACCGTCCGGTACACGCCGTCGCCGTCAAGGCCGTACTTCGCAAGCAAAGCCCCGGCGGAGCCGGACTCGCCGAACACGTCCTGGATGCCGATCCTGCACACCGGCACGGGGCAGGTCTCCGCCAGCGCCTCGCACACCGCGCCGCCTAAGCCGCCGATGACGGAGTGTTCCTCCGCGGTGACCACTTTTCCGGTCTTCTTCGCGCTGGCTGCAATCAGCTCCTTGTCCAGGGGTTTGATGGTGCAGATGTTGATCACTTCCGCGCTCACGCCCTCTTCCGCGAGCTTAGAGGCAGCTTCCAGAGCGGAGTTCACCATGATGCCTGTAGCCACGATGGTGACGTCGCTGCCCTCCCGCAGCACCTCTCCCTTGCCGATTTCGAACTTATAGTCATTCTCCTCATGAATCACAGGCACTGCCGCCCGGCCGAACCGCATGTACACAGGCCCCTCAAAGTCCAGAGCAGCCTTCACGCAGGCTCTCGCCTCCACCGCGTCGGCGGGATTCAGGATGGTCATGCCGGGAATCGTCCGCATCAGGGCGATATCCTCGTTGCACTGGTGGGAAGCGCCGTCCTCGCCCACGGTGATGCCCGCGTGGGTGGCCCCGATCTTCACGTTCAGATGAGGGTAGCCGATGGAATTGCGCACCTGCTCAAAGGCCCGCCCTGCCGCGAACATGGCGAAAGTGCTGGCCACGGGAATCCTGCCCGTCAGGGACAGCCCCGCCGCGATGCCCATCATATTGGATTCCGCGATGCCGCAGTCGATATGCCTCTCGGGGAATTTCTTCTTAAAGACGCCGGTCTTGGTAGCCGCCGCCAGATCCGCGTCCAATACCACCAAGTCCGGATAGGCCTCGCCGAACTCCGCCAATGCGTTGCCGTAAGCCTCTCTGGTGGCAATCTTCTTCACAGCTTTTATATCAGACATTTCCTTCACCGCTCCTTTCTTAATTCGCCCCTGCCAATCCGCCAAGCGCTGCCCCCAGCTTCTCCAGGTCAGCCATCGCGGTCTCGTATTCCGCGTCATTGGGTGCCTTGCCGTGCCAGTCCGCGTTCCCCTCCATGAAGGATACGCCCTTGCCCTTCAGGGTGTGGGCGATGATGGCCGTAGGCATGCCCTTCGTAGCCCTGGCCTCGGCGAAAGCGGCCCGGACCTGCTCCATATCGTTGCCGTCCTTGAGATTGATTACATGGAAGTTGAAGGCTTCGAATTTCCTGTCGATCGGATTGGGGGAGCAGACATCGTCTATCCGCCCGTCGATCTGCAGTCCGTTGTTGTCCACGATTGCCACCAGGTTGTCCAGCTTCCTGTGGCCGGCGAACATGGCCGCCTCCCAGACCTGCCCCTCCTGAATCTCACCGTCTCCCAACAGCGTGTAGACCCTGAAGTCCCTGCCGGAAAGCCTTGCGCCCAGAGCCATTCCCACAGCCGCGGAAATCCCCTGGCCCAGAGAGCCCGAGGACATGTCCACTCCCGGCACATGCTGCAGGCAGGGATGTCCCTGCAGATAAGAGCCCAGATGGCGCAGGGTGGGGAGATCCGCCACGGGGAAGTATCCCCTGTGGGCCAGCGTAGAGTACAGACCGGGAGCGGTATGCCCCTTGGAGAGCACGAAACGGTCCCTGTCCTCCATCTTCGGGTTCTCCGGGTCGATGTTCATTTCCTCGAAATAAAGGTAAGTGAAAATGTCCGCCGCAGACAAAGAGCCGCCGGGATGACCGGCCTTGGCTCCGTGCACGGCCTCAATGATGCCTTTGCGCACATCATTGGCATGCTTCTTCAGCTCTAAAATATCCATGGAATGCTTCTCTTCCATATCGTCCCTCCTGTTTTTCTCTTTTTATTCCATTGAAATATATAAACGGCATTTAATTCTTGCCAGCCGCATAGCACAGCAAGTCCGTTTATCCGGTTTTTAAGCAAGATTTTATTGCTGCATATATAGATTGATTGTTCAGCGATAGGCTACCGCGTTCCATCGCATCTCGTTCTTCAGGCCGCGGATAGTGGTGTCTGCATCGATGACTACGGTCTCGATGCCCATGGCGTCCGCCCAGTCCACCATCTGCTCCGTGGTCAAATCGTAGGAGAACGCGGTGTGGTGGGCGCCGCCCGCCAGAATCCAGCTCTCCGCGCCCACGGTGAGGTTGGGCTTCGGTGTCCAGAAGCATGTGGCCACCGGGAGCTTGGGCATGGGCTTCTCCACCTTTTTGCACTCCACCTCGTTGATGATCAGGCGGAATCTCGTCCCCAGGTCGATCAGGGAAGTGGCGATGCCGCTGCCCTCCTTGGAAGTGAACACCAGCCTGGCGGGGTCTTCCCTGTCGCCCATGGACAGCGGGCAGACCTTGATGCCGATGGGGCCTTCCGCGATGGTGGGGCAGACCTCCAGCATATGGGCCTGCAGGATGCCCTCCTTGCCGGGCACCAGGTTGTAGGTGTAATCCTCCAGGAAAGAGGTTCCCTTGGCGTCCTTGGTCCCCTCCGCCATAATCTTCATCAGGCGCACCATGGCAGCGGTCTTCCAGTCGCCCTCGCCGCCGAAGCCGTAGCCCTTCTCCATCAGCCTCTGGATGGCCAGGCCGGGAAGCTGCTTCAGGGAGCCCAGGTCGCCGAAATGGGTGACGATGGCATGGTAGTCCTTCTCCTTCAGGAAGCGCTCGAAGCCGATCTCGATGCCCGCCTGCACTGCCACATGGCGGCGGAATTCTGCAGCCTCCCTGCCCTCGTCCAGAATCCGGTATTTCGCGTAATACTCCTCCACCAGGGCATCGATGTCCCCCTGGCTCACGTCCGCCACATATTCCGCAATCTCATTCACCGGATAGGCGTCAATCTCCCAGCCGAACTTGATCTGGGCTTCCACCTTGTCCCCCTCGGTGACGGCCACATTGCGCATATTGTCCGCCACCCGCACCACGCGGATGTGGCTGGACTCCATGATGCCCACAGCCGTGCGCATCCACCCGGCCAGGCGCTTCAATGTCCCTTCATCGCTCCAGTGCCCCATAATCACCTTGCGCTCGATTCCCATGCGGGTGACGATATGGCCGTACTCCCTGTCGCCGTGGGCGGACTGGTTCTCGTTCATGAAATCCATGTCGATGGTGTCGTAGGGAATCTCCATGTTGAACTGGGTATGTAAATGGCACAGCGGCTTGCGGTACTCCTGCAGCCCCAGGATCCAGGATTTGGCAGGGGAGAAGGTGTGCATCCAAGTGATGACCCCCGCGCACTCCCCATCCATGTTCGCTTCGTTGAACAGGCCTCGAATCATCTCATTGGTGAGCAGCGTGGGCTTCCACACCACCTCATAGGGAAGCAGGCCGGACTTGTTGATCCCTTCCACGATAATCCTGGAGTGCTCCGCTACCTTGGCCAGACACTGATCCCCGTACAGATCCTGGGAGCCGGTGGCGAACCAGAACTTGTAATTCTTCATTGATAATACCCCTTTCTTCTATAAGTAATCCTCTTTCTATGGTATGGTATTTTTCGGAATTTGTCAATTCCTATTTTAGTTTTCTGTATTGACCATCCCACTTCAATCTGTTATAATATTATCCCTGTTCCAAAGCATGTCTAACTAAATATTTTACCTTTCAGGTATCTGTCGGCAAAATCCGACAGAGCTGGCGTGCCAAGCCACGCCATACCTACTTGGCAAGATATGGACAGCCCCGCCCGGGGCACAGTATAACTACCAGGAGGAAGCACAATGATTACGATGGAGAACGTATGCAAATCGTACAGAGTCGCAAAAAGGAACGCGGGCTTTGGGGCGGCCTGCAAGGCTCTCTTCCACAGAGAGTATGAGGTAATCGAAGCCCTAAAAGACATCAGCTTCACCATCGGCAATGGCGAGATGGTGGGCTACATCGGCCCCAACGGAGCGGGCAAAAGCTCCACGATCAAAATCTTAAGCGGCATACTGACGCCGGACCGCGGGAAGGTGTCCATAGACGGCCGGATTCTCTGGAGCCTGGACGAGAGCGGCCGCAGCCGGAAATCCCAGGGAGAGAAGTACCGGCGCATCGACCATGTTCGGCAGATAGGCGTAGTCTTCGGACAGCGCTCCCAGCTTTGGTGGGACGTGCCTGTCATCGACTCCTATGAGCTGCTCCGGGACATCTATTCCATCCCCACCCAGGTCTACCAAAAAAACCTTGAAGAATTAACCGAATCCTTAGCCCTGACAGAGCTTCTGCGCACCCCCGCAAGACAGCTCTCCTTGGGACAGCGCATGCGCTGCGAGATTGCGGCCTCCCTCCTGCACAGCCCGGGCATCCTGTTCCTGGACGAGCCCACCATCGGGCTGGACGCGGTATCGAAGCTTGCGGTGCGGGATTTCGTGAAGAGGCTGAACCGGGAGCACGGCACCACCGTCATCCTCACCACCCATGACATGCAGGACATCGAGGCCCTGGCCAGCCGCATCATCCTGATCGGCAAGGGACGTATCCTCATGGACGGCACTCTGGAGGACATCAAGAGGGGCGATGCCAGCATGGACGAGACCCTGGCGCAGCTCTATAAATCCTACGAAATCACCTGAATCCATGCTATGCAAACCCGAATCCGCCGTGTCGGAGCAGCGTTTCCGAACCATGCGCCCGCCCTGCGGCACGCGGATGCTCCTCTTCCATGGGATGCTCTTCTTCCATGGGATGCTCCTCTTCCATAATTATAGAAAGGTGTCTCGAAATCATGAAAAAATATATCAGCTACTTCCGCATGTGGCTCGTGATGGGGCTGCAGTACCGGGCTGCGGCCTTTGGCGGCGTGGTCACCCAGTTCTTTTGGGGCTTCATGGAAATCGCGGCCATGCATGCCTTTATGGAATCCGACCCTTCCGCCTACCCCATGACCATGGAGGCCACCTGCTCCTACATCTGGTTCCAGCAGGCCTTCATCGCCATGCTCTCCGCCAGAATCTTCGACGGGGAAATCCTGGAGTCCGTGCGCAGCGGAAACATCGCCTATGAGCTCTGCAGACCCGTGCGAATCTACGACCTGTGGTTCTTCCGCAGCACTGCCTCCCGGCTGTCCGGCGCGGGCCTGCGCTGCATCCCCATCCTGCTGGTGGCGGTGTTCCTGCCGAAATCCTACCGGCTCTCCGCCCCAGCGGATGTCAGGCAGTTCGCCTTTTTCCTGCTGACCCTGGGGCTGGCTGTGCTGGTGTCCGTGGCCTATATCATGCTGATCTACATATCCGGCCTCTACATGGTCTCCACCGATGGGTTCCGGCGGATGTGCTCCTCCCTGATGGACTTCCTGACAGGCGGCTACATCCCCCTGCCCTTCTTCCCCGCAAAGATCAGGCAGGTGCTGGAGCTCCTCCCCTTCGCCTCCATGCAGAACGTCCCCCTGCGCATCTACAGCGGCAACCTGGCGGGAGCGGCCATGTACAAGGCCATCGGCCTGCAGATATTCTGGCTGGCGGCCATGGTGGCCATCGGCAGGCTTCTGTGCGGGAACGCGGAGCGGAAACTGATGATACAGGGCGGTTAAAGGAGGAAATCATATGAATCACGAAAACAAAAAGGAATATATTAAAAAAACAGGCCCACTGCGGCTCTACCGCCGCTACCTGTCCATCATACTGCGCAGCAAGATGCAGTACAAAAAATCCTTCTTCATGCTCTTCGTGGGGAGCTTCCTGGCATCCTTCACTGTGTTCCTGAGCGTATACTTCATGTTCCAGCGCTTTTCCCATGTGAAGGGCTATACCTTCCAGGAGGTGCTGCTGTGCTACTCCATCGTCCTGATGTCCTTCTCCCTGGCGGAGATCTGGGCCAGGGGCCTGGAGGCCTTCCCCGGCATGGTGCGCAGAGGCGAGTTCGACCGGGTGATGCTGCGCCCCCGCAGCCTCCTTCTGCAGATCCTGGGCACCCAGTGCGACCTGGAGCGCTTCAGCAGGGTGTTCCAGGCCCTGGCGATCCTCGTCTACGCCGTGGCCGCCAGCCGGATTTCCTGGACGCCCTTCAAAATCGCCACAGTCTTCTTCATGTTGGCCGGAGGCTGCGCCCTGTTCAGCGGCATATTCCTCATCCAGGCCGCTCTGAGCTTTTTCTTCCTGGAAGGGCTTGAATTCACCAATATCTTCACCTTCGGCCTCAACGAGCACGGCAAGTACCCCGTGGACATCTACGGCAAAGGCATCCTGTGGGTTCTGACCTATATCATTCCCTTCGCTTTGGTGCAGTATTACCCGCTGCTCTATGTGCTGGGCAGGAGGGAGGAAGTCCGGTACGCTCTCCTGCCCTTCGCCGCCATGCTGTTCCTCATCCCCTGCTACCTGCTGTGGCGGGCGGGGGTGCGGCATTATAAATCCAGCGGGTCGTGAACCGCGCCGCCATACGCTCCCGCGACCCGGCCGAAGCACAGCCGCACATTCTGTGCCCTGTCCGACCGGATGCGCAGCACTCCGTGCTTTGTGTCCGGCCACACATGCTCCTGCAGCCGCCGGACGCCCCATGTGCCCTGGCCCAGATTGGGGGCGAACACCTCCGTGCACCCCGGGACTCCGTCGTACTCCAACGTGATACAGTCCCCTTCCCAGCGATAGTAAAGCAGGGTTCCCGCCGTAGCCACGGGATATGCCCGAACCAGCTCCCCCCACTCAGGCGCCCCTTCTATATCAGGTCTCCAGGACCAGTAAGTATGGCTCCACAGGTTCCGCTCCAAAATCCGTGATATCGGCTCCACCCTTCCCGAATCGTACAGATCGTCATGCCTCGTATCTACAATCAGGTCATATCCATGGGGCTCGAATACCTGGCCGGAATCGGACAGCCTCTCTATCCCGGACGGCACGCCCATATTCGTAAAATAGCATGCCTCCGTGAAAAGAAAGGCCTCCGGATCAAGAGAACGGATTGTATCCGCAGCTTGCCCCACAGGGCCCGGATAGGGCTCATTCCACAGGTCATGCCACAATAACCCATGGATCCCCTGAAAGAACCGGACCACATACCTAAGCATGCTCATAAAGCAATCCTGCAGACCTCTGCCATAGACCATGTCATTGTCCCGTAAATGTTGGATCGCCCTGTTCAAAACCGAATCAAATACCCCGCTGCAAGCAACGGGGTATCAAGCTTGCAACGCTGCAGAGC
>OFFK01000362.1_pt1 | contig 39897 bp, 38 predicted proteins | sample 1521361 | NCBI WGS metagenome assembly OFFK01 (sample SAMEA3504096, study PRJEB24116) | mouse gut metagenome | biome: mouse gut; feature: mouse-associated habitat; material: faeces | place: Denmark | collected 2011 | reverse complement strand
CCGCTGAAAGGCGCATCAAGGCCGCCTGGGCAGACCGCCTCGCAAGCAATCATTCTTGACATAGCTGAGTAACCTGTGAATTTCATTATGTAAGCAAGAAGGCCTTGAAATCGGCTATAGTAGAAACTATTCAGTTTTACTTTACTTCACTAAAGCGCAGTTCTCTTTAGCTGGTTAAAGCGTTACTTTTGCGCTTTAGTGTGTGAACAAGGCCGTTAGGGCAGGCTGAAGAGCAGAGGAAGTCTTTCGGACTGAGGCGGGGGGAGAAGAAGTTCTTCGAGGTGCGGCCAGAGCGGGACAGTTAGAGCCTTTAATGGTCGATCTGGAGGAGTGTCCAGTTTCTCCTGAGCGTGATGGAGCGGTTCCTCTGTCCTGGGCAGGGGGAGAATCTTTGCCATACAACCTGAAAAGGTATGCATAACATAAGAGCAGCAGAAGACTCAAATTGAAAACGAGGAGGTGTTCGCCATGGTAGAGTTCTTCTTGCTCCCTGCCACGCTTGGTGTAGGACTGCTTCCCGTTAGTATCGCAAAGGGTCTGATCAGGCCTCCGAAGCTGAAGTTGTTTCGGAAGGGCAATAAGACCGAGAGGAAACGCAGCAAGGCCGGGAAGACCAGATCGCAGAAAAGGGCCCATAACCAGGTAGAGGACGCCCCCTCGGAGTTGGATGTGAAAAAGATCCAGGATATTCTGGGCAAGCCGCTGTACACCGAGCTCTTTGACCACGGGGAGGACGTATGCTCGGATACCACTCCTTCGGGCTAAGTCCCTGTACAGAATTATTTACGCAAAATCTGCATACGATGAAGGCATCTCACAATATGGGATGCGAAAAACTAACAGAGAGGAATGATGCGAATGCGCGGACTTGTATTGGCGGAAAAGCCGTCTCTGATGCGTGCGATTCAAGATGCTTATTATGCGGGGACATTCCCTTTTGACCTCGATTTTGCGGCGTTCCACGGGCACCTGATGGGTCTGGCTGCGCCGGCGGATTACCATGAGGAATGGCGGAAATGGGATTTGGCCGCGCTGCCATTGATTCCGGATGTCTTTAAATATCTGCCGGTTGATAAGAAATCCGTTGATGCCATTATGGCAAGAATCAAGGGTGGCCATTACGATTTCCTGGTTAACGCCTGCGATGCGGAGCGGGAAGGGGAACATATCTTCTGGTCATTCTACGAGGCCAATAAGCTGACCCTGCCTGTTAAGCGGCTATGGTGCTCCACAACGTTGAAGAAGGATCTTCTGGTGGCGTTGGGTTCTCTTCATGAGGCGTCGGAGTTCCAGCACCTGCGCGAGGCGGCTGCGTTCCGGGCGCAATTCGACTGGCTGGTTGGAATGAATTTCAGCCGGGCCATTTCGCTGAAAACAAATAAGAAAACTAATATCGGCCGTGTCGTCACCCCCACTTTGAAGATGGTGGTCGACCGGGAGTTGGAGATAAAGAACTTCGTAGCACAGCCTTTCTTCGAGGTTGCGGTAAAGATGGAGAAGGGGGGAGAGGCGTTTCCCGGAGCTGTACTGGTCCCGCCCGATTTGAAGCAGCCCCGATTCCCCACAAAGGAGGCGGCTGAGGCAGCAAAGGCGGCACTGGGTAAGCAGGGCACTGTGGTGAATGTGACCTCAAAGAAGAAGGTCACAAAGCCGCCCACACTCTACTCCACCACGGAGCTGGAGAAGGATGCGAATAAGTACTTCAAGTTCAAGGCATCCAAGACGGATGCTCTGACGCAGGCCCTGTACGAGCACGGCTACGTCTCCTACCCGAGAACGAGCTGCCGGTTCATCCCCACCTCCATGGTGCCGGAGATCCCCAAGCTGCTCAAACCCCTGGAGAAATTCCCGGAGCTGGCGGACATCCTCAAAATGGCTACCCCGGCGGCAATCGCCGAGGCTACAAAGGGTAAGGATTACGTGGATGACAGTAAGCTGACAGACCACCACGCTATTATCCCCACGGGCGAGGTCTTCGACCCCATGTCTATCAGTGAGGATGAGCGGAAAATCTACCTGCTGATCGCGAAGCGGTTCCTGTCCATCTTCCTGCCGCCTCTCATTGTCAACAGCACGACCGCTCTGATTGAGAGCGGCGGGCAGACTATCAAGGCCACCGGCAGCATCGTGGCGGATAGAGGTTACTCCATCCTGTACGAGTACAAGGGTAAGGATACGCTCTTGCCTGCCATGAGCAAGGGTGACATCGTGGACATCAAGGGTTCCGCTATCCGAGAGGGCACGACCAAGCCGCCCGATCGGTACACCGACCGGGCCCTGCTGGATGCCATGGCGAATGCCGGCAAGTTCGTGTCGGAGCGCGATCAGATGGCGATTCTGCGCGAGGTGGAAGGCATTGGCACCCCGGCTACCCGGGCCTCTATCCTGGAGAAGCTGGAGAGCACAGGGATGTGCAATGTGGAGAAGGGCTACTTCATCCCGACTCCGTTTGGAATGGAGCTCGTGGAGCTCGTCCGGACTAGGGATGTGGCGTCTCCGTCCATCACTGCTGAATGGGAGAAAAAACTGAAGGATTTGGAGGAAAACGGTCATCCAGAGGTGTTTAAGGCCCAGATGGTTGAGTACATCAAGAAGGAGACGGCGGATATCGCCGACAACATCAGCGCAGACTTGTCCGCCTACCGGTTTGAGACGATTGGAAGCTGTCCCGTCTGTGGGAAGCCGGTCGTCATGACCAACAACTATTACAAGTGCTCGCACTACAAGGCGGAGACTGACCCCTGCACCTTCATTGTCTCCCGCGAGGAGGTATGCGGAACCAAGCTGTCCAAGGCAGACATGGTGACCATGCTCAGCAGTAAGGCGACTAAGCCCAAGACGTTGAAAACTAAGGATGGCCGGACATACACGGCCCCGCTGGCTATCAAGAATGGTAGGGTCAGGCCGGTGTTCACCGATAACCCGGAGAGGCAGAGCGCGGACCGCTCTAAAATCGCCCAGCGTGAAGGTATCTGCAAGTGCCCGCTCTGTGAGGACGGCCAGATATTCAAGGGCAAGGACTGGTACATCTGCTCCAACCGGGGTAAAGGATGCAAGTTCATCGTTGGTATGACGATTTGCTCTGCCCCCATTACGGAGTCCGACGTGAAAGATCTCGTGGCCGGCAAGATGATTGGCCCGAAAAAATTCACCTGGAAGTCCGGGAAGAAGGGAGAGGCAAAGCTGAAAGCCTCTGTAGTTGGAGAAGGAAACGATAGAGATTTCAAGACGGAGTTCGTCTTCAGCTGATTAGAGGGTCGTCCCTATTTGGGACGGCCCTCGTTTTTGCGCTGATTGATTACATAACCAGCTGCTGGCCAATCTGCTGAATGAGTGGATGATACATATATGGGGTACAAGCCGTTCTGGTATGCCGTATATGCTACCCTGCGCCACTTTGCAAGGCTGACGGGGCGGTATTTAGGATTTTTGGGTTGATACAAAGAAACGGCGGCCCTGGGAAAGAATTGCGGGCTGCTGCGGCCAGCCCCTCCTAGGATGCTTTTCCAGCGGATGCCTTCAATGTTGCTGAAAACATTGACCCCCATATTACCAGAATTGAATCCGGATTTTCTGCATACGATGCAGATATCCGACAATTTTGGTTAGCCAAAAGACTGGAGACATCATACATATTAGGAGGAAAAACAATGGTAAAAATCAAAGCGTTGCTGGAAGGCCTGTCCGGGAAGGGCATCAGCCTGAACACCCGGGCGCTGGCCCAGTTCACTGCTGACAACGGGGTGCTGGTGACCGTCCGCTGCGGCCGCCCCCGTGGCCGCGTATCCCTGCCGCCCAAGCTGCTCGGTTTGCAGCCGGACAAGTGGGATAAGGAGTCTCAGAACTTCTTTAGCACCCACGTCGCGATGGGTCAGCTGACCATGGTTCCCAAAGAGCTGGACGCCCGGCTGAACCAGCTGGACACCCGCGCCCGCCGTCTGGCTCAGAGCTACACGGTCAATGGCAGCTACATGCTGCTGTCCGACTACGACGAGTTCCGGGATGCCTTCGAGGAGATTCGTGACGAGTACCTGGCGACCATCGCCCGTGTCGCTGACCAGTGGGATGATATCCGGGACACCTTCATTGAGGGCGTCCGGGCTACCGTGGAAGCCCGCGGCAGGTACAAGCTGCTGAAGCGGGATCGGGTCAAGATGGTGGATGAGATCATCCGGGCCATTCCCTCTGCCGATGAGTATCGATCCGGTGCCTACATGACCCTGGAGGTTCGGGCGTTTCCAACCACCGGCTCCGCTACCGCTCCCGGTCTGGCTCCCGACATCAAGAACGTCATCGACCAGACCTGGCGTGACGACGTGACTGCGAATGTCATCCGGGCCATCGAGACCGGCATGGGAGAAATCTTCGAGCAGGCAAGCAAAATTGCCAAGGGCTATGCCGCCAGCGGCAAGATCGACAGCCGGAGCCTTCTTTCCCTCAACCGGAAGGCCGAGCGGGTGAAGAAGATGAACATCTTCTGCAACCCCCTGCTGGAGGCTGTAGCCACCCGCCTGAGCAAACTGGTTCTCGGCGACCCCGAGACGACCGAGATGCAGGTGGAGGACGCCATCCTTGATATCTGGGAGTACGCTGTCCGGACTGGAGTGAATTTGGACCTGGACGTTTGCCCCTTCAGCGAGGATGACCTCAACAACCTGCTGGCCGTGCGTAACAGCGCCGGCGACGACGACGAAACCGCCGCATCGTGAACACCAAGCCGTCCCATCACGGGGCGGCTTCTTTGTTGTTAGAAACATTAAAGATTCAGTCGGGGTAGTAGCCCAGGGGACGCCGCTGGGGAGAAACGCCTCATACACGTCCGACCGAATTTTCTTTGTATCAACCTTCTGTCGGCGTAGAATTGAATTTTTCCTCCTTGCATACGATGAGGGCAGCTCTCAATTAAGGAGTAAATAATACATAATTTTAGGAGGAAACAAAACTATGAGAACCACTATTTTCGTGTCCTATGAGGCTGGCCAGAAGGTCATTGACTCCCTTACCGCCGGAACTATGGTGCGCCTGGAGCGCGAGCCCAAGAACGAGAAGGATCCCAACGCCGTTCAGGCTTTCCTGGAGGATATGCCCATCGGGTATGTGGCCAACAGCCCCAAGACTCTGATCTCCGGCACGTTCCCCGCCACGAAGATTGCCGCGAACCTGGCGAAGGACAATGTGGCCGGCGTCTACGCCAAGCTGCTGAAGCCCACGCCCTACGGTGAGAAGAACGAGCGGGTGCGCTGGGAGGCTGAGCTGTACTGGCTGCCTGTCTGGGAGCAGAGCTCTTCCGATGACTCCGGCCCTATCACCGTCAAGGTGGGAGGTTCCAAGGTCACTCACGAGCGCATCAAGGACATCCTGGCCAAGATCGACAACTTCAAGGGAGGAAAACTCATTGTCAAGATGAGCGACTTCGGCACCGACAAGTCCCCTGTCCCCGTTGTCTGGGTCAAGAGCGATCTGGAGAACCCCAAGGCTTCTCCCGCCGGTTTTGTTGTGGAGCCTACCCCCGAGCTGATTACGGCCCTCAATGCTGTCGGCATGCTGGATGTGGAACCCACCAAGGTTATGGGGAAGACCGGCAACTACGAGGCGACCATCGCCATGCAGAAGAGCGACATCGCCGAGTACCACGCCGACATGGAGGACGTCATCAAGCGGGGCGTCATGCAGGTTCGGGATGTGCGCGAGCGTGTCACTTATCTGATGGATCAGGTGGTGCCCAGCAAAATCATCCACGGCGTCCTGAAGGCGCTGAAGTCCAACGAGACCGGCACTGAGGTCATCACACCCAAGCAGAAGTTCCTGCAGACGGCGGATAACAACTACCTGAGCCGCTGCCTCGGCTACCACCTGGCTGGCAAGAACATCCGCCTGGTTGGCGAGAAGGGAGCTGGAAAGAATACCCTGGTGTACACTGTCGCATGGGTCATGAACAAGGCTCTGTGCCGTATTCAGGGCAACAGCGACATGGACAAGATTGATCTGATGGGCGGTCAGGCCCTGGACGACCACGGGACGCACTTTGAGCTGAGCAACTTCCTCCGCATGCTGGAGAAGGGCGGCGACGTGGTGCTGGATGAGATCAACAGCGTTAAGCCGGAGATCGCCATCATTCTGCACTCCCTGGCCGATGACGCCCGGTCCATTGAGGTTCCCGGCTATGGCCTGGTCAAGGTTCACGAGGATGCCCGCATCTGGGCGACTATGAACGAGGCCTACATCGGTACCGGCGAGCTGAACAGCGCCACCGCTGACCGGTTCGTGCCTGTCTACCTGGCCGACCAGATGAGCCTGGGCGCTCTGCTGACCGAGATGGTGCCTACCGCATCCAAGGAGCAGGTCAAGGCCTGTGTCACGTTGTATGACAAGATCCGCAAGGCCGTTCGGGATGGAAAGTGCTCTATTGACGCCATCACCACCCGCGGCTACATCGACGCGCTGGAGGCCGCCCAGTGGCTGTCCATGCGCGAGGCCCTGATGGACAACATCGCGAACCGGCCCCAGGATCCGGACGACCGGAAAGCCGTTGCCGACTTCATCCGCGCCGCCTATCCCGTGTAAGCCGAATCCCAAGCCCCCTTATGGGGGCTCTTTTTGTGCCAAAATGATTTTAGCGAAATGTGCATACGATGGACACAGCTCTCAATTAGGAGTTCAATACATATTTTGGAGGTATAAAACACCATGGATAAGAAAAAAATGTTTGAGAACATGGAGAAGAATCGCAAGGCCCGCGCCCAGGAGCTGCAGGAGTTCATCAACAACTCCAGCTTCCAGGGGGTCATGCGCAAGACCGTCTCCTTCCTCACGGATGGCGACGCTGACAAGATTCGCCTGAACATCACCACGGGCGGCGAGTCCTACACCGACGGCAGAACCATCACGCTGGGTATGGAGGACTACTTCTTCGACCCCAGCTTCACCAAGCACGACTGGGTGGCTGTGTTCAAGGCGCTGCTGGCCCACGAGTCCCAGCACATCAACTCCAGTAACTTCTCCGACATCAAGGAGATTGGAGAATGGTACGTGAAACATATGGCGGGCCGAGATCTCAGCGAGACCCTGCTGAAGCGTATTGCCAAGGATATGCTGAACATTATGGAGGATGGACGCATCGAGAATATCATCATCCATAAGTACCCCGGCTACCGGCTGCCCTTCTTGCTGCTCAATCAGAGCCACACGGTTCTGTCCGAGCTGACGGAGAAGGCCAAGGACGGCCAGCAGGAGTTCATGGATTTCGTCAATTCCACCCTGTGCTACACCAAGACCGGCCGGCTCCCTGTCGGCATCTCCGTCTACGCCGGGGCCCGGTTTGAGACGGAGTTCAAAAAGGTTCAGCCCCTGTTCGACCTGGTTATCGACGCCAGAACCTCCCGTGACTGCCGTGAAATCTGCCAGAAGATGCTCACCATGACCGCTGACTACTTCGAAGAGCTGTTGAAGAACAGCCCGGAGAACGCCATCATGAAGGCATTGGAGGAAATGTTCAAGAACGGCGGGCAGGATGGCGAGTACACTTCCAACGGCGAGTGCGAGTATAACGACTCTCCCAACGGCACGCCCTCTGAGCGGGCCGAGGCGGAAGCCCAGGCTGGCAAAGCCGATGGAGACGGCGAAGGCTCCGGCAAGGGGAAAGGCAAAAAGCCTGACAAGTCTGGTGAGGACGGCAAGCCCGACAAAAGCGGTAAGAAAGGCAAGGATGGGAAAGATAAGGGAGATGGCAAGAACGGAAGCGACTCCGACAAGGACGGGAAAGACGGTAAGGATAAGCAGGGTTCCAAGGCTGGCAACAACACCGGCCGCAACGACCTGCGCAAGCCCCGCGACCCCAATGACCGCTCTGACCTGGAGAACTGGACGGACGACTTCACTGAAGGCGGGATGGAAGACTATGAGACCCGTGAGCTGTCCGAGGACGAGTTGGCTGCTCTCCGCCGCGGAGTGAGAGATGAGCTGAATGCTGTCGAAGAAGAAGGGAAGAAGAAGGACCCTGTAGACAAGGAGCTGGAGAAGATCAAGGAAAAGTACGCCGGCGAGCGTGCCCGCGCCTTCGCTGAGCTGTTCCCGACCATTTCCAACACTCCGCTCCCCTCCGAGTTGGAGGCTGCCGGCCGCAAGCTGGAGAATGCTGTTGAGCGGGTGCTCCGTGTGAAGCGTACCGAGAAACGCAACATGCGGGTTGGCAACATCTGCGCCCGTGACCTGTACCGCGTTGGTATGAAGGACCCCCACGTTTTCATGCGGAAGGGCCAGCCGATAAAGGCTGATCTGGCAGTATTCCTGCTGCTGGACAACTCCGGTTCCATGGGTGCCATGGGTGCCCGGATGAATGTCAACGGCAACGCTCAGGCCTTCGACAAATCCACCCTGTCCCGTGTTGCCGCCGGCATCATCGAGCGGGGCCTGTCCAAGTTCGCTGCCATCAAGATTTCTCTGTTCGATGTGTCTGGTGGTACCATCCGCCACTCCACCGTGAAGAAGTTCGATGAGCGGGCTGTGGGCAGCAAGTGCTACAATTCCCTCCGGCCCGTGGGTATCGGCTGCGGCAACAAGGATGGCTACTCCATTCGCGTGGCCACCAAGGATCTGCTGGCCCGCCGGGAAGCAAAGAAGGTTCTGGTCGTTCTCTCTGACGGCCTGCCCTCTGACTACAATGGCTACGAACGCGCTGGAATGAACGACGTGAAGGAGGCCGTTCGGGAGGCCCGCCGCAAGGGGGTTGTCGTGATCCCCATTATGTTTGGCACAACCTCCGATCGGGAGCAGATGAAGGACAAGTTCGCCTACATGTATGGCAAGTTCATCTCCTCTGACCCTGCGGATATCACCACCGAATTCCAGAAGCTGTTCCTCAGCCTCGTCACCAAATCCTGACTATTGGACTTTTCTCAGGGGCGTCTCGAAAGAGACGTTCCTGCTTTTTCTGCCATGAAAATTTGCCGAATAAACTTTGTGGCCCAGAAACGCATTTTGTAGAGGATCCCTCTCTGTACGTATCCAAAATATAGTCGAAAAAAATTTATCATAAGTAGAACAGCCGTTCTATTTTTGTGGAGTTTGACATCTTGACTACAGCGGAGCATATCCGTATACTAAGCGATACCTCAAGCATACCATTGGAACCCCTATACCCTTTTGAATGAGCTGGCCCAGGGAACCAGTCGAACCCGTGAAATTGGATTTAAGGAGGATTCTGAGCTGTGAGTGTTAAGACGAATGTTGCAAGTGTGGACCCCATGCGTTATGCCGACGAAGAGATCGACGAGGAGACAACCCGGCTGTTAGAGGAGAGCGGAAATGAGTATGCAAACCAGACGGTTCCAGAGACTGCTCAAGAAATTTCCGATTTCATGGAGAAGAACAAGAAACTGATCCACGCCATTATCAAGCCCTACCGCGGCCTGGATGCCTATGACGACCTGTACCAGGAGGCGGCGTTAGGATTCTTCAAGGGGATTCAAACCTACAACCCCCACCGGAACAGCAAGCTGACGACCTACGCCTTTGCCTGCGGGAAGAATCAGGTGAAGATGTACCTGCGGAAGGCGGGGGCCAAGAGCCGGACAGGCACAGTCATTTCCCTGGACGCCACGCTGGGCAGCAGCGAGGATGGAGATACGCTGATGAACCGGGACCTGGAGAGCATAGACCCCACCCGGGAAATCCCGTCCTTTGAGGAGCAGATTCAAACCCGGACTATTTTCATGGCAGCCATGGATATTGTGCGGCGGGAGATGTCCCCCAATCAGCAGATCGTCATCCGGCGGTTTATGGAGGGCGTTCCCCAGAGCCAGACGGCCAAAGAGCTGCATACCTCCCAGTCGGAAATCTCAAAGTTGTATAAAACCTCGATCTGCGAGCTCCGGCTGAAAATGGAGGAGAGGGGTTTGGTGGATCGGGATTGAAAGCCATTGCTACCAACTTGTGCAACAATTTCATTTCTCGCAGTCTGGAGGATGGGGTGCCTGTCACCCCAATGAAGCTCCAGCGGCTGATGTACTTCCTCTGCCGGGATTACTTGCACCGGACGGGGGAGTGCCCCATCAACGAGCGGTTTGAGGTATGGCAGTACGGACCAGTGCTCCCTTCTCTGCAAGGACAGTTTGCCGCATTCGGATCCAATCCTATCGACCGGTTTGCCCAGGACGCCCTGGGAAACGCAAAAAAGGCCAGCGAATCGAAGAATCCCATTCTGGCAGAAATTCTGGATGTGGTTTGGGCCAAGTACCGGCGGTACACAGGGAGGCAGCTGTCTGAGCTGACGCACCAGAGAGGCTCCGGCTGGTATCGGGCCTACATGGATGCTCGAACCTTCATCTCGGCCGAAGACATGGCGGCCGATCATGTAGAAATGTTCAGTCAAGGAAGTGCGGCGTAGTTCTGCGGAATTCGCCTGGGAGGGATCGGATGCGTCCGGCCCTCCCTTATATTTTGCCTCCAGAGGTATTTCTCCCTCTGGAGATTTTTGTTTTTGGGTTGATACAAAGAAAAGGCGGCCTTTGGGGAGGATGGACGGCTGCCGCAGCTGGCGCCGCCCGGGCTGCTGCCCCAACTTCAATGTTGCTGCAAACATTGAAATGCCACGGTGGCACCGCTGGGAAAGAAACCCAGGAGGAAATGGCCCAGGCAGAAACAAGATCTTCCCCGCCGCCCGCATTTTCTTGTATTAGCCCCTCGAAATGAAGAACTTCCGACTTGCATATGATATGGGCATCCTACGATCTAGGAGACAAATACATATGTAAGAGGAGGTTTATGCTAAAATGCTCATAAAATTTAAGAAAGCTCAGGAGCCCGGTACCCGCCTGGACATCAGAAAGTTCAACTCTGGCTGGAGCCTCTGGGCAGGGGAAGAGCAGATTGAGAAGAACGTCAAGATAGACGACAAGGACCTGGGGCTCGATCATTACAAGGTCATCGTCCAGCAGGATGGTGTATCCGCTATGGTGGTTCGGTTCGCTGATCTCCACCGGCACAGCGACAACTCTCTTATGGATGGTGTTATCCCCGTCGGGAAGATGGTCGCCCGCACCGAGTACGCCGGGGCCCTCACCGACCACGGCAACATGTACGGGTTCCTGGAGTTCTACAAGGGGATGAAGAAGGCCGGTAAGCACCCCATCATCGGGTTCGAGGCCTATCAGGAGAGTTTGTTGGGTAAGCTGGATGGGAATCACCTGATTCTGCTGGCAAAAAATCAGCAGGGATACAAGAATCTGCTGAAGCTGACATCGGAATCCTTCAACCATTTCCACTACAAGCCCCATGTGACTTGGGAGATGCTGAAAAAGTACCACGAGGGCATCATCTGCACCTCCGCCTGCCTGGGTGGCATCGTTCCCTCCGCTTTGCTGAAGAATGATCTGGGTAGCGCCGAGTACGCTATCAAGCAGTTCCTGGAGCTGTTTGGCGAGGACTTTTACCTGGAGATCCAGAGACACGGCATTAAGGGCGAGGCTGAGGTCAATCAGCAGCTACTGGAACTGGGGAAGAAGTACGGCATTCCCGTGATTGCCACTACCGACTCCCACTATCTGGACAAGGAAGACGCCTACGCCCACGAGATTGAGCTCTGCCTGCAGACTAAGAAGACCATGGCGGAACCCCACTTCACCTTCACCGGCACTGGTTACCACGTCCACAACTCTGAGGAGATGGAGCAGCTGTTCGCTGACCTTCCCGAAGTACTGGACAATACCCTGCGGCTGGCGGAGAAGTGTGAGGTCAACCTCAAGCTGAAGGACGTCAACTTGCCCCACTACGCGATTCCCAAGGAGTTCGCAACCCCGATGGACTACTTCCGCCACTTGTGTGAGACGGGGTTCCAGCGGAGGTTCAAGGAGAAGCCGGAGCTGACTGACCCCAGGTACAAGGAGAGATTTAACTATGAGATGGCAATGATCGAGAAGATGGGCTTTGAGTCCTACTTCATCATTGTCTGGGACTTCATCGACTACGCTCGCCGGAACAACATCTATGTGGGGCCGGGCCGTGGTTCCGCCGCAGGCAGCCTGTTAGCTTTCTGCATGGGAATCACCGACATGGACCCCATCAGGTTCAACCTGATTTTCGAGCGATTCCTGAATCCCGAGCGTGTGTCCTGGCCGGATTGAGTAACGCTGTCCTGTGCTTGGCAGCGTTGGCACAGTCGAGCCTATCAGAAATGGTGGGTGTTTGACCCTTTGAATTGTCTGGGACGGAGTAAGAGCCCTGTTCGCTACAGCGTGAGGATGAAACAAGCCTGAGCGCGAATGCGGCGAAAGCGGAAAAAAGAGCAGGGATGGCATATGGGGAAACCCTAAGTGCCCGCAAAACCCCAAATCTCCCATCAGCAGGCAAGCCCCTAAGTTGTGGAGACACAGCCGTAGAAATACGAGGGGAAGCTTCAACGACTATCCGCATAGGCGGAGTAGGGGAGAGGTAGAAATACCTTGATGAACCGAAGTGGAGGGGTATCCAAACCGTGAAAGGCAGCCTTTGGAAGGTTGATACTAGGCCAGCCACCTGGTATTCGGTGGAACAAGATATAGTCTACTCCCTATACAAATATGCCGAAAGGCAGGGTATCAAGGATTGATACGGACATTGAGCACATTGGCCGACCGAAGGTCATCGAGTACATCACGAAGAAGTATGGGGTGGAAAGTGTCTGCCGCATCGTGACATTTGGCACTCAGGCCGCCAAGATGGTGATTAAAGATGTGGCCCGTGTGCTGGGCTATCCGCCCGCTTGGGCAAACTCCCTGGTAAAGCTGATTCCAGAGGAGCCCAAGATGACTATTGACAAGGCCCTGGACATGAATCCGGAGCTGAAGTCTATGTATCAGAATGACCCTGACGTAGCCAAAGTCATTAACGTGGCCAAGAAGCTGGAGGGAAACAAGCGGCACGCCTCACAGCACGCTTGCGGGCTCGTAATTGCCCCGGGCGAGGTTGACAATTTTTTGCCGACCTCAATGGAGAAAGACAAGAAGACAGGAGAGAGAGGTTTGACTTCTCAGGTAACGATGACCGAGGTGGAGGAGCTTTCCCTCATCAAGATGGATCTGCTGGGCCTGAAAAACCTGACAGCTATCCATGAGGTCATTGATACAGTGAAGAGAACGAGGGGCATTGATACCATCTACCAGGATCTGCCCCTGGATGACCGGGAGACCTACCGGATGCTTGCTAAAGGCATGACCGGCGGGGTGTTTCAGCTGGAAGGCCAGGGCATGACCAATGATGTTATTGTCCCCATGCTGGCAGATGTGGATGCGCTTCCGGACGACCGGATGGGTGAGTGCTTCGAGCGTCTTATTGCTGCTGTGGCGCTGTACCGACCCGGGCCGATGGATGAGATTCCCCACTATATTGACGGCATGAAGGATATCTCCAAAATCCACTATCTGACCCCCGAGCTGGAATCTATCCTGCGTCCCACCTACGGTGTGACGGTTTATCAGGAACAGGTTATCCAGATTGTGCAGAAGCTCGCTGGGTACAGCCTGGGGCGGGCTGATGTGGTGCGTAAAGCTGTAGGTTTCCTTGGTGCAATGCACAAGAAGGTTGCCTGATTGTTATGGAAACATAACAATGTAGCACAGGGCTAAAACGGCGGAGGCTTCAATCAGTTGAAATCTGATTGGGTGGAGGTGGTTTTTATGGGACCGCTTACCGACTCCGAAAAGCAGTTGATTATTCAGATGGAAAACTCCGGAAGTCTGTTAAAAGACATTGCGGCAACACTTCATCGAAATCCGATTACGGTTCGGAGTTATTTGACCTCGCAGGGCTACGAACCAACGAACAAGAAGTATTCATCTGAAGAAAAAGAGCAAATAATTTCCTTATTCAAATCTGGTTTGAGCTGCAGCGAAATTGCCAGGCAGATAAATCGGTCTGCAAATGGAGTAACCCACTTCCTGACAGCAGAAGGGTATGACACTTCTTCTCCGCTCATCATAACAGAAGACGAAAAACGTATCGCCATTAAGGTTTTTCGCGAAACCAAGAGCTGTGCAAAGGCAGCTGAGGCGATTGGGCATAGTCATGACGGTGTATGGAGTATGCTGAAGAGGGAAGGGTTTGATACTCAAAAAAGCGTGTATGCTTGGCTGACCAATGAACAGGTTGCGAACATCCGGGCAATGTACCAGGAGGGATATACAGCAGCAGAAATTCTTCCCTTATATAAGGATAGAATCGCAACCGAAAATTCCATCATAAAGATCGTAAAAGATGCAGGAATAGTTCCTAGAAGTACAGGTTATAGGAACATAATATTACATGAAAATTTCTTTGATGAAATTGACACCGAAGAAAAAGCTTATGTAATAGGGCTCCTTATGGCTGATGGCTGTGTCTTGGAAGGCAAGCGGGGGCGAACAGATTCCTGGACAATCACATTGAAGGCAGAAGACCGATATATGCTTGAGCGAATCAAGGAACTTGTGGGAAGCGATAACAAAGTCAATTATCAAAAAAGTAAAGAAACATACATTTTGACAGTATCTTCCCAACATATGGTCGAAGCTTTGGCTAAATACAACATCACTCCAAGAAAATCAAAGACAATTTCCTTTCCTTATGGCACATTTCCATCGGAGCTATGCAGACATGTGATTAGGGGATTGTTTGATGGAGATGGTTGTATCTCTGGCCGGCGCTGTTCCTTCATAGGAAACGCAATCATAATCCCGCAGATCCAAGACATCCTGATTGAGCAGCTCGGAATCAACAAAACCAAGGTTCACGAAACAAACCCCGATGTATGGAACTTTGTGTTTTCTGCAGCAAGGGATGTTGAGGCCTTTTATCACTATCTTTATGATGATGCGACCATCTATCTCACCAGAAAGAAAGCCAGATTTGAGAAACTCCCATATTGTGTACCCAAATAATCAACTGATTGATGTTGGCGCCGTGGTAACTGGCAGTGTAAAATCCGTCCAGAACCGTAACGCATAGTGGCTGAACCTGCTTTGCAGAATACAATGCCACCACGAGAGTCCTGCACGGTACGATATAGGCGTACCTGCTCTGGGATCAGCTCCAGAGTACCTAACGTAGATACGAGGGTGAAAACGTATGCTGGGCTGGGCCGGAATTGACCGGTCGTATCACCGAAAGGTGTATGAGCGAAATCATAAGCTCCAGAACTGCCGGATAAAAAGCCGGCAGGGTAACACGACCGAAGAAGAAACACGATGTTATGGAAGCCGAGAAGGAGGTTTTCCTCCACGGCAATAAAAAGGCTTTTGATTCCGGGAAGGACGACAAGTACGTCCCTGGCTGCGTGGCAAATGGTATTCCTGAGCCTGTTGCTCAGGAGATTTGGAGCCAAATGGAAAAATTTGCTAGTTATGCGTTTAACCGTTCCCACGCTGCCTGCTACGCCTGGCTGGCAAACATCACCGCTTATATGTCCTGTCACTGGCCGGAAGAGTTCTTCTGTGCTATGATGAACGCGTTTGAGGACATTGGGGACAAGGTGAAAAGCTATATGGCCATGGCGGTCAAGCGTGGCATCAAAATCCTGCCTCCGGATATCAATAAGTCCGAGGATCACTGCACGGTGGATGATGGGTGCATTCGTCTTGGATTCCATGCCCTGACCCACCTGAATAAGAGCGGCAAGGCCATTATCAAGGAGCGGAAGTCCGGCGGCCCGTTTACGAGCTATGAGGACTTCTATAACCGGATCACCAAGCTGGGAAAGAAGCCGACCAAGAATGTTCTGAGCTCTCTGGTCTATTCCGGAGCAATGGACGGGTTTGGCCTGAATCGGAACCAGCTGATTGCAATGATTCCGCTCTTGGAGAGCAACTACAAGAAGGAGTCGGTCAACTGGGAACTGGGCCAGGTATCTTTGTTCTCTGTAGAGGATACGAAGATTACCCCGCCTGAGCTGCCTGAGCTGAGCGAGAAGATTCTGATGGAAAAGGAGAAGGAGGCCATTGGTTTCTACCTGACTAAGCACCCCGTTGACGCCTTGTTCGCCAATGGCCGGAGCGGGAACTGTGTCTCTATCACCGACATGCTCGCTATGGAGCTGCCTGCCGGAGGAGAGGACATGTGGGTCACTACCTACGCCATTATCAGAGATTTGAAGTCAATCTACACCAAGAACAACGATGAGATGTTTTTGCTGACGGCGGAAGATCGGTTCAGCGAAATCCAGTGCGTGCTGTTCCCCAAGCGAGTTGCTGCCAATAAGCACCGGCTGGAGGAGGGCGCTCTGGTCAAGCTAGCCGGGTACTTCAAGGTCGACGAGCAGCGCGGGCCCCAGCTCCAAATCCAGGACATTCTGTCTGTGGAGGAGGAGAAGAAGGCCAGCCTGTCTTCCGTGACCATCACCGTCCGCAACAAGGCGGAGCAAGACCGAGCCATCAAATTCGTTAAGGAACACCCGGGCCGGGCTGTTGTCAAACTCAAGGCCAACAACAAGTTATTCCCTATCAACCGGGCGATTCAGCTCACGCCAGGAGTCCTTGACTACCTGAAGGAGCACTTCGTTGCGGTCGAAGTCTAAGCGCAAGGGGCTGCCCGTATGGGCGGCTCCTTCTTTTTTACATTTTCAGCGTGACAATAGCAAAAACAAGTCCTGCATACAATAAGTTTGAAAGGAGGGCCGAGCCATGTCTTATGCCTTTACCAGTCTGAAAAGGCAAATCCAGAATGCGGGAAACGGGGAAGGGAAGTACAGCCCGGAGGATCTTGATGACATGATTTACGACAAATACAAGGCGGGAAAGCTGTCGGACAGGGAGTACCAAGACCTCTGTACTCTGCTGGATTTTGTCGGCTAATTAAATGCGAGGTCTTTGCATATGATCCAGCATGCCCCGAAAAATGTCCGCACGCCGGCAATGCCTGGCCAGGGGACAAATCTAAGAATAGGAGGATTTTAATAACATGGGAAAATCGAACAGCCGGTTCGCGGCAGCATCGTTGACCGCAATGCTGCTTTTGTCCGCGATAACTCCTAGCTTCGCGGCGCCGGCGAACACGGGTGAGACGGGGGCGTCCACACCCATTGCGGTCCAGACCCAGATGGCTGAGTCGGCGTACCTGATTCCGGTACAGCGGGACCAGTCGGAAATCAATGGGGAGATGGTGATCACCGAGATCTACGAGGTTCCGGCGTCCCTTGACCCCAACACTCTGGTGAAGCCCAATTTTGAGCTGGGCGGCTATCTCTACTCCGAAAACTCCATTGTGAAGACCCCGTACATGGAGACCAAGGAGAAGGAGGTCGAGATGAAGTTCGAGAATGCTGTCGACTCCGCCAACCTGGCTGATCACCTGGGCGAACTGCCCGCCAACATGGCATATGACGTGGATGGCTGGACAGGCACTCTGTATCTGAACCCTCAGACTGTTTCCATTACGGCCACTGCGCAATCTACCAAAAGCAGAACCAACACGCAGACCAAGACCTACAACCTGGAAATGAACGACCCCACACAGGTCCCTGAGAGCTACAACGGCCTGCCCCGCACCAATCTGGAATGGACCCCCACTGGGTTCATCGAGGGATCGTCCATCCCCTCCGGTTACACCGCCACCGCCACCTACTCCCGCCGCTCCAGCTACTCTGTGGACAGCGCATGGTCCATGACCGCCACCTACGTTGGTGTCGCTACCTACGAGGACACCAACAACATCCGGTACACTGTGACCTACAAGGGCGTACAGGTCCCCGAGGACTACTATGTCATGGACGGCCAGCTGGTACCTGTTGGCTACACCCTGGACGAGAATGGCCAGGTGGTCAAAATTGCGAAAGAGCGTACCAGCAATCCCGCTCTGGTAGGCGTAGGTATTTCTCTTCTGGTATGTGCCCTGATTGCGGGCCTTGCTTTCGGTATCCTTTATATGCTGAAGAAGGGCCTGCTGTACAGCCACAAGATCACCATCCAGGCCCAGGACGACGCCTCCGGTGAGTACTCCGTCATCCAGAAGGTGCGCGTTAAGGCAAAGGCCCCCGCGTTTACTCTGGACACCCTGAAGGCTCCCGCTTCCCGCCACTTCCTGTGCGAGATGTCCGGTCAAATGGCTAACAAGCTGAAGGGCAAGATCATCAACGTAACCGCCGATGGAGGCGTGGTAACCAAGCACCGCATCGAGCCCCTCAATGAGACGGACAAGTACGTGTTCCCCATTGACCTGGAGGCAGTAGCTGCAGGGCCCATCGACACGTTCTCCCTCTAACTGCACATCCCTTTATATCCCGCCTGAGAAGTCCAGGCGGGATTTCTTTTTGGGTTGATACAAGAAAAGTGGAGGGGCGGGAAAATTCGATTGCCCTTTGGCGGCGACCGCCTGGGCTTCTTCTCCAATGTTGCCGGCAACATTGACATTGGGGCAGCAGCCCGGGAGGGGGCAGCCAAGGAAGAAACAATTCACCCACACCCGCCACCTTTTCTTTGTATTAACCCGCCAGAATATAGGCTTCATAGACCGCATATCATACAGAAGAAAGGAGGGGGAATATATGTTGGATAGATGCGCATTGTTTCTGACCTGCGATCAGAGAAACGGCCTGGCCTTCAACAATCGCCGCCAGAGGCAAAACAAGATAGTCCTCTCACACATGCTAAGCCGGGCTGGCGGACAGGTATGTATCCGTGCCTGCAGCGAGGATTTGTTTCAGTCTGGAGACTATATCCTGTTTGATGATTTGGCGAGAATCCCTGATGGCAAGTTCGTGTTTGAGGAACTTGGCAATGGTTGGGAGAGCTATGGGAAGTATGGTCAAATCATCCTGTACCGCTGGCAGCGGAATTACCCTGGCGATATCCACCTGCCCCATGGCATGCTGAGCTCGTACTACCTGGAGGAATCCCATGACATGGAGATTGGTCCAGACGAGTGCGTAACCGTTGAAGCTTATGTGAAGAGGAGAGGAAGAAAGTGAAGAAGCTAATTCCCATTTTGCTGGTGTTGACCTTGCTGTTTTCCGGCTGTGCCCAGACTATGCCCGGCGGAATCAGCAGCATTCCTACTGATAGCCACCCCACGGGGGTCATAACCAATATCAACCAGAATATGCCCGGTCAGGACGAGACATCCGATATCCCGGAGTTCTTCGGCGACCCGTACTGCGTCCTGAACAACAATGTCCCGGACTTCAATACCCCCGCCTCGGCGGAGCCCTTTGAGAACTACTCTGACCTGGATGACCTGGGCCGGTGTGGGGTCGCCTATGCCTGCCTGGGCCTGGAGACTATGCCTGCCGCCGGGGAGAAGCGCGACAGTATTTCCAGCGTGAAGCCCTCCGGCTGGAAGAACAACGACTACGGAGATCTGGTCGACGGCGGGTACTTATACAACCGCTGCCACCTCATTGGCTGGCAGCTCTCCGCCGAGAACGCCAACTTCAAGAACCTGATCACCGGCACCCGCTACTTGAACATTGAGGGCATGCTGCCCTTTGAGAATATGGTGGCGGACTACATCAAGGAAACAGAGAATCATGTGCTCTACCGGGTGACCCCCATCTATAATGGAGACAATCTGGTGGCCCAGGGTGTGGAGATGGAGGCCATGAGCGTTGAGGACAACGGCGCCAGTATTCTGTTCGATGTGTTCTGCTACAACGTCCAGCCTGGGGTTGACATCGACTATGCCACCGGTGATAACTGGCTGACGGGGGACAAGGCCCCCAGCAGCAATTCCAAGGAGGAGGGCCACAGCTACATCCTGAATATCGCCTCCAAGAAGTTCCATGAGCCCAACTGCTCCGGGGCCTCGAAGATCGGTGCAGAAAACCGGCAGGAGTACACTGGCAGCCGGGAGGATTTGCTGAGCCAAGGCTACGAAGCCTGCGGCATCTGCAAACCGTAACTTTGGCATAGGAGGTGCCGATACAATGAGCAAAAAGAACAAAAAGAGAAGCCACAACTACAAAAACCCCACTCCAAAATGCTTCGCCCAGCCGGAGTTGGTTCCGGTCAAGCCGCTGGCTGGTGAGACTATCCTGGCCCGGTTTCAGACCCTCAAGAAGGAGAAAGGCGAGACCATCACCACCGAGGACATTATCAGATTCATCTCCACGGAGAATGCCAAAGCCATTGGCCTAGCTGGAATGGGCAGGGAGGACGACTGGCTGCTGAAGGAGTGCGGCGAGTTTTTGCTGGCCTTTATGGACGAGCATGGTCGAAACAATAAGGTGATGTTGGCGATTGAGGACAACTGGGGCGAGGTTGGCCCCCGTATCTTCCGCATGGGGGCCTACGCCCTGGAGAACAGCAAGGTGTTCCCCCGCGGCGACAACATCCCCCTCTCTGAGAAACAGGTGGCAATGCGGAATCAGCTGGTGGACTACATCTTCGCCCAGAACACCTGCTGCACTGTGACCTTCCTGGTGAACAATCCGGATGGCGGGTTTGCCAACCAGCAATTCCAGTTTCCCAAAGACATCTCGAAGAAGGATCTGCCGAGCGCAAGGGAGGTTGCCGGGGACTGGATTGGGTACGCCCTCATGTTCACCGGGGCTATCATCCTGCGGCTCCACGATATTGGCAGGAACGGGAAGGATATCCTGAACGGGTTCACGGTGACGGAGGATGCTATTATCCCGCTCCCTGCACAGCGGCTGCAGGAGGCCCAGGAGACCATGCCGGACGGAACCCGCCGGCCCGATAAGACTGTGGAGTATCGGCTCCCGGCCATCATCTTCAAAACAAATTGATAGAGAGGTATCACTATGAGCAAAGCCATCAGCACATTCCGAGATGAATATTTCTTTCTGAGCAATTTCTTTGCCACGCCGGTGGCCTACCAGGGGCTCCAGTTCACCAACAGCGAGGCAGCTTTCCAGGCCGCAAAGTGCCCCTCCCGAATGAAGGAGTTCTGCTCTCTTGACCCCTCCGCCGCCAAGCGCCTGGGCCGCAGGGTTGAGCTCCGCATCGACTGGGAGGAGGCCAAATTCGGTGTTATGTATGATGTTTGCAAGGCCAAATTTACCCAGAACCCCGAGCTGGGCCAGAAGCTGTTAGATACCGGCAACGCCGAGCTCATTGAGGGCAACACCTGGGGAGACAGGATCTGGGGCGTCTGCCGGGGCTCCGGTCAAAACAACCTGGGCAAAATCCTGATGCGGATCAGGAATGAGCTGAGGGAAGGCAAAATCTAAAAATACCAACTCATCCCGTCTGGATATCCAGGCGGGGTTTTTGTCAATAGAAACAAATTTCCATGCATAGAATTCCAGACAATGAGGCTAGAGAGCCTTTGTTGTACAAAAATATCAACATAGAGGAGGAAATCCGCATGAAGAATACAAAAAATCTGATTTCTGCCGCAACTTTGTCCGCTGTAGTGCTTATGTCCGCCGTAGTGCCCGGCATGGCGGCGGAGGCCCCCAGCGCGGCTGTGGAGTCCGCGGTGGCCGAGTCGTCCTATACTGTCCCCATCGACCGCACCCAGAAACGGGTTGACGGCCGGATGACGATCGTCGAGACCTATGAGGTGCCCGCCTACGTCGACCCCAACACCCTAGTAAAGGATACCTTTGAGCAGAGCGGGGTTCTGTACAATGAGCACACCATCGTGAAGACCGTCCCGGAACAGCCGGATCCAGAGGAGGGGGAAGAGGAAGAAGACCCCACCAGCCTCATCTACACTGTAACCTACAAGGGCTACGATGTCCCCGAGGGTTCCCATGTGGAGTCGGGCCGGGTGATCCCCAACGGGTACGCCATCAACGAGGACGGCCAGATGGTCGAAGTCCAGAGCATCGATCTTTCCTGGATCGTCGGGCCCGCTGTTTTCCTTATGGCTGCCTTGGCGATGGGTATTATTTGGCTGACTTTTGGAAAAAAACATTAAATTTGGCAACAGATTTTACACATTTTCCCGCCTTTACATAGGTGGGAAAATTTTTTTAAAAAATTTTTGGCCCCTGATTCAAAAATCTCACGAAAATATTAGCCGGTTTATGGCTGATTGCTGGGGCGTTTATTACCCGGTTATCTCCTGTGATTGTCGGTTAAATATGCCCAAAAAGTTTTGCCAATAGCTTTATTTTTTATGCATAATCTTAAATCAGCTGCTTGAGAAAGCCGAACGAAACCCGCACATTTCACCGACATAATACAAGGAGGATTTCGTGTTATGAGATACAATAAAATCGCGTCCTTGCTGATGGCGGCGGCGATTGCCAGCAGCTTGATGACGTCCAGCTTTGCTCTGGAGTACGACTTCAATGCCGACAAGCCCGGGCAGAGCTTCTACCAGGCCACAGCTGTGGGCACTGATGCCGCCGCGGACTCCGGCACCATCATTGTGGGAGCGGATGGAACCATTGGCACTGACGAAGCCAATATGCCTTCCAGCAGCCCCCTCTCCGTGCTGGATATCCCCGTGGGCGAGTACCCCGATGCCTGGGGCATGGCCACTGATGTGGCGATTGCCCAGAACACTGTGTTCCCCAATGCTTTCGCTCCCACTACTCAGTGGAGCAACGTTCCCGGTATTGTCGCCTATGACATGAACGAGGTCAGCTCCGGCGCTTTGCCCACCGGCTTCCAGGAGAACAAGAACGCCATTTATACCGGCGGAACCTTCGGCTGGTATTACTACGGCAATGCCGTGTACAATCCCATGGGCGGTGCTTACTACGCCTATCCTGCGACTGCCACGGCCATCACCAAGATGCCCAAGTACAAGGGTTCCGCCATCGGCCGCCTGCAGATTCCCTCTGTGGGCATGAACAAGTACGTTTATGAAGGCACCGGATCCAGTGTCCTGAGCAAGGGCGTGGGCCACTTCAGCTGCACCAACGGCTGGGACGGCAATGTCGCCTTTGCGGGCCACAATCGCAACAGCAAGAACACCGCCGCCTTCCAGAAGCTCAAGGATGTTAACTACGGTGATCTGGTGTACTACACCACCGCTTACGGCGTCCGCACCTACCAGGTGACCAGCATTGAGACCGTTTCCGTGTATGACACCTCCGGCCTCGCTCAGGACGGCACCTTCAAGCTGACGATGTACACCTGCCAGGCCAACCAGCCCGATGTGAAGCTGAAGGTTGTTGCTACCCTGGTGGGCTAAGACAAGCAGCTAAGAAAAATTCATTGGCCTCGCCCTTGACGGGCGGGGCCATTTTTTTGTATACTGCAAATCCAAGCCAACTCAGAAGGAACCCCTCTGTTCTTGGAAGGGCTTCTGTTTTCTGCCCAGGATAGTGATGTTTTAGACTGCATATAATAGGGACGAGGTGATTGCTATAACCATTTTGGAACGGCCTGAGTACCAATTTCTGAAGACTAACCCCCGCCTGGGCAAGAATATTGTGCTTCTAACCTACGGCGGCAGCTATGCCTATGGGACAAATGTGAAAGGCTCTGATATTGACCTCCAGGGTTGTGCCCTGAACGGCAAGCGAGACCTCTTGGGTGCGGAAAGTTTTGAACAGGTGGAAGATACCGGGACGGACACCACAGTGTTATGCCTTCAATAAGCTGCTCTTCCTACTGGCCAACCGCAACCCCAATGTTATTGAGGTGCTGGGCTGTAAATCGGAGCACTACTTTATCTGTACCTCTATTGGAGAACAACTTATCAACCAGCGGAAGATGTTCCTTTCCCAGAGAGCAGCTACTTCGTTTGGGGGCTATGCCAACCAGCAATTTCGTCGGCTGGAAAATGCACTGGCCCACGACGCCTATCCCGCTGAAATCAAGGAGCGGCACATTTTAGGTTCCTGCCAGCAGACTGTATTTACTTTCCCGGAGCGGTATAAGAGCTTTACTCCGGAGCAGATCAAACTCTCTGTCGCTGAGGTGAACGGGTGGGAGCAGGTGGTAGCGGACATCAGCATGGAGCAGATGCCCCTGCGGATGTTTACTGGCATGATGGGCGAGCTGGTGGAGACGGTCCGGAACTTTGACAAGCTGCACCACCGAAACAGAAAGAAGGACGACGCCCACTTGAACAAGCATGCTATGCACCTGGTTCGCCTATACCTGATGTGTCTGAATATTTTGGAGAAAGAGGAAATCGTCACTTACCGGGAGGCGGATCACGACCTCCTTATGGCAATCCGGGGCGGGGAGTATCAGAATGCAGATCATACCTTTAACAAAAGCGCCGTAATTCCCCTGCCTTTAGGCATGGGGATACAGCATTGGCTCTTGACAACTTTGCTGTCTTAGAGCCATGGCGTGCCCCTTGCGGGTATAAGGCGCACAAGAAATCTGCCTATGAAATGACAAAGACGTGCATATGATATATTATCCATACGGGAAAGGAGGAGGCTCTCAATGATGCAAAAACGTGCAATCAAGGTTCCTATTCATCCAGATGAGGCGCAGGCAGTATTGATTCAAAAAACCTTTGGCTGTACCCGGTTTATCTGGAACAAAATGCTTGGGGATGAGCAGGAATTTTACCATGCTACAGACGTACATTTCATACCAACGCCGGCCAAGTATAAAGAAGAGTATCCTTTCCTGCGGGAAGTGGATAGTCTAGCCCTTGCAAATGCTCAACAGGATTTGAAGAAGGGCTTCAGCAATTTCTTTGAGAATCCAAAGCATTTTAGGCATCCAAACTTCAAGAGCAAAAAGAAAGCAAAAAAATCCTATACAACTAACTGCCAGTACCTCAAATCTGGGCCAACAGTCTACACTACAAAGGGTTTCATCCGGCTGCCCAAACTGGGGATGGTAAAGGCCACCCTATATCGAATCCCGCCCAGGCATTGGATTCTCAAGTCAGCCACTATCAGTCAGACAAAGTCAGGGAAGTATTTTTGTGCTCTGCTCTATGAGTTCGAGACTCCTGTCCCAAAGGAAGTTCTTCCGACAGAAGATAATGCTATCGGTTTGGATTACTCCTCCCCCGACTTCTACGTGGACGATCAGGGGCACTCTCCGGAGAAGCCGCGCTGGTTCCGGGCCTCAGAAGAGAAACTGGCCCATGAGCAGCGGCTGCTGTCCAATATGAAATACGGGTCAAAGAACTACAACAAGCAGCTGCACAGGATACAGGTACTCCAGGAGCATATCGCCAATCAGAGAAAGGACTTCATCCACAAGGAGAGCAGGCGGATAGCCAACGCCTACGGAGCCGTGTGCGTGGAGAACATTGATCTGAGGAGCATGTCTCAAACACTCAACTTGGGGAAATCCACTATGGACAACGGGTTTGGCATGTTCCGCACTGCCCTCAAATACAAGCTGGAGGAGCAGGGTAAGCATCTCATCTACATTGACAAGTGGTATCCCTCCAGCAAAACCTGTAGCTTCTGCGATGGTTACTTCGGCGAGCTGGAGCTTGGCCAGGAAGAGTGGATCTGCCCGCACTGCGGAAAGACCGTCCCCCGCAATCAAAATGCAGGCATCAATATAAAAAGGGAGGGCATCCGCCAGTTCTATGCAGAACGGGTAAATACAGTCTCCGCAACTTAGATACCTCATCAGGGAGATTCTCCTTGTTTGAATACAACCTTCGCTATACCGGTAGGAGCGCCGGTGAATGCCTGTCATACTAGGTCGCACGGTTGGTCATCGCGCCTAACATACCGTTGAGCAGGAACAAATGAGGGGACCCACCCCGAAGCCCCCGGCTTTAGCCGTGGGGTAGCTCACCTCCGCCTTCTACGACCTGCCGAACAACCTGGAAAATCGGTTTGCGTATGCGAGAGAGAATACGGCCCCCCCGGAGGAACCCGACATGAAACAGATTGAGGAGTTCCGGATGGAGGTCAACGAAAGGGTGGTTCGGAATGAAATTTGAGATTCCTGTTGGAGCTCAGAATATCTTGCGCACGCTGACTGGCGCGGGGCATGAAGCGTATCTTGTGGGCGGTTGCGTCCGAGATCTCCTCCGGGGCGAGCAGCCACATGATTGGGATATCTGCACCTCCGCCCGCCCGGAGGAGACAGAAGTCTGTTTTGCCGGGCATCACATTATTGAGACTGGGCTAAAACATGGTACCGTTACGGTAATGGAGGGGGGAGAACCCTACGAAATCACAACTTATCGTACCGAGGGGCCCTATTCCGACAGCCGCCGGCCAGACTATGTGGAATTTGTTTCAAGCCTGGAGGCTGATCTGGCCCGGAGGGATTTTACCATGAATGCCATCGCCATGGGACTGGATGGCAGCCTGCGCGACCCATTCGACGGAGCCGGCGATATCCAGACGGGGCTGATTCATTGTGTGGGTGACCCCGCTCAGCGGTTTCAGGAAGATGGTCTGCGGGTGATGCGGGCGCTTCGTTTCGCCTCTTGTTTCGGATTCGGCATTGAAACGGAAACAGCAAAGGCAGTTCACCAGAGCCGATCTATGCTGAATTGGGTAGCTGCAGAGCGGATCAACGCGGAGCTGTGCAAGCTGTTTGTGGGGCCCGGGGTGGCGGATGTCCTTCGGAACCACCCGGACGTTTTCTGCCAGTTCTGGCCCCAGCTGGAGCCTCTTGTTCATATGGAGCAGAACAACCCTTGGCACTGCTACGACGGCTGGGAGCATACTCTCCATGCTGTGGATGCCGTTTCCGAGGATCTCGTCCTGCGGCTGGTAGTGCTGCTCCATGATATTGGGAAGCCGAGCTGCAAGACGACCGGGGAGGATGGGGTAGACCACTTTCGCGGATACCCCGCCGTCAGCGCAAAGATGGCAGATGAGATGCTCCGGCAACTGAGATTCGATACCAAAACACGGGAGCGGGTAATACGGCTGGTTGAGCTGCATGATGCGGAAATTCCTCTGCGGGAAAAGACTGTACGCAAGTGGCTGGGAAAGCTGGGACAGGAGGCGTTCTTTCAGCTCCTGGAGGTCAAGGTGGCTGACAACAAGGCTCAGAATCCGGCTATGGTGCAGAACCGGCTCGCTGAGCTGGCCAAGATCAAGGTGATGGCCGAATCCATCATTGCCCAGGGAGCGTGTCTTTCTCTGCGGGATTTGGAAGTAAATGGCCGGGATGTGATTGCTGCGGGAGTTGCTCCTGGGCCAGTGGTAGGGAAAGTATTGAACAACCTGCTGGAGCGGGTAATCGATGGAGAAACTCCAAACGAACGGGATGCGCTTGTTGGCTTTATCCCTGATGTATTGCAGGGATTTTCGGGTTGATACAAGAAAACGGGAGCGGGAGAGCCTGGATGGTGGCGGCCAGGCCACTGTTCCAACCATAAAACGAGGAGGGAAAATATGAGTTTTCACGAAAGTCCATTCGACCAGGGCCGTTGGGTCGGCGAGGATGTTCAGGTAGGGGCCTATATCTTCCAGTTCAGGGAGGAGCCGTACGAATTCTACCGTGAGAGGCTGCTCAAGTGTCAGGAGGTTGATCTGGCCATCCGGGTCGACGCAGTTGACAAGGCTGGCAACATCGTTGCCAGGTACGCCAACACCTGGGAGACTTCCGGTAAAATGACCGTGGAGATATTTATGGATCGCTTCTGCTGGGACACGGAGTTCCGGGCCCAATACCAGGTGGAAGGCCCTGTAATCGAGGATGCGTTGGCAAAACCGGATGGCATGGTTCATCCCAAATGTGCGGCCAAAATCGCCGAGCTCAACGAGGAGTCCCCCAAACACACCGCTCCTTGGGAGTATGCGGAGCTCATCACATACGGCCGGGACGAGGTGTCAAGGATGAAATGGAACGATCTCAAGGATCTGGTGTCGACGAGAAAGCGTAATCAGCTGGTAAAGTTTATGGGCGAAAAGGCAACGTTGGAGGTTCTGCGGTGGATAAAGAGGGGGCTTGACCCGGAGCACGCCGTGCAAAAGGTGCAGTATTCCCAGCGCTTCAATCGCCGACGGTGGTGAGGTAGGTTAATGGTCGGAACTCCGAAATCGAATGCAATGTATGTGCATACAATACCTGCATCTTACAATAAAGGAGACATATTACAATGCAGGAAAATATCAAAAACATCAAGGTTGGCAACAACATTGAGGGCTTCTACCTCCTGGACACCATGACCGTGAAGCCCATTTCTGGCGGCCGCAGCACCATCATGCTGGCTACGCTCCGGGATGAGACCGGCTCCATTGGGGCCAAGATCTGGAACTACGACGGGCCCGTCACCAGCAACGACGCCGGCAATGTGGTCTACGTGGAAGGTGTCGTGGGCGAGTACAATGGCGCTCTGCAGGCGACCCTGAGCGAGTTCCGGATCGCCAGCAAAGAGGAGTTCTCCGGGGTCAAGGGCCTGGTTCCCTCCGCCCCCGACGACGCCACCGATTTGTGGAAGGTCATCTACAACGCCAAAGACAGCATCCAGGATCCCGACTATAAGAAGGTATGCTGCAAGCTGCTGAGCCTGGAGGAGTTCCGGGAGATTCCTGCCGGCAAGAGTGTTCACCACGCCTTCCTTCATGGTCTGCTGATGCACACTGCCACGATGGCGAAAGCCGCCATGGCGTTGGCTGATATCTATGGCGGATTCATCAACCGAGATCTGCTCATTGCCGGAGTGCTGCTGCACGACATCGGCAAGACCAAGGAGTTTGACCTGTCCCCTCTGGGCCTGGTCTCCCAGTACTCCACGGAGGGCCAGCTGATGGGCCACCTGGTCATCGGCGCTCAGATGGTCGCTGACGCGGCCAAGGAGATTGGGATGCCTGCGGACAAGGCACTGCTGCTTCAGCACCTGATTCTGTCTCACCACGGCGAGCCCGAGTATGGTGCAGCTGTGAGGCCCACCTGCGCGGAGGCGTTCCTGCTCCACAACATCGACGTTATGGACGCCCGCATGGAGACCTACCGAGAGCAGCTGGGCCAGATGCAGGTCGGAGAGATGAGCAACGTTATCCCCGCCTTGGATGCCAGGGTCTACCGGCATATTTAAGCCTACAAATACACAAGAGCCGCCTCGTTGGCGGCTCTTCTAATAATTCGTTGGTGTTGTATACTACGTCGAAACCCCATTGTGTGTTTTCTCTCTTTCGGTCTTGTTATTCCGAATCTTCTTCCACATATCATTGCAGAACTCCAGATAGTCTAGGTGACCACAGAGCAGCATCGTATTGGGAAACTCCTCGATGGCGGCTCGGAATTTCTCCTCGTCCCACCGCCGCACATGACAGAGGATGGCCCGGTACACTCCGTCCGGGTGAATATATTCATCACCAAAATAGACTCGAACATGATGCTTGATAAACAAGTTGTCGGCCAGGTAGTCTCCGGTGTCGAAGAAGGCAAAATAGATGTTGAAAAGCGAGAAACGGCGGAGCTTCTGGTAGTGGATATTTTCTTCCATACGCGGCACTCTCCTTGCAAATTGGTCTTGCTTTTTTGGCTGGTTTTTGGTATGGTAAAGGGCCCCGCTGTGGCGGAGCCCAATTTTGGAAATGGAGGCGATCGCTATGTCCCAGATTCGTTTTCCCGTCATCGACATGGCCGCTACCGGAGCTAACATCGCCCGTTTGCGGCAAGAACGAGGACTCACTGTCCGCGACCTGCAACAGTTCTTCGGGTTCGAGGAGCCGCAGGCCATATACAAGTGGCAGCGAGGCAAAAGCCTTCCCAACGTGGACAACCTTTACGCATTGAGCGCCCTGTTCCGGGTGCCCATGAACGAAATCCTGGTAGCATCTTCACCTTATATGTATTTTCCAGAGCGGCAGGCTGAGCCCTGCGGCTCTTTCTTTTTGGGCCGGGCGCAGTGGGCATGGCAGAATTTCCGGACTACTAGACCCTTATCCGCCAACTTATCTTCTCATAGCAGCCCCGGAGGGGAGCAAATCAGAGTCTAGTCAGCGAGTTAAATCTATCACAAGTGCCAGCATTACCTGGCAAATTTAGAATAGGGAAGGGTAAGGGTGGATCAAGCAGTTGGAGAATTGCGAAATGGAGAGATGGCAAAGTGCGCGGTACGTGGTGCGAAGCATCTTGCGATTCCTTTTAATCTTTTGGATTATCAGTCCAAAATCCATATCTCCAAAAGGGGACATATAAATGTAAAGTATTTTCAAGATACTCAACCAGTTTTGGTTAAAACATGTGCAGCATTATAATTCATCTGCACCTGAACCGATCGTTGCAGCCTTTCCATTCCGCCATGCCCACCGCACCCGGCCAGGATGCGGTGGGTTACTGTATGTCAGCCGCCCAGCTTGCCGGTGTCGACGAACCTGGAGAGGATCTCGTCGAAGCTGTCGTTCAGGTCGAAGGGCGGAGTGTATTCGACCTCGGTGTTGATGAGGCACTTGTCCAGCTCGGCGGAGGTCTCATCAGACTTCTTGCTCAGCTCGGCGGCCATGCCCCGAATCTTATCCCGGTCGAAGTCGATGGTGGTGACAACCTTGGAGTCGCACTTGTAGGCCATCTGGTTGCCGTCGTTATTGAACCGATACCCGGTACCGCCGCCAGAGATGATCTTCTCCTCGGAGCGGTAGGCCATCATGTGCCGGAGAGTGTTAGCGATCTGCTGCCGCTCCCGGTTGAGACCGACCTCGTTGTCCATGTCGATGGGCAGGCCGGCTTTGGCGTCGTGGATGGCGGCACACAGTTTCTCTCTCTCCGCCAGCATGGACAGGAGGAAGGCGGCGACCTCGGTGGCGTGCCCGGCGTACTCGCTGACGGTGCTGTCGGCAACCTCGACATCAGCGTCCTCGGAGACGACTTTGCTGCGCAGATGGGTGGTCTTGACTTTCAGGATATTCCGCCGGTCCTGGAGGATACCGGAAGCCTCGTCAATCAGGCTCTGGAACTTGTTCTGGAGACGAAAGGCATCTTTCAAATTCATGTTAATTCCTCCTCGATTTCTTGATTTGAACGTATTGTATCGCATCGCAGCATTTTTGTCATTGAACTTGCAGTTGAATCCGTCGGGCGGCTCATTGTTGCTGCCAACATTGAAGTTGGGGCAGTGGCCCGGGCTGTCCCCGCCAGGGCTGAACAAAAAAATCCCCAACCCGCCGTATTTTCTTTGTATTAAACCCTCAGAAACAGCAAAATGGGCAATTGTTCCCAGACAACTTGCATATGATGAATTTATAGTGCCCTACATTATATATAAAAGACAGAAAGGATTTTGATGCGTATATGACAGGTGATACCTACGAACTGGCGCTCTCGTTGGCCCATGATGATGTCGACCTCCTGGAAGACCTTCATGAGGCAATCATGGCTAACGGCATTTCCGACGAGACCTACGCCAAAGCCTTTGCCCTGATGTATGGCGGAAACAGGGTGGAGGAGTCCGGCATCATGTTCTCCAAGACCGAGAAGGTCTGGAAACGGGATGGCCACACCCTCTCCGACATGAAGCTGTTTACCGCCCTGAACAAAGCCTGCGAGCTCGTCCGGGCTTACACCCTGGCCAGCTGGGAGAACTGCGTATTCTCCGCCTGGGTTTCCAAGAAGGAGGTTCAGAAGGCGGAGGAAAAGATGGACGCTCAGGAATCCATTGCCCACGCCAAAGCGATTCTGGCTCTGGCGGCGGATATGATGGAAGGGGAGTGCCCCGGCAGCCCCAAGATCGACTGGGAAGCTGAAGAGGAGGAACCGGAACCCGACTAATCCGGAGAGGAGGATACCCCAATGTCGGAAAAAGCAAATTCGTTGAAAGAAAAGCTCGAAAACGCATCCCAAAAAGTCAATGATTTTCTGCAGGAGAGTGGGCCTGAATGGGCGGCGTCCGGCCAGCAGTTCATATCCGGGCTGCTTGTACTCGGTTTGCTCTTGTCCTTCCTGTTTCACCGCTCTCTGTTCTTCCTTGCTCTCGCAATTGAATTCGTTTCCCTGATTTGGTATATTTTGACCATCAAGTATGCGGGTGAGAAAGCGAAATCGGTAAAGATTTGGACGAATATCAACCTGTACCTGTCTGTCGCCTTGGTTGCCCTGACCCCCTACTGCTTCCTGGCCCGCACCTTTGGAGCCAGCGGTGGCATTGTGACTGTGGGCGTCATTCTGGCGGCAACCGGTGATATCGCCCTGCTTGTGTTCATGCTCAGCGAAACCGGGCAAAAGGTCAAAGAGTGGATGTCTACCGTGGGCGATAAGGCTGCCCGCAAGGACGCAATTGCGTACAAGCCCGGCGACGTAGTGCTCTGCGATGACAAGGAGAAGGTGGAGGCAGGGGAGAAGGACTGCCGGGAAATTCTGCCATACAAAGACCGGTTTCTGCACATGCTTATCCTGGGCCCCACCGGCGGCGGTAAAACTTCTCAGGTAATTTTGCCTATGGTGGATCAGGATATCCACAACCTGGAGGCCGGCGTGACCGTCATCGAGCCCAAAGGCGACCTGGCTCGGGAGGTTGCCATGATGGCTAAAGACCTGGGCCGCCCCTACATCTACTTCGACCCCAGTGTTGACAACTGCCCGTTCTTCAACCCTTTGATTGGTGACGAGACGGATGTCATCGAGAATGCGGTCACTACGTTCCTGATGCTGAGCCCGGACAGCCCCCAATACTTCAAAGACTTGTCCGAGCAGCTGGTGCGTAACACCCTGAAGGTATTGAAGCGCCTGGACGCCGACAAGGGCATTGACGGCTACTACTCCACCTTTATCTGGATGAGCCGCGTGCTGCAAAACAATAACAACCAGGGGCGCGAGTTGGTAAATAAATTCAGCAAAATCGCGTCCGCTACCCCGGATGAAGCAAAAGAGAATGCTGATATTGCTTCCTGGTTCATGAATGAATACTTTGCCGAGCGGTCGAAGGTATATGAAAACTCTTCCGGCATCCGCTCTCAGGTCTCCAAGGTCATTGCAAACAAGTACCTGCGGCATATCTTGAACCCCGATATTGAGCAAGGGGAGCAAAACCAGATCGATTTCGACGAGCACCTGGCCAACGGCGGCGTCATCTGCATTTCCACAGCGCAGGGCCTGCTGCGCGACCTGGGCAAGTTTCTGGGTTATTTCATCATCCTGCAGCTCCAGTCAGCAGTATTCCGCCGCCCGGGCAATGAAGATAACCGCCGGGCGCACTTCCTGTATATCGACGAGTTCCAGACATATTCTACCCCTGGCTTTGCCGACATGCTGACTCAGGGCCGTTCCTACCGCGTAGCGTCCCACCTGGCAACCCAGGCTCGGGCCCAGATGGCTATGGGCGGCGGACGGGATGGCAAAAACTTTGTGGAGTTGGTCTCCACCAACGCTCGTAACCTGGTCATCTTCCCCGGCGTTTCCAAGGAGGACGCGAAATTCTACTCCGAGGAGTTCGGTGAATACGAGAAGGTTGAGGTTGTTAAGAGTCGAACCAGGAAGAGGTTCAACCTCATTACAGGCGGCCTGGACCGGCTGGGCCATCCCACGGAGAGTATCCGGGAGCAGGCCAAGCTGACCGCCAACTTCACGCCCACCGATATCCGGTTCCGGCCCTTCGGCGAAATCGCCTACTGTATCATCAAAAACAACTCCATTCAGAAACCCAAGGTGGGTAAGGTGAAGTGGCTGCCAAAGGAATACGATTCTCGACTGAAGCAGATGATTGAAGACGAAATCGTTGTCCATGAATACGCTCATGCCAAAGAGGTCAGAAAGAACCAGGAGCGGCAGGAGCGGGCGGAGGCTGTCCAGATGGCCAGCGAAATGAAGTGGGATCCGGAGGAGACTGCTCCTGCCCCCGCTCCAAAACCGGCGAGAATGACACGGGAGGCCCCGGCAGATCCCGAGGAGCCTGTCACTTATGACAAGGATTTGGCGGCCTCCATCCACGAGGACGCCCAGAAAGGGGCTTTCGATCCACAGCCTGGCGCTCATGAAGACGATGGCATGGACTGGATGATGCATGATGACCCCCTGGGAGTAGACGATGAGCCCATTTCCTGGGCTGATGACATGGACGGCGATCCGCTGTCTGACGACATGATTTAAAGGAGGAATACGATATGTACAAGAAAGTTTTCGCAGCTCTGGCTGTGGCCACCGGCGTCATCGCCGGTTTGGCTGTTGCAGCAAAGATGTATGAGGCGTCCATGCTGGAGCCGGAGGAAGACAACTTCTGGGACGACTTGGACGAAGATTGGGCTTGAAGGAGGAATTGAATATGCTCAAAAAGAAGATTTTAACCGCCCTGGCTGTGGCCGCAGGTGTTGTTACCGGCCTGGTTATTGCGCGAAAGTTGGACGAGAAACCCGCGGAGCCCACCGAGGAGGACTACCGCGATTTCTGTGAGGCAGAGGATTTGGAGTCCTCTCCCGAACCGAAAGACAAATCTGCTCCCGAGGATGAGGCATCAGAGGGTGTGGAGTTCCGCCCCGAGATGGAGGACAAATCCGCCCCCAAGGCGGAGGCCCCGGACGGGGATTCTCAGTCCAGCGATATGTTTTGAGGATTTGGCAAAAGAGGAGGGATAAAAGATGTTTGAAACTGATGACAATCCCTGGGAGAGCCCTAAAGCGAAAAAGAAGACTACAAGTGCCGACTTTAACCGCAAGCTCATGTTTGGTGGCCTGGCCATCCTGATTGTGGCCGTCTGCATCATTGTAGGGGTCGTTGCCTCCATCACCCTGGGCGGCAGGAACAACGACGAGCCGGACGTCGGGCTGAAGAACCCCAACTCTATCAACGATCCCACGCCGGTCACATCGGGTGATCTGGAGCAGGAGTATCAGAGCCGGCCTACCCTCGACCCTGAGACCCCCGATGTCTGGGAGGCTGCCATCACCAAATACCTGAGCCGGGGCGACTTCTCTGGCCTGGATTCCTATCTTCAGGAGGAGATGGAGAAATATAAAAACATTGAGGGCGATGATGGGCAGGCCTCGGAGGATTGGCGGGAGAAGTTTGACATGCTCCGAGCGGACGTAGCCAGGGCGGCAAACCTGACAAAGGATGAACAGCCAGAGGTTACTCTGACACAGTACGCCGATCCGGAGATTTTGGCGGCCACCCTTGCCTGGGCCCCTGTCAGCGCGAAGATTGATGCTTTTGCCGATTATTCCTCGCTCATTCTGCCTAACCAGGCGGAAGGGGATATTATGCTCCGGGCGGTCGACCCCAACAAGACAAGCAAGCTGCTCCAGGAGGTCAATGAGATTTCTCCCGTTCGCTACACGGATTTGGCCGCCTATGACGCCACCCTGTTTGGATACGACATCCGCATCGTTGTGGTTGCCAACCAGCTGGGCTACTACCGCCCCTGGAATGTCACCGCTATAAATGATGATATCAACCAGGAGGTCTGGACTAAATCCGCCTTACAGAGCATCAGGATATCCCTTGACCCCTATTCTGATCTGGACTCCACGCTGCCTGACCTTCCGCCAAAGGGAGCTCAGGGCAATGGGGCAAGGCCCGTGCAGGATACGGATTCATCTCAGGGGGAGGCTGTACCCGGGGGAGCCATTGAGGGGGAGGCCATGCCTGATGGCAATTCTGAAGGAGAAACAACCCAGGTTGCATCTACTCCTGACGGCAGTACCCAAAATTGACAAAATTTATCCGGCTGGGCGCAACGCTCAGCCGGTTTTTTCCTGTTCTTCGGTTGCCGCAAACATCCTGCATAGTTTATCCTTGATGCAGGAAAAGGAGAACCATGTGTTGAGCAGGGTTTTGATATCCTGGGCTTCTTCTTTTGCTGACTGGAAAGAGGCCAAATAGGGGGTGCCTCGCATCTGAAACAGCTTCGTGGCCGCATAAGCCCCATTCAGCACATCCAGGATATCGGGAGCAATGGAAAAGGGCAGCTCGGATATGACCTCAATTCCCCGGGCATCCTTGTTGAAGAATATATAGGAGTCACCGCCCACACGCAAAACCTGAGTGCTGGTGAGCAGATCCCGCATATATTCTACTTTACAATGGTAGTAGGTCAGAGAGCGGCTCAAATCAACCAGAATCATCTGCGTAGGGTCCGTTTTGGCCGGGACAAGGTGGAAGGAGAAGAACATGCTGGGAGTGGGCTCTCGGTAGACAGCAGAGTTGCGACCCCGGATCACGGCCTCCTCAAAGGATATTCCCTCCCGCTGCATCCGGCTGTACACAGTGATCCGGCTCAGGTTGTAGGCGTTCAGGGCTGCCTCCTGGCTGGGGTAGGAGACCCCCTCAATTTCACAGGGGTTGGAGTGGCCTGAACCGCCCTCCCCGGCCTTGGTCAGGTTAGCCAAGGCATAGTCAATAGATTCCACCGGATCCATACCCTTCTTCCGCAGGTCGTAGAGGCTGTTGGGGGAGAGGCCCAAGGCAGAGGCTGCGGCGTACAGAGACGCATACTGCACGCCGTTGTACTCGACCGGGCAGCGCTTCGGCGTTTCCGGCGGCGGGTCGTCTTTCCTGCTGGAGACAGAGAACTGGCAGTGCTCCACAATTTCCTCCGCCGTTTTACCCTTCCGGTGATGAACCAGAACCTTGGAGTAGTTCAAATTATGCGCAACCGCAAATTCTTTCAAGGTGGGATAAGTGGTTCCTTGGTAGGTGATAGGGCAGGGCTGGGATTTCAGTTGCTGCTTCATTGGCTGTACCTCCTGAGTATTGTGTACCATAAATATACACAGCCAGGACGCAAATTATCCCTCGAAAATGGGAATGGCTGGAAAATATTGTATGCCAAGTTTGCCAATTGCTTTTTGTCATGCTGCATACTGCGGAAAACAGATAGAAACAAACCTCTGGTTGGCGAGGAGGAAGACGTTGTAGATCTGGTAGTGGATGCCTGCGCCTTCTCCAACCCGGACAGCCCACAATATTTCAACGATCAGACCGAGCTGGTGCTCCGGAACGCGGTCAATAACCCCACCGATTGGCGTCGGAGGGGGCTTGGTAAGGCTTCGGCCTTGCTAAGTTCCTTCTAACAAAGTTGGAGAGTGTTACTGAGCAGACCCACAGACCACAGCGCGCTCCGAGGTGACGCCAAGCCTCTGAACTGCTTTCCTGTGGCCTAGGGTATGGCAACACTACTGGGCTGAGGTGGCCAGCATTGCTGGCCGCCAAGGCATCAGACTTACAGTATTTTTTCGGAGGTTCCTATGTGCAACGACACAGTCTTTGTCCTGGACAAGGATGGTGAGCCGCTGATGCCAACCACCAGGTTTGGCAAGGTTCACAATTCCTCCCACCACTGACTAAAGTCGGAGGGGGTTTCCTGCGCGATTATGGATGAAGCTGTGCAAAGCGATCAACCATCGCAAGGGAGACAACAAATTCCACATTGCCAACATTGAAACTATGAAATTCATTTCTGGGGCCCCGCCTGCGGGCCCCTTTCGTTTTGCCAATAGCCAAAAATCAGCTTGCATATGATAGGTGATACATGGGACAAATACTGCCCCATAAGCCTACATGCTGTGTGGGCTAACGAAAATAAAACGAAAGGAAGTCAAAAATCATGGATAAGAGCTACGAAATCGACAAAGAGGCCCTGAGCGTGCTGATGGAGAAGGAAACCATCTGCTGGGGAGAAGTCAGCCGGCTGGCCCGTGACCCCGACGGCAAGAGCTACATGACTGTGCTGCTGGGCAAGAATCAGGAGAACGGCATCAAAGAGGGCGGCGAGAAGTGCGTTATCTACGCCGACGAGGCCGACACCGACAGCGACAATCCCTATCTGATGAGCCTGATGGGCCGGCGCATCCCCTTCATCATTATGGGCATCGACGAGGAGAACAACCGGCTGCTCTGCTCCCGGAAGAAGGCCCAGGATCTGCTGAAGGTGAATATGCTCCAGGGTCTGGCCTCCGGCAAGGTCTACGAGGGCGAGCTGGTCAGCTTCTCCCGCTACGGCGGCTACATCGAGGTCAGCGGCATCACCGGCCACATCCGGAACAGCGACTTCTCCGATGACCACTCCGACATCCGGGAGTATATGAAGGTCGGCGACAAGGTGGAGGTTCGCTGCAAGGAGATCAGCAAGGAGGGCTACATCTTTTGGGAGGCCCTCAACAAGGTTCACCGCACCAACCCCCTGGAGTATGACTTCGAGGAGGATACCATCGTCATGGGCACCGTGGTCCGGATCGCTGATTTCAAGCGCAGCTCCGGTGTGTTCGTGAACCTGCAGCTGGGCATCGACGCCCTGTGCCCCGTGCCCAGAGAACTGGAGATCGAGGAGGGTTCCCGCGTCTCCATCAAGATCGAATCCATCACCCCCGACAAGGACGCTACCAAGGCTCCCAAGATCCGTGGCCGGATTGTCCGGGTCATCTGATTCCCCTGTTTACGGCGGCTCCCTGTGTAGGGGCCGCCTCCTTTCTTTTTTTGGGGTTGATACAAAGAAATTGCGGGCGGATGGGGTTTTGGGTTTTTCTGTGGCGGTGACGGCCTGGGCCGCTACCCTAATGGCGCTGTCAATGCTGCTGGCAACCGCGACGCAGGGTTGATGTTGCTGCCAACATCAAGGCAGAGAAGGGGCCTATGTTGGTTCTATGCCGCTTTTTGGCTGGCTCACTTTTTGCCGATTGATTTGAAAATACCTGCATATGATCCCAGATGTCCAAGAAATAGAGCACAATGTTGAACTTGGACTCCCCAATACGGGAAATAAAAATTTGAGAGGATGATTGCTATGACCCAGCAGACGTATGTAACCAAAGCGGAAGGCGAGCGGATGAAGTTCAACCCGGAGTACCTCCAGAGTTTCGAGCACGAATCCAGTCAGCCCAAGACCATGCCGGAGCCCACTCTGGTAAAGAGCTTCTTGAAGCTGCCCGAGTACGACAAGATGGTGACCCTGGAGGTCATCAAGTTCCTCCACCAGTTCACCTTCGCCACCAGAGATCAGCTGGCCCGTCTCCTGGACTACAAGGGTGTTGACCCCGTGGGCCTGGACGACAACCTGGCCCGGATGCTGGAGGAGCGGGAGGTCAACAGCTTCTTCCTGAATCAGGTGGGGCAGCTGGATGAGACCCCCGAGGATGCCTTCATCATGTACTGCATGGACTTCGGCGGCCTGGCTATTCTGAAGCACTTTACCAACAGCGACTGGCTGACCTGGTTCACTACCGATTCCGTCCGGAAGTCCGGCCTGGTGCAGAAGTACTTGAGCACCGGCGAGTTCTACCTGGCGCTGCTGAAGGCCCAGGGTTCCGCGCTGCGGGGGTTCAAAGCCACGACTGATCTCTCCTTCGGGCACCGGGACATCCGGTTCTCCGCCACCTTCGAGATCATGCAGGGCTATACCGGCCACCCCTTCATCCTGGAGAGCGTGCGGAGCTTCGATCTTCCCATGGACTGGCGGGATAAGATCGACAACAAACTGGTTCACTTCGTCTGCAGTCCCAAGCACTGGGGTAAATACTACTCCAAGGAGCCGGTCTATATCTTCCTGTGTGAGAACGAGCAGGATGCCCTGGAGACTGCCGACCTGTTCTACCGGCGGACTGACGGCAAAGAGAACTTCCGCCTCATCACCGATGATCAGGTCAAGCTGGGTCTGGATAAGGCCAAATTCCTCAAATACATCCCCAACCCCGACAATGCGGAAGAGGAGGCTCCCAAGATGGGCACCCTGCAGGCCGTAAAGTCGTCCTTGCTGGCAGGCGGAGCGGCCTAATCCACAATTTCTCATCATGCCCCTGCGGGAAGTCCCCGCAGGGGCTTCGTTTCGTCCCCCAAAAAAGGCGTCTTAATGCTGGAAATGAGATCTAAAAGGGCTGCATACTATAACTTTCGAAGCAAATTTGCAAGGAAGGTGTTCGACAAACTATGAGTTTATTCACAAAGCTTTTTGGAACCTCCTCTCAGCGGGAGCTGAAGTCCATCTACCCCATCGCCGACAAGGTGGACGCCCTGGAGGAGGAGTACAAAGCCCTCACCGACGCCCAGCTTCAGGCGAAGACCCCGGAGCTGAAGGAACGCCTGGCCAAAGGAGAGACCCTGGACGACATCCTGCCCGAGGCCTTTGCCGCCTGCCGGGAGGCTGCCTGGCGAGTGCTGGGTCTGCGTCCCTACCGGGTCCAGGTAGTGGGCGGGATCGTTCTTCATCAGGGCCGCATTGCCGAGATGAAGACCGGCGAGGGCAAAACCCTGGTGGCGACGCTTCCCGCCTACC
>OFFK01000354.1_pt1 | contig 40559 bp, 42 predicted proteins | sample 1521361 | NCBI WGS metagenome assembly OFFK01 (sample SAMEA3504096, study PRJEB24116) | mouse gut metagenome | biome: mouse gut; feature: mouse-associated habitat; material: faeces | place: Denmark | collected 2011 | reverse complement strand
CCGCCGTCTCGGCTGGCAGAGCCTATTACTGGCGGACCCTTCCGGCGGGGTGGCAGGTTTTCTCCGGCCACCTGGCGGAAATTCTCCGTGCAGCTGGCAAGTTTGATCCGGTATATGCAAGGCTTAAGGAAATCCCCGTTTTCATAAACCTCCTTCATCCAGCGGGGATTCCCCTGGCAAAGAATCGCCTTAATCTGCTCCTCGGTGAAGGAACGCTCCCGTTCTGCGGCGGAAGGAAAAGAGGAAGTGTTGGTATGGAGAGTGCAGAGATGGAGACGCTGTTTGTTCTCACCCAACATCTCCTGTATCCCCTCCCAGTTCACGCCCAAAATCATCCCATCAGTGATGCTCCGGACGAACGATTCGACCTCCCCCTCTGCCGTAAGTCTTTCTTTGCCGGCCCCTTCTTTGCCATCAGAAGAATTTTCAGCCATCTGCTGCACTGTGCCAATTAGATGTTCAATGTCCGCTGCCTGCTTTTTGTAAAAAGACGCTTTTCCATCATGCTGAGCTTCGCTCAACCCATCGGCGGGATCGGAAGCCTGCCCCTCGCACTCCTTCTGTATGGAGCGGAGGATGTCGCACGCCTCCAGCAATTCTTCGCGGGTCAATGACTCGGTTTTCTTTTCTACCATTCGTTCCATAGAAATTTCCTTTCTTTACGCAGAACGCGTTTTTCTGTGCCAACTACATCACGTCTCAACATCAATGATTCTTTTGATTGGAATTTTGGCACCATTTGTGAACTCAATTTCGCCAAAAATATCGTCTATCCTCTTAATTTCTCCTTCTTCCACCCGATATGCCCCTCCCTCTTTTCTCTTGTCAGGGGCGAAGTATATGATTCGGACGTTCGGGTGAACCATATCCCGCAATTTGGAAAGCTTTGCATCCAGCTCTTCCCCAGCATCTTCCCCTAATTCCACCCAATCATCTGTCTGCCGCCCGGCCTCCCGAATGTTGTCCTCATGTCCGGAGAGTGCTGCAAACGGGGCAAACTGAGCAGCCCTGGCCTGGAGGGGCATGGGTGGATGCCTGGGGGAAATATGATGGGGAAGGTGGATAATGTCATCGTACTTCTTCATGAAAGCCTCCCGTTTTCGATGTCCGCATAGATATTTATATTTTTCGTGCTGTCTGCATATCATCCTCCAACAGCAAACAAAGGTTGAATTGGAAAGGAGAATAGAAAAATGCGTAAAATTAACAGCGAGTACCTGAACCCGAACGGCACCTGGATGGTCACAACGGAGGGCGACTGCGAGGGAAAGACCACAAAGACGTTAGGGGTCTTCATTGGGCGACTCGATGAGATTGCCTTTGCCCTGGCCCCGAAAGCTTACTATAAGCTGATGTTCCAGAGAATCGACACAGCCATCCCAACCCCCACCGAGATGGAAAACGAGGTAACTGTTGCTCTGACTGAAGAATCCGGCACTTCCGATTTGTCCCCTGATGAGCGCCTGGATTTCTTCAATGAGATGTTGAAGGAAGCTGATAACGTCTTTGTCAGCGAGAGTTCTCTGTACAATGCTGTAATTCTGAATAGAATTAATCTTCACGAGAAGGAGCGGCGCAATATCCGCAAAGCGGCCCTGGCAAAACTCACCCCAATGGAAAAAGCGGTGCTTGGGCTGGAAGATTGACCACCTCGGTCGCAAAGGAACTCCGTCCCCATTCCAGGGATGGAGTTCCTTTTGTTTGTCCAAAGAGAAAATCAAGGGCCTTTGAATTTCCATCTGGACATTCAGAAGAACGTGTTTCTCTATCGCTGACTACTTCCACCCCTTGCGAAGTGGGCTTTCTCGTGACGGCCCTGTAAAGTCAAGCCTTATGCCCACCAATCTGACCATTTCTCTCCCTGGCGGTCGCCCCTTCCTCCAGGTTGAAACCCTTCAGCAGAGCGTTCTTCCCATACTTGGCTCGAATGCCCAGTATTGCGTCCTGTATTTTCTTCTCTTTTTCCTCCCTCCCATCCTCTGGCTCATTTCCGGCAGTCACAAACAGGCTGAGCTGTTCTTCCTCCACTGAACCCTCCTCGCTGGGGAGGACGCAAGAGGCGGAGAGAGTGAGACGACGAACAAATAGCGTATGATCAGCAATCCTGTCAAACAGTGCCAAGGTAGTCTCTACAATCATCCTTGTGGAAGACGTTCGCTTGGGAAGGTTTTGAGAGCCGTGAGAAGGTTTGGGAACCTTGCGTCCATAGCGGTCAGCCACTGCTCCGGCGCCAAGGTTTCCTCTATTGATATTTTCGATGTCATAACCAACGTCCAGCACAAGCTGGTTAGAGGTCAATCCCCTGCCAGCCAAATCAAGGGAGAGAGAGTCTGCCATTTCTCTGACAACCAACCGTGCTTTTTTGAAAGAATACGGCTCCTGCAATACCTGCCCGGACCCTACACTGTTTGTCGCCGGAGTATATGACTTGATGGCGGACATTGGGCAAGGTTCCCATCCCCAGGCATGATCAATCAAAAGCTCTGCGTTTACTCCAAACATTTTATAGAGTAATTCTTCATTATGGAAATCTTTATCTTCTCCTAACGAACAACGGGCAATATCCCCCATCGTATACAAGCCAACACTATTCAGCTTTTTGGCGTAGCCCCGCCCTACTCGCCAAAAATCCGTCAAGGGCTGATGGTGCCAAAGTTTCTCTCGATAACTCATCTCGTCCAATTCTCCGATACGAACCCCATCCTTGTCTGCAGGAACATGCTTGGCGATGATGTCCATAGCAACCTTACAGAGATAGAGATTCGTTCCAATTCCGGCGGTTGCCGTGATCCCGGTCTCCTGGAATACATCTTGAATCATCTTTTTTGCAAATTCATGTACTGTCAGATTGTAGAGCTTTAGATAGGCGGTGGCATCAATCATGACTTCATCCACAGAATACACATGAATATCTTCTGGGGCAACATGGCGCAAGTAGACCTGGTAAATACGGGAGCTGTATTCCATGTAAAGAGCCATCCTGGGCCGGGCGATAATGTAGTCTAGTTCCAGAGTGGGGTCTTTCCGGAGTTCTCGGTCATCCCAGGATTTCCCGGAAAACTCCCTTACTCCTCTCTTTCTTATGGTATTAACTTCCCGCACCTTTTGAACCACTTCAAAGAGGCGGGGACGCCCAGGGATGCCATGAGCTTTAAGAGAGGGGGTGACGGCGAGACAGATTGTCTTCTCCGTCCGAGATTCGTCTGCTACGACCAAGTTTGTTGTGAGAGGGTCCAAGCCTCGCTCGATGGCTTCCACACTCCCATAAAAACTCTTTAGGTCAATGGCTACGAATGACGGCATCCCAAACACTCCCTTAAACATCCCCGACCGACTTTGTCGGTTGGAGTTTTCTCTCCATGGGGAAGATAAATAAACATCTGTTTTGTTTGTATTTTACACGAAAAGGCGGGAGCCGTCAATGGAGAAAGTTTGAAAAGACAGAGTCCTCGGACTCTGTCTTTTTTTTTGAAATGTTTTCGATATTTTTTTGAAATAAAGCATAGTATCCAGGGACATGCAAGCAACGCTGAACTGGAAAGGAGGGCATTCGATGTCCAAGAAAAAATCTAAGAACAAAAAGTCTACCAGGTATATATCAACGCCGGCGTCAAAATTGCTGCTTAAGGCTTCTACCGATACAGCAAAAAACACATCTCCGTCTGGGAAAATAGGCAGCATTCTGCATGCCAACCACTTTATACTGCTGGCGTTTGTTATCCCTTTTTTCATTATGACCAGTACTTTCGCCATTATGAAGGTCGCGCCATTTGGTAATAAGCAGATTTTGGTAATCGACCTATGGCAGCAGTATTTTCCATTTCTGGCGGACTTTCAGGACAAATTGAAGCACGGGGAGTCCCTCCTCTGGTCATGGACGCAGGGCGGCGGAGCCAACTACCTTGCTTTGGCCTCTTACTATCTGATCAGCCCATTCAATTTCCTCTCTGTTCTTGTACCGGCGGCATGGTTGCGAGAATACCTAATGGTCTCTGTTTCTGCCAGAATCGCCCTTGCTGGCATGTTCATGGCAATCTTCCTCAGAAGTGTTTATAAGAAGGATGACTTCTCTTTGACTGTCTTTGGCTGCTGCTTTTCCTTTTGTGCGTTTTTGACGGGATATTATTGGAATGTTATTTGGCTGGACACGGTGAGTCTCACTCCACTTGTAGCCCTTGGAACAGTAAAGCTGTTGACGGAAAACCGGTTCAGACTGTTTGTAATTTCTCTTGCGCTCTCGCTATTCACAAACTTTTATATCGGTTATTTTTCATGCATCTTCGTCCTTCTAATCTTTATCTCATATCAAATTGTCCATTGGGAGGGAATAAAATCCTTTTTCCATAAATTTTTCAAAACCGGATTCTATTCTCTTATTGCAATCGGAATGACAGCCATTTTGCTGCTCCCAGCGTATTTAGCGATATCCAACACCCGGGCCTCCTCCAGCGGATTCCCGCCATATTTTTCGATCAACATTGGCGAACCCTCAAATTTTGTTGGCATTTTAGATGCCATGAGAAAAATCCTTTCTAATTTCCTGACCTTTTCCAAACCAAATACAGTAGCTGCCACGGGGCTGCCAAATATTGCCTGTGGTACGGGCTGTATGATATTTGGACTTTTCTACTTGGGTAATCAGAAGATTCCAAGGAGAGAACGAATCTGCGCTGCATCACTGATCCTTTTCATGTGCATTAGCTTCATAAGTCGAAAATTGGATTACACATGGCACGGATTTCATTTCACAAATGGAATTCCGTACCGATTCTCCTACCTCGTCAGCTTCCTCCTTGTCGTTATGGCATTTCGTGCCTTCACTTTGCTGGAGAATGTCACCCGGCGAAATATCTTTTTCGCTGCAATTGCAACAGCTGTCGTGATTTTACTCGGAATCGGCGTCCAGGATAAAATCGCCATTATCACCACGGCTTGCGTTGCGGCAGGAATTTTCATCCTGATTTACTTGTCCTCAAAGAAAATCGTCTCGCAGCAAGTGCTTCTGTTGGGGCTATCTTTAATTGTCTTTGTTGAGAGTGGAGCATCTGCCTATATCGGCGTTAAAGCGGTTAGTGTGACAAACTCCTTTGATTACCCCAAAGGAGAGGAAGTCTCGTTGGATGTAATAAAACAGATGAATGCACTTGAAACAAACGCCCCTGAACTTTGGCGGGCAGAAATGACTGCCTATCAAACACACAATGACGCTTCCCTGAATGGATACAACGGGCTGACCCTGTTCAGTTCTATGGTAAATGAGAATGTCTCTATCTTTTTTGAGAAATTCGGACTGATAGGGAGACCTGATGAAAACCGATATGGCTACACAGAAGGCACGCCGATAGCTAATCTCTTCATGAATATAAAGTACCTGATTGCACGAGACGGGTTCTACAGCAATCACTATGACATGGAGGAAGTTTACGAGAGTTCCGGAGAAAAGCTGCTCCTAAATACCCACTACCTCCCCATGGGCTTCATGGTGAGCGCAGATTTGCTGGAGTGGGGCAAGGATAGTGTTACAACGCCTAATCCGCTTGAACAGCAAAACGAATTCTTCAAAATGGCTACTGGTATCAAGCAGGATGTCTTCATTCCCCTGGATGTATCAAATCAGGATCATACGGCGCTCTCAATGTTTCCAGTTACCGAAAAAGAGCCGGGAGTATACTCATATAACTATAGCTACTACTATGGCGATCCGCAGTTGAAATGGGATTACAAAATTCCCGCAGATGGACTCTATTGCTTGTACTTGGATATTCCTGACAGCGTTCTTGCTACTGTTTACGTCAATAACCAGACGCAGTTCCCTGTTTTTGACATTTCATATCCCCATGTCTTTAGCTGCGGATATTACCACAAAGGAGATAAGGTTTCTGTTACTGCCTATGTGAAAAAAGCGGCTTCTGGCAGAGCCACCATCCACATGGGCCGGCTTGACTCCGATATTTTTGAACAAGGGTATGCGCTCCTCAGCCAAGAGGTTATGACAACGACCTCCTTCGATGGGACATATATGGAGGGATCTATCAACGTCAGCAAAGATGGATTGTTTTATACCTCCATTCCATACGAAAAGGGTTGGATGGCAATTGTCGATGGAAACGAGGTCGAAATTGAACCAGTTGGCGGAGCCATGTTGGCATTCCGTCTGCCGGCAGGAACGCACTCCATCCGCTTGGTCTATTGCCCAAATGGATTCAAGACGGGGTGCATTATCTCATTGGTAAGTATACTCCTTTTTACTTGCGCATGTCTCCGGAGGTATCGAAATCAGAAGTATGACGTAAGGGACAAAATCTTTAACGGCCTGTATTTATCAGAATGCAGTAATCACCGTCTGGAAGCCCCTGAGAGGGATGGTGATTAACATGGATGTATCCCTGATTATTCCCGTCTACAACGAGAGCAAGATTATCCTAAACACCATCCGAACCGCCTCCAAGAAGTTGGCAGAATTGACCTCATCGTACGAAATCTTGATAGTGGATGATGGCAGTACCGACGGAACTGCCGCTTTGGTCGAAAACTGCAGAGACTCCCATGTGTTTTTAATTCATTATGCCCCCAATCACGGCAAAGGGATGGCTGTCCGTACTGGGATGCTGACAGCCAAGGGAAACATCATCATCTGCACAGACGCAGACCTTGCTTACGGGGTGGACGTTTTTGGACGTATTCTGGGTCGTTTCGCCACCACTGACACAGACATTGTCGCTGGCACCCGGAGTGACAGGGCGGACGCATATCAGAATTATCCGCCTCTGCGACGGTTCATATCAAAGGGATTCAGGTTGGTTGTACAGTTGTTTTCCAGATTAAATTACGACACGCAATGCGGCATCAAGGGGTTCCGCAAACAAGCAGCCCAGGTTGTCTACAGGCGCTGTACCATCAATGGCTTCTCCTTTGACATCGAGGTTCTGATGTGGGCTGATAGACTGGGATTGAAGGTAAATTGTCTCCCCGTATCTGTGGTTAATTTTCGGGAGTCAAAAATCCATGTTATTAGGGACAGCTGCAGAATGCTTTTCGATCTGTTCCGCATTCGTTGGAGAGTTCGAAAAAAGCCCAATGCGGAGGATAGGCTGGAGAGGAGTATGCCATGAGAAAAGCTCTTTGTCATCTGTTTCTTTCCTTTGACCTTAAGAAATTTATCAAGTTTGGATTGATTGGTGTTCTGAATACCATCGTAGACTTTGCGGTTTTCTATGTCATGGATTGCTGGGTTATCCGGGACAGTCCAATCTTGATGTTTCTGGGGCGTAGAATCGCTGCAGGCCCATATCTCTCCAACACCGTCTCCTATGTGATAGCAAACATCCATTCCTTCTGTTGGAACCGGCTCTGGACCTTCCAGAAAAGGGGACGGGTTACCGGCAAAGAAGTTCTGAGATATGTCATTACAAGTGCAGGTTATCTGCTGATTTCCTCCACAGGTTTGGCAGTCTCCATCCACATCCTCTCCCTCCCATCCCTCTCGGGCATAGTCCCGGAGGAATGGATCAATCCGTTGGCAAAGCTCCCCACCTTTTGCATCACTATTCTTTATAATTACCTCATGAACAAATTCTGGGTTTTCCGGACTTAAAGTCAAAACCTCCGGCTAAGCCGGAGGCTTGAGCAGGCCCTAGAAGGGCCTGATACCGGCAGGCGCCTCAAGACGCATCGAATATCTTTCGCCTGCATCTCGTGCCCTGCCGCCCGTAAACGGGCAAATCATCTTCTATTTCAGACTTTTGCGTAACTCTCGCTTGGTAAGTTGTCAATTCGCTTCGCTCATAGCTTTTTGCTAAAGCATACGAGGGAAGCCCACCAGCAGAGCTGGTGGGTCTTTCTACCCAAAAGCAACACCGACAGAAGAAATGTTTCCTGTCGGTGCTGTTTTGTCAAAACAGTCTGTCTCAGCTGATTTTACATTATCTCCATGATGTGGGGCCATCTCGAAGTCAGTTTTTATTAGTATCAAGGAACAAAGATGGGATAACTGCATCACCCAAAAGCCGAAAAATGGGATTCTTGCATGTCTACAGGGACATCAATATTACCGATCAGGTTGTTGGGGGCTGTTTGAGCAGAATTCCGGATACAGCGAGCGGCCTGCTCAAAGAACTCAGACTGATCTCTGATTTTCCTTGGACGATACCGGAGAGGGGAATGGATGGGAAAAATGGGCTTTACAGCAAAATCCATAGAAGCAGCCCTCCTTTCCCCTGGTTGTACGCAAAACGGACAAGAGATATAACAGGATGAACGAATTCCGTCGAAATGTGTGATTAGTCGTTTGGAGCAGCACCTTTGAGATTCAGAATGCAACGCTGTTCTTGCCGGCAACGAAATACTTCTGTTGGGGGCTTATTAAAGAGGAATCTCGCCAACTGAGGCGTTTTATAGTTTTTTCAAAACAAAAACGAAACCGCAGCTCCACAAAAAATTGTGGGACTGCGGTCTCTCTTTATAGCCGCCTTTGCAGCCGCTCCTGCAGGAGCGTCAACCGGAGGTCTTCCTTGTTGTTCTCAATCGTTTTACGAATGAGAGATGGGGAGCCAATTAAAACGCAGGAATCTTGAGCGCGAGTATACATTGTATACAGAATCTTCCGATTCAAAATAATACTGAATTGCGCCAACGGACAAATGACGTTGGGCCACTGGCTGCCCTGACTTTTGTGGATAGTGAGGGCATACGCTAGAGAAAGGTCGTCAAATTCATTATCATACTTGATGTAGTGGTCGTCGAATTTCACAGTAACGATCCGATGCGTCATGTTGGAGGTGTCTTTTGTGGTTGCAATACTCGTAATTACGCCGGTTTCGCCGTTGATGACTCCTTTGCCGCTTGTAGGCTGAAGCCCATAGCGGGGATCCATACGGAACCACACCATCTCATAGCTGTTCCGAGTATTGATGACGGAATCTCCTTCGCGGAAAACCTTCATCACTTCATACTCTTTTCCGTCCTCGTCTTTCATCTTCAACTTCCCTACCGTCAGTTCCTGCACACCATCCCTTGAAGGATTCAACTCTGACTGGAGCCGGTGATTCAGGGCCTCAACGCCAATGGGTCCAGCCTTCAGCGGACAGAGAACTTGAGTGTCGCCCTCCTGAAAAGCCTTCAACCCCCGACGCTTCGCCATCTCCGCAATCTTATCCTGGATGCGAAGCTGGTTGGTTTCCTCGATAACGTACGCATTTCCTTTTGTCCCATTGGAATTCGTGATGCAGCTCTTAATATCCTGTCCCAGAACAATCTGATTGGCGTTATAGAGAACACCGCTTTGAGCATTTTGCCGTTTCACAACGTCGAGGGTAATGACAGGGATTTTACCGCTGTTAATGATGTCCTTTAGAACCCGTCCAGCTCGGATACTGGGGAGCTGCTCTGTGTCTCCAAGGAAAATCACCTTTGAGGTCTTCGGAATTCCATTCACAAGTGTCGCACAAAGCGGTTCATCCACCATTGAGAATTCGTCCACAACAATGCAGTTGTTTTCAACGGATCTCGTTGCGATTTGAAGCTGGGAGCTGTCGTCGGACGTTGTAAGGCCCAAGCCCATGTGAATCGTCTGTCCGGGCATGCTGGTCGCTGCGGAGGCAACCTTTGCGGCTTTGCCGGTCGGAGCGAGGATACAGGGGTTGAAGGTCTCTCCTTCTGCTTTATACAATTTCGTCAGGACTCTCATAATGATGTTCAGTGTGAATGTCTTGCCGCAGCCGGCGGAACCATTTAAAATGAATGCACCGCCCTTTGCACTGCAGATTCTTTTAACCGCTTCCATCTGCATCGTCTCCAGAGTAACCCCCTGTTCCTGCAAGACTTCCTCGATTACATCGTTCACATTTGAAAAAGAAGATCGTTCATTCAGCTGAATGTCCGTCAGCCCACTGACAATCGCCCGCTCCGCCTCATAGAAGAGTCCGGGAGTCACGTACGCCCTATCACCAATCTGCTCCTCAACCAACTTCCCAATCTGGCAAAGGGATTTCAAAGCGGTTTCCAGAAGCTGGTCGTCAATGTAGTCCAGGACGTACCGATAGGATTCTGTTTTTCTATGCCACTGGTTTTCCCATTCTTCCAGATCGCCAGCAAGGTCAGAAACCGAAATGGTATAAACATCGCTTCCCCATTTCCCCCTGACAATCCCTCCATCCTTTTGGTTCTTGAGAATCTGATGGGCTTTTCGATAGCCAATATGGACATCAAGGATGGAATGTGCCGCTTTCATGAATTCCTCCTTCGGATAGGTACAATGTCCCTTCATTTCTACTGCCCGCATGGTAAAAAGAAGTCCTTCTCTCAGCCTGATCGTATCCCGGACGGAGTACCCTGCATCCAATGCGTAACTGTCGCACTTTGCAAAGGAATAGCCGCGGATTTCACCGATGAGACGGTAGGGATTCTGCTGGATTTCCGCGCAGATTTTCAGTCCGTACTGTGAGACTAGCTTGGTTGCCTGCTGCTGGCTCAGTCCGAAATCGTACAGCTTTTTCAGCTCCTTATCTTTCGCCCCGCGACCAATCAATTCCTGCTGCCAGCGCCTGGCTCTATCCTGGCTTATGCCAGGGACTTTTGCCGCAACGCTGTCCGGGTCAGACACAATAACATCCAAAATGTCTGGGCCTATGATTTCGTAGAGCCGGTTAGCCATCAAATCCAAACCATGAAGGGATTTCAACACGGTAATGACCCCCTCCTTATTGACGGGCAATGCAGACTCGCAGCTCGCGACATTGATCTGCTTAGTATTGCGCTTTTTCTCCAGACAGATGGTTCCCGTGATGGCGTAGTAAGAGTTCAGAATCAGTTCATAAGGGAAAGACCCCTTTATAACAAACCACCTGTCATTCTCCTCCACCTCGTAAATATAAAACCCGTTATCTCCATGATAAATGCAGCTCATTGGACGGATAATCTTCTCGACCTTCTCCCCTACCGAATATCTCGCCAGAGGCCCGTTTTCTTCCGTGGCGGGAGCGTAGTTAAACCCGCCGTTGGTTGCCCGGTTTGCGTTGTACATAGCCACCTTTCATATCAATCCTTTCTTTTGAATTTCTTTATACTATGCAAAAGGCTAAAAAAATACCAATACGATGTTCATCTTTCTCGTCTCAGATTCCATACGTCTCAAAAAAGCGAAAACTTTCAGCTATTTCACGTCTTGTTCACAATTTATTTACAATTGAATCTTGCTATTTTTTAGAGCAGTCGCATATAATAAGTACAAGAACGGAACCGAAACGGACTCCGGAATTTAGTTAAAAAGAGGTGTATTTTCTATGACAAAAACAATGCCCATTACCAATCAAAACACTGAGTTTACCCCCATCATTTCCGAAAAAACTTATTCCAGGGTATCCACCCTGTTGAAAATTGCGGTATTCCTGCTCGTCTTCTTCGCCTGGTACGCCGTCCTGGGCATCGCCCTGGTCCCTTCAGAATCCATGGAACCGACCCTAAATGTGGGAGACCGGTTCGCTTATACATATGCCACCGCCAGCGATCTGACCTATGACGATATCGTGGTGTTCTTCCCCTTCGCAGAGATGGATAAGCCGGTTTCCAACGGAGTTGACGCCCTGATTCGTATTCGTATGCAAAAAGACACAGTCTTCGTTAAGCGCATCATAGGGCTGCCTGGGGATGTACTGGCAATGAAAGACGGGTACGTCTACCGGAACGGAGAAAAGCTCGACCCGGACTACATCGCAGAGGACATGATCACAAACGGACAGACGTATGTGGTGCCAGAGGGGACAATCTTCTGCATGGGCGACAACCGAAACAACTCCAATGACTCCCGTTACATGGGGGCTTATCCGATGAACAACTTCTTTGGAAAGCTGGTAGCCCATTTCTGATTTTCCCAAACACCTCTGATAATTTTTCCTGAATTTGCATAGAACTGCTCAAACGTGCAGCGCAGACTGATAATCTCAGGGTAAAGATATGGAGGCAAAAAATGAAAGATTTTGTGGTGTACGAGAAGTGTTCAAAGAAAGAAAAACGTACACGCGATGCAATGCGTCGCGGCTCCTGGAATGGGGTCAATCCGGTCACCCGGGTCGTGCCATCCAAAAAGCAATACAAACGGAACCCCAAGCACAAGAGCAGAGCATGCTCCGATGCTTGGGGTTCTCTCCTATATGAACGTAAGTTAATCCTTGATGGTCGTTAATCCTTGAGAAAGTCAGCCATATTGCTCCACAGTTCATCCTGGCGGAATTCGTGGAAAGCAAAGGCCCATTGCCAGGTCGCAACTGTATCAATCCCAGCCTCGTCTCGAATACAGATATCAAAGTAATCCCGATCTGTCTTCAAATAGGCGGTCCGTCCCTCAGGAGTAAAGATTTTTGCCAGAACGCAATTATCCTGAATCCCTCCATAAACGAGGCTGTTGATGAAGATGTCCCGACCCTTCAAAAGGAAGGGTTCGGCGTCAATGATCGTCACCTGTTGGATTGGAATTGCAAGATACCTACAGAGTTTATAGCCAGATTGCCGGTATCTCTCCCAGACTTCGGGCGGGTGATGATTTGGAATGAAAATTTCAATCCCCTCCCCTTTTTAGTCTGGTTTATATTACAGATTTCGCCTGAAAAATATCAGAAGACACGAGAAAGGAGATTTTGCCTGTGTCCTTATTTTTGCTCCAAGCCGAAAAGTCCCCCAACACACTCCCAAACAAATCTCTGTTTTCAGAGGACACCTCCACCGTCTTTTCCCTCATTGATGAGCATAATTGGCTCCATCCAGACAATAAGCACATCTGCATGGCAGCCTCGCTGAGCCGGCTTTCTTCTATGTCCCTACAGACATTGAAGTCCTGTGTTCCTATTGGCAGTATTGAGTTTGTCGAGCAGGTGACCCAGCTTGCTCATGGAATCCCCCAGTTCTATCCTCTTCTTATCCCCCAGGCGTTAACAGTCCGTCCAGAATGGATGAAAAGGAGGGTGGCGGTCGAGGACGGGATCGGGAAGGCCCAGGAGGTGTTCGAGCGGTTCGAGACCAACCGGCTCTTTATAAAATCTGCCAGTCGGCTAAAAACGGATTTTACAGATGTGTACCGGAAATCTGACATCCTTCCGCAGACAGAGGATGCTATTTTCTTTTCTGAATGTGTTAATTTCGACTCGGAATGGCGGGTATTTGTCTTCCGCTCTAAAGCAATTGATCTCCGCAATTACGCTGGGAACCCCTGGAATATACCTGATAAGGAAACAGTTCTATCCATGGTTTCCGCTATCGGATTGAATCTCCCGGCATACACTCTGGACGTCGGGGTGATGGACGGGAAAACCGTAGTGGTGGAGGTTCATAATTTCATCTCTTGCGGACTATATGGAGCACGGCCTCCACTTAGCATGTTTGTTTCCGGATACCGCCATGCGCTGCTGCCTCTCCCCCAATCAAAGTCCTAATTCAGTCTCCCCTTCTTGTGGTATTTTACTCGGAAAACAGACAGACCATGACCCCTGCTGTACCGTTTTTTTGCCGGCCTAAAAGAATATTTCCTCTATACCAGAATGTCTCCCATTGTCACTCCGACAAAAGAAAGTCTTCCGCCTACTGTGGGTTGGGGTCCTCCTTTTTGTAGTTCCCCTACGGATAAGGACCAGAGCCGACAAGCGGGGATTCCTCTTAGAGCGTGTTGCCTTCGAAGCCCCTTTGAACAACATCGACCGACTTTGTCGGGTGGATTTTCTCGCCATGGGGAGGATAAAAAAGCCGCCTGCATTAGTGGGCAAAAAATCGGGGCCTCCAGAAGGAGGCCCCGGGAAAGGGATGATATGAGAACTTGACTTAGAACGGCAGATCCATGTCATCTTCATCCATGGTGGCAACGGTAAAGGGATCCGCGTCATCGTCATTGGCACTGACGGGAACCGGAGCAGGCTCGGCAGCCGGTGCGGCGTCCGTAGCAGAGTCCGCAGAAGCGCCCCACTTCATCACAGACAGATCCCGGGCGTTGAGATTGACATACACGTTCCCATCGTTACCGGTGTTTGTCTTGGAGGAAACCAGGACAGCCAGCACGTTGCCGGGAGCGAGAATCTTACCCATCTTGGAGGCGCGGGTGCCCCAGACAGCGATAGACGCTTCCATGTGGGAGCCGTAGTCGGTCTCCTTGTTGTATACCCGGTTGATTCGGGCGTCAGCCTCAGTGGCAGGCAGAGCCAGCTTTACCTTTGCGGAAGCAACGGTCTGTCCAGACTGGGTAGTTCGAATGTCGGCGCCCCTGAGAACCGTGCAGGCCATCATGCCCACATGCTGGGTCTGCGCCACGCCCTGCTTCTCATAGCGGTTGACGATGGAATTGACCCAGGAACGGGGGATCTCAGCCTCGCCGTTCTTGTTCTGACATACGTAGATCTCGTCCACGCTGATCGACACAACGGTTGCGTCCTCGCCGGACTTCTTCTTGTAGCCGTTCTTGGAAGGGCGGCCACAGAGAACAACCTTCTGTCCCTTCTGAATATCCTTGATCCGGGCAGCTGCATTGCCGAACACGCCGATACTGACGAACGGCTTATCCTCGTTGACGTCGGGGTTGTTCGCCTGCTCTGCCTCAATGTCCTTCCCCAGCAAAGCCCAGGGGTTCCGCCCGACAAGGATGGACAGATTCTGAACGGCAGGCTTGTTGTCGGCGGCCTCGCGGAAAGTGCCAACGCTCGTGACAATGCCCTCCACGAAGAAGGCGTAGGGTACAACGTTGCCGTTCTTGTCCAGGGTGTTGCCGACGTCCATCGCCAGGAAGCTCTTCTTATTGTTCTCCATGATTGAATCTCCTTTTAAATAAAAAATTTTGATTTTTAGCCTTTTAAATTGGCTTTGGATGATACTATGCAAATGCCCAAAAAAATATCAAAGCACTTGAAGAAAATTTTTCAAAAGCGAAACTGACGGAAGATCATCACAATCGCTCATCCAGCTTTTTGTTGAAAATATTCAGATGCCGGTACCCGGCAAATGTCTCTGAGATGGCCTGCAATTACGACATCGTCAATCCCCTTGCCGTAAGCAGGATTCCAAACGGCGAAGTCTGTGGGCAGGACGGGACTCAGCTTTTCGTATAGGGAAGCAGCTGACACCTCCACATTGGTATTTTGTTCTCTGTCGTAGCAGAGAATGAAGCGAGCCGCCCCAATCTTCTCCGCCAGCGCCAGCGCAACGTCTCCGGCTGGCTCCCAGTTGGAGATGCTGTGCATATTGACCGTTGTATATCCAAGAACGGACAGGATTTCCGCCTTGAACCGCCCCTCCGTCAGAGCGATAACCTTCTCGCCTTTTTCCTTCAATGGATAGAGGACATCCTCGATGTACCCGCAAGAGCATCCCATAGAACCAAGGGTTCCTTCAGTGCCATTTGCGTACCCAGACGACAGGAATTTATACCTGTTCCCATCCACATCTTTGTCTTCCAGCGATCTTGTCTGAATCCCAGAAATTCTTCCGTCCCGATCAAAAACCATGATGCCAAGGCGGGACTTCGGGTTCGCTGAGAAGGACAGGTTTCCATTGTTGTTAACATAGAAACCTGGTACGCCAACAAGAAGGTCATTGATGTTTTTCTGTCCAGAAACATTGAATTCCTTGGACAGTTCGTCCCGCAGTCTATCCCAGAACATCCTCAGATCAGAACGAGCCGGAACCAGGAAGTACTTTGACAAACTGCTCACGGGGATCCGTCTCTTTTTTAGGAGAAGCATCTGTGCTTCTCTCGTCAGAGGAGATGCTGCAGAGGCAAAGCATTTATAGACCCGATTCAAATGGTCGGGGTCTTTTTTCTTTGCCAGCAAGACCCGCTTTTCAGAGGTATTTTTCCTCTTTTCCGGCTCCCGTACCTTAACGTCCCCCATCTTCCGACCCAACAGCACATCCGCTTCGTCACTGGAGATGAGACCCGCATTTACGCCGATAATGACCGCAGCTTCCTTGGTTTTTACACCAAGGTAATTCTTGACGAAATCGATGTTGTCACCCTTCTCCCCACAAGCGTAGCACTGAAACCAGCCTCGCTTTTCCGAAGAGACATCCGGAAAAACGACAAAGGAACCAATTTTCTTGTCACTGTGGAATGGGCAAAGTCCGTAGAATTTCCCATTTTTAGGTTGAAGCTTGATATATTGCTCAATCGTCTCAACAATTGGCACTTTGTGCGCAATTTCAACGACACTTATACCAGCCATATTTCCTTTCCTCCTTTTGAAAGAGAGGCGTTTTACCGCCCCTCTCCCCGGTTTTACACCCTTCCGGCGTTTTCCATTGCCCTGAATGCGGAGTCTGCCTTCGCCTTGTCGATAGCCTCTTTTCTCTTCTCTGCTGCAACCTGCATGGCGGGGGCTGCAGCGGGGACGAAGCGAAGCTGAACCCATGTCATAACAGCAGCCTCGATTGCCAAGGCAAGCTGCTTCAGCGCAATATCCGAGCAAGGGACGCGGATTGTGGTCTCAGGCTTGCCCTCCATCACAATCAATCCCTCCGACGTCTCATGGGCCTTCCCCTGTTTGGCGCAGAGGATCCAGGGCTGGGAAGAGCCAGGGGTAATCTCGAAAAGCCGGGCGATAGCCTGCCCGTTGTTGGAAGCGGCGGGAGTTCCACCCTGCTTCGAATAGACGGGGTTTGCATACTTTTCTCCAGCCTTTTGCATTCGCTTCAATTCTTTCATCTTCAGCCCAGCCAATCGACCAGACATAATGTCGCGAGCGAGAACCTGCGCCTCCAGGATATTCATGTAGATTTTGATGTTTCCGGAAGTCCGACTCCCCTTCTCTGCCGACTTGTTATACTGGACAAAGCCGAAGTATATCTTGTCGATGGGCAGTCCGCTGGTTGTCACCTCAACGAACGCACCCCTGCCATCAATGCGAAGAACCTGTTCCGCATCTCTTGTATTTCTCATCGTAAATTAACCTCCTTTTTGTTCAGCCTTTCATAACTGATTTGTCCGATACTATGCAATTGGGGCTGAAATTATCAAATCAGAAAAACAAAAAATCCGCCGCATCATCACAATGCGGCGGACTCCGGATAGGAAGGGGTTAGTGGAGTTCCATGCTCATGTAGACATCCTTCAACGACTCAGGGAGAGAAGAGCTTTGGCGGCTCATCGCCATGGTAATCATAGCGTTCTCTCCGTTGGCAACCAGACGGACGGATCCGTTCATACTGGCATCACCAGTCTGGACAGCGATATCCGCAGGGATGGACACGCTGATGTTTGTGAACATCTTTGCGGAAGTTGCGCTCTCAGGCTTCACCACGGTATTCTCAAAGGAAATCTGGGCGGCAGCCTTGCTTGTGGGACTGAGATACTCAAGTATACAGGCGGCAGCGAGTTGCTTCCAGCTCTCCTCGTCGATGTTGTAGAAGTTCTCTGCGCCCTCACCGGAGGCGGAAACCGTCAGTGGCATGGCGTCCACGCGAGGCAGAACGTCCTCGGCATCAACAGGCATAAAAGAGACCATAGGGATTCCGTTCTCCTCACTGGGCGGAATCTCGTCAAAAATCAGTTTCGTGCTGTCATAGCTGAACGTAGCGGCTCCATTGTCATAAATCTTCAATGGGTCATCGCTGCCAGTGGGGGCAACCGGAGTAACAGCGGGAATATTCACAGCAGGTGCGTCGGGGTTCGCCTCCTGCCCGTTGGGATTCTGCGCATCGGTAATTGGGACAATAGGCGTATCGAGGTCGGTTTCGGGATTCTTGTCCCCGGGAAACAGCAGGGCCTTGGCCCCAAAGATACCGGCAATCAGAATTACAACGGCACAAACAATCGCAATAATCATTTTCTTCATTTCAAATTTGTCCCCCTTTTTGGGGAGACTATCCTCCTTTTTCATGGAATTTAACGCAATTTAGTACAGGCGAAAAACTTTATCGGGGTATAGCTTTTGAAGCGTTTTCCACTTCATCCGGAATGCTTCCGTACAAAGGAATTGCTGCTTCTCCATGCTGTACGCTTTCACATCCTCAACCACCTCCAGTCCATCTTCTACATAGATGAAATCTGCACAGTAAGTGATTGCCCGATGTTTTTTGCCTTCGCTGTCAACGAAGGCGGACGAGATTAAAAAAGATGTCTGCCGCTGGAGGTTTGATATCCGCCCCGCCTTCTCCAGTAACCGGAGTTCAAGGCACCGCCGATACTCTTTCCTGCTGTCATATTTCTCTTTTACCCCGCCATGTCCTTCCAATTTTTCGGATGAGACAAGACCGTCCTCATAGACATAGACTTTGATATTCCGGTGCTTGGCAGGCTTCTTTGGCTTTTCGCCCTGAAAACCGGGAATGTCCTTTGTCCGCTGCCCAGATTTTGCGCAGAGCGCCCTATATTCCTCAACCGTCATACGAAGCAAAGAATATTTCCCCCTTTCAGTTTGTCCCTATATACTATGCGGTTCTTCTAAAAAATATCGAAAGACATGGGAAAATATTTTTCCGATGGCATTTCGTCTTTGCCATCTCCTTTCTTCTCCCAGAAAAGCCCACCTGATAAGAAAGTCTACATCAGGCGGGTTTGAAAAAAATCACATATTTCTGGGCCGATCTTCGTCAAGGAAGCGCATGCTGAAGGTTGAGGGATAGAATGCCGGAACATTCGCCCATTTTCTTCTCCCAGTCTGGGCGGGAGTGGACTCCGAATCCTCCTGTGCCGGCGGATGCTCTGGTTCCTGTTCGGCAAATGGATCGCCGACAGGACCCGGGATTTCTGGTACAGATTCTGACTTTAGCTCAGACCCCGATGCAGAATCAGAAATGGGCCTTTCGGCAGGTACCGGCACGGCAAGCACGGGAGACGGCCCGGACATTACACGCATTCCTCCTGCTGCGTTTTCTTTCTGATGGGAAAATCCCAAAGAAATATTTTCAGCCACATCATTCCGAACTGGGGTTGCCTGGTCAAAGGCTGTCTGTCCGGAGGTCAGCGTCTGAGTGATGATAGGGTGGTGTTGGGGCGCAGAGACCTTGATGGGCATAACGACAGCCTTGTCCTGATAGACAAGCATGACGCTGGCGGTGTCTTGCTTCAGTGGCCCATAAGGGAGATAGTTAACACCCACAACTTCCGTTGTCTCCCCAGTATAAAGGGCCTCAACGACAAGTCCGGATGGATCGAATTCCTCCCCTTCTGTATATTCAGTTCGGGGTTTTTTCACAACCTGAAGGCCCAGAAGAACCCGTTCCTTTACCGTAATACTTAGCGGAACAGTTTTGTCTTCATAAGTAACAGTAAGAAGCTGTGGTCCAATACGGTCGGTATGGAATTCGGAAACCATTTCCGGCTGCAGAGGAACCTCTTTCTCCAAGCCATCGTTCATCTTAATTCGAAGAACTCCCCCTTCGCATGAGAAAATTTTCTCCTGTGTGTAGTAGGTGGTCTTTACTGGCTGTCTCGCCCAGTCGAGCAGAACGATGGACAATGGATGGACAATGATAGGAATGGAGACAGAAACACCTTCGTAGAAGAGGCACACCTCATGGTCGCTGATTGCTACCTCCTCTGGCGATATAGCATAGTTCTCCACTGGGACTCGCACCCCATTGTCGTAGACGGCTTCAATGGAGAGTCCCCGGACATCGACCTTTTCCCCCTCGATATACTCCATTTTCTGCATAGGAGACTTTATTACCAGGGATGACAAAGTCCTTGCTGTTACAAACAGGGAGCAAGTGACGGCATGACCCATATACCGGATGGTCAGCATTTGCCGTCCGGATTTGCTCAAATCGACCGGGTCTACCATATCAGGCGTCACTGGGATAGTAAGACGGCGACCATCGCTCATCTGAGCAACCAATTCCGCCCCAGACAAATCCAGACCCTGCGGATCGTTCTCAATATACTTTACCTTATTGGGTTCATGCCCCAACTCCACAGAAAGAGCCGTAACAACCTTCTCTTTCTTTCGGACATTGATCCGGATAGTGAACGGTTCTCCTTCATAGGAGAGGGTCACGCCCTCATCAGCATGCCCCATGGTCACCACAAATCCATGGCTCTGCAGCCCCCGAACAGTACGGACCGAACCGTCGTTATAGACGACATCCAAAACAAGGCCGGCAAGGTTCAGTTCCTCGCCCTCCTCATAGTCAAGCTTTGCGGGCTGCTTTGAGATAGACAGCTTTACAATCTTTGGTTCCAGGACATCGATGGGGAAAGCTACAGATTTTCCCAGGCAGGTAAAGGAAATGGAGCCAGTACCAGGCGCTTTGCTATCAATATAGACTGGCCCGTCGGCGGTCATGTCAATCTGTCCCACCGACCCGTCGCTGTAGATAATGTCCAGCCGTCCACCCTTCAAGTCCACCATTGTGTCCCCTGCCAGATACTTCTGGCGGTTCGGCTTTCTCGCCACGCTAATCGCCACCACCGTCTTCTCTGGAGACTTCTCTGGGGCCGGAACCGCAGCTGGTGCCGCAGTGGGCGGAGTTCGATTTTCCGGCGGGACATTTACCGGTCTCTGGGTTTCCGGCGGGGCATCTGACTGAACAAAGATGGGCAGTTCACAGGTAATGCGTCCATACCGGAAAGTGATTTTGTTATCGGCGGCGGTCAGCGCCAGGTGGGGGGTAATTTTGTAGTTGTCAATCACCCGGCTGCTTCCGTCGCTGTATGTGGCGGAAACGGTCACCTGGGACCGGTCAAACGGCACTCCCTCCATACAGCGCATCTGTCCCTTGGGTATCGCCTGGATAGACGCCAGGGAGATTTCCTTAAGGGGGATCTGCACAGGAAGCTTCTTTTTCTCGTAGGACACCTGCCCCAGTCTCACTGGGCCGGTCTCTTGTACGTTAAATTCATTGAACATTTTCAAGATGACGTCCATTTCCTGCTTCGATCCATCGTCATAGACGGCCCGAATCTGAAGGTCACGGAAGTCCGCAGGCTCACCGATGGCGCAAGCCGGAATATTGGGTTCTTTCACCCACTCCAATCGTATACATTTTGCCAAGAGAATACCCTCCTTTTTATGAAACTATCCTGATATCATATGCGGATGGAAGAGAAAATATCATGGGACAAAACCAGCAAAAAAGGGGGCTTTTGGGGTAAAAATATCCCGTCCCTTCCCTTGAAAGGGGGAAGAGACGGGGTGTGGTCAAGGGAGAACAAGGGTGGCAAAAGTCATGCTCCCAAGGTCTTCCTCTGTGCATTTGGGACTGTTCTGGAAGTCCTCCTTGAGTCTTTCGGCAGGGATAGCCTGAAGCTTTCCACTGTCGGCGGCAAAGCCGTACAGAATAAATTTCCGGTCTGGAAGGTACTGGCGCAGAATCATTCGCCCACCATAGCAGGTCAAATATCCGGCATAGGCCAAAATCTTCTGCCTGTTGGACTGCATCTTCTCTGTAGACGCATCAGCGTCAAAGGCAATACATTTGCGCAACTTATCGCCGTCCGGATTCATGATACAGAACGAGACAAGACAGTTTGCATGCAGTCCTTCGATGTATTCGACCACTGAGCCAATGATTTTCAGCTGCTCATCCGTCAAGGAAGAAGAGCAATTGGGGAAAAATGACTGAGTGGAGAGAGCCTTGATTCCCTTCTGAATGAAAAATGGCAGCCCATCAAACCGACGGGACATCTCCCGTCTTGTCTCTCTGTCGATCCAGGAGATATAAAAGGAGGCAAACTCCTGGCAATCCTCAAGCGTCTGGGGAGACAGAGAACCGTCGCCATGGCGTTTTGCCAGTATCCTTGCGTTCTCGCCGGACAGGAATTTATATAATTCATCAAGGGACAGTTCTCCGCCATGACTTGCGAACTTCTCCTTGTATCGGTTCAGGATAGTTTGGGAGGATCGGGCAGCAACACCGACCCGTTTTGTATTGCACTCACTCGGATTGAGTGAAATTATTTTATTCATAGGCAGCAACCACTCTCCTTTTTATTTTCAATCCTTTATCTCTGCAGGTTGTTTCATAATATGCGGATTGAATAAAAAATATAAACTCGCTGGTATAAGTTGTGGATGCCATATGGATTATTCCGCAAATATATATCCGTGCCCACGCCGGGTGACAATGACTGAGGGATTCGAGGGATCATCCTCCAGCTTCTCCCGCAAGCGGCGGATGCAGACATCCACGTTTCGGCTATCGCCCATATAGGAATACCCCCAAACCTTCTCCAATAGCTCCTCTCTGGTGATTACCTTCCCTGGCTCTTGTGCCAGATAGCACAGCAAATCGTATTCTTTTTGAGTCAGAGCTACAAGCGCGTTGTCCTTTGTCACCAGATCCTGCTCCCGGTCAATCACAATTCGTCCAAAAAACCAGGGTGCCATTGACTCGCTGTTGTCAAAATCCAGCTCCCAGGTATTCATCCTGATTTTCATTAACAATTCTTGCATTTGAAAGGGCTTCAAAAGATATTCCACATTCAACGATGTATCTTCTTTCCCTTGTTCTTCTACAGAGACAAACAGGATGACATGGGCTTCATATCCAGCATTCCGAAGTTCCTGACTGGTTTCAAAGCTATTTGGTTTTGTATGCGTTAAATCTATAATCCACGCCCCCCATTAGGATAGAGCCGATCATAGATATTGGATTGCAACCCGTCCAGCATCATATTCGCCAGCTTTGGCGACAGCCCAGACGCCATCGATATCCCCTTGTCGGTCGGGAACAGCTCGCCATCTCGAATCATGCCCGCCTTCAGAAATTTCTTCAGAATAGTTTTGTCCATGGGGATATTGGCAATCATCCAATCATGCACTACCATATCGTAGAATGTTTGAACATCTATCAGAACAATCAATTTAGGAGCATTTTCTACGCTAAGATCATGCGTCAGATAATCATATCTGGGAGCAAATATGTTAGGGCCGGCAAAGGAGAGGATGAGCGGGTTGTTTTTATACTTTATATCTTTCCTGCATATAACACAGCAACCCGCTAACAAAAAGGCTGTCACAAAAGGAGATTTATGATGAACGTTTATGTTTGGATAAAGTACGAGGAGTCCTACCTTCCCCCTCGCTGCCGGAAGCTGCGCTATCGGGAGTGCGAGGAGCATGTTGCTTTGACTCTGCCAGAGGCTTCAATGTCCGACCTTCGATTGGCGTTTGAGGATTCCTCTTACGAGGGCGCTGGAAAGATCTACTCCTACAGCGGAGATCTCTGGCGGCTTGCAACCAAGCAGGACTGTTTCTGCAGCAGTTTCTTTAATAAAGAGACTGAAAAGGAGACTACCCCATTGGATAACCTGGTCAATACAATGAACCGGTGCAGCTGCCACTTCCTCTTCGCATATGACAGGGAGGTCTATGGAGTAGACACATCCAGAGCCGGAGCTATCAAAAAAGCGAAAGATAGTTTGAGTCCGTTCCTGTTGGTAGATGGAGAACTCTACATCCGTACAGCGGAACCGAGATACTGCATCTACACCTTTGGGCTGGGACACAACCATGGCGGATCCGCCCTTTCCGTAGATTACCACTATAATACCAACATCTCCCAGGACCGTTATTTCTCCGCCCTTCAGGGCGACGAGGCGGTTGTGGAAGCGGCCCGGATCGCTCTTGACCGGGGTGACACGGAAAGCGTTGCCCGACTCAAGGCAGAAATCACGGTCTATGCTCCTGATTTAGTCAAAATCAATCCACAGAAGCAACATGGAGAAGGAAATCCCGTCCTGAACAAGCTGGAAGCAATCACTGAAGCTGCTCCAGATGCTCTGACCGCAGGGCTGTTCTGCATTGCAGCAACAATGTGAAAGGAGAGTAGCAATGAGACAAATCGAAACTCAGAATTTCCGCCGTATCAATCGGAGAAGAGCCAAAAATCTCTACAATGCCGACGTCCCTGTATATCTCTGTGCCTGCAACATGAACCCGGAGTCCCCATGGCAACCCGCCATTGACGTTCTCCGCCCCAATGTTGAGGCCCCCTTCGAGGGAGTTGTCAATGCCTTCGAGTGCTACAACTGCAATGCAGAAGCCGGACGCCAAGCATTCTTCTATGAGCGGACGGGAGGCGTGCAATGAGCGCACCTCCCTCCCGACCGTCGACACCAGACTTCATCTGCACTGGCTTCTGGGTAAACCAGGATTTACGGGATCCATGTTTTGATTTCTTAGAGCATGTCTGTACTGGACGTAATTCGCTGATGGAGTACCTCCATGGCGAGTGTACTTTCTTTGCACTGGCGCTCAACGATCTCGCCGGTTACCCCATGTACTGCTTGGCAGATGAAGACGAGCTGGCGGAACGGGATTACCCCGACCCTTCCGAAAAGATATTCCCTCTGATTCATGATTTTTGCGTCATAGGGGACATCGGAAGCGAGAGCAACCCAGCGCTGTTCGTAGATTGTCGGGGAATTATCAGCAGCGAACATGCGTTTTTAGATGAGTTTCGGGATTTCTTCACTGGATACCGCCTCATCCGATATGCACCGAATCAGATAAAGAGATTAAGGGAGTTCTTCTGGAGCCCGGCGTCAAAAAATCATGCGAGCAGGTATTATCAGGAAGCATGTAACTACATCAAAGGACATAGTCAGAGCTACATATCATACTGACTGAAGAAAAAAAAGGAGGAGCAACATCATGGATAACATCACTATCATCCCAACAAAAAGTCCTCACGCCTGTTGTTGTGTGTGTCTTGCCCAGAACTACCAGACGGAGCGGCCTCGCCTTAGCGACTCCAGTGTATACGTACAAGATCTCTATGATCTTCAGATTGGACGCCAAATACTCTGTCTCTGCCCCCACTGCTTGGCTCAGATTCGGTCTAAAGTGGGGCGACAACTCATCCACCGAAATTTGCCAGAAGTGTATCTCATCGTAAAAGATTCCCGCACCTTTATCCCAAAAATTGTCAAGGGAACGAAGGAGATTCTTCGAGATGGACGAATCCGCATTGTTGTAAAGACAGGGCTTCTCTCCGAAGATGTTTATACATATGCCACCCTCGAAGAGGTGGCGATGTACATGTTCGACAACTATGAAGTGGCACAAGCCCGTTTGCTGGAGATGAAATACGGAGGTGCGCAATGAGCAGAAAATCTAAGTGACAGATTTGCTTTGAAAGAATCCGGTTTTCCGATCCTGGATGGGAGGCGGAAGTCATCCCTGTGTCTGGTAGCGAAGACGTTGCCATCGTCATGACCAAGGCGGACCCATACCTAAACCGAAAAATGTACGGCAGCGTTCTCTCTCGATTCTGCCACCAGAAAACAGCAGATAAACTCTGCAAAGAGCTGAATCAGTACAAGAACGAGGTGCTTGTAAAACCATATCCGTGAAAAGGAGATATAAAAATGCGCAGAAGAGACATCAAAACAGCGGAAAAGTTTAGAATCCTGGAGCAGTGTAAGGCTTTCGAGCGAGACTTGCTTCAGATCAAGGATATCGTTCCAGATGTATCCGACGACGGTATTCCGTTCGACCTGAACGGGTTCTTGAGTGGTATCTTCCAGATTATCATTGTCCCTAAGTACGATATCCATGCAAATCGGGACGATTACTGGGAAGCTCGACGGACCCTGAAGGAAAACGTGATTGCCCTAGCAAAGACGTATGATTTGCACCGGTCTGGAGATTACATCGAGGATCAGGGAGAGCATTTCTATTTCGTTTTCAATTGCGGACAAACGTGGAAGCTCTAAACATCTATGGAAATACATAGCCAGGCCCCTCCCTCAATTTGAAGGAAGGGCCTGGCTCTTTTTATTCGCTGATATATTTTTGAAACTCACCGCTCAGGTAGTTCAATGTTGCAAGGGTCATATTCACCCCCGACTTCAGCTCTACCTCTTTCCCATTTCCCCTAAGTACGACTCTGTGGGGGCCTGGATACTTTTTAATGTAATCGAGGACGACCTGCTGCTCCGCTTTGCTGTGGATAGTGACCACAAACGGGTTTGTCATCCCGTGATACGCCTGCTTTGATTCGATGGAGTTGACAAGGAACTGCATACCTTCGCCGTTCCGATCCTTGACATAGGAACCGTCTATAATAACAAGGGATTGGTCAATGAGTTGATCCTCGCAGCCTATCATGTTGCTGGGGAATACCACACAAGACAGGGTGGAGAATTGAGACTGTAATTCAAAAACAGCCATCTTCTCACCATTTTTTGTGTAAAAAACCCTGACATTCTGAATCATCCCGCCGGTCCTCACGTACTTCCTCTCGCCCATTGAAGACAACTCTTCCAGGGTCTTGCCATCCTTATTGGATGAGAGGATAGGCGCAATTTCCTGGGCCGGATGTCCACTCAGGAATACCCCCAAAACCTCCTGTTCTTTTCTCAACTCAGTGTTGCGGTCCATAGCAGGGACAGCTGGGAGGGAAACCTCCTCCTCTTCCAGATTCCCAAACATGGAAATCTGCCCGAGAGCCCTATCTGTTGCTGTTGCCTTATAGGCTTTCTGCAGTATGGGAAAAGCCTGAAGGAGGGAATTCTTATTCTGGCTGAACGAGGAAAGCGCCCCGGAGTAAACTAGGCCCTCAATCACTGTCTTTGTCAGCATGGAATCTCGTCCAGCCATCCGGTCGAAGAGGTTCTTTACCGACTTATATTCCCCATTTTTTCTCTCCCCTACAATCTCTTCGGCCTGCCCCTTAATTCCGCTGATACCGCCGAGTCCATAGCGAATACCATCCTTTTCGGCGGTAAATACAATTCCAGACTTATTGACATCAGGAGATAAGAGCTTGATGCCGAGATGAGTCGCCTGGGAGAAGTAAGAGTGGAGCTTGTCAGAGTTTGCGATAAAGGCATTACACATTGCCGCATAGAATTCCGCAGGCCAGTAGCAGCGCATATACGCTGTGATACAGGACAGGAAAGCATAGCAAGCACTGTGGGACCTATTAAAGGCATAGAGTCCAAATTTCTCCATTTGGCTCCAAATCTGAGTAGCAATTTCTTCTGAGATTCCATTCGCCACGCAACCGGGAGCATAATTCTGATCCTTGCCGGCTTCAAAGGCGGCTTTATTTCCATAGATAAAAACCACCTTTTCTGCATCCATAATTTTTGTTTTCTTTTTGCCCATTGCCTTTCTGACTAGGTCGGCCCTCCCTAGCGAGTATCCAGCAAGCTTTTGCACAATATGCATAACCTGCTCCTGGTAAACGATAACGCCGTATGTGGGACGAAGAATATCTTCCAACTCAGGAGTAAGGTACTTGATGTTGTGGACATCTCGCATCCCATCCAGATAGTTGGGAATATAGTCCATGGGCCCCGGACGGTAAAGCGCAACTGCCGCAATCAGACGCTCAAAACACTCGTCCAGCCGGTCATCCGGCAGAGTGTCAATGTCTGCGAACATCTGGGTAATGAGTTTTGTCATCCCACCAGACTCCAGCTGGAACACCGCTCCAGTCTCTCCCCTGGCGAGCATCTGATACACCTTCCGGTCGTTCAGCGGGATGTCCTGATAACGGAACTCATCTCTCGTCGTCCCAATTTGCTTCAGGACGGCCTCCTTTCCGTAGTTCTTCTGAGTCATATCGACGACCTCGTGGATGACACCCATTGTCTTCAGTCCCAGCAGATCCATTTTGATAAGGCTCAGCTCCTCCACCTCAGACATGGTGACCTGAGACGTCAAGCCTTTTTCCTTAGTCTCCTTATCAATTTCCAGTGATGTCGGGAGGAAGTCGGAGACAGCGCTGGGGGAGATTACGAGGCCGCAGGCGTGCTGACTGGAATGCCTCTTATTCCCCTCCAAACGCTTCCCAATATCGATGATTTCCTTTGCCCTTGGGTCTGTCTCATAGAGGCTTTTGAACTCCTGAGACATCTCCAGCGCCTTCTCAATCGTCATCCCCGGCGCAGTCGGGATTGCGTTGGCCAACTTCGCTGTGTACCCGGGAGTCTCCCCAAGCACTCTCCCCACATCCTTCAGAACCATCTTCGCAGCCATCGTTCCGAAAGTGACGATGCGGCAGACATTACCGGCACCATACTTCTTCGTGATGTACTGGATGACTTCCGGACGACGGGAGTACTCAATATCTGTGTCAATCCTTGCTACCCTGCCTTTCGGCATATTTCTATAGGGAGTAGACTATATCTTGTTCTACCGAACGCCAGTTGGCTAATCTGACGCCAGCCTTCCAAAGGCTGCCTTTCACGGTTTAGATACCCCTCAACTTCGGAAAGGAAATGTTCCTCCCCTACTCCGCCCATGCGGATAGTCGTTGAAGCTTCCCCTCGCATTTCTACGACCGCATCCCTCCAGCCGTTCTGTGCCGGCTGAATTTCAACAGTATTCGGGGCTTGCCTGCTGATGGGAGATTAGGGTCTTTGCGTACACTTAGGGTTTCCCCCTATGTCATCCCTGCCTCTTCTTTCTGCTTTCGCCGCATTCGCACCCAGGCTTGTTTCATCCTCATGCTGTAGCGGACAGGGCTCTTACTCCGTCCCAGTCAATTCAAAGGGTCAAACACCCATCATTTCTGATAGGCTCGACAGTGAGTAAATGTCTTTAGGAACATTTACCTTCAATCCGGCCAAGATACGCGCTCGGGATTCAGGAACCGCTCAAAGAGTAGTTTGTACTTGATGGGATCCAAGTCGGTAATGCCTAGGCAGTAAGCCACAAGGCTTCCCGCTGCACTCCCCCGCCCAGGCCCAACATAGATGTTGTGCGTCCGGCAGTAGTTGATGAAGTCCCAGACAATGATGAAGTATGAGGCAAATCCCATCTGCCGAATCATATCCAACTCATACTTGAGCCGGTCCCGGTATATGGGGTCGTTCTCCAGGGGTGTTCCCTTGAAGTGCCGGTCATACCCCTCCATCGTCAGATGCTCCATGTAATCCATGGGAGTCTCAAACCGCTTGGGGATTGTATAAGCGGGAAGGTTGACATCACCCAGATTCAGGGTAACGTCGCACTTATCCGCAACATCCAGGGTGTTGTCCAGAATTTCGGGCATATCGGAGAACAAATCCTCTACTTCCTCGGAATTCATCAGCCAATATCCGGTTCCGTCATAACCCATCCGCCCCTCATCTGTCAGAGTCTTGCCCGTCTGGATGCAGAGCAGGATTTCGTGGGGGTATGCGTCCTCCTTCGTAGGATAGTGGGCGTCGGTGGTAGCAACTACCTTTAGTCCCAGTTCCTTCGCAATCTGGATAAGTTCCCGATTAACCGCAAGCTCCTCCCTAATCTCGTGACGCTGGATTTCAATATAGAAATCCTCTATTCCGAAGATAGAGATGAACTTCGTTGCAGCAAGTCGGGCATCGTCCAGGCGGCGTTCCTTGATGAGGTTGGGGAGCAGCCCACCCAGGCAGGCGGAGAGACACATGACGCCATTGCTGTACTTCTTAAGCATCTCCCATGTGACATGGGGTTTGTATCGGAAGTTGTCATACGCCTCAGAGGTCAGCTTGAACAGGTTGAATGCGCCCTCTGTATTCTTTGCCAAAAGGATGACATGGTTGCCGGTCAACTTCCCATCCATATCCTCCATGTACCCCTCAAAGCCCAAGATAGGCTTCTTGTTTGCAGCCTTCATCTCCTTATAGTAAGTGAGAAAGCCGTACATATTGCCATGGTCAGTCAACGCCCCAGCATATTCTGTCCACTTGACCATCTCAGGGATTTGGGTCATACCGTCCAGCAGACTGTAATCGGAGTGACGGTGCAGGGGCGCATATCGAATCACCCTCGCCTCCTCATTCTCCAGGCCCAGGAGCTTATACTGGGAACGCCCCAGGGTTGAGAAAGGGGGCTTGTTGGGGATGACCGACACAACGCTGTCACCAATCTGAATTGTCCACTCATTTTCTGTGCGGATCATTTCGGCGTACTCACCGGGCTGGATTCCTTTGACAGGAACTCTCATGTTCTACACCTCTTTCATAAAATCTTTTTTCTTAAACCTTTTGCTATTGATTGGACGATGATATGCGGAATGAGTGGAAAATATAAATTCATTAAGAGAATATCTTGGGTGCCGGCAGAGGGATTTCCATTGAGGAGTAATATGGAGACCGCTGTCCAACCCATGCCGACAAGCGGCTTGTTTGTATACACAGATATATGAGCTGTCGATAAATTGCAAATGGCCTCGGAGATGTCCTCCGAGACCACTTGCTTATCCGTATAAATTATATATTCAAGTAGTAACACCTGTTCTTCGCATGCCAATGAGCGATGAATCTTCCTTTATCGGGACCTTCCGGTTGAACCAAAATAGGCTCGTCGAATTTAGGCATTATTTGATCAGAGGTTACAGCGCTAATCCGCCCAACTTGGAAGTCCACAACGCCAGTTCCAAACTTGGTGCCATTGCTCTGCATAAGGACTGCTAGCACATGGTAAGGCGCCAGGTGTTCATCTTGACTGACCATAAGGGAAGCCGCAGCGTTGATAGCCATCCGATCTCCGGTCCAGCCGCACAACTTAATGTTGGGCATGCGTCCACCCCATTCAAAGCGGATACTCAGATGGCGGCAGGCAGCTTGTTTTTGTTAATCTACCTCTGTTTTTTCCAGCAGCCGGGAAATCTCTTCTGCGTGGTTCTTCATGGCTTCCTCTATCTCATATTCCTCGCTCGTGTCGTATTTTATCATACTCCGATATGCCTCGGCAGCAATAGTAGAGGCAAGGTCGTCGAAAGTGCCAGAATCAGCGTTCGTATCAATACCTTTTTCCTGAAGAGTTGTGCAGACAGTTTCCTTTACGCAGTCCTCATCATAATCCATTGAGACGCTCGCCTTGGCAGCGGAGCTGAGACTGATGTTATCGGTTGACAGCACGATATAGCCATCGTTCCCCTTAGTCCAGAATTGAGCCTCCTTCTTTGAGTCGGAAATGAGCATCAGCTTCTGGTTTTTCGTGTCGATTAACGCATACAGAGTCATAGTCACCTTTTCCTTTCGATAACTTTCCTTTTTTGTATTTTCCTAATATCTTTTATCATTTGGTCTTCCCCACTCGTCGATTTTTGAATATCTCCCAGCCCCAACATACGGGCCGGGAGAAATCTTCGTCATTTTTTCTTGGAAGCGCACCAGGACTTCAGTCTCCCAGTACTCTGAAAATACTTGTCTTCGCAGTTCTTATCGCTCAGGGATCGCGGTACCCGCTCCCTTACCGCTGTGATTTGCAGGCACAGACTTCTGTCGTAGAGACCACCGTGTGCCTCCCACCGCTTAATGGATTTGACAGTTGCAATCAGCAAATCTTGGTCAAGTCCAACAAGCTGGCAAATCTGAGTCACACTGGCCCACCTCGCACTCTCCCGTTCATACAACTCCCCCAAACGGTAGGCATCGTTTCCTGGAAGAGAGGGGATCCAGATGGTGCTTTCGAGGGGAATTTTGTGTTTTGTGTGAAGTTTTCTGCAGAAAGCACGGTACTCCTGAGTAGCCTCCATCGCATCAGAAACTACATTGATGAGGATATCAATAGTCATTTAAATTCTCCTTTTTTCAGCATCTCCCAGCCCGAGACCCGGGCTGGGAGATTGTTGCTTCACACTGCCTTTTTCTCTTTGCACTAGGACTTCATGCGCCCGGTGCTTTGATAATAGCGTTTCCCTTTATTATCCATGCTTATGAACCGCCGCATCCGGGCGGCGTCCCCCTCAGTCCTCAAATTTACGACTCCGCCGTAAATCTCATGATGAGAGTTCCATCGGGACATAGACTTAACAGCGGAAATCAGACTATACACACTGACATTGAGAAGTATCGCGATGCGCTTTACTCTCTCCCACCTCTCAGTCGTCTGCCCAGCCATCTCGCCAAGCTGGAAAGCATCGCCTGCTTGCAGAGAGGCGACCGGTATCGGATCGCCAGGAGATATTCCATACTTTGCACGGAGTTCCTGGCAAAACATATGCTCTCTGTTTGCGGCTTCAAGAGCTTCAAAGGCCATTGTGACCAGGTGCATAAAATCGTTCACATAATGGCTCCTTTTTTTGTTTGGACTGAAGAGTTCAGTCTGTTGCAGGGATACCCAGGACATCTTCCAGGGTATCCCGGAAGGCATCTGGTGCCTCAAGACTGTAGTCCTCGATATCCTTCTGGTAGACGCCCCACATACGGTCGATGAGGTCTTTGTCCGCAAGGATGTCCTTCTTGGACTTTCCGCAGCTCTCGAAGAGCGCAGGATCGCTGTTCTCAATCTGTTCCACAAGGTCTTCCCGAAAACTGGGATAAAGCAGCATTTTAGAATTCCTCCTTATAAAATTCAGCCTTCTGGATTATTGCTGTTTTGTACTATGCGAAAGAATATTTTTTTATAAAAATTCTCCGGCGAGAATTTCCCGCCGGAGAAAATGTGCTTATGAAAAATCAGTCTTCCTTACAGCAGCACCCATCGCAGGAGCCGTCACCGCAGTCTTCGTCTTCCTTCTGGTGTTTGATCTCGATATCACCCAAGTGTGCCGCAAGGACGCCGTGAACCCCGGCAGCAATAAGTCTCATCGTCTGCTCAGGTACGCCATCGGTATATTGGATGGACACTTCGCAAAGGACATCCTCATCCATCTCTCTACTGTCTTCCTCTTCATCGCCCTCATCTCCGTCTTCGTTCTCATCGTCGAAGCCGACTTGTTCCTCGTAGAGGTCTTCGAGGATGACAAGGAACCTCTCGATGGTTTCACAAAGATGGCAGATGTCGGGCAGGAGACTTTGCAGATCAACAAAGAACCCGGTCGGGTCCACAAGTTGGCGACGGATGGCATTAAAGTGCAGGCTGTAGGAGTAGAGCTGTCCTATAATTGCCGGAACCTCGTCGAAGTAGTCCGCTTCATCGGAAGCAGACGCCGCCTTGTACGCTGCGTCCAACAGCACATCGACATCCGCTGCATCCCTGATGTATTGCTGTAGAAATGCGGACTTCACCGCTTTGCTCTGGCGTTCTCCCTCGGACATTTTCGTCATGCCAGGATGAGAATGGATGATTATGAAACTCTTCTGCATGATAGCTAATACCTCCAAAAATTTTTAGGTTTCTCATGATATTATGCGTTTCGTCCGAAATATATCAATGAAAATTCAAAATTCAAAAAGATAATTAAAAAAAGAAAACAGGGCTGTTTCCACAACGGAAACAGCCCCACATCCCCTTTTTCAGTTCGCCGAAGCGGCAGCCTTTTGAGCGCGGTACGCATTGACCTGCCGGTAGGCCCAGCTTGCGATACCGCAAGCCAGAATCAGGGAGATCCCCTCCGGAGTGGCGTACCTGACAAAGCGATAAAGTGCAACAGGCATGAGTGCGGACATCCCGAACTCAACCATCTTGCGAGCCTTCTGCGTCACATCCTGCCGCACACCCAGTTTCTCACTGATACCCACGACAGTCCTCACGCCTACACCCAACGCCAGAAACCCAATGGCATCCAGCAGAAAATTAGGCACAAAGGAAAAAATCGCCCGGACAACATTGTCAAACAGAATGTTGACGCAGAAGCCGGAGACCAGCACGATTACCAGTGCAATCGCAGCGGTCTTGACGGTGGATTTGAGAGACAGAGCCAGAGAGGAGCGATCCTCATCGGTACCCGTCAAATAACCGGTAACAAACCGGCGGGCAGACTTGAGCAGGGCCCAAATCATCTTGCCGCAGGTTTTCACACCCGCAACAAAACCCATCCCCATGCAGAGGAAAATGCCGATAACCAGGGCCACGATACCGCCCATATTGTCGCTGTAGTTGTTCCTTTTCATTGTTCATTACTCCTTTTGTTTTTTGTTTTTTTGATGAAAACTACCTTTATATGAACGGGAACGCATTGCTCCCGGAAATTAAAAAATTCAGCCTTTGGAATCATTTACGCTGTTCTATGCAAATCCGCAAAAAAGTATCAATTCCAGTCCGGCGAACCGAACTGGAATTGATACTTCGCTTAGTCTTCTGCCTCAACGGCTGCCTTAATCTCGTCAATGCTCATGGGTCCGTTCTTCTGAACGCGGCTTGCGAACAGAGAACGAACCACAGTGATTGCATAATCAGCAACGGCATGACGGTCCTCAACGTCGCCCTCAAAAAATGCGGGACAGCCAACCGTGCTGCAAATGCGGTTTAGGGAGGCGACCCGACCCAGCATGGCATCGTGAGCAGTCTTGCGCCGGCGATCAAGGTCCATGACTCTGTCGCGGAACTCATCGCCCTCCAGCCGGAACCTAGCGACCTGAATTCCTGTCTCCATGTACAGGACGGCATTCACGTAGTCGCTCATGCTGTTGATGGTGGCCTCGAAGGCAGACAGCGCGCAGTCGCGCTTCTTCTTGTCGGTTCCAAACCCGTTGCCGATAGCGTTGCAGATCTCCCGAATGTGCTTGCTGATGTTCTTCTCCATGACGGAGTCCTCCTTAATAAACCTTTTTGCAAATCAACCTTTTGATTTTGCGTTGGCCCGTTGTATGCAAAAGCGTCTGAAAATATAAATCCCGGCTCCTGTTGACACAGAAGACCGGGAAATGTATTTCGGACAGGATTATTTGTACCAGAGGACAAGTAGCGGCTGGTACTGACTGCTCCCACCCCTTACGGAGTGGGGTTCCAGGAGGGGCTGCCCGCCCCTCGCAGTGTGGGATATGCTGCCATCCTCAAGCCGCAGGGCCACCTTGCGGCAGCCTGAGAGCGGTATGTCTTCCAGTAGAAGTCCATGAGGGAGGTTTTCCTGGAACCTTAATTCTCCAATGGAACCCAACGGTTCCATTTCTACCAGCCCGAAGGATGGCGGACGGATCCCCGTCTTGGAGATGATTTGTAGCGGTGACAGTCTACCGCTAGTGGTTGAAAGGTTCAATATTAAAAGCTTTTCAGCTTTAACCATATTAGATTGACTGCTTGGATTATTTTCAAGCAGTCTTTTTAATGCCCATACTGGAAGGCATCCGCTTATCAAGAGACTGCGATCTCTCAATTTCTTCCTGATGCATCTTTAGAAATATAGGAAAATTTTTTTCACAAGTCCTTAAATTAAATCCCAATTCGCTTTCGTGTTCCCGGTGATATAATCTAAATTTTTGCTGTATAATCATTGAATTAGCCGATTCTACCTAATTTTAGATTGTTTCTGTAGGGCGTGCAATTCTTATATTATTCTCATATAAAAACGTCAGCATCGTAAACCATAATTCATCTACATCTGCCTGTCGGCATAGAAATAGGGGCAGTCGAATCAAGTTTGACTGCCCCTATAAAGTATTGGCTTAGGGCTATCTATGATATGGTACTGTTTCGCCTGTATCCTCTTGGCGAAGCAGAGTTCCGGCATTATCAAAGGTATAACAGAATACCTGACAGGTGCCGCCGATGGTAAAGGAGTTGGTAGCTGGGGAAAAAAATGTGCTCACCACGCTCTCCACATCCCACCCCAATTCTCCAGTGTCGTTTACGGTCAATCTTCCGCCCAGAGAGCCTTTGACAGAATAGAATATCTCTGGTGTTCCCCCTTCTGGGTCGCACAGAAGTAGCACCGCCGTGTAGTTATCCCGCACCATGGGGGTCAATTCCTCGCTGGAAATCTCCCAAATGTTGTTGTCAAACAGGTAGGCCAAGATATTGGCAATCTCATGCCGCCCGCCCCCGTCTGTCTGCTTGGGCACGGCGTAAGCCGACAGGTACACCCGGCCCCCAAACTCGATCATGTTGGTGATGGTGTAGTCGCAGTCTTCCCCTTCGTAGAGGAAGCTGTCCAGCAGATTCCCCTCCCGGTCCAGTTTGACCAGCCGGTCAGTCTCGCCGTCCGTGATGTTCCCCAGTTGGGCCAGGTAGCCGTCCCCCAACCGGGCAGCGTTCCAGATGCCCAGGTTGCCCACCTCGGTTTTATGGAAGGACAACTCATTGCCGTCGGTGTCGTATTGGCTCAGACAAAGGTATCTCAAATCCCCCCGGCTGATAACCGCCCAGGTTCCATCCCTGTTGTCCAATATATGGGATATATATTCGTGCTTGAAGCCATGATCCATCTGTTGCCGCCATAAAATGCCCCCGCTCATATCTATCCTAGCAAGCCAAGCACAGGTGGGCTGTTCGCTGGACCAGGTGTCATTGCGACCCCAGACTGCTGTCCCGTCAGCGGTAAATACGCTGCCTTCTGCAAGGAAATCGTGGATTTCCGCCGTCCAGAGCAATTCTCCATCCCGATAGCATTCCAGGGTGCTTTTGTCCATCACATCGAATCCCAGTGTCTCGTCCATCTTTTCTTGAATATCGATGCGGTAGCTGATCCCAGCCCTTGACTGGGCGTTGCGCCACATATTCCAATCCCACAGTGCCGCCAGTTCCTCCGGGGTGGGCTCCCGCTGGGAAATCTCCATCCCCGGCACCGAACGTTCCATCACTTGGGCCGTCTTATCATTTGTAAAGCTCTTGGTCGTAATGTCTCGGTAGACCGCTTTCACGTCTGATCGGTTCAGGCCCTCCATGGACAAGCCGTTGACCTCGAAAAACTTTACCGCTGTACTGTATGCCTTGGCCTCGGCAATGAGTGTACCGCCAGCCAGACTTACAATCAGAGCCAAACAGGCAGCCAATGCTCCCCACTTAGCCCAAATGGGCTTTTTGTCCTTATCTTTCTTCATAGTTATTTTAGCCCCTTTCACAATGTCGTCATCAAGTTCACCAAGGACTTCAAAGAAATCTTCTTTTCTCATATCTCAAAGCCCCTTTCTGTCAAATATGCTTTTAACTCTTTTCTTGTCCGTTCCAGTGTCTTTGATACGGTTCCCTGCAACATTCCATTGTCATGTGCAATTTCTGTGACTGAGTCCGCATACCAATAGCGCCGTACAAATATATTTCGCTTGCTTACCGAAAGACTTCTGACGAATGAATTGATAGCCTTTATTAGTTCCTGACGGTCAATGATTTGCTCCACATCATCAACGTCCGATATGCAGTCGGTCAATTCGTCTAAAACAAGTGTTATTTTTTCCCCACCGCGTTTTTCGGTATGATTGTGCTTGTACCTGTTAAAAGCTAGGTTCCGTGTGATTTTACCGAGGAATGTTGCCAACTGTTCAGGCCAATGGGTTGGCATGGAGTTCCAGGCGTTTAGATAGGTATCATTGACACATTCCTCTGCATCTTCTTCATTGTTTAAAATATTCCTTGCAATAGCTTTGCAGTAATGACCATATTTATCGGATGTTACTTTTATGGCTTGGTCATTCCTATCCCAATAGAGCTGGATTATGCCATTATCATCCATACAAATCCTCCTTCCACCTATATACACAACTTCTAGGCAAAAATCTGACACCTATTTTGAAAAATTTTTTTCTTATTATATCATACTGCCTACATGATATCATTAAAAATGGGCCAGAACAGTGTCTGGCCCATTTCAAAATCATTATTATCACACCACATTAGGGAATTGACCTTTGGTGTTAATGTCAAGCGGACGAGATTTTATGCTGTCATAGGATTCTTTGTAATCATCCCAACTGTCTGCAAGAGTACGTTTGAGTAGAATAACCCTTTCATCCAGTGATAAACCTTTATGTATCCATTGCCATGTAAACAAAGCCATGTATTGATTCAAATACTTTGTTGCTGGGATACGTTCTGCTGATTCTGGCATGAATTTTTCTATCTGTGAATGAATTCCATTGACATTTGCAAGATTATATCTGCCTTCAGTGTGCTTATCTGCTTTGATTTGAACATGACGAATATTTTCGCTCTTTGCCAAAATCGGATAGGCTGAATGACTGTCAGTAATTAGAGTGCTATCACTATCAAAATGCCCTGATAACAATTTTTTAACATCTTCTGTTTCTAATCTGCCAACAGAAACAGGTTTTGCTATTAAGTTCTTTTCATCATCCGCCGCAACAACAATACAGGCCTGTTCATTGCTGATTCCTCTTTTGTATCTCTTGGTGTTCTCCCGCAGTTCCTTTAAATAACCTGGTATTGATATTACCCTCGTCCATAGACCATGCTTTTTCAAATATTCCTCTTGATCTGCGTTGGAACAGTTATGCCTGGGAAATCTTTTCAATGTGAATATGAAAAACTCCGGGTCGCGTTTACCTTTAAATGATACAGTACAAAAACATTCATCACATTGCACTTCACCTTCAAATTTGAAATTATGTTTCCCCTCTGTATCTAATACACTATATTGCGCCATCATCCGTTGAAAAAGAATGTCCATGACCTTTAATTTGTGCTGTGCCGCTGTTGATCTACTGACATTCATCTTTTGAGCAAGATTCCCAATTGTTTGATTCTCTACAATCCCCACATATAAAGCTGCAAGTTGTGTATCTGACAGACGAGAGTTTTGGTCAAGTATATCTATGTCAGACGAAAATGTCTTACCACAATCCTTACAAATTATTCTTGGAGTACCCTTTTTAGACTTTCCATGCTTTTTAATCCTGATACTCCCACAGAATGGACAACTATCCGACGTTTTAATTTCCTTTTTCCCTTTACTTTCCGACCTTTTTGCTTGTGCCATGATTATCAGTTCATCCAGTTGGTCAGCTGTCAAACTATCAAGGCCACCCTTCAACGCTTCGTTGAAGAAGTCGGACATTGTAAAACCTCCTAATGCTGTTAAATTGTTTGCACCCTCTGCGGTGCTTACCCTTCAACCATAGTCAAGACTTGCTAGAATCGCTTTTTTCTGCCGCTCGAGTGCCATCCTCCGATATTTGAGAGCTTTTTGTTGTAAGCGTTCCTCCTCCTTCAAGTATTCCTCCGCCATATCAAAATCAGATTGGAGTTGAAGTCTGTACTCGTCTTTATCACTTAATTCTGGTACAATATGCTCTTGTTCAGTTGCTACAGCTCGTTTAGCGTATTCTGCGTTTTTAATTGCACTCGAAATAATTATTCCCAATAAACCAGTATGTTGATATTTTGCTTTCTTGGAATTACAAGTGTCTTTAATTTCATCCCATTCAGAATCCGCAATGATCTCTACACCCAATTTTTTGGCATAAGTTCTGGCATTGAATGTCACTTCGTTATTGGTAATGACAACGGGCTTTCCAATATTATTGTAAAATGCCGCTCCAGAATAAACCTCTTGAATTGGGCCCTTGCCCAAAGGCTTGTTGTAATACTTGCATTGAATGTAATATGAATATTTAACCCCTTGAATATTCACACTCGCTTCAATGTCAATACCTCCATCATTAGCTTTACCTACTCTGTTAGCTGTGAGTCCAGCCAGTCGAAGAAAGTCTACCGTTTTGTTTTCAAACTCTGTACCTGAATAGCAATTGTTAAAGACGATGTTCTCAGGAATGATGTTCGCCTGCATGATGTATGCCTCCTAAAAAAGTATTGAACTGTTTTTTAAGTTCAACACCACATAGAGGAAGTCAGTACAACACGCTATATGTTCCATTTGGTCGATGATGTATTAGGCCTTTTAACTGTTCAGCCCTCGAACAGAATGATTGATAATATAAGCGAACATGAGTAGCTGTCTTTTTCTACTCTCAAAATTCATTTCTTGAAATTCAGAACAATGACCAAAAACAAGATGGTGAAACTGTTTATTATAACGAAAGCCAAAAAGAGACTGTCCACCTATGGTGAGCAGTCTCTTTTTGCAGCTGTTGTATAATTATTGCATTGATATAAATATTTATTTAGAAGATTCTACCGGGAACACGAAGTCGAATTGGGACTTCTAAAATAGTTGCTTTATGCTATGTAAAGGAACGGATAGTTTGCTCAAAGTCTCTTGCGCTCTGACAGAGCCGAGTTACCTGCTGCCAGTTCCGGCAGACAACTGGAGCAAACTCTCTAAAAACTTTGGCGCTCTTTTTTTGGCGTGGAATCCGAACGTCGTGGTACGGTGCTCCCCTGAGAATGACTTGCTTCCAGGGGTCTTCAATAGACTCGACATTTTCTGGGCCGTCATATGCTGCTACGACCCAGGCTTCCAGACTGTCACAGGGAACCACAATACAGGTGTCATCTGTGTCAATCAGTTTAGAGGAAATCAAACTTTTCAGATGATCTATGTAGCCGGTTACAGGGGCGCTATGTCTATTGCAGGGCAGTGTAACCGGGCAGGTTATCGTGTTGCAATACAGAGGGTTCAGACTTTCTCTGTCAGGACATACAGTGGGGTCACAGCTGCAATGGGCTGGCTTTTCTTTCCTGGAGACATCACCATCCATCTGGATGATCAGGAGATCCAGCGCAGGCTGGATACTGTTCATAAATTGCTTTTTGATGGCGGCATGATCTATGCACCATTTCCAAACACCTTTCCAGCCATTCTCGTACCGGCCAATTACATCGGGTTCTGGCTGCAATGGATAAAAATTGTTGCGCTCTCCGGTGATTGTATCAACAACAGCCTGGAGGATGATAAAGTCTGTTGGACCCTCGCAGACAATTCCAATATTTTTCATAGCGGCGTGGGGACACCTCCCAGTCTGCCGTTGATCCAAAGCCGGGACAGAGGCTGGCCTTCGTTGATCAGCTCCTGGGAGACAAGAATCCGCTTGATTTGCGCATAACCATGGGAGTCCCGATCCAAAGCGAACAGGCGAATGTCGTCATTGCGCAGGTCCAGACCGTCCAGGACCAGCGGGTTATGAGTTGTCAGAAAAACGTGCTTCTTGTGCTGAA
>OFFK01000352.1_pt1 | contig 40779 bp, 45 predicted proteins | sample 1521361 | NCBI WGS metagenome assembly OFFK01 (sample SAMEA3504096, study PRJEB24116) | mouse gut metagenome | biome: mouse gut; feature: mouse-associated habitat; material: faeces | place: Denmark | collected 2011 | reverse complement strand
CTGCCATATTCTAAATTTCTGCAAATCTCTTGATATTATTCTCCATTGTGAATATAATAGATATAGAGAATAAAAAGGAGCGACTGCTATGAAATACATTTCAACGAGTGAAGCTGCCGCAAAATGGGGACTTTCTAGGAGGCGGGTGGCAATCCTTTGTAAAGAGAACCGTATCGAAGGCGTCCAGCGAGCCGGTCAGACATGGATTATACCAGAAACGGCAGAAAAGCCTGCAGATGCACGAATTAAGAGCGGAAAATATATCAAGAAATGCGAGGAATAAAGCAATGCCTGAAAATCAGAATATAGAATGGAAATCAAAATGGCGAGATGATTATCTTGAATGGATCTGCGGTTTTGCCAATGCCCAGGGCGGAAGGATTTATATTGGATGTGATGATAACGGGCATATTATAGGGCTTGACAATACCCGGAAGCTTTTAGAGGACATTCCCAATATGGTTCGCAATGCCATGAGCATTGTTGTAGATGTAAACCGGTTAGTGGAAGATGGAAAAGAATAAATCGAAATTGTAGTTCCGCCCTATCCTGTTGCTATTTCCTGCAAAGGCAGACTTGATGGAAAAACTCCGCCTGACCAATGCTGGCCACTATACAAATGCAGCCATGCTCTTGTTCAGCAAAGATCCCGACAAGTGGCAGTTTGGCTCATACACCAAGATTGGATTTTTTGAAACGGATGCTGACCTTCGTTATCAGGATGCAATCCATGGTTCCATTCTGGAGCAGATTGATAAGATCATCGAAGTCCTTCATCTCAAATTTATGAAAGCAAAAATCACCTACGAGGGGATACAAAGAATAGAACGATACTTTGTCCCGGATGCAGCTCTGAGGGAAGCTTTGATACACAAACTCAGGATTTCAAGCAGCCAATTTCCTCAGACTCAGATTTAAGAAGGGAACTGCGGGGATGGTATCAGGCAAAAGACCGATTTGTTCAGAATGAGTATGGCAATCGGTTTTATCTGGATACTTATGGTTCCAAATGGCTGGCATTCTCTTTTGAAACTGCATTATGACGAACGGTGCCGACGCTTGGCATTTTGATACCAAGCGTCGGCTTATGATTATTCAAGCTTTCTGAACAGGCTGCCAATTATTCAGTTGTAAAAACTGCATACTTGGGATGTCCAGATATGCAATAAGGAGAAGAGGATTTTCAGATTTCTTCTATAAGCATCCCTCCATTTTCAATCGTATTTCAGAGTCAAAACATTACCTACACTCTCCTCCTTTCCCCTAAATAAAACGCGAGCCGACAGTCTGTGAAACCTCTCACAAGATTGTCGGCTCTGCGTCTATGCGTCTGGCTCTTTAATTATTTCAATTTTCAAATCCCTTGCGTCAATTAAACTTTCCTTTTTACACTTCGGGCAAAACAATGGAAAACTTTTCAGTATTGTGTCTTTCCTTAACTTAGTACGTGTTTTATTTCCGCAAACAGGGCAATGGATCCATTCTATTTTCACGGTGTCTTTCTCCTTTTACCATATTACTCCCATATAACGCTGATCCGTCTCTGGATAATTCAGAAAGCAAGCACATAATCCGCTCCGTACAATCTGCCTCACGGGTTTCCTGTTTTCTCCAATTATCAGAAAGCGGGAAATACACCTTATCATTTACTGATTTCCCCATATCCCACTTTCCGTTTTCATTTTTTAGCCCGGTTAACCAGTCCATGACAAACTGAAGCTTATATGCTGCGTGTCTGTATTTGGTAAGCAGTTCAATGGCCGCAAGATAGTGGCTGGCCTGTTTACTTGCAAAAACCGGCGGTAATACAGTAATCCGCTCCTCATATATGTAATAGATACCATCATCCTTATTCAACACATAATCCGTCAGGGCTTCCTCTGTCCCTTTATCCAGACACCCCTGCATAAGCGATATTGTGTAGAAGCTCACAAACTTTATCAGTCTGGCGCCTCTGGTCTTTCCTCCAAAAACCTCCCGATAAGCGGCAATATAGTCCTCGTGAGCATATGCGCCATGAAGAAAGGCTTGAGAAATCACATCGCCCCACTGATCAGCAACCTGATTGGCTATAGGGACATCCTTTGTGAACCGTCTAATCCATGTGGACAGCATCAGAGATGTAAACACATCCCAGTCTACAAGTTTTTCGCGCCGGTCCGGGATTTTTCTTTTGCCGGAAAGGCAATCGCTCATATAGGAAATGGCTCTTTCTATACATTCATCTTTAATTGTAAAGCCCAGATGTTCCAGACGCCGAAGAGCCCGCTCCGTCGTAAGTGGGGAATTGGATGAGCCGGAGCGCGTATGGAAATCGCCCCATGCGCCATCTTCCCTCTGCATAGAAATGATTTGCTTTGCCCATTTTGTTTCTTTATGCATGACGGCTTCCTTTCCAAAAATCTTTTCAGACATATACGCACCAGCAGACACCAAACTTATCCGTGAGTGTAAATTGACAGGTGCTATAATCACACGGTCCTATAGGAGTACAACTGCTCGCTCCCTCTTTCAGAACCTCATAAGCCTTTCGGACGTTCCTTTCCCCACCCGGGCCAAATTGAAAACAAAACATCATGGTATTCCCAACAATTACATCCTCCGCAATCTCCGAAACCGCTATAATCTGGCCATGTGCATTTAACTCAGAATGCATATAACCGCCATTTTCAGCCGCATATGTACACAGAATATCTGCATCAAAAGCTGTTTTGTAAAGTTTTACTGCCTCGATACTCCCCTTAACAAATACTTGCATCATCGACCTTTGCATAGCTCGCGCCTCCAAACCATATTTTCACCCATATAAAAACTTGAATTCTCTGGACTTTGAGTTCATTGAATGTTTTCTTAACCGGCAATATCCTTTCCCATTTGAGACTTCGATGAAATCAAACGTCCGCGCCCTTCTTGCCTTGACCAATGTCTCAAATTCCTTAATGGTGTCCTTCCCAATCCAATTCAATGCCTTGCTGTCACTCTCCGCAAATTCATGCGCCAACAACAGCGCCTTTTCATTATAGTTGAAATCTCTCTTACCGATTTCGCGCAACGCCCAGGATGCTGCCTTTTTTACATGCTCCCGCTCGTCATCTGAATACCTGGCTATCAATCCAAGATAATAGTCCAGCATATCGTCGGTAAGCTTTTTTTCATGGATTACAGACGATGCAATCAAGGTAAATGCTGCCCGTTTCCTGTACGTCTGCGATGAAGTGACCCACCCTTCTATTAGGGCGTTCTGGCAATCCATCTTAATCCGATGTGAATGCTTCTGTAGGGCAATCCGCCATCAGATTCAATATCCAATACCCGCTGATTGTTATTTTTAGCTGCATTGCAGAAAACAGTAAATCCAATCCCTGCATCAGTAATGGGGAAAATATGATCAGCGCCATTGTAATCCCAATTTCGACCGCCATATTCCGGCTCCATTCGCAAACAGCGATTACAATACTGCTGACAGCGACGCCAAATAGGAGCTGAAGTCCAAAATAGATAAAGAGATTTTGAAAAAACAAACTCCCTACATGCTGTGTCCCGATCAGTATCAGCCCGATAATCAAAATCACAAGGAAGATGACTAAATTCATGAGCGTGGTAATCAGTGTTCCAAACAAGTGCTTTGCCAAAAACACCTGGACTCTGGAATAGCCCTTGCCCACCACATTCTTCATTGCTCCATGGGTATAATCGCTTATTACCCAGATACAAAGAAAAATCGCGCTGAACATCGTCACAAGCCCTCCGCCTGCAAACTGTTCTGCCATACCGGAAATGCCCGTTTCCCGCAAAACATCCCCACCGGCTCCCATTGCCTGCCCCGCCGCAGTCATGGTCAGATATACAAGAAGTATCATCCCTACCGCGGATAAAAGACATATCCAGAATGCTTTATTCTTTTTCCACTTATAACATTCGCCATTTAGGATGTTACGCATGAATGTCTCCCTCCTGCACAGAAGGCCCGCCCATTCTTTCCATAAAGTAGCCTTCTAAATCTTCACCGGCAAATCGGCTCTCTTTCAACCCTATTCCATTCGTCACAACGGCACGATTGATTTCTTCGGTTGCATCCAGCCTTTCATATACACATACGGTATGGGAATCCGCTACGGTAAATCCCGCATTTCCTTGATACCAGCTGGATCCAATCCGTTAATCGGCTCGTCCAGAATTAAGAAGGCTGGCCTTCTCATAAGAGCGATGGCTAATCCGAGCCGCTGTTTCATTCCCATAGAAAAATGCCTTACCTTTTTCTTTCCGGTCGATTCCAGCCCAACAAGCCTTAGCATATCATCGGTAACAGCACGATCTGAAACACCTAAATTCCTGCGGATGATTTCCAAATTGTCTCGTGCGCTCATACTCGGATATCTGCCTGGCTCTTCAATCAAGCTTCCTATATGTTTTCTCTGCTGTTCCAAATCCGTTTTGCCGAAAAGCTCCATCTGGCCGCTATCCGGTGAAGCCAACCCCAGTACCATACGCATAAATGTAGTCTTTCCGGCGCCATTTTTTCCGATAAGACCGTATATATCCCCTTGCCTCACCGTCAAACTGACTTCATTGACAGCAATGCTCTTTCCGTAAGTCTTTGTAAGCCTTTCAGTTTTCAGTATCTCATTCATACAAATCTCCGTTCTGCCTAAGCTAATCTTCATTCCTGCAGATCAGTCCAGACGACCAGTTATATGATTGGAATCCAATATTCATAAACCGCCTCCTGTGGATCGGCTTTGATATATACCTCTATATCCGGAGAATTCGCATATGTAAAGCCGGACGTAGGGAGCCACTCCGTTATGATACGCTTTTCCAATTGCTGCAGGGAATGGTTCGTGCCCTGCCCCTCGAAAATCGCCCATTTACATGCCGGAATCCAATATTCTTCAAAAGTATCATCTTTCTTGTCAGAGCGAACTGCAATCAGATATTTCCAATCCTCTGTATGATGAATACTGATGCCCAATAATCCCTGTGGTATACTTTCCTGCAAGGCGTTCAGTTTTGTAAGTGTCCCGTCGGCAAAAGCCGTATCCCATACTGTTGGAATCACCTCAAAATTTTTATTAAGCTCCTTATCCAGCGGACAGGAAATCCCCACTACACGGAAAGCCGCTTTTTCCTCCACTCTGAATTTCAATGGCTCCCCGCCATCCACAGATACATGAAACCGAATTGGCGGAAATGCCTGTATGGGACTGTTCTCTGTCTTCAGAGCAGAAGGCACGATACCATGAAAGCCTTTAAATGCTCTGGTAAAAGCTGTTGGGGATTCATAGCGGTACTTTATGGCAATATCAATCACTCTCCCACTATCTTTTTGCAGCTCGACAGCCGCAAGAGACAGCCGGCGCCTCCGTATATATTCCCGCAGCGTCATATTGGTCATATAAAGGAACATCTGCTGAAAATAGTAGGATGGGCAGGCGGCCACTTCCGCTACCTTCTCATAATCCAGTTCCTCCGTGATATGTTCTTCTATATATTCGATTGACTGATTGAATCGTTGCATCCATTCCATAATATATCTGCCGCTATTTTATCATTTCATTATAGCTTATCCTTTCACAAGTTTCCTCGCATTCAGGCTATACAAATTGATAGCCTACGTGTGCAAAATATCTTCAATAAACCAAAACTCAATTCAATTCAAAAAGAACATCCATATAATCCTTCACAAAGTACCGGATATTGGTTCTGCCTTTCTGAATGATCGTATGCCCCTCTGCCTCCAGCTTCTCTTTTTGTGCCTCGATGCCGCCGGGATATTTGGGATTTAACTCTCCATTAGCCTTTAAGGTTCTCCAATAAGGCGTTTCATTCTCAGAACGCTGGTAGCTCGCCCACGCTGCAATCGACACAAAAATTCCTGCCGTTATCGGCTCTGTAAAATCTGCTCCCTTGAGTTTCGCAAAGTAGTCACGAATCTTTCCAATCGTAATCACTTTTCCATATGGGATTCTTCTCATTACCTTATCGTAATCAATTGGCGGTGCAAAGTACATTTTGTCCCCGCCGTATTTTTCAATGCTCTTCTGATCCGTGATCGTCTGAATCTTTGGCATATCCTTGTTGTCATGCAGCATCGCATTGAAGTCTTTTTTATCTTCATTAGCCATATCTGACACCTCCTGCCTATATTTTAATCACTTTTACCAGTCCATGCAATGAGACTGTTTTAATTTTTTCAGAACTGCTTGGTCTTGGTTTGAGGATATCACTGCCTGAATGCCGCAGTAACAACCGCCCCATTCCGGTTGTTCAGCCGGATATACCCACCATGCTTCTCGCAAAGGATCTTACAGATATTCAGCCCCATACCGAAATGCTCGTTATCTGTTTCCCGCACTGTTTTGTAAAACGGCTTCGTGGCATTTTCTAAGTCCTTTTCGGCGAATCCAGCTCCATCATCGGAAACCTTCAGATACAGATATCCATCCTGCAACTCTGCCGACACCATAATCTTTTTCTTTGCAAATCGTACTGCATTGGCAAGGAGGTTTTCATATACCCGCATTACAATAGCGGCGTCTATATTCAAATCAGAATCCCTATTACCTATAACTTCATAGAAAAAACCTTTACCATTGCGTACAGCCTCCCCCGTTTCCTCTAATTGCCTACAAAGCGCATCATTTCCTTGGCAGCCTCTTTACCCACATAACGGTAATGCCAAGGCTCATAACTGATTCCCGTTATATCGCTCTTATCTGTTGGATAACGAAGAATGAAACCATATTTCCAGCTATTTTTCATCAGCCACTTCTGCACCTCAGTATTTTCCTGGCGTTCATCCAGTACCTGATTTGCTACATCAACAATATCCAATGCCAGACCCAGTTGATGCTCACTTGTCCCGGGTACCGCTACAAGTTCGCCGGCTGCTTCTTCTGCTCTTTCCTGAGAATACCCTTGGCCCAAGTATGCTGTTCAGGCTGCTGGTTATCATCAGAATACCGGCACATAGTACCAGAACGAACAGGACAGCTGCTGCACCATACACCTGCATCATAAAGGCGCTGCTGCTTTGGCCCAGAAGTCCCAGCAGTTTTGTATTCTCAGAAACCTGTTCGTCAGTCAAAGAAAACGATGCCTTTATATCCTGAATTGTATTTTGTATATGCCTCGTATTTGCAAACTGCACATAAAACATCGTATTGTAATCCGAAGCTTTCCCATTCGCAACGTCAGGATACATTGCACGGAACCCCTTTGTATTCAAGAAAACACCAAAGGAGTCTTCCCGCAGAAACTGTGCCGTGCTCTTTGCAAAGCCGGAAATTGTAAAAGGCAACTCTTCGCCGGAAGCGGTTTTGACAGTGATCTGGTCTCCCGCTTTTAGTCCCAGTGTTTCCTTTGCGTTATCGGATACCAGGGCTTCCTTCTCACTCTGAGGAAAAGCGCCTTCCGTAAGGATATCAAAAATATCCGTTATCATGGCTTCATCGCATCCGAAAATAGCCGCATCCTTATTGGATAAGGTATATCCCTGATCCCCGCGGAAGTTCAGAACTCCATATGCCGAGACTGATTTGATATCCGGTCTGGCCGCCAGAACTGCTGCATCTTCATCTGTAATGTCCCGGATCCCAATATGCCAGTTTCCATTCTCAGACTGAGCCTGCAAAATCTGTCCCCGGATAAACATATCCGCCATACCGAAAATAGCCGTTACGAGAAACACCGAAAGGATAATACAAAAAACAGACATCCGGCTCTGCTTCTTATGAACCTTAGCGGAAATGGGGACAAGATCAAGATAACCTTTCATTCGCATTCCCTCCCAAGTCCGTAAGCACGCCGTCTGTGACCCGTAAAACCCGATCTACAGAAGCAGTCAAATTGTTATTGTGGGTAATCATCAGGATTGTCTGTTGGTAGTGGCGTGCTGCCTGTGTCAGCAGGTCCATCACATCCTGGCTGTTTTTGCTGTCCAGATTTCCCGTCGGCTCATCGGCCAGGATCAGTTTGGGTCTTGTGATCAAGGCTCGGCCGATAGCCACCCTCTGCTGTTGACCGCCGGAAAGCTGGTGCGGCAAATGGTTCCGGCGTTCTGTCAGCCCCAGCATGTCCAGTATTTCCTTTACATCCTGTGCATTGGGCTTGCGGTAATCCAGCAGAATAGGGAAAATGATATTCTGTTCTACCGTCAGTTCCGAGACAAGCCGAAAAGACTGAAAGATAAAACCGATATTCCTGTGCCGGAAAACGGTCCGCTCTTCCTCTTTCATGGTATGCAGATTGTGTCCTTCAATCATCACGCTGCCGGAGCTTGGAGCATCCAGCGCGCCAATGCAGTTGAGCAATGTGCTTTTTCCGGAACCGGATTCGCCCACAACCGCTGCAAAATCCCCCTTTTCCAAAGCAAAAGAGACATCCTTCAGTGCGTCTACCCGTGCTTCGCCCTTGCCATATGTTTTGCATAAATTTTGTACTTTTAATATTTCCATGATATCAGTACCTCCTGTACTTACAGAGTATAGCAAAGGCATCTTACATTCAGGTAAATTTCAGCTTACGAGTCTGTAAGGAAGGAAATCGTAAAGGCCGTTCCTTCATCAAGTTCACTTTTTACCGAAATTACACCTTTCTGTCCCTCCACAATGGCTTTTGCAAGCGGGAGTCCTAATCCTACTCCTTGTGTATCCAACGATTTTTTTACTGCGATAAAAGCGCTTGAAGATATGATGGATGTCTTCCGGTAAAATCCCGCTTCCGTTATCCTTAATCTGTATTCTAACCATTGCCGGGGACTGCGCCCACATGATATGAACGATCCCACCGGAATCCGTATGATCCAATGCATTTTTTACGATATTTCCGATAGCTTCTCCCGTCCATTCCAAATCGCAGGGAACTGTCTGGTCTCTATCCCCCTCCAGAATGATTTTTTTATTCTCCCGCTTTGCCCGCACTTTCAGTTCGTTTATGCCATGGGATACCACTTCATAAACGGGATTCTTTTGTATATCGAATACAATACCGCCCGCATCCAGCCGCGTGATTTTCAGCATCGCTTCAATTAACTGCTTTATACGTTTTAAGGAAACGCCCATCTTAGCAGAGAATTCTTTTACCGTATCCGGATTCTCCGGTTCGCCCGCAATAATTTCCTGATACATGGTAAGCGCTGCCAGAGGCGTTTTCAGCTGATGTGAGATATCTGAAATCGTGCTTTTCAAAAATTCTTTCTCTTTCTGTTGGGTCTCTCCTCTTGCCTGCAGTATTGTCGCAAGCTGGTCCATAGAAGAAAACATTTGATAAGCCGCACCCTCACTGGTCTGAGGCAAATGGCAGGAAAAGTCCCCGGCTATATATTGCTGTATGATACCTTCTGCCCTCTGGTATAACCGATCTCTTTTCCGTAAAAACACAAAGACGCCGCTCATCAGAAACACTGATAACCAAGCGACGGCAGATACCATATGTCTTCCAGCCTCTTTCCGAAATTCGGTAAACTCCGGTAAGTTATTGGCTGCTGTATTTTGTACAGACATTTTCTTTCCCAAGCTCTTGAAGCATTGTATAAACAAACTGATAGGATTGATATGCAGCTTTGTCATAATTTCGGTTAATTGCTTCTTGTCCAGCCTCTTTAATATTATCCGATATAGATCGAATCGCCACAAACGGCACATTGTTCAAATAGCATGTATGCGCTGCTGCAGCTGTTTCCATATCAATACACAAAATGTCCAGATAAACCGGTTCCACATATCTGTCTCCTGTCGTGGCGAAACCAAAATGGATTTTTCGCTCTATACCTTCTGCTGCTTTTCTTGCCAGAGAAACCAAATGCTCATCCGCATAAAAAATGGGTTTGTCCAAAACCGGAAAATCCGTGTATATCTCATTATCCGTATCATGGAACACAGAAGCTGTGCATACCACCGTATCAAATACTTCTATCTCTTTCTTCATGCCGCCGGCAATCCCCGAGAAGATGATTGCATCCACCTGATACCGATCTATTAAAATCTGCGCTGTTATGGAAGCATTGATTTTCCCGCAGCCTGAATATGCCGCAACAACATCTGCATCGGCAATCTTACCGGTGTAAAAGGAATGCATGGCATACTTTTTTGTTTTTTTATTCTGAATAATAGAAAAATATGGACTAAGCTCTTTGTCTGTTGCACAAAGTATTCCGATTTTTTTCATCTTGTCCCTCCTATAGCACTACCAACAGAAGTATTTTTCTACAAACTGTTTTATCTGTAACCCGTCATCAATCTTACAATTTTGCTAGCGCTTCTCTGAGATCAGCTATATATTTAGCCTGTTGCTTTTTCAAATACCCCTTTACAAACAGATTCATAATCGGGTTCTTCACCTGGACCTCTTCTGTAAAAGTAATCTGCACACCACCATCACAGTCCTCAAATATGCCGCTCCAGTGACCGCTCATGTTTTGATTCTCCATGTCAAATCGGTATTCCCGGTATGGCTCTTTTGCAGTAATCCGAAAATGTGTTACAAATCCATCCTTTGTATACTCGTCAAACCAACTTTTATCAATGATTTCGATTTTGGATAAGTCACTCCGCCATTCAAAATTCTCATTATCTGTAACAATATCCCAGGCCGTTTTACAGTCGCAGGGAAACTGTGCTGTCACTGTTGAGCTCTTCACAGGACATCCCTCCATTCTTTTATTGCTTTTTCCAGAAGGTCCATTTTACTGCATTCTGATATCCAATCTTCTGATAAAACCTGTTTGCACCGCCTGTCATATGCGTTGCCCCTAGCGCCTTTGTTCTCCGATACATTTCAGACAATGCCGCTGCGGCGAGACCTTTATGCCGGTATTCGGGAATCGTGCAGAGCGGTTCCATGTACGCCAGATGATTTTTAGGAGTCCACCACATGCCTGCATAGCAGACATATTCCCCTGACTCATCCGCAATCACCACGTCAAGCTCCGGCGTTGCATGCGGTGCGGTACTCAGCAAATAATTATGCTGTTCATACTGATGGTTCCATGAACCTTCGCTCTGTTCATGGTCAAACCCCTTCCAGCAGCATTCTCCTACTTTTGACATGTCTAGGTGCTGCGGGTTCACAAAATGAAAGTCTTTCGGTAGCGGATAATGCAATTCATTTTCAAAATTATACTGCATGTCCCAGTGTTTTGACTTTTGTTCATACCCCAGCTGCTGCGCAGCATTCATTAATGCATCCTGTCCGCCAAATAAAACAAATCGAATATCTTCTTCGTTTGTGACCATATTTCCATGTGCATATGTCACCATTTCGAAAGCCAGTTCTTCGTATCCAGGCTTCAGACAGAAATAGATATCTGTCACTGGATTCTCATAAAAGCAAAATGCCACAATCTCTTCATCACATTCCCAAATTCGATTTTTATAAGAATAGGAGATGTCCATCCAGTAGGAAAATGAAGCGTATGCGTATTCAAAAAAGGGAGCTGGTACACCAATCTGCTAATACGCTAAATGGTCTTTGTGTAATACTCCTTAACTTATGAACTTCCAAAGCCTATATCCCCTCCTTTTCATAATCCATCTGTATAAGCTCTTTCCCATTGGGAAGTGGATATCTTAATACTTTGATTGGATGATATCCTATATTTTTCATCAAGTTCTCAACAAATGATGCGTCTATTTGCTGATGTACGCTCTCCAACCCGTCAAATACATGAATATAAGGAGAATCTGACACCCATTCCACGTCTATGTTATATTGAATTGCACATGAAACATACTTTGGATTGGTATGTTGAACTACCTTTTGAAAATTATTGTAACCTATATATTCAATCAGTAGGTTTGCAATAAGTAGCTCTGTTTCCGGCAACCTTTCCATATGTTTCGTCAGATCAATGCACAAGCACTCCAACACTCCTGTTAAATCAGGATATCTGAGGGCACTCTCCTGAAGATAGTCAGGATTGATATCCACCCCATACACTTTTGCATATTTGCATTTTTGTACATGCTCAAGGCCATTACCTCCTGCAACACCTAATATCATTGCGCTGGATACCGGGTAATCCTCAAGCTGACTTTTCATCATTTGGTTCATTGTCTGTAGCTGCATAACAGAGCCAAGCCGCATATGATTTTCGTAATCATCTAATAGAATTTCTATCCACGGATTTACCATAATGTTTCTCTTGTTATGCCTGTGCTCATCTTGTTATCGTGTTACTCCCCATCAGAATGATATCTATTTATCAAAATATCTTTCATAACGGCATTGTTCAACAACTGTATCTCCCAATAATGTTATTGCTTGATGGGGACAGGAACTGATACATCGGTAGCACATGGTACAACGACTTCCGGCAGTCGCCTTACTGTTTTTTATGACGAGATTTTCCATAGGGCATAGACTGACACAGAGTCCACACCCCGTACAGGCTTTGTTGATTTTCAGCTTATCGGAATAGTCCTTTGTTTTTCCATAATACCATAATCGTTGGCAGAGCAATCCTGCTATCCTATCGTAAAAATACAATCCGTCTTTTGGGTATTTGCCTTGCTTCATTTTGCAAACACAATTTTCAATTTTTCTGTCTGCCGCTTTAATGATCTCCCGATTTTTTTCAATAGATTTCTTTAGCAACTTCACATCACAAACGGAATCGGGCATATGAACGTGTAAGCCGCCAACGACTTTTGCGCCATACTTTTTCAATAACCGTGCGGAACAGCCCGCCCCATCTCCGCTAAACAACCCCATTGTGGCAAGGCAAAGCACCATCTTTCCTTTCCAAAGGTCCGAATGATCTTTTATAAAATCCCGTACCATGACAGGGACATTTGAAAATTGTACAGGATATGCCAAAACAACAAAGTCATGTTGTGCCAATAAATTTGCTGTTTCTTTTCCCTCAATCGGGATGACCTGTGCCGAGTGATCCAATAACTCCATCAATTTCTCGATACAGTGTTTTGTATTTCCTGTTCCACTTAAATATATGCCTATCATACTTTTTCCTCGAAACTATCTATTTGTTCTCTGCATCATTCCACTGTTTGAATACGACTATTTCCGCATCAGCTCCAAAACCGCTATACTCAGACACCATGAGATATTTTTCATCAGCAATGATTCCATAACACCTTTCACTGTTCTTTTTATGCAGCTGATTCCCCAGATAAATTTTGTTATCATCCCAAAACTTTACGATCTGTCCGTGGGGAAGGGCATATTCAATGTTGGCAAAGGAGCCTTTCAGCGCATTTAGCTCTGTTACTTCTTCCATATCTGGAATGTGCAACGCATTGAACGCCGCAATCAGCTTTTCTTTTAATTCGCTTAACGCTGTCTTGCCTTTTTTACAGCATTGTGCAACAAGGCATTCCGTTCCAAAGGGATGACCTTCTGTTACTGTGCACCCATTACAAGTGCCGCTTATTTCACAGTTTGTACAATCAATTCCACAGATAGATTTCATTCTATTTTCCTCCGCAAATTCTCTTTTTTTACAACTTCTTTATCGGGAAAAACATATATCCTTTCCCGGTCTGAGGGCACGTAAAATCATGGACAGCTCCGACTAATGAAATGCCATGCTCCTGCAGATATTGTATTACTTCCGGAAAAACGTTGTCATTTTCACGTTCCACGTAGATATATTCATAGCCAGGAATCACCCATTTTGTCCAGCCATCGGGGGCTTGCGCGTCCTCATTGCACTCTACTCCCGCAAGATAAAGCCCTTTACTGAAATCTTCCCAAGGCTGGAAGGACCGGGAGAAATCAGACATCGCGCCCCATATTCCGCTGATATTCCCGGTTTCGTCTTTCTTTGCCAGATGAGCAACTTCTCCAAAATGGGAATTGGCATCATCCCATAGCTTTTGAATAAAGCCGGCCCCGTCTGTCGTTGCCCCCTCTTTTCCGATTACGACAAAGGATTCTTTTTTGCATTTTTCGATTTTCATAGATTTGTCATTCCTTTCGCTTTATATTTCAATCCGGCAGCTACATTTCAAAAATCTTCCGAACAGTATTTGCTGTTCGTATCGTCAGCTTGGCACTTATATTTGCGCTTGCAGTCTTTGGCCACCAATTTGTTTTCCGGTAATCCGTCCGGCTAAAGGACCAGAATACCGCCTCTTTGTAGCCCTGTATCTTTTCCAATTCTTCTTTCGGTTCTCCAATCTCGCCAAAAACATCAGCAAATGTGGTTGGTGGGATCTCACAGACTGTATTACAAGTCGCTCGCCTCTACCATTCTCTTTTTACTTTTTGCATATTGAATTTGCCAGTACCATCATTACACCGCAGTCAAGCAAAGTAATTGCTCCGAAGACATACGCCATAGCAGCGGGAAGCGTATTTTGGCCAATCGCCATAATCAAAATAAGAAGCGTAATAACCAGCATCCCCATTCCCACAACCCGGCACAGTTTCTTTTCGTTATATTTTTCCCTCTTCAGTTGGCTGGCTGTATTATAACCGGCTATTAGATTCGATCCATGTCCAGTCAGTAAAAGGATTGTTATCAGGACAAATACAGCAAACACCACCCATATCATCCAATCTGGTCCGTTCGTTATGTCTTTTAACTTCATCCCGATTCTCCTTTCCCCAAAATAAACACTCTATAGTTTTATTAGCTAATTATAACCGATTTTTATTTGCTCTGCTCAACATTTCAAGCCCATCTAATGATAGCTTTCCTTTCATCAGATGGGCTAAATTTCTCTATTCTTCTTTTATAGCTCCTGCTTTGAGAAGATATAACAGCTTAGTTTGAACATCACGGCAACCCATATAACGACGATCACCGGAGCGATACAAAGTAGCATCGGAATCATATCTTCTGTTAAGTCGATGCCCATTCCCACCAGCAGCTTATAAATCCCGTAGAAAATAGCGCTTGGAGCGATAAACGAGGCAAACATCAGCATACGCGCCCGCTCTGCACCGAATTTGAACACTAAGGGAATTGAAATACTGCCACAGATTGCCGTATACAGCAAACCAATTAGGCTCAACTGCAGAAGCGTCACGATTCCCTCTGTATTCAGCACGAGTTTATGGAGCAGGACGCCGCCGCCAGCCCCCAGCACAAGGCCTGCAATAGCGCCGCCAACCGCAAAAATCAGCAGCACGATAAACTTGGATGCTACCAGGTCTTTTCTTGACACCGGCATAATCATGGCGTATCGCGGCCACTTGGACATATTATCAAAGGAAAATGTCGTGATAACCATCATTCCGCAAATAATACCGCTGGCAACCACATAGCTCTCTGTACCGGCAGAGGATATCAGTCCGACTGCCAAAATGACCAGAACCAAGAGCATAGACTTCATGTTATGTCCGATATTATATAGGTCTTTCAAAATCAGGCTTTTCATTTTGTCCACTCTCCCTTCACATACAAAAGCAGAATATCGTCAATAGCGGCGTCATCCACCACAGCGTTTTTATATCGCCGTCTTGCCTTTTCTTTATCCGCTACCAGCACGTTCCACTGGTAATCTTCTTTTCGATACGCAAGGATCTCCGATTTGTCAATTTCATCAAAGATGGCAGCTCCGCAGCGGATTATGCCATAGTGGTATAGGAGCTCATCCTTTGCCTTGCAGAACAGCACTTTTCCCTGGTGAATAAACGTAATGGTATCTGCAACCTTTTCCAGGTCTGTGGTGATATGCGAAGAGATCATAATAGAATGTTCCTCGTCCTGTACGAATTCCAGGAAAACGTCCAGAATATCGTCCCGCATCACCGGATCAAGACCGCTGGTGGCCTCATCCAAAATCAGCAGCTTCGGCCTGTGCGAAAGCGCCACTGCGATGCAAAGCTTCATCTTCATTCCCTTGGAAAAGGTCTTGATCTCTTTATCCGTGGGAAGTTGAAAACGGTTCAGGTATTCTCTGTACAGGCGGTCATCCCACTGCTTATACGCTGTCTGAGAGATTTTTCCGACCTTGGCCGCTGTCAGCGTCTCGTAGAAATTGATACCGTCGAATACAACACCGATATCTTCCTTCAGCTGCTTTGCAGAGGACAGTTCCTGCCCCCAGAAGGTCACAGTTCCGTCATCCTTATGAATCAGATCCAGAATGGCGTTGATTGTGGTACTCTTGCCAGCGCCGTTTTCACCGATCAGCCCCATAATCGTTCCTTTCGGAATTGAAAAGGATACATGATCCAGCGTAAAATCCGCATATTGCTTTGTCAGGTTTCTGACCTCTAAAATGTTGTCCATCTCTATTCCTCCTCCTGATAGAACATCGTCAGCAAATCTATCGTTTTTCCAAGCGAGATTCCGCTGGTCCGTGCAATTTCCGCCGCTTCTTGCAGGTGTTCTTCCATCTGCCTCTGCCGCTCCTCCTGATAGAAGTCCTTGTTGTTTGCCGTGATAAAGCTCCCTCGCCCCACCGTTGTTTCGATGAAGCCGTCCCGCTGCAGGTCTTCATATGCCTTCTGTACGGATGTAACGCTTACATGAATGGACTTCGCCAAAGCGCGCATGGAGGGAATGGAATCACCGGTTTGCAGCTCGCCGCTCATAACCTTCGCTTTAATCTGCGAGGTAATCTGCTCATAGATCGGCTGACCTTTATTGCTACTGATGATTATTTCCACACTGCTCCTCCTCTCATTGTTCTAATTGTATTTCTTGTATGAGTACATTATAATCAATTCACACATTGTTGTCAAGAGGAAAACTTTGAAATAGCAAGTAAGACCAGAAGGGAAACATCCCCCCTGACCTTAGTTGCAGGCGCTATAATCATTCAATCTATACACTCGTCAATCGGATATTTTTCTGATTAGTTGGATCCGATATTGTACTGGTTCGGCTCGTCTTTCTGGTTCCCATCAGACGGGACATTTGTGCCATCGTCTACCGGCTCGTCTTCAACCTGTGGATATTCCTGCCCATCTACCCATTCCGGTACAAGTTCAGGAACACCATGCCCACCGGCTTTTTGCTGCTCAGGTTCTTCTATTTGGTTGCCGGGAGCTGAATTCTTCCGTACATCCTCGCCGTCATCAACAGGCTCGCTGATGGGCGGCGTGTATGTTTCACCGTCCACCCACTCCGGAACAAGCTCTTGTGCTCCCTGCTTCATCCCGGTCTGAGACTTTTTTCCGTTCTGAGCGTCATTTTTATCTCCTGAATTGTTTCCACAGGCGGCAAAAGATAAAATCATGACTGCGGCTAAACTACAAAGCAACATTTTTTCATGTTGGATTCCTCCGTTTCATTTAATAGATTATGGATATATTGGCGTCGCCTCTGATGATAGAAGCTACAACCTTTAATACCTCTTCCTGCTGAATCTGCCATCCTACAACCTTATACCGAATTCCATCCGATTGGAACTCTGCAGTATAAAGGTCAGGAGCATCTTCTGATATGTGCTGGACTCCGAATGTTACATCTGTTCCGCTGATATCCGTTGTCTGCCGGTTTGTTTCTGGTTCCAGATACATACACGTTGTAAGCTCTCCTGCTTTGACTGCTTGTATGGAAATCCCTTTTATATAGCCGGTTTCCTCAAACAGCTCTGGTGATCCGTCTTCATAGAATCCTGTATAGAATCCCAGCGTCACCAGGTCGGATACAATCGCTCCATCCTTTGTATAGACCGGCTCTGCATGACCATTGTACGAGGAAGCCGTCAAACCGGCCGGAACATATGCCGGCTGCAGTTCTTTTCCGTAATGCTCAGATATATCTGCCGCATTCCAGCTACGCACATCATATACATCTGGGTCATATCCGACATCGTTCTCGCCAATGCCGTTGATGGTGTTATTGTGTATCAGATCCATATCCAGCAGAAAAGCGTCAGACTCCTCCGGCACCATCTCAATCGGCCCAGGAGACTGTGTGACTGGCGGTGCCGTTTCTTTCAAAAAGGAAATTCCGATTACCGTACCAATCAATAACACAAAACAGGCAGCGACACCGATATATTTGCTTACAAAGAATGCCCTGGATTTTTTTATCTGTTTTGTCTCGGCTTCTTGAATAAACTTCTCATCGACAAAGCTCATGCCAACTATCAGATCTTTTCCATTCATACGGTTACACCCTCCTTCCTTAAAAAATCCTTCAACTCATTTCTTGCACGGAACAAAGTTGTTTTCACCTTGCTTTCGCCTATACCGTACCTTTCCGAAATGCTGCGGACAGAATCGGTATACCAATAGCGCCGCATGAATATCAGCCGCTTTTCCTCTGTCAGACTGGAAAGGAATTTGTTTATAAGCTGTCCGATCTCCTCACTGGTTCTGTCTTCGTCTATCTCAGAAGAAGGATCCGGAATGCACAGCTCCATTTCGCTTGTCAGCGCAACCAGCTCGGCACTTCTTTTTTTCGCATTCTTCCAGTCCAGTTTCCCGAACGAAAGATACCGGCAGATCTTCGCGATATAGGCAAAGAAATAATCGGGCTTTTTCGGCGGAATGGTATTCCATGTTTCAAGGAATGTATCATTCACACTTTCTTCCGCATCCAAACGGCTGTTTAATATTTTCATCGCAAGCTGGTGGAGTCTTGCACCGTACTTTATTTCAGTTTCCTTGATTGCCGCCTCGCTGTGCTCCCAAAATAGCTGTACGATTTCTTGATCCTCCATTTGAACCTCCTTTCTTCCACGTGTAGAGATAACCTCTCTCGCCCTTTAAGTGGGATTTTATATCCTGTCGGTTACATACTCACATAAAATTTTTTGAATCTAATTTCGAAAGGCGGAAATCCATTTAGGATTCCCGTCTGATCTGCTCTATAAAGGTTGCTATTTTGGCATCATCCTTATTGGCATTCTACTATTCCATAACCTATTATAGCCAATAAGCGCATAGCTTTCTCTACATTTCGTGCATATGAAATGATAGTTGCCTTCTCATAGACTTTACCAACTAATTGATGTACGCTCAATTTATGAAACCTGATGTTTGGCAAACACTCTTCGGGAAGCAAATACGCTAATCGCTATAAAAATGACAGCTGCCGGAATTGCCCACACCGCATAGAATACGCCGTTGCTCATTTGCTCTACCGACATAAGCGAAACGAATTGTGCATGATACATAGGTAAAAGTCCTATATATCGAAACAGTGGATTGGTTTCCGAAAGAGGTAATACCATAGGGAAAAAGTATGCTGCTGAAGCGATCACTGCTACCATTTGATTTTTGCTGATGGCTGAGATTAAAAACGTAATGCCTGTAACACTCATCGTTCCAGTAAAAGCTAACAGAACTTGATATTTCAGCAGTGTTCCACAGGTGATATTGAAAGGAATATATACCTCTCCAAATGACATAGGCACAAAAAGGATGCTACAGTCTAATCCCTCTTTTCCATATAGCACGAATGCAAACAGAAGATTTGCAGCAACTACTGCCAGTCTAACTATAAATGCGGCAATCAAACCAGCGCCTACTTTCGCCTCACTACATTTTGTCCTTCCATATTTACTTGTCAAGATGATATTATCTACTCCCCCATATTCACTGCAAAAAACAGGTGCAATCATAATTTTACAGGTGTTTATCCGACAATGATACCGGAGATTATAGGGGTCACAAAAACAAGGATGGCTCAATAACTATATAAGTAAATGTTATGTGTTTAGATAAACAAACTGATTGCCTTTTTACGCATGAGGTTACAGTAATGCCATCTGACAACGGAAGCTTCAACTATCTTGGAAATAAGATAACCTATAAAGGTCAGATACAGCTTCCTTCGAGCGAACCGCGTATACCGGCGCAGAGAACAACGCAAGAGCCACCCCAAAGACAACGCAAGAAATCCTTTGACAGAGATAACCGATTGGAAAACACCGCACAGCGGTTCATACTCGCTGGCGGTGTCGTACATACTACCATTTTTATATCGGATTGTCTCCATAATGGTCATTAACCACCCGATAGACGAGAATTTTGCAACGCAAATCAACCTTTCGTTTTAATGTTCCGCTTGTGCAATTTTGTGTAATATATCTGAAAATTCTTCCGATTTCGATTCAAGCAATCCATGTGTAGTGTCTTTCATAATAAACATCTGCTTGTATGGAGCGTTCACTTCGTCAAAATATTTCTGTGCCAGGCTAAAGTTCGTCTGATAATCCCTATCGCCGTTTATATTATAAAATGGAACTTTATAGTCCGTTTTGCCAAGCAATGAGAATTTTTCAAATTCCTTTGAATCTAAAAACTCCGAATATACACTGTAATCAGAAGTAATGTTATTGTAAAGATCTCCAAGTGAGTAGTATGGATTAAACACAACTGCTGCAATTAGGTTATAATCTGTTCCGTCAACCATCATGTCATACCCATATCTTTCCATCATAGCATTTCTTGCAGTATAATATTCCATTGTAAAATCGCCAACGGTTAATTTTTCAATAAGCTGTTTGCCTTCTTCATCGTTCTCTACCCATTTAACAGCTTCCTCCTTAAAGGCAAGTTCATTCTGATAGAAGTCCACAAGCTGTCCCGTTCCAATATAGCATTCATAATATTCGGGATATTCAAGAACAAGGTTACATCCGAAATATGTTCCCCAAGAATGACCAAGCAAAGTTATCTTATCCTTACCAAGATAGTCTAACAGGTATTTTGTCATTTCTACGCCATCGCTCATCATCAGGTCGTAAGTTAGGGCGGTATCGTTTTGCTCAGAAGAGCAGCTTTTTCCGCAATTTCTCTGATCCCATGTAACAACAGTATACGCATCAGACCATTTTCTCGTAAAAGCATAGTCATAAAGACTTGTTGACGAACCCGGTCCGCCATGCAGATATAATAAAATGGGATTGTCCTTATCCTGTCCGTAAATACTTATCCACTGTTTTGTGCCATTTATATCTACATACATTTCTTCATTTATACCACCTTCAGGTGTACTGCTATAAATCCTCTGCCCGATAAATCGAACTATCAGGAAAAGCACAATGATGCAAACAAGTATGATAAATATCCATTTAAGTATCTTAAATAAAACTTTCCCAAATTTCTTCATTGTATTACCTCTTATAAACTTCGATTTCTCTATCTGATTTTCATCTTCAATTATGCATGAAAGCATACGCTTTTTCAATTCCCCTAACTTCTTTTATTTAGACTTAGGCGGCATTAACAGGGGGATGCTCCCTGGGCTTCATTTTTCACGTAACAGTTCATGCAGGACGCTGAACTGTTATTTTTTCACACCGCAAGCAGCCAGTCAATCAGGCCAATGGACTTGATTCCCTCATAGGAAGCATCAAGCCCGGAATCCAGGGACAATACAATCTTCTCATAATTGTCCGGAATCTTCTGCAAAGGGGCCAGCTCTCTGTTTCGGACGGTCTCGCCTGCCATGGATTCCGTCACCTGCACGTAGAGCTTATCATCGGCTTTCGTGGCAATGAAATCCACCTCGGCATTGTCCACTTTTCCGATGGCCACATCATAGCCTCTGCGCAGCAGTTCGAAATACACTACGTTTTCCAGCGCATGGCCGCTGTCCCGGTTCCGGAAGCCGAGCAGGTAGCTGCGCAGGCCGATATCCACGATATAAAACTTGCCCAGAGTCCGCAGGTATTCTCTGCCTTTGATGTCAAAACGCTTGATTTCATAGAAAAAATAGGATTCCAGCAAGGCATCCACATAGGCCTGGACCGTATGGGCACTAGGTGCTCCCTTTCTCCTCCCATCTTCCAGAAGCCCCTCATTGGCCAAAGTCCTCCCAATGGAGGACACGGAAATGCTGCTGCCGATGTTGTCTGCCAAGAACAGGATAATCTTCCTAAGGAGCGCCGGATCCGTAATCTGCTTCTGCCCTCTGCGCTTTTCCCGCTCCAGGATGTCCCGGATGACCACAGTAGAATATATGCCGTCCAGCAGCGTCAATGCCCTTTCCTGATTCAAGCCCACATCCGCAATGCCCGGCATCCCGCCGAAGCGCATATAGGCCTCAAAGACCTCCCGCGGCTCGTAGCGCTCGCCGTTTTTGTCAAAGACCTGTTTCCTCATACCGCCCAGAGCGCTCTTTCCCTCCCTGACCTCAAAATCGTGGAAATACAGGAATTCTCCAAAGGAGAGGGGGAGCATCTTGATCTCCACGCATCTGCCGGCCAGGTAGGTGGCGTACTCGGAAGACAGCAGCCATGCGTTAGAGCCGGTTATATAGATGTCGCAGTCAAAGTCCACACGGAAAGAATTCACCGTCTCTTCCCAGCCCGCAATCCGCTGTACTTCATCAAAGAAAAAGTACATGCGCTGCCCCTGGAGAACCCGCTGCTTCACGTAATCATAAAAGGTGTCCGCAGTCAGCTTTTGAAATGCATGGGATTCAAAGTTCATCTCCACGATCTGAGGAGCCGTGACACCCGTTTCCCTCAGATGGGCCACCATCAGCTTCAGCAGGCTGGATTTGCCGCAGCGCCGAATTCCCGTCACTACCTTTACAGGTTCTGTGTCGCGAAACGCGATGATTTTATCCAAATACAAGTCCCGTCTTTTGAGTTGCCTGCCGTCTATCATAAAGCATCCCTCCTTACAACGAGATTGTAGCATAAACTTTTATAGAAATCAAGTTTTTGCACTGAAGTGCATAAACTTTTATATTTCGACTTTTTTTGCATTTAGGCGCAGAAAATATCCATTCCGGCACTGCCAGGTAAACTGCTAGACGCAGATGACCTGGTAGGGCCTGATGTCCTTATGGTCGGCAGGCAGCTCTTCCAGCAATTGGCAGCGGTAGCCTATGGCTATGGTGCGGGCCTGCAGGACCGGCTTGTCCGCCAGGTATCTGTCGTAGAAGCCCTTGCCGTATCCCAGCCGGTTCCGGAATTGGTCAAAGGCCACGCCGGGCATCAGCAGGAGCGTCTGTTCTGCTCTGTCTGGAGTATAGATGTAGCGCTGCGCGTCTCCCGGGGGCTCCGGAATCCCTTTGTAGCCCGGGGCCAGATTTTCCAGGGCTTCTATCCTGAAAAAGGCCATCTCAGGATCTTTGTCCTTCAGCACCTTGGGCACGTATACCTTCTTGCCTGTCTTTAGCGCTTCTGTCAGGATCTCCATGGTGGAGATTTCGCTCCCGTAGCTCACATAGCAGAGGAGATATTCCGAGCGGTAGAACCACTGGTGCCCCAGGATGCGCTCCGTCAGCAGGGTGTCGCCTTTCTTTCGGGCTTCCGGGCTCAGGCTGTCCCTTTCGCGCAGGATGCTTCTTCTGATTTCGCGCTTTTCCGAATTATGTTCCATTTGCCGTCCTTTCGGTGCATGGTCGTGTCATGGGTCGTAGGTTCAGCTTTCGCGGCGGGGCTTGCCGCCGAATTTTTCGCCCAGGTTCTCCATGGTGCCGTCAGGCCGCTCGATGGTGATGTTGTCAAGCTGGCCACGCAGGTTCGCTCTGACGCTTGCCACGTACTCCTTGCGCAGGCGGGCCTGTTCCGCTTTTTCCTCCTCGGTCAGGCCCTCGTTCTGGGATTTATGGTACAGCGCGTTGATTCGTGCGATTCTTTCGTCCATGTTCATGATTCTTGTCCCCTCTCTTCCTTTTCCCTATGATTGATCTGGTGATGCCGCTCTTGCTTGCCGTATCTCTTTTATGGCGCATACTCCCTGGCGATGGCCTCTGCCACCCGGATGCCGTCCATGGCCGCGGAGACGATTCCTCCGGCATAGCCCGCTCCTTCTCCGCAGGGATATAGTCCACGGATTTCCGACTGGAACTGTTCGTCCCGGTGAATCCGCACCGGTGACGAGGTGCGGCTCTCCACACCGGACAGGCAGGCATCCGGGCTGTCGAATCCGGCAATCTGCCTGCCGAAAATCTCCATTCCTTCCAGGATGGCCTGGTTGCAGGATTTGGGGAGGATACGGCTCACATCGGCCCAGGCCCACGCTCCCTTGCACTGGGGATACAGCTTGCCTGCAGTGTCCTGGGCATCTGTATCCTGGCAATCCCCGCCCTGCGCATTTATGCCCTGCCCGTTTATGCCCCGGGCGAAATCTCCTGCCCGCTCCCGGATTCCTTCGGCCCCGTCCCCTTCCACGTGCCGTTTGCTTTCCACGCACCATTTGAAATCGCCGTACCGCTGTACCGGAATCTTTCCGCCGCCCACGGCATATGCCCGCTCCTCCAGCCGACGCTGGAACGCGATTCCAGCCAAAGGATGCCCCGATTCGAAGTCATCCGGCGTGACGGTGACGATGATGGCGCTGTTGGCGTTTTTGCCGTCTCGGGCGCTGTAGCTCATGCCGTTGACTGCCGTGCGGTTTTCCTCGGAGGAGGCGTTTACCACGTAGCCGCCGGGGCACATGCAGAAGGAATAGACGCCCCTGCCGTCTCTGGCTTTCGCGGTCACCTTATAGGGGGCAGCGCCCAGTCCTCCCGGCTCTGACGTGCCGTACTGGCTGATGTCGATCATCCGCTGGGAGTGCTCCACCCGAAGCCCTACGGCAAAGGACTTGGCCTCCATGGGCACTCCCCTGTCAAGCAGCATGGAGAAGGTGTCCCGGGCACTGTGGCCTATGGCGAGCACCAGCTGGCCGCATTCCAGGTACTGCCTGGGCTCCTCCTCCGTAAGGCACGCTCCGTCCATAGGATTTCCACATTCCAGGGAACGCCCAACTTCTGTAGAACGCTCCCCCTGTACGGCAGGCCTCTCCACAGTCACGCCCTTCACGCGCCCGGCCTCCACATGGATATCCGCCACCTGGCTCTCGAAGAGCACCTTGCCGCCCAGCCGGATGATTTCCTCCCGCATCCGCCTTACCACGTCGCAGAGCACATCCGTGCCGATGTGGGGCTTGGCCTCATAGCAGATGCTCTCCTTCGCGCCGAACTTCACGAAGGTCTCCAGCACCGCCCTGTTCCTGCCGTCCCTGTCCTTCACCAGCGTATTCAGCTTCCCGTCAGAGAATGTCCCTGCGCCGCCCTCGCCGAACTGCACATTAGAGGCCGGATTCAGCTTCCCGGTCTCCCAGAAGCTTTCCACGTCCCGTTTGCGCTCCTCCACGCATTTCCCACGCTCCAGCAATATGGGACGGTAGCCGTGCAGCGCCAGGAAATAGCCGCAGAACAGACCTGCAGGGCCTGTCCCCACGATGACCACGGGGGCTTTCCTCTCCTGCTTTCCGGGTGTGGGGAAACGGTATGCGGGACGCCCTCCTTCCGGGCCTTCGGATCTGCACACCAGATTTTCCTTTCCGCGGAATCTATGTAGGATCCTGTCCTCGTCCTTCACGGCCAAGTCCACGGAATAGCTGTAGTAAATCACAGGCTTTTTCCGGGCATCGATGGACTGCCGGATGATTTTCAATTCCGTTATATTCTGTTCGGGCACCCGTAATACGGATGCGGCCTGTCTCTTCAGCTCCGCCGCCGTATGCCCTGTCCTCAATTTCACCTGATTGACCCGAAGCATCCAAACCTCCTGTCCTTATATGCGGGAAATCCGTTTTTCCCTGCAGCCTGCCGCCCCGCATCCCGCTATGAAGCCGCTGCACCAGGCCCACTGCAGGTTGTATCCGCCGCACCTGCCGTCCACGTCCAGGAGCTCTCCCGCAAAATAGAGGCCCGGCACCAGGCGTGACTCCAATTCTTCCGTCACCTCGTCCAGGGGCACTCCCCCTGCGCAGACCTGGGCGCTGTCATAGGGATTGCTGCCCACCACATGGACGCTCCAATGCCTGCACAGCGCGAAGACCTTCGCCAGCTTCCTTTCGTCCGCCTCTCCTACGCTTTCCGTGGCCTTCAGTCCGGCCAGCTTTATGAAGAGAATCATGAGCTTTTTATGCAGCATCCCTGTAAAGAACTCCTCCACGGTGCGCTGCCCCTGCAGAAGCCTCCTGCCCGCGCACATCGCCTCGAAATCACTGTCCGTGTAATCCGGCAGGAAATCGATGACAACCTCCACTTCCCTGTCAGGCTCCTTTGGCTTATTTCCCTGTCTTCTTTTCTCTTCCCACCCCGGCTCCTCTCCCCGCCTCGCTGACGCGCATCCTCCAGCAGCGGTCTGATCTGTCGCATTATCCGGATGCCTGAGAGAAGCGTCTCCTTCTCCGCCGCGGCCAGCCTCCCCGGGATTCTTCCCCAATAATATGTAATTCACGGTACGGCTCAGCTGGAACACGGGAATCCCTGAGATTCCGTACTCCGTCAGCTGCAGCTCCCCACGCTCTCTGCTTATGCATTTCCCCTGCCAGCAGACCGACAGCTCCGCATCCGCCCTGACTCCGGCTACTGCCTTCAGGCAGTCCTCCCTGCATCTGAGCTGTACCAGGGCCGGGACTGTGGGAACCAGGCTGTGCCCCAGCCCTTCCGCCAGCCGGTATCCGCTGCCGTCAGAGCCTGTCTTGGGCACCGCCTTCCCCCCGCAGGCCAGGATGACCCGGTCAAAGGAGCGGCCGCCCTCCCTGCCCTGAACGTTGAACTGCCTTGCCCTTCTGCCCAGCCGGATGGACTCCGCCTTAAAATCCGTCGCCACCTCCACGCCCGCGGCCCTGACCTCATAGCGCAGCACGTCGAGCACTGCCGCCGCCTGCTCGCAGGCCGGATACAGATAGCCGTTCCTGCTCTTTACCATCAGTCCGATTCCCTGAAAAAAGGAGATTGTGTCCGCCGTACCGAACTGCCCCAGGAGCTTCTCCAGCAAATCCGGACATCCTGTGTAGTAGTCCTCGATGCCAAGCCTCTCGTTTCCCAGATTGCATTTCCCGTTGCCGGTGGACAGTATCTTCTTTCCCAGCCTGTCATTCCCCTCCAGCAGCGTGACCTTCGCCCCGCCCCTGGCCGCCGCGATCGCCGCCATCATTCCGGCGGCTCCGCCGCCTACGATGCCCACTGTATTTCCCATGAACCGCTCTCCTGTCCTAACTTGAATAATTCTCCAGAAAGCTGTAAAGCTCCTCCTCGTCCCTGATCCACATCATATCGATGATGTTCTGCTGCAGATGCGCCGGCAGGGAATCCAGGCTGATGTCCGTCTCGATATACACGGTCTTCCTGTCCTCCAGATAGACGACTACCTCATTGTCGTATGCCGCCAGATAGAAGCTGCTGCTGGGCTGGACGAATTTATAGTCCATCCTGACCACCACCCGCTCCCTGGAGAAGGACAGTACCTCCAGCCCCACGAAGCCCCGCTCCAGCTCGGACAGCGGAGGGAAAGCCTCATAGACCTCCATGGCCTGCAGGAACTGCTCCCTGTTCATGCCCACGTATTTGTCCGGCAGCCGCCATGTGGTCTCCACCACCGTGTGGTACAGCACATCCGTCTCCTCCAGCACGTACTTGGTGTCCACGCACAGGGTCTCTGCGGAGACCATGACCTCCTCCGCGTCCTCCGCCGCCTCCGCAGGCCCTTCCGCTCCGTCTCCCGCTGCCACAGTCTCCGTCTCCTCCGGCACCGATCCCGCCTTCTGGCCAGAGGCCTGTCCATTCTCCGCGCTCTTCTCCACAGAGGCCCGGGGAATCTCCGCATCCTCCCCGGCCTCCTCTCTCTGGTAAAAGAACCAGGAGGACTTCACGCCCACATAAAAACCAATCCCCAGCACCAGCAGGGGATATACAATGAATAAGCTGATACATTTTACATACTTCATAGTATTCTCCTTGGAAATCACCTTCCACGGACATCTCTTCTTCTATTCGTAATCAGTATCAGCTATTTTCCTACTATTTATACAAATCCAGACCCCTTTGCCTCAAAAAATCCGCAGCAGCTGCCCCAGCCTGCCGATCAGCCGCCCGCCCGGAACCACCTCCAGCTCCTGTTCCTTGAAATTCCGGAGCAGCAAAAGCATAATCCAGTATATCAGTCCCGCCACCGCAAGCGCCACAAGCAGCATGGCCAGGCTGCCCAGACGCGCTGCGAACAGCTTCCTCATCAGCAGGCATATCAGCCCTGCCACGCCCCCGGCCCCCAAGGGTATCGCAAAAGTGCCCAGCCAGTCAGGCCGCACCCGCATCTGCCTGTAAGCAAAGACACCCAGCACCACGCACAGGACCCCGCCCGCCGCCAGGCCGCCGTACACAAGGGACAGGACGCCCACCTTGCCCATGCCGGCCAGGACGGCTATAGAGAAGACCACATCCGCCCCGCAGGCCGCTGCCAGCACAGAATATTTCTTCCCCATCGCGTGCAGGAGCCTCCTGAAATATCCGCAGAGAGGGACCAGCACAATCAATGCGGAGCCCTGTCGGAGCATGCGGGCCGCGGTCTGCGCGTTCTCCGGATGCAGGAGATCCGCAATCTGTTCCCCCATCACCGCCACGAACACTGCCAGGAAGATGCCGTGCACCAGGCCGATATGGACTCCGCTCTGGAACACCGTCCTGGCGAAGCGGTTCTCCTCCCGCTTAAAGCACTGGAAGATCCTGGCAATCACCGGCAATACCGCAATCCTGACCAAGGCCGTGACGATCCCGCACACCACCAGATATTTCCCCACATACAGGCCGTAATCCACAGCCGTCTGCCCTCCGGCCTCCCCGCTCCCGCCGAGGAACAGCAGCCCCAGCGCAAAGGGAAGGAACACGCACAGATCCGTGGCCCAATGAGGCCATCTGGCGCTGTGCAGATACCTGGCGCAGTCCCAGGCAGAGTCCGCCGCATACATCCCCTCCTGCTTTGCCCTCCGCTCGGAGCGGCGGCTCCCTCTGTAGACGAGACCAAGGAAAAGGATTACCGGCAGCTCCGAAAGGTTCACAGCCAGGGCGATTCCCAGGCCGCCGTACATGGCCACGAAATTCTCCTGCCGCAGCAAGCTGCCCACCTTTTCCCCATAGCCTCCCACCAGATGGCAGAACAGGATTCCGAATCCCAGCAGGAATGCCTGCCGCAGGATTCCGGCTATGGCCCTCGGCGCCTCCGAGCCCTCCCCCTGGAAATAGCCCGCCAGCACCGCGGAGACTGTCCGCAGCAGCACGGCCGGGGACATGGCCAGAAGAATCAGCCCGCTATAGGGGATCCGGAACAGCTTCTCCGCCACCACGCCGGAAAGCGCTGCCAGGCACAGGCTCACTGCCAGCCCCAGTATGGACTGGAACAGCATGGCGCTGCCACGCATCCTGGCGATATTCCTGTACTGTCCCTTGTTCTTTCTGGAGCGCAGCAGCCTCCCAAGCGCGTCCGACAGACCTCCGCTTATCATAATCCAAAATAACGTACATACCTGTACGGCCACTGCCGTATATGTGATTCCGTTATCTCCCGTCAGCCCTCCCAGGACATATATCGCAACGAACATCAATATATCGGAAAGCGCCTCCGCCTGGCGCCTTTTTGCCTCTGCCTGATTCATCCGCCGTCCCTCAATCAATCTCTCGTGATGCCCAATCCCGTCAGTATCTCTTCCTGCCTGCGCTCCATCCGCGCCCGCTCTTCCTCTTCCATATGGTCATAGCCGCACAAGTGGAGCATGCTGTGGGCCACAAGGAAAGCGAATTCCCGCCTGACGCTGTGCCCGTACTCCTGCGCCTGCCCATACACCCTGTCCACGGAAATCATGATATCCCCCAGCACCAGCTCCCCGGTCTCCGGGTCGAAATAATCCGCCTCGCTGTCCTCGCCGATGTCGAAGACACCCTCCTCTTCAAAGTCCACATTGGGAAAGGAGAGGACGTCCGTCTCCCTGTCAATGCCCCTGTACTCCCGGTTCATCTCACGTATGCCTCTGTCGTCCGTCAGCAGGACGTTCACCTGGGCCTCATAGGGGCAGCCCTCCGCCTCCAGCACCGCCTCGCACACCAGCCTTGCCGTATCCTCCGCGGAAAAGTGAAATTCCCGCTCCGTCTCGTTCTCCATGTATAAATTCATCCCTGTCGCTTCCTTCCCCTGACCCCAGTCCGGAAGAATGCCCGCACTATGGGCATTCTTCTGTGTGAAGCTTAAGCTTCTCAGCGGGCGCCTCTTTTCACACCGCGTTCCTTATTCCTCCGGCTCCTGGCCGCTTCCTTTCCCTCGAAGTCCTCATAGGCCTTGACGATCTTCTGCACCAGCGGGTGGCGCACCACGTCCTTGCTGGTCAGTGTGCAGAAAGCGATGTCGTCTATCCCCCGCAGCACCCTGGCGGCGATGTCCAGCCCTGATTTCGCGTCCGGAGGCAGATCCTTCTGGGAATCGTCCCCCGTGACCACCACCTTGGAGCCGAAACCGATGCGGGTCAGGAACATCTTCATCTGGGCCGGCGTGGTGTTCTGGGCCTCGTCCAGGATGATGTAGGCATTGTCCAGCGTGCGCCCTCTCATGTAGGCCAGGGGCGCCACCTCTATCAGGCCCTTCTCCATATTTTTGGCAAAGCTTTCCGCCCCCATGATCTGGTACAGGGCATCGTACAGGGGCCGCAGATAGGGATCCACCTTGCTCTGCAGGTCTCCCGGCAGGAAGCCCAGCTTCTCCCCAGCCTCGATGGCCGGTCTGGTGAGGATGATCCTGCCCACCTCATCGTTCTTGAAGGCCGTTATCGCCATGGCCATGGCCAGATAGGTCTTCCCCGTTCCGGCCGGGCCTATGCCGAATACCAGCATATTCTTCCGGATAGCGTCCACATATGCCTTCTGCCCAAGCGTCTTCGGCTTGATTGGCTTGCCGTTCACCGTGTGGCAGATGCAGTCCCCGTCTATCTGCACCAGCGCCTCCTCTTTCTCTTCCATTCCCAAAGCAATCGCATAATCCACGTTCTGTTCCTCGATTTCGTTTCCCCTGCCGGAAATGATGGACAGTTGTTCCAGGACGCTCCTGGCCCGCTTCACCATCTCCTCTTTTCCGGTAATCGTCAGTTGCCCGTTGCGGTCTACGATGGCTACGCCAAAGTCCCGCTCCATCTTCTTCACGTATGCGTCCTGCATACCGAATATCTTCTGCATATGCGCTGTAGGCATATCCATCCTTACCGTAAATTCATCCATCTGTCCCTGTTTCCCCAACCTCGATTCTTTCTGTTTCAGCGCTTTTCCCCACAGGCTCCTGCACCAGGAATTCCCCCGTCAGCGCCCATGCTTCGCTGCCTTTTTCTATTCTAACATTTTTTTCAATAATTTGTACCCCTTTTTCCTCTAATTCTGCAAGAAAATCCATTAATTTTTGATTAAGATGCGCCTTTGCCTCTTCTTCCGTATATTTGTATTCCATATTTTGATACTCCCGGTATGTCACGGTGCCCCAGAACACAGGCACCGACAGCTTCTCCAGCATCAGGGGCCTGCTCTCCCTGATCACGCTGTCGTAGACAAGGAAGGGACGGTCCTCCGGCATCGCCCACGACCTTTCCCCCAGCTTTATGTAATGGCTGCTCTTCTCCCGGCCCGTGTACTTTTTCTCGATGTGGTCGAAGGGCAGGCTGGCGGTGAACGTTGATGCATGCTCCAGCATGATGTCCGCGTCCGCGTCCACGTAGCTGTACTCCCGCACGGTGGCGTCCTCATTGTAGACGGGGACCTTTCCCTCCACCAGCACCGTCCCTTTCTCCACCGTGTCGCCGATTGCCACCTTCGGGACGCCGCTCCTGACGATGATCGACACCACTCTGCCGTCGTATTCCGCCACCAGATCCGTCCCGGGCGTGTTCTCCCGTTCTTCCGTGCTCATGGGGGCGTCGTTCTCCTTGATGTCTATCAGCAGCTTCGTGCCGTCCAGGCGGGCGGAGGCCCAGGTGATCTGAGGGAACTGTCTGCGTATCTGCTTCTCCAGTTCCTGGATGTCCAGGTCGTCCCGCCGCATGCCGATCCGCACCTGGTTCTCCTTCAGGAAGTTCTGGAACACATCATCGGTGATTTGATAGTTTCCGCTCAGGTGGATGTCCCAGATGAACAGAGAGGACAGCATCCAGAAAGCGACGGCCAGAACCAGCCCCAGGACGAACATCTTGCGCTTCAGAAGCCCGGGCAGAAAAAAGGGCAGTCCATATCTTTCCAGTATGGCTACCCTTGTCCCTGTCTTTTTTGCGATAGGCCTTATCTCCCAGAATCCCTTCAGGGTGATGTTCATGTAGTAGACATCGCCCTCCCTGACGATGTCCCACAGCAGTATGCCCTTATTGCTGCACAGGTTCATGAACCGCTCCGGGGAGAAGCCCCAGACGCGGACGCGCAGATATCCCTTCATATATTTCAGAAATCTAATCATGGCCTGTTCCTTTCCGATTCCGCAATCGCCCTCCGGTTTGCCGCGCTCTATACGCATGCGCCGGAAGCCCATTCCGCTTCCGGCACATTCCTTCACAGATACCTGACACAGCTGATGCATCCGCTAATCTTCATGTCCTCATTGGTATAATAATCGATGGAAAGCCTGGCCCCCTCAAAGCAGACCTGACAGGTCCTGCCCTGAAGCAGTATATGGCTCTCCGTATACTCCAAAAGCCCCCTGTAATTCTCGATCCATGCCTCCCGGTTGCCCGTCAGCGTCACCTTCATGGCACCCATGCAGATGTCCTTGGGGAACCGCAGGGAGTCGATCAGGGATTCCTTTCTCTCCTCGTTCCTCTGGATGCGGTCATTGTTTCTTTTCATATTCCCATTATATTACCGCCGCCTTAAAACTATGCCCCCTTTCCTCCCGGGCGTCCTCTCATCCGGGCCTGCCGGAGGAATGACGCCCTACCGGAGGATGTTCTTGATGAAAGGCATCCTCTCCGGGGCCTCTCCGGCAATGGTGCAGGCCTTCAGATAGCGCGCCCGGGCCTGTTCCGCTCTGTCGGCGTCATTGGCGTGTATCACCGCCAGGGGCTCTCCGGCCTCCACGTAATCTCCCACCTTTTTGCACAGCACCAGCCCCACGGACAGGTCTATCTCGCTCTCCTTGGTCTCCCGGCCCCCGCCTAATATCAGGGAGCAGATACCCACCTCATCGCAGACGATACGGGACAGATACCCGCTCTCCGGCGCTGCCACAGGCTCCTGGATGGCCGCCTGGGGCAGGAGCTCGGGATGGTACACGGCGCTGCCGTCCCCGCCCTGGGCCTCCACGAATTCCGCAAGCTTGCCCAACGCGCTACCGTCCGCAATCACAGCCCGCAGCATCTCCTCCGCCTCCCGGGCGCTTTCCGCCTTTCCGCCCGCCATCAGCATCTGGCTCCCCAGAGTCAGGCACAGCTCCAGGAAGTCCTCGGGGCCGTTTCCCCTCAGGGTCTCGATGGCCTCCCTGACCTCCAGGGCGTTCCCCACCGCAAAGCCCAGGGGCTGGTCCATGTCGGAGATCACCGCAACGGTCCTGCGCCCGGCGTTCTTTCCGATCTTCACCATCTCCTCCGCCAGGGCTTTTGCCTCCGCCTCCTGCTTCATGAACGCGCCGCTGCCCGTCTTCACGTCCAGCACGATGGCATCCGCCCCGGCGGCCAGCTTCTTGCTCATGATGGAGCTGGCAATCAGGGACAGATTGTCCACCGTGGCCGTCACGTCCCGCAGGGCGTAGAGCTTCTTGTCCGCGGGGGCCAGGTCGGCGGTCTGCCCCATGATGGCGATGCCGATCCGGTTCACGTTATCAATGAAGCGCTCCGTGGTGAGGGCCGTGGTGAAGCCCGGGAAGCTCTCCAGCTTGTCGATGGTGCCGCCGGTATGGCCCAGCCCCCTGCCGCTCATCTTCGCCACGGGGATGCCACAGGCGGCCACCATGGGAGCCAGGGCCAGGGACGTCTTGTCGCCCACGCCTCCCGTGCTGTGCTTATCCACCTTTACGCCCCTGATGCCGGACAGGTCCAGCCTGTCGCCGCTGTCCGCCATGGCCATGGTCAGAGCCAGGGTCTCGGCCTCTGTCATCTTCCGGAAATAAATCGCCATCATCAGGGCTGACACCTGGTAGTCCGGAATCTCGCCCTTTGTGTAGCCCCCGATAAAGAAGTCTATCTCTTCCTTTGAGAGCTCGCCGCCGTTCCTTTTTTTCATGATGATATCGTACATTCTCATAGCATCTTGCCTCCTTACACACTTAGGCCTTCACTAAAATCTTCCATTTCCCGCCAGTGCAAGAGAATCCTATACCGCATTCTCCGGAAAAAGCGCGGGATGGCTTATCCTTGACATAAAGCCACCAATCCCGGCGCACTTTTATGTATTATAGTAACGGCTCCAGTATTCAGTGAAGTCAATCTTTTTGTACAGTGTATATAATTTTTCTTCATTCAGCTCATCATATAATTTGCGGAATCCTTTGTCTTTATAGACACACTCAAACATCTTTTCTCTGCACTCTAAAATGACCAAATTGCCACCGACCACCTGCGCTGCAATGCTGATTGAATGATAGCATTCATTCAATATCTGCTCGCCGCTTATTTCATCGGCTTTATATGCATCGTTTCGGCCCAACTGTCCTATTAGATATGCTGGTATGCTTTTCAGAGAGTCTCTTCCCGGGTAGTCTCCTAACATTTTCCTCTTTCTTTTAGCAGATAGTTCTGATATATCGATTGCTTTCTGTGCAATTGTATAATAGGCCATAACAGAAAAAATGCCCTGCTCAAGTTCATTAAGGTCAATGAGCAGGTATGTTTTTCCAATATTTGCCCTTTCATATGTGACTGCCTTATTTATTAAAAAATTCTCTAAATCAACTTCCCGTTGACAAGAGAACTTTTTAAAGGATTGCTCAATTTTGCTTATATCATATTCATCGTTCAAAAGTACGCCTAACGCTATCACCTTGTATGCTTTCATCTATTTCCTAACGCCCTTTTCATCTTTTCTCTCAAATCGGTATCCTGGGCCAAATTGGCTGAATGGGAATGAAAATCTTTACGCAGCGTAGGATGTACTGTTTTCGACATCTCTGATACAAACTCGGCAGCTTTGTTCGCCCTTACAGAAAATTGTTTGCCAAAAGTAGACGTGGCCATATTACCTCCTCCCTTCTTTCGCATATATTATGCCCTCTCTTCATGCTTATAGTACCATATTCATCAAAATAAATCTACATATTTTTTTCAGAAATCTGCATTTCCCGTCCAGCTTTCAGAATATGCTCCGTCTCCAGCCTGGCCCACATGCCGGGCATTGACCGCACCTATTTCTGCAGCATCTTTATGCACCAGATGGGCCATTCTCCCAAGCAGTACATCCAGTCTGTTCATTCTTTCCGGATATAGAACCGGTCCCGCAGAAGCAGCCAGTTGGCCCGGAACCACTGCATAATCTGCCAGTAGCCGCAGCCCCGCAGGCCGTACTCCTCCATCAGGGAAAACTTGGCCGACAGGCTCCTCACGTCCTCGAACCACACCTCATGGGCGACTCCGTCAGCCGTATATTTGAAATAAGGGCTCTCCGCCACATCGTCGAAACGGATTTCCGCTCCCTGCTCCACGGCAATCCGAACGGCCTGCACATTGTTGATGGTGGCCGCTTTGGTGACGCCCCTCTCATAGGGCAGGGGCCAGTCGTAGCCGTAGTTGGGGATGCCTAAGTCTATCTTTGAGGCAGGGATTTCGGTCAGGGCGTACTCCACCACCCTGCGCACCTGGTTTATGGGGGCTACGGCCATGGGCGGGCCGTAAGTATAGCCCCATTCGTACGTCATCAGCAGCACATGATCCGCCGCCTCCCCCAGCGCCCGGTAATCCTTCCCCTGGTACAGCAGCCCCTCCTGGTCCGCGCTTGTCTTTGGGGCAAGGGCCACGGAGGTCTGGTAGCCCTCCTCCCGCATGGCCTCCGCCACCTGCCGCACAAAATCCGAAAAGGCATCCCTGTCTTCGGCCAGGATGTACTCGAAGTCGATGTCCACGCCCACATACCCCTTCTCCCCCATGGTATCCAGCAGATTGCGGATCAGGTTCGCCGTATACGCCTCATTGTTCACCACGGAATGTATGAGCCGGTTGTTGAAGTTCCCGTCGGGGCCGAAGGGCGTCAGGGTCAGGATGGGCATGGCATCGAAGCGGACGGCCTCCGCGATCATCCAGGCATCGTCCCCCAGGTTCGGCGGCAGGAGCGCGCCCTCTTCCGTAAATCCGTACGAAAAGACGCGCAGTTCCGTCAGGAAGGGCAGCGTCTGTTCCAGCACCCAGGGGCTGATGAAGGGATAGGCATAGCCGCTGACCGCTGCCGCCCTGTCCGCCTCCCCGGCGTAGCCGTTTACCAAAAGAGCTTGCCCAACGGCAAGCTCATACGGATACACCAATTGATTGTCATATATCAGCAGTTCTACATTGGCGTCCAGCGCCCTGGCGATGCTGTCCACGCTGTCCCCGGGTCTCACCACATAGATTTCCATACAGCCTTCCCTCTGAAACCGCCGCTGTCCCGGAATCCGGAAAGCGGCTGCCGTCTTTGCTTATGGTATCTATATTCGTGCGGCCGTTCTTTTATGTATCCAAATGACGGCTCCGGCGCTCGATCCATGGCAGAGCTTACAAAGAGGGCCTTCGCAGCCGCCGGAAACTGCGAAGGCCCTTTTACTACCCCAGACAGCGAATGCCCATCTTCCGTACTAACACTTGATCTCCAGATACCCCAGAAGCTTGGACATGTCATACTCCTCCAGCACGCCCAGGTTGGAGTCATAGTATTTCCCGTCAAAATGCACCAGGTAATGACAGAACCGTCCCATCTTCTCCATCATGATGCAGCACCTGGGCAGCACGGTGTCCCGGCCTTCCGTATAATTGATGACATCAGCGTGGTCGATTCCGTAATAGTTCAGGGCGGAAATCATCATGCCCATAGTAGCCTGCCACTCCCTGCAGTCCATGACGGTAATGACCTCCGCTATGGTATTCCCCGCCAGCATGGCCACGCAGGACTGGCCGCAGAGCCCGTCTTCCGGCTGGATGATGACATTTATGCTGTCAATCTTGCGGATGGGATTCTCCACGCTGTAGGGGCTGTTCTGATCCATGCGAATCAGGGATCCCGTGATGTGGAGCACGATTTTGTGCGGCACTCCCAGCTCCACGCTGACGGCATCCTCATCCCCGATATGGATTTCATAATTGCCCTTCTCCTTGGGGAGCAGCTCGCAGTTGATGAGCTTGTTGTCCAAAATCACCTCGCCCTTGATGACGTCCCTCTGCTTGCAGACTTCCCATACATTGAAGGGAATCTGAATCATATAGCCCTTTTCCTTCTTCTCGACCACTGATTCAAAAAAATACTTCATCTCTTACCTCCATTCCGTTTTTGGTTGAAACATCTTTTCAAAAATCTAACGTCTGATGTTTTCCCGTCATGTGTCCACCCAGCCGTGCCTGGCCTGGGAGGGAGAAATCCCGTACCGCTTCTTGAAAAGCTTGCTGAAATGGTACGCGTCGTCATAGCCCACCTGGGCCGCCACCTCCTGGATGCTCCCCTCATAACCGCCCTCCAGCAGCTCCTTGGCCTTCTCCAGCCGGATATTAATCAGGTACCTGATCGGCGCGTTCCCCGTCTCGCTCTTGAAGATCCGCGAGATATAGAACGGGCTTAAGTACATGTTCTCCGCAATCTGATCCAGGGAAATCTTCTCGCTGTAGTGATCCTCGATATAGTTCATGATCTGCTCCACCACGTATTTCTTGTTGGCGGACTCAAAGGCGCAGCCCACCGGCCGCTCCATGGGCTCGCACCGCTCCCTGATCACCAGAAGGAGCATCTGCATCAGATAGGCCTTCATCATGAAATACCGCCCCTGCCTGCGCACGGCGTTCTCCGCCTCCATGGCGGAGCAGATCCGCAGCAGCCTCTGGCGCAGCTCCCCCGTGGTGTGGAGGATATGCTGCCCGTCGGGAAGCGGCAGGAAATTGTCCTTGCAGCCCGCGATCCGGATATCCGAAAAGCCCACGAAGAATTCCGTGGACGGCGTCTCCGCCTCGGGACAGTTCAAGGACTGGTGCCTGTCTCCGGGATTGATGATGAGCAGATCTCCCTCCTGCACCGTGTAAATAGTGTCCTCAATGCGATATTTCCCCTCACCTGAGAAAATATACGCAATCTCCAGGAAGTCGTGGCTGCGGTATTCGGATGCCTTCATCCCCTTCTGCCTGGTTCCCTTCCATATAAAGAGGAAAGTAGGATCCATCTCGTCGATGAAAATCTCGCCTGCCTGCTGCTTTTTTGTCTCTACACACATGTCTTCGTCTTTCTGCCTTTACGCGAAATTTCGTCTATAGGTTACCCCATCGATCCTGTTTTCTTATTTTACCCTTTTTGGGTTCAAAAGTAAAACCCTTTTTTCATTTCCGGGTACAAAATTTTCCATCAAGGGTGCAAGATACTCCATTTCCTTTTGTATCCTAAAAAGTACAATGTACCATAAGCCCGCAAACAATAAATAGGCGGATGGAATGCCAAAAAAACGACACAGGCGTTCCGGGGAGGATTTGCATATGACACCTATCAAATGGTTCTACGGCTTCTTGAGGAAGTACCAGAAACTGATGATCGGCGGCCTGTTCCTGACCACGGTCATCGCGGCCCTGTCCATCATCAACCCTTACATATCAGGCATCATGGTGGACGATGTCATCGTGGCGGGCAACTATGGCCTGCTGCCGAAGCTAATCGCCTGCCTGATAGGCATCACGCTGCTGAACTGCGTCCTGCGCTTCCTGTACCAGCTCATGTTCGAGACCGCCTCCCAGGGCGTCCTCTACGACATGCGCAGCACCGTGTACAAGAAGCTGCTGGAGGAGGACTTCAACTTTTACAATAAGAAGCGCACCGGCGACCTGATGAGCCGCCAGACGGGAGACATGGACGCCGTCCGGTATTTCGTGGCCTATGTCATCTACGCCGTGTACCAGAACGTGCTGCTGTTCATCTTCGCGCTGGTGATGATCTTCACCGTGAGCCCGAAGCTGGCCCTGTGCATGCTGGTGGTGCTGCCCTTCACGGCCATCTCCACCTTCAAGCAGTCCAAAGAGGTGAAGCCCGCTTTCCAGCGCAACCGCAACTGCTTCTCCTCCCTGAACGCCTTCGTCCAGGAGAACATCAGCGGCAACCGGGTGGTGAAGGCTTTCGCCAAGGAAGAATACGAAAAAGGCAAGTTCCAGATTGAGAACGACAGGTTCCGGGACGCCCAGATCAAGGGCTCCCGGGTGTGGATGAAATACGTGCCGATCTTCGAGATCCTGGCCTACGCCCTCACCGTCATCCTGATGCTCTACGGCGGGTACATGGTCATCCAGGGGGAGGTCACCATGGGAGACCTGGTAAAGGTCAACGGCTATCTGTGGATGCTCAACGCGCCCCTGCGCATGGCGGGCTGGTGGGTCAACGATATCCAGAACTTCGTCACCTCCGTGGAGAAGATCTACGCCACCTACAGCGAGGAGCCCAAAGTGCGCACGCCCCGCTTCGCCTGGAACCACGCGGATACCTTCGGCTATCCCCATGAGAAGATCCGCGGCCAGGTGGAATTCAAGGACGTGGCCTACAGCGACGGCGACGAGGACATCATAAAAGACATCAATTTCAGCGTGGAGGCCGGGCAGACCGTAGGCATCATCGGCTCCACAGGCTCCGGCAAGTCCACGCTGATGAACCTGCTGTGTCGGTTCTATGACGCCACCTCCGGGCAGGTGCTGGTGAACGGCACGGATGTCCGGGACATGAACCTGTACAACCTGCGGGACAACATCGGCATGGCCATGCAGGACGTATTCCTGTTCTCCGACACCATAGAGGGCAACATCGCCTACGGCAGGCCTGACTGCAGCTTCGAGCAGGTAAAGAAAGCTGCGATCATGGCGGATGCCAACCACTTCATCAACGCCATGCCGGACGGCTACGACACCATCGTAGGCGAGCGGGGCATGGGGCTCTCCGGCGGCCAGAAGCAGCGCATCTCCCTGGCCAGGGCCCTCCTGAAGGATCCTTCCATCCTGATCCTGGACGACACCACGTCGGCCGTGGACATGGAGACGGAGAGCTATATCCAGAAGCAGCTCAAGAGCATCAAGGAGGGCTGTACCGTGTTCATCATCGCCTACCGCATCTCTTCCATCAAGGATGCGGACCTGATACTGGTCATGGACGGCGGACGGATCATCGAACGGGGCACCCACAGCGAGCTGCTGGCCAAGGACGGCTATTACGCAAAGGCCTTCCACAACCAGTACGGGGAGATTCCCCAGGAGCTTCTGCAGAAAAAGCATATCGCATAACGAAGGGATCGTAGCGCTGAAGCGCACAGAGAGGTATAATTATGGCACGCAATCGATATGACATGGACGAAGTGCTGGAAGACAGCTTTGACGTCCGACAGTTGAAACGTCTGGGAGCCTATGTCTCCCCTTACAAAACAAAAATGGCAGGCGTCATCGTCCTGATGCTCAGCGCCTCCGCGGCTACCATGCTGGTGCCCATCTTCTTCCAGAGGATAATGGACATCTACATCCCCAACAAGGACATGAGGGGAATCGTGGCCGTGAGCATGCTGACGCTGGCGGTGGCAGCCTTCTCCGGTATCGCCATGCGCTTCAAGATCAAGATCATGAGCAACGTGGGCCAGAACATCATACACGCCATCCGCACGGATATCTTCAATCATCTGCAGGAGCTGCCCTTCTCCTACTATGATGACAGGCCCCACGGCAAGATACAGGTGCGCGTGGTGAACTATGTGAACAGCTTAAGCGACCTGCTGAGCAACGGTATCGTGAATACCATCACGGACCTGTGCAACCTTATCTTCATTATATTGTTCATGCTCTTCTGCGACACGAGGCTGACCTTGGTCTGCCTCTGCGGATTGCCTGCCCTGGCCCTGGTGATCGTCTTCATCAAGAAGCGTCAGCGGAAGGCCTGGCAGATCCAGTCCAACAAGCAGAGCAACCTGAATGCCTACATCGCGGAGAGCATCAATGGCATCCGGGTCACCCAGTCCTTTGTCCGGGAGAATGAGAACAACCAAATCTTCA
>OFFK01000337.1_pt1 | contig 41843 bp, 35 predicted proteins | sample 1521361 | NCBI WGS metagenome assembly OFFK01 (sample SAMEA3504096, study PRJEB24116) | mouse gut metagenome | biome: mouse gut; feature: mouse-associated habitat; material: faeces | place: Denmark | collected 2011 | reverse complement strand
TCGCATCTTTTCCGCGATTATTTATGATCGCATCTTTTCCGCGATTATTTATGATCGCATCTTTTCCGCGATTATTTATGATCGCATCTTTTCCGCGATTATTTATGATCGCATCTTTTCCGCGATTATTTATGATTGCAGCCCTTCCGCCATGATTGCCTGGAACCCCGGTGCGATCTCTCGGCTCCAACACTACGTCATACCGTCCAAATCCGCTTTCACAGTTGGATGTAATGATATAGCTATCCGCCAAATCCACCATCAGTCCCAGCACAAATCCGTGATAAAAGCGTTCCGGCTCCATTTCTTCCGATGGTTTCACTCCGGCGTCAAAACTGCTGAACGTAGCCAGCGCCACTCGGTTCATATAGAGGTTCATGGCATCCACGTCCCCCAGCAGCAGGGCTTTGATGAAGGTATTGTAATGGGGTGTGTAGTCACGGAACCATCCGTCTATCATCCGCTCAAACATCAGCTTTACCTCCAGGTTGGTAAGCTTCAGCCCATATTCCCATCTGCCGCCCGAAAGCATTTCGCAGCTTTCCACCCTTAGATATCCGCTGGTCAGGAGCAGGCTCCAGACAGCGCTCTGGCTGTAATCAAGCTGGCTGAAGACAATTTGCTCGTCAATCTCCGTATGGAAAGTCCTACCCTCGAGCAGAAGCTCCATGGTCATCTTCACATCCGGGCTGCCCTCTCGAATCAGCTTCCCCACCAGGCTGTTGGAGCTGGTGTTGGCCCAGTAGGCGGCGAATTTTCCCGTTTTCAAATAGTTCAAAATGGACCATGGATTATAGATATCCCGTTGACTGCCAAACGTGAAGCCGTCATACCAATGCTTCACTTCCTCCCGCCTGTCACCTAATCCATATTCGCCCAGCGCAGCAAACACTTCTTCTTCTGTAAAACCAAAGCTGTCCGCATACAAATCGGATGTGGAAGTCACTACCTCCAGATTGTTTAAATCTGAAAAAATAGACTCCTTGCTGATTCGGGTAATCCCGGTCATGAGCGCCCGTTCCAGGTAAGGGTTCGTCTTAAAGGAGGCGTTGAACAGGCTCCGGATAAACGCCACCAGCTCATCCCAGTAGCCATGCACATAGGCTTCATGCATAGGAGTGTCGTATTCGTCCAGCAGAAGGATGACCTTCTTGCCGTAATAGCGGGCGAGATATTCTGATAATTGGTTTATGGCAAGAGTCGCATCCACATCTCCCATGGAAATGCTCTTTTCGCGGAAAGAATCCTTTTCCTGCTCCGTCAGAAGATTCCCCTCCAGCAGAAAAGTGCGCCTTGCATATTCAGCCGCCAGCAGCCGACATATCTTTTCCCGCGCGTTCTGATAGTTCTGTTCCTTTATGTTGGCAAAGGAAAGGCTGATGACCGGATATGTCCCCTGCAGCTGCCGGTACGGATGGTCCGAATCAGCGGATTTTTCCTGCCAGATGGAGAATCCCTCGAATAAATCCCCCCGCCCCGCGTATTTTACGGAAAAGAAATGCTCCAGCATGCTCATGTTCAGAGTCTTTCCAAAGCGTCTGGGGCGGGTGATCAGCGTGACCATATCCTTGTTCTCCCACCACTCCCTGATGAAGTCTGTCTTGTCGATATAGAAACAATTTGCCTGAATCAGCTGTTCAAAATTCTGATGTCCGATGCCTACCGTTTTTGCCGCCATGCCGCACCTCCTGTCTCAAGAACCATTATAGCATGTTGAGTGACGGATAGGAACCTTTTTTCGCCGATTTCGTCAAGTGCGATTCCATCAAGGTTGCGAGCGTGGAAACGTGAATGATCTGCTGACAGATAGAAGGATGCGGTTTCCAGAATTGCCGCACGAGGCCAGTAGGGATAGACCTCGCAAGTGTCTTGCTTAATCCCATAGAAGAAAGGCGGAACATCTTCTGTGCCGATAAAGCTCTGGATGCGGCCATTATGATTCCGGCTTCGCTCAATGGAATAGTAGTCATATCCACATTGCAACAGTGCAAAGTAGATTGCAGATATCTCCCGGATACAAGTAATTGTAATTTGCTTTGTATCATCCATAATATGTCCTCAAAATTTCGTAAAGCCGGACGGAAAGTGGCTGGAATTTTTCATCTGCGTCAGCGCGGAGAGCTATCACAATCTCCTGACCATGGACTTGATGTCTGACCGCCCTGTGATGAACTGGGAGGAGGACGACCGCATCCGGCTGGCCTGCCGTCTCATCGAGCGCTACTCCGGGCGGATTACCGGACAGGAGATTGCCGCCCAGATGAACCTGGGCTACGAAGCCCTGAGAAAGCAGTTCCGGGCTTCCACCGGAATCTCCATCGGCCAGTACGCCATTGGCGTCCGGGTGAACCGCGCCAAGGCGCTGCTGCTGCGCAGCAATCTGCCGCTGGAGAAGCTGGCCCTTCAGCTGGGGTACCCGGACTGTTTTTCTTTCTGCAAGCAGTTCAAGCAGCATACCGGCGTCTCGCCCTCACAGTTTTGGAGGATGAACTAGCCCAGGCGATTCAGAATATGTTAAAGATATTATAAAAATTCGCATAAAACAGCAAAATTCTGTGCACAAGGCAAACAAATGTGCTATACTATATTCAGATATGCCCAAATAGAAAATGAGGTATTTTCCTATGGACAAAACAGAACGCTATATTGCTAAAATAATTTTTCAAAACCGTATATTGAAGTACAAGGGGCAGCAATTTGAAGATTTTTTTGTGGCTATCATGACAAGGGCCAATGAGCAATTTCAAGCTGTGAAAGCCTACGGAAATATTGGGGATAGAAAAAATGATGGATTTGACCCCACCACTGGTACATACTATCAAGTGTTTGCACCCGGAGACACTTCGAAAGATTCAACTATTTATACCGGTGTTAAAAAGCTGAAAGAAGACTTCGAGAAATTATACAGTAACTGGAATGATATCTGTCCTATAAAGAGGTTTTTCTTTGTTGTCAATGACAGATTCGAGGGCCTTCCGCCACCGATTATTGAAATGAGTATCGAGTTGGATAACAGGCCGGAATACGCCGGGGTAAAGATTGGTACATTTACGGCAAAAGATTTAGAGAGAATTTTCGATGAGCTGGATGATTTTGCTAAGCAGGATATTTTAGGCATCATTCCGGACGAAATTATGGCGGTTGTCGAATACGATGCGCTGCATGAAACGGTCACTTACCTGCTGAATACAGAATTGCCAGAAGATTATTCTGATAATCTGGTCGTTCCGGATTTCGACAATAAGGAATTGTCTACAAATAACTGATGCGAGTTTATAGCCGTTTTCGTTGTATTTCTGGGCTTTCTCCTAAACAAGTTGCATCAGTTATTTTCCGACAATTCCTAAGATTATTTTTAATGGACTAAGTCCGGTGGTGAGCCATCATCTGGTAACGGGAAGTTACCAGGAGGGGCAGTTGATGCAGTATTTCAACGAAAGCCCCGGCGTAAAAGAAATCCTGCAGAAAAAGTTCCGGGCTCTTTACGAAGAGGCAAAAGTTCAAATTACAGATCAGACAGAAAATTGTGCCGATCGCCGTTTTTATTATATTCTGGAACAGGCATGCCCGAAGAGGACCATGTCTGTCCAGACAAGCGTCCTTGTTTTGATGGCTTATTATTTTTCCAGTTGTGACATCTTTGAGGAGCCAGACTGAATTTGGCAGGAAGGAGGGAGAGGATGATATTACCCAAAAAGCAATTGTCGCTGAACGAATCTTTTTTTGGATTTGGGGCCTTTCTGCTGCAGCGGCTGAGCGTACCGGCTACGGTAGATGAATTATGGGAGTATTACAAAGATTCCTATACAAATAAAAAGTATCCTGTTAAATTTTCCTTTGACCAATTTATCATGGCGCTGGATTATCTGTATATCATAGGAGCAATCAGAGAGGATGAAAAGGGGGGACTGTGCTATGAAGCTGCTTAGTTTAAGAGCCAACAAACCGTCATTTCATCCTATCACATTCAAGGACGGCATGAATATCATCGTCGGGAGACAAGTCGCCCCCCATAACGAAAATGACGGAAACACTTACAACGGTGTCGGGAAATCGTTGACGCTCCATCTTGTGCATTTCTGTTTGGGCGCAAATAAGATTGACTCTTTTTCGCAGAAGCTTCCAGGTTGGGAATTCACCCTTAGGTTTCAGGTCAACGGTGAAGAATATTGCGCATCCCGCAAGACAGATGACCAAAACAAAATTGATTTTTGCGGCGAGATACTGACGGTGAAAGCATTAAGATGCAGGCTTCTTGAGTTATGCTTTGGCCTTTCCGATTCGCCGCAATTTCTGACCTGGAATACGCTTTTTTCAAGATTTGCCAGGCGGTACCGTTCCTGTTATTCGGCTTTTGATTCTTTTGTCCCGAAAGAGGGTGACTATAGCAAGATTTTGAACAATTGTTATCTGCTGGGCATCGACACAGGTCTGATCATCAGCAAAAAGGAACTGCGGGAAAAACAATCCGCCGCCAGCACGACAGAAAAGGCAATCAAAAAGGATCCTTTGTTCAGGCAGTATTATCTCGGGACACATGACGCGGAGTTGGATGTGGCAGATTTGGAATATCGAATCAAAGAACTGGAAAGCGAAATTTCAGATTTTAAAGTGTCCAGTAATTATCATGAACTTGAGAAAGAGGCAGATGAAAAAAGTTATCAAAAAAAGGTTCTTGAAAACAAGCGCACCCTTGTAAGCAACTATATCAAAAATATTGAGGAAGCTTTCAAAGAAACGGCGGAGGTCAAGGAAGAGAAGCTGTTGAAGATTTATGAAGCCGCCCATGTGGAAATCCCCGAAATGGTGAAAAAGAATATAGACGATGTCCTGCAGTTCCATAACAATTTGGTCACCTCCCGCAATTCCCGGTTGAGGAAAGAACTGAACAGACAAAAGGCAGAATTGAAAAGTATTGATGAAGAAATTTTGAATTTGGGGCAACGTATGGATGAACTGCTCAATTTCTTGAATTCCCACGGCGCGTTGGAAGAATACGTCGCCTTGACGAAACAGCTTTCCTCTCTGCAGAATGAGTTGAACCGGATACAGGAATATCAGAAGATTCTTAAGGCATACCGTGACACGGAATTGGATATTAAGGCATCATTGATCTCCGAGGATAAGGAAACGGATGAGTATCTTGAGCAGGAAAGCGGGCTGATATCTGAGTTGCGGGGCAAATACGGGTATTATGCCAAAAAGTTTTATCCTAAAAAAAGAAGCGGTCTGGTCATCAGGAATAATTCCGGTGAAAATATGCTTCGATATACCTTAGAGGCTCGGATTGAGGATGATTCTTCTGACGGCGTGAATGAAGTGAGGATGTTTTGTTTTGATTTGCTTTTACTGCTATGCCAAAAAAGCGATATGCGGTTTATCTTCCATGACAGCAGGCTTTTTGCCAATATGGATCCCAGGCAGCGTGAAATGCTGTTTCGCATTGTGGATGAAATCTGCCGACAGAATGATTTTCAGTATATCTGCTCTATAAATGAGGATGCCTTATTCTCTGTCCAATCGCTCATGACTGCTGATGAGTTTGAGCGAATCATAACAGACAATATCAGGCTTGTGCTGAATGACGATGCTCCGGAGAGCAAGCTTTTAGGGATACAGGTGGATATTGATTTGGAAGATAAGAGGAAGTCTTCGGAAGAGATGAATTGATTATCTCTATTCTGATTTGCTATAATCTCTTTTGCGTTTTTGATGTCAGAATAAAATTAACCTGCTTTCCCGGATTTTCTGGTTGACTTTGCTGTCCGTGTATGATATGCTGTGGAAGTAGGCAGAGCAGCTCGTGTGGTGCGGCGCTCATAAAATAAAGAAAGCGGAGGTTGTGTATGTTAAGCATTGTGAGAGATGAGGGCATGGCGAATTAAATATTTGCCGGGCAGGATGTATTCCCTCTGGGAGTCTGCCCGCAGGCCGGTGGGTAATCGCCGGTGTATCTGCCTTATGGGGTGCTTGACATATTTCAATCGTTTTGAGAGTATAGTGGCAGCAGAGGACGCATAGAGGGCGTTTCTGCGACAGGATGGATTGGACGAAAGGCATGACTGTATGGTCGTGCTTTTTTATGTCTTTTTCTGTATTCTGTGCGTGCAGTGTCCGCAGACAATGGATCAGGTTTGGATTGCGGCGCTGTGTGCTGACGCTGAGAATGATGGCTATGGCGAAGTATGTCCGAATGGACAGATGCCATGGCCATTTTTTTGTGCGCTTGAGTGGGGACAGGACGCTGCGGGAGGGACGACAGAGAGTATGGCAGAGAGTGGCAGAGAATGGGCAGCAGAGGACGGATAACAGAAAGCGAGGAAGGGACATGAACATCATAGAGACAAGACAGTTATCGAAGACATACCGCAGGGTAGTGAAGCAGGAAGGAATCAAAGGAAGCGTCAAAAGCCTGTTCAAAAGGGAATATGAACAGAAGCAGGCGGTGAAGGAGATGGATTTCTCGGTTCGGGAAGGGGAATTCGTAGGACTGATCGGGCCCAACGGCGCGGGCAAGACCACTTTGATTAAAATGCTGACAGGAATCATCGCGCCCTCGTCCGGGGAGATTCAGGTCATGGGATTCTATCCAAACGATTTAAAGAACGATTTCAAACGGCAGTACGCTATTGTCATGGGGCAGAAGAGCCAGCTTTTCTTTGAGCTGACTGTCAATGACACGTTGCGGATGTTTCAGGAGATCTACGGCCTGAAGGAGCAGGAGTTCCGGGAGGCCAAGGAGTATTTCACGGCGCTGTTCGGGGTGGAGAAGCTGCTGGACGTGCAAGTGCGCACCTTGTCGCTGGGGGAGCGGATGAAGATGGAGCTGATGGCGGCGCTGCTCCACAACCCCAGAATCCTGTTCCTGGATGAGCCCACCATCGGGCTGGACGCGGTGGCATCGCGGCAGATCCGCAGGTTCCTAAGGGAGATCAATCAGGAGAGAGGGACGACGATTCTATTGACTTCCCATTATATGGAGGACATCCGGGCATTATGCGATAGAAGTGTAGTCATAAACCACGGACAGAAGATTTATGACGGTGAGACCGAGGAGCTTTTTGAAAAGTACCAGAGGGACAGGCAGGTGACATTGAGCTTTGACCGGGCCGTGGAGGGGATGGAGCTGCCGGAGAGAGCGGTGCTGGTGGAGGAGACACCTTATAAAAAAGTGGTTCGTGTGCCCAGGGAGGAATCGGGTGCGCTTCTGCAGAGGATGATGGAATATGGACCCAGGGATGTGATTGTGGAAGAGGATGAGATCGGCAGAGTGGTGGAGCGGATCTATGAGGAAGGCGCATAGGGAATTCCATTCTTGAACAAGTTGTATCAGTTTTTTCGACAATTCTAAAAGAAAAGAGGAAGCAGAGAGGAAAAATGAGAGTGATGCGGAAATATAGAGAAATCATGCGGGTCTACATCAAGGCTCAGCTGGCGTGGCGGGCGGCCGTGGCGTTCAGTATGCTGTTCACGGTGGCGAAGATTCTGTTCGCCTGGCTGTTGTGGGGGATGATTTTCAGAGGACGGAATATCGTGGCAGGTTTTACGTTTCATGGGATGCTGTCCTACTATATCGTCAGTTCCTTCCTGTCCCAGCTGGAGATGTCCGGGGGCATCAGCGGGGAAATCAGCGCAAGGATCCGGAACGGGACGTTTTCCAACTATATGGTGATGCCTGTGAGCATTGAGGGATACTTTGCCGCCATGGAGGTGGGGGTGGTGCTGTTTTATCTGTGCTTTGATTTGCTGGCGGCGGTGGTGTGGGTCTTTGTCTTCCGGATTCAGTTCGTGTTCGCGAAGAGCGCCGTGATGCTGGCTTGTGCGCTGTTGATGACGGTGCTGGGGCTGTTCTTTATGGTGCAGCTGAATTACTTCCTGGGGATTCTGACTTTGAAGTATGAGGAGATCAGCACGTTCCTGATGATCAAGGACAATCTGGTCTCGCTGGTGACGGGGAGCATCGTGCCGCTGGCGCTGTTCCCGGAGGGCGTGGTGGGCGTCATGAGGCTGCTGCCTTTCTATTACGTGACGTATCTGCCATCCATGCTGTTCACGGGGCGGTGCGCGGAGGAAGCGGTGAGAGGGCTTGTGGTTCTGGGACTCTGGTGCGTCCTGATGCAGTGGGCAATCGTGGTTACCTGGAGGAAATATCGTGTAAAATATGACGGCGTGGGAGTGTGAGAAGAAGTTCCAGGGTGCCAAAATACGCCGCCCCAGGAACTTCCAGGCTCGCAAGCGAACAAGTTCGCTGTGCAAGCCAGTCTCACAGTGTGAGAAGTACATTCACAGGTCAGAATGCCCAAGCGAGTTTTACACGCATTGGAGTCTTACACGCATTGGAGTCTTACTCGCTTTGTGCATAGGCATTCTTCCGGATTTACGTAGGCGGTTGGTTTGAAGTGCTATTGTAGGATTGTGGAGTGATAAACGGAGGTTTTTATGAAATATTACAGAGTGTGGAAAGCGTTGCTGAAAATCCGGTTCCAGAACCTGATGATGTTCCGTCTGGGCTTCTGGGGGCCGTTCTTTGTGGACGGGAGCCTGTTTCTGGTGCAGCTGGCGGTATTTGACGCCATCTATGCCAATGTGGATCGGATCGGCAGCTGGGGGCGGGGTGAGATGATTCTGTATATCGGTACCTTTTCCCTGATCAACGCCGTGAATATGGTGGTGTATTTCTTCGGGGTAAACGGGATTGCGGGCAAAGTCAGGAGCGGGGAGATGGATCTGTATCTGACGAAGCCGGTGAGCCCGCTGTTCCGGCTGACTTTTGAGTGCATGAACCCGGGGGCGCTGCCGCTGCTATTTTTCAGTATCTGCATCATAGGGTATGGGGTTCGAACGGCGGGGATTACGGTCAGCGCGGGTAGGCTGCTGGGGTATCTGTTTTTCCTGGGAATCATGATTCTGCTCTACTATGAGATGGAAGTGCTGATCCGCTCCGTGGCGTTCTATCTGGTGTCCAATGCCAGAATGGAGCAGCTGGAGGAGGCGGGGCTGGAGCTGTGCATGAACCTGCCGGGGATTGCGTTTTACGGGATTTACAAGTTCGTGTTCTACTGCATCCTGCCCTATGGCATCATGGCGACGCTGCCTGTCCAGAGCCTGATCGGGGAGATGAGCTGGGGGACGGCGGCTTTCGGAATCGCGGTGGTGTGCGCTTTCAGCGGGCTGACGGCCCTGGTATGGAGAAACGGGATAAAACATTACAACAGCGCCAGTTCGTGAGAAAGGGATGGAAATGACTGTTGCAGGACGCTGGCGCGGAGAGGCGCGGAACCAGAAACAGTATGCGGGCATCCACTGCCGGAACTGGCGCAGGATGTGGGCATACGGAACAAAAACCAGGAGAATAAGGAAATGAATAAAACGGAAATAAGTTTAGAATTTGACAAAATAAAAGAAATATGGACGGACTGCGCCCTGACGGAAGCTGCCAGGAAAGCGATACAGGACACCCACATGATTTTCTCAGAGACAGAGCTGGCCGCCAGGCTGCGGGAGACCACGGAGAGCCGCCAGATGCTGGAGAAATGCGGCACCCCGCCTCTGGTATCCCTGGACGGCATAGAGGAGCTGCTGGCTGCCGGAGAAAAGGGGCAGTGCCTGATGCCGCCGGATCTGGAAAAGATAGCCACGGCGCTGGTGGCGGTGAACCGGCTGAAAGATTACCTGGCGAGAGGGAAATCCCATGAAATCCCCCTGGCCTATTACGAGGAGAACCTGGATCCCCTGGAGGAACTGCGGGAACAGCTGCGGTACCAAATCTGGAACGAACAGGTCTCCGACAATGCTTCCAAGCTGCTGAAAAATCTGCGGGGAGACATCCTCCGGGCGCAGGACAAAATGCGGGAGAAAGCGGAAGCCGTCATGCGGGCCAACAAGGAATGCATGTCCGACCATTTCAGTACCATGCGGAACGGCCATGTGTGCATCCCGGTGAAGAAAGAGTACAAATTCAAGATCAGCGGCATCCTGATCGACAAGTCCTCCACAGGCAGCACCCTGTTCATAGAGCCCGCGGCTTCGGGGAAATATTATGAGGAGCTGCAGGAACTGCGCATAGACGAGGAGAACGAGGTGCGCCGGATCCTGTATGAACTCACCGCTCTGGTTGCGGAGAACAGGGCTGCCATGGAGACGAACATACGGATGATGGAGAAGCTGGACTTTATTTTCTCCAAGGGAAAGCTCTCGGAGCAATATGACGGCAGAGAACCGAAGATTGTCGCTGAAAGGCGCATTTATCTACGGAATGCCAGACATCCGCTGATGGACAAAAAAGTCTGCGTGCCTTTGCAGTTTTCCATAGGGGAGGGCGTGAACGGCGTGGTGATAACCGGGCCCAACACCGGCGGCAAGACCGTGGCCATCAAGACCGTGGCCCTGAGCTGCCTGATGGCCCAGTGCGGGCTCCATGTGGCCTGCGAGGAAGCGCAGGTTTGCATGAATCGGAATATTCTCTGCGATATCGGGGACGGGCAGAATCTTTCGGAGAACCTGTCCACTTTTTCGGCCCACATCGTCAATGTGCTGGACATTCTGAAGCGGGTGACCGCCGAGAGCCTGGTGGTGATGGATGAGCTGGGCTCCGGCACGGATCCGGCCGAGGGCATGGGGATTGCCGTGGCCATTTTGGAGGAGCTGAAGAAAAGCGGGGCGCTGTTCCTGGTCACCACCCATTACCCGGAGGTGAAGACTTACGCGGAGCGGGAAGCCGGAATCGTCAACGCCCGGATGACCTTTGACCGGGAGAACCTGAAGCCCCTGTACCAGATGGTGATCGGGGAGGCCGGGGAGAGCTGTGCCTTCTATATCGCCAGCCGCCTGGGGATGCCCGGGTATATGCTGCGGAGGGCGGCCAGGGAGGCCTATGGGGAGGGCAGCGGGCAGGAGCTGGCATTTTCCGGCATTTACCGCAGTGGCCAGTGTGGCGACAGTGAGCCGGCGGAGCGCAGAAACCAGGCGGACAGCGGACGTGACAGAAGCCTGACTGAAGATGGGGGTTCGACAAAGCATAGAAGCCAGGCAGACAATGGACGGAAAGGAAGCTTCTCTGAAAACGAAGGCCTGGAGCCCTCCTGGAAATCGGCAATCGGTACAGGCGCAGAACGGCTGGAGAAAGTGCCGGTGCCCCAAATCGAAAGAGCCGGCGCCAAAGCCGGGAAAAAACACGGAACCACCTTCAACCGGGGAGACAGCGTCATGATCTATCCCGACCGGAAAATCGGCATCGTGTGCGAACCCGCCAATGACAAAGGCGTCCTGCGCCTGCAGCTGCCGGGCAAGAAAATCTGGATCAACCACAAGCGTGTGAAGCTGCATGTGGCGGCTCAGGAGCTGTATCCGGAGGATTACGATTTCTCCATTATCTTCGACACGGTGGAGAACCGCAAGCTCAGACACCAGATGGAGCGCAGGCATGTGGAGGGAGCGGAGATTGTCGTAGATGACGAGTGATATATGCCGGCGGCATCAGGTCTAGGGGGACAGACGGTCATGCAAAATGGTTGATGTACCGGACGCTGCAAACTCAAGCGGCCTGTTGTATTTTACCAGGTAGATGTTATAATAAGATTAAGTCCTACTTTTTTGAAAGGAGGCCTAATGATTGGACAGTAAAGTTAAATTGCCCATTGGCATTGAAGATTTTGTCAAAATCCGAACAGAAGGTTTTTACTATGTTGATAAAACAGGACTCATTAAGGAATTGCTGGAAAGCAGGGGAAAAGTGAACCTCTTTACCCGCCCGAGACGTTTCGGGAAGTCCCTCAACATGAACATGCTCAAATATTTCTTCGAATATGGCTGCGATGCCAGGCTTTTTGACGGCCTGGCCATACAAAAAGAACAGAGCCTGTGCGATGCATACATGGGGAAATACCCTGTCATCTCCATCAGCCTGAAGGATGTCAGCGCGGGAACTTTTGACAGCGCCTGCTCCATGCTGCGGTCTATCATAGGAAATGAGGCCATGCGATTCCCTTTCCTGAAACACAGCGAGCAGCTTACCCCGGAAGAAAAATCACGGTATGGACAGCTGATAGCAATTGATCCGACCGCCAGGCAGGTGTTTTGAAACAGGAATTGCTGAAAATCATAGACCAGGAGCTGCTGGAAAAGCTGTTCGGCTTCTGTTATGCCAGGACAAGGGACAGCCAGGAGGCCCAGGAGCTCTGCTCGGAAGCGGCGGAGGAGCTGCATGTCCCCACCGTGTATGTGGAGAAGGAACTGGAAATCCTGAGCCAGGGGGAGGATGGTTGGTACGGCCTGCTGCGCCGGACGGACAATGGCAGGGGCACCATAGGCATGGATGCCACGGGCAGATACGCAATCAATTTCATCCTGTTTGACCGGGAGGAGATTCGGGCGCTCTGGGATGTCTATCAGGAGCAGATTCCCGCTTTCTGCCCCATCGCGTCCGACTATGTGGCGGCGCACAGGGAGGAATACATGGCGTTTCCGTACCTCAACAGAAAGGTGGACTGGAACCTTGTTCTATGGCAGCAGATGCACAGGCTGGCGGGAACCCTCAGGGAATGCGTGAAGGATGTCCTGGCAGAAAAGCATTTTGCCCAGGTGGAAAGGTGCCGCCGGCCCTTCAGCGTATTTGGGTATGCTGCCGGGGACAGAAAGTATGTGGAGGGATGGGACGGCACGGAAGCTTCGGGCATCTGCGGCTATGAACGGATTTATCTGGACAGCATCTGCAATGCCTGGGTCAGGCCGCATTTCTGGAGCGGGCACGACGTGGCCAACGATATGGCGCTGCAGCTGGCTGTCCGCGGGGTGAAGGGGCTCGCCGTGGACAGCCTTTCGGAGCGGGAGAAGGAATATGCCGCCAGGGCCATCGAATGCGGATATGTCTATCGGGAAGGGGAAAGGCTCTACACGAAGATTCTGGTGTGTGAAAAGAGGGATTACGACAGGCTGTTCCACATCACGGACGGGCTCTGCCGGGGACATCTGAGGGAATGCGCCATGGCTGCGGCGGAAAAGCTGTCCAGGCTGATCAGCAGATTCGTGCCGGGATATCTGCTGGGGGAATGGGAGTCCGTGACTTGCGCATAAGATTTCGGGGATTTCAGGGCGGCAATTTGGAGCCGGGTCTTGCCAGGGGATGCTGATTGTGGTAATGTGATTATGACGGATAAGGTACGGCGGTTTTTTCCGGCAATTCCTTAAGAAGAGGAAGGGCCCGTCAGAGCGGGCGGAAAGGTGGGAAGATGGAATATTTGGAGTTGGGAAATACGGTTCGTGATATTGAGCCGGACATGCAGGCAGAGAATCCCAGAAACAGCGAGGGAACGTTTCTGGAGACAGAAAAAGACGGAATTCTGTTCGTCTACAGCCGCTTCCGGGGTCAGAACCCCGCAGACCATGCCTATGCGGACTTATGTCTGATGCGCTCCATGGACGGCGGCAGAACCTTTGACGAGGGAAACATCATTCTGACCTGTGAAGGGGAGGAAGGCGTGAACATGATGTCGCCCTCTCTGCTGGAAATGCAGAACGGGGAGGTGGGGCTTTTCTATCTGGTTCGGGTGACGTACGATATTACGAAGATTTTTCTACGTCGTTCCGCTGATGGCGGCAGAACCTGGGGGGAGAGGGTCTGCTGTACGCCGCAGGATGATTTCTTTGTCATAAACAATGACAGGGTGGTGCGCCTGAACAGCGGACGTATCGTGGTTCCTGTGGCAAGCCACAGGGCAAGGGGCGGCGTCCTGGACTGCCGTTCGGATATCCTGTGTTTTCTCTCCGACGATGACGGGAAGACATGGCGGGCGTCGGCGGGCAAGTGTGTTCTGCCCCAGTCCTCCCACTGCATCTCCGGCCTACAGGAACCGGGGGTGGTGGAACTGTCCAACGGGGTGCTCTGGGGATGGGCCAGGACTGAACTGGGCAGACAGTATGAGACGTTTTCCATGGACGGCGGGGATACCTGGACTGTGTGCCAGCCTTCCCGGTTCACTTCCCCAAACAGCCCTTTGTGCATGAAGCGGGGATACGACGGAAAGCTTTACGCAATCTGGAATCCCATACCGGAGTACAATGGCCGGGAGAACGTGGGCTACTTTACAGGGGGCAGAACCCCTCTGGTCATCGCGTCCAGCGGGGACGATGGCAAGACCTTCACAGAGCCAGTGGCTTTTGAGTGGGACAAGGAGAGCGGCTATTGTTACTGTGCCATCTGCTTTACCGGGGAGTCGCTGCTGCTGGCCTATTGCGCGGGTGGCAAAAAGGAGCGCAGCTGCCTGGTGAAGACCCGCATCCGCAGAGTGGATAGAGCGGATGTGGAGAAAATCTGAAGGTTTTTCGGGGAGCGCACATCGGGTAATACATAGGCCCGGATCAGAAGGTTCCCGCCGTTGAACCGTCCCTTTATAAGCTTTCGCCGCTGCTGGCGATGTGGGTCGAGCGCCCTGTCGCCGAAGCAGCGCTAAAAGTATATCCGCTGTTTAGATGTCTGTTTATACCCATCCAAAGCAAGTAAAATCTTTTGCATAATGTACCTCACAGATTCCACAATGTTCTATTAATCCTACTCCTGTATATCTCCTTATAACACCCCCGTGTGCCACTACGATTATTCTTTCATAACCCAAATCAACATACTTGTTAAAGACTCCCTTGGAACGATTTATTATTTCTGTGATTGTTTCCCATTTGCGAACTTCTCCTTCTGGATATTCGCCCAAACAGCGCATAAAGTCTTTATGTAATATTTTATTCTCATCTTCACCTTTGACTTGAAATGTTTTATCCGGAATAAATTCATGGATATCAATTTCGACTTTTATGTCTAAGCCTGTATTTTTTGATATAATTGCCGCAGTTGGTAAAGCTCTTGTATATGGTGAAGATACAATGACTTGACAATTTTCAAGAAGCGGATTCAATGAAACCTCTTCTGCCTGCTTTATGCCCAATTCTGTTAAAGGAGCCATATCTCTTCCTTGCCCAATAAAACCTCTTTTATCTACTTCAGCTTTATTTGGCTCTCCATGGCGGATAAACACTATCTTCATTTATATCTCCCTTCATCTATATCTCCATATTCCAATTTTTATATGTGATTATAAAATATTTGCCTGCTACTTGCAATGTGTATATACAAGCTTGTGTTCTATGAGGACACAATTCCGAAAAAGAAAAAAATTTCCGAACCCACCTGACAATTGGACGGCAAAGGGGACTATATAGGCACGAACCGGTACATAGAGAACAAAGGCAAGAGTGAACAAAGGCAAGAGTGTACAAAGGCGGAACCGGAACAGCTTAGGAACTGTCGGAAAATAACGGATGCAACTTCTTTAGAAGAAAGCCCGGAAATACAAGGAAAACGGCAATAAACTCGCATCGGTTATTTGCAGACAATTTCTTGGGTGCGCCTGGCACCCGGAACAAGGACTGCCCAGGGGCATGGGACGGAAATCCATATGCCAGGCGCAAGCCAGGATGTGCAGATGCGGAACCGGAACAAGGATGTGGAACAAAAAGAGGAGGAGACATGGTTGGAAAGATTAGGAAATTTATGGCAAACTGGAAGTTCCTGTGCAGATATGTGTGGGACATCAACAAGCGGGCCTACCCCGCCGCAGCGATCACGATTCTGCTGGACGTGGTGGAGCCCTTCGCGGTGCTCGTTTTCCCGAAATTCATCATAGATGAGCTGACGGGTGAAAAGCGCTGGGAGACGGTGCTGGGGTATCTCTCCCTTCTGATCGGCATTTTGGTGGTGCTTCGGCTGCTGCGCCTGGGGGCACAGGTGTTCTGCAATATGGCGGTGAACGGAGGGGATGTGCTGAATGCGAAGCATTACACCCGGTTTTTCCTGGATATGGACTATGCCAGGCTGGAGGACGAGCATGTGCGCGACCTCCAGGGGACGATTATGGGAAAGGTGCGTGTGAACAATGCGGCGGAGACTCTGCGGGGGGTGATCACTTCTCTGCTGCGCCTGGCGGGATATGCGTACCTGGTTTTCATGCTGCATCCGCTGGTGCTCCTGGCGGTGGCCCTTGTGACGGCAGTGAATTACGGTCTGGGGCTGAAAAGGGAAAAATGCAGCTACGCCTTTGCGCCGGAACAGGCCAGGGCTGCCCGGAAATTCGACTATTGTTTTGAGACGATGGCGGATTTCAGCTATGCGAAAGAGGTGCGGATCAACCAGGCCTCCGCCTGGCTGGCGGGGAAGTTTTCCCAGGTGCTGGACGCCTACCGGGGGAAGCTGCGGAAGCATGAGAACAGGATGCTGCTGTTGGCGATTCTGGAAGCGGCGGTGGGGTTCGTGCAGATGGCCGCCATGTATGGCTATGCAGTCCATCGGGCGATTCTGGGGGAGATCACCATAGGGGATTTCAGCGTCTTCGCGGGGGCGTGCCTGAGCCTTTCCGCCGCCTTCGGAGGGCTGGCTGGCGGCATGACGAACATGCTCTATCTGTCGAAATATGTGGATGACTACAAAAAGTACACGGAACTGGCCAAACCCTCCCATCTGAAGAAAGGCCAGGCCGCAATCCCGGACAAAGAGGCCGGGAACGTAGGGAACCGGCAGTTCCTGATTGAGTTCCGGGACGTGTCCTTCCGGTATCCGGGCACGGACAGGAATGTGCTGGATCATGTCTCTCTGGCAATCGGAGACAGGGAGAAGCTGGCGGTGGTGGGCATCAACGGGGCGGGCAAGACCACTTTCATCAAACTGCTCTGCCGCCTGTATGAGCCCACGGAGGGCGTGATCCTGTACAACGGGACAGATATCTCCGAAATCCGCTATGACGAGTATGTCAGGCTGCTGTCCGTAGTGTTCCAGGATTTCCGGCTGCTGGCCTTCACCATGGAGGAAAATGTCGTGCTGAACCAGAGCAGCGACAGGGGCAAGGTTCTGGAAGCCATCCGAAAGAGCGGCCTGGAGGATAAGCTGGAGCGTCTGCCCAAGGGCCTGGACACCAATGTGGGCAAGGATTTCGATGAGGAGGGCGTGGAATTCTCCGGCGGGGAGGGGCAGAAGCTGGTGACCGCCAGGGCTTATTACAAAGATGCCCCCATCGTGGTGCTGGACGAACCCACGTCCGCGCTGGATCCCATATCGGAGAATGCCGTATACCAGCGCTTTCATGAAATCATGGAGGACAAGACGGCCATCTTCATCTCCCACCGGCTGGCATCCACCCGTTTCTGCGACCGGGTGGCGGTGTTCGCCGGGGGAAAGATTGTGGAATGCGGCACCCATGAGCAGCTGATGGAACAGGAGGGGCTGTACCGGCAGATGTTCCTGAAACAGGCGGAGTATTATAAGTCCAGCTAGGAAATGTCCATGGCAAATGTGAAACAGCATCTGCCCATGTCCTGGTACTGGCGGGGCAGATGCGGAACTTAATAAGGAGGTATCCGAATGAAAAAGCGAAAAAAAAACGAAAAAACAGGCAGTCTTCTGTCCAACTGCTGGTTCCTGATGAAGGCCGCCTTCCGGCTGGAACCGGCACTATTCTGGACGCGGGTGCCCTTCATTGTGGTAAACGCGGCCACGCCCTTCATCCCCATCCTTTTCGTCAGGACAATCCTGAACGGCATCCTGGAGGGGGAGACGGAAAAACAGATTTTGTTGTATGTCTTGACGTTTTCCCTGGCCACCTTTCTGGGAAAGGCCCTGGAGCAGACGCTGAGGTCGCGCTCTGATATCCGGATGGAGATGGCCATGAGGAAGATGAAGGATTATCTGGGAAAATGCGTGACATGCATGCCCTATGGGGAAGCGGAGCAGCCGAAGGTGCGGGACTTCGTCCATCTGGCGAAAGAGGGGGCGGGTCTGTCGGACATCTTCGGGCATGTGGTCTCCATCCTCACTGGCATCCTGACGCTGGCGGGGGCGGCTTCCATCGTGATTTTGGTACAGCCGCTGATTTTTCTGCTGATTCTGGCGGTGGTGGGCGTGCGGCTGCTGGCTGACCGGCGCAACCTGAAGCTGTGGGAGAAGTGGAGACCGGCCTATGCGCCGGTGATGCGGAAGGGGAACTATCTGATAGATGTCATGCGGGGAATCGCCTACGGAAAGGAAGTGCGGCTGAACCATCTGGAGGACTGGCTGGACGGGAAGCTGGGAGCCTCGTTTGACGGCTACCTGAAAGTCGCCACCGGGCACAATATTGCCTTGCAGCGGAACAATGCCTTTCCGGAACTGGCGGCGATTCTTCAGGAGTGCGCGGCTTATCTGATTCTTGCCTATAGGGTTGTCTTCGAAGGGATGCTGATAGGGGATTTCTCCATGTACATGACCAGCATCAACACGTTTTCGGACAAGGCCAGGCAGATTGTCTATTCCTTCTCGGAGCTGGTCAAGAGCGGCCTTTTTGCCCAGGATTTCCGCTACTGCGTGGAGCATTCCGGGTATGGACGGGGGGAGGATTCTGGCCAGGGAAAAAGGCCGGCCAGGAATGGCGTGGGGAGTTCCGCACAGGGAAAAAGGTCGGCACAGGGAAAGAAATCGGCCAAGAATGGCGTAGAGAGTTCCGCACAGGGAGAGGAGCCGGCTCGGGATGGCTGGGAGGGGGCTGCCCAGGAGAAGGGGCTGGCCCGGAATGTCCGGGAGGGTTCCGGCCATCATGAGTGTACTTCCTCAGAAATCCGTAGGAGCGTTGCTTTTGACGTGAAACCGTCCGAATATAGTCGGAAAAACGGGGAACCGCTGGTGTTGGAATTCCGGAAGGTATCTTTCCGCTACCCAAAGTCGGAGAACTTCGTCCTGAAAGAAGTATCCCTGACGCTGCGGGAGGGAGAGTCCCTTTCCATCGTAGGCGTCAACGGAGCGGGCAAGACCACCTTCATCAAGCTGCTGTGCCGCCTGTACGAGCCCACGGAAGGGGAAATCCTCCTGAACGGCGCCGACATCGCCGAAATCCCCTATCCGGAATACGTGCGGCAGCTGGGCGTGGTCTTCCAGGACTTCCGCCTGTTCGCCTTCAGCATGGAGGAGAACATCACTATGGGCATGCCTGGGGGCGGGCGAACCATAGAGGACTGCATAGACAAGTGCGGTCTGACGGAGAAATATAAGTCCTTGCCCCAGGGCCTGCAGACGAACCTGTCGAAGGAGTTCGACGAAAGCGGCGTGGAGTTCTCTGGAGGCGAAGGGCAGAAGCTGGCGCTGGCCCGGGTACTCTACAAGAACGCGCCCGTCATCATTCTGGACGAACCCACCGCCGCTCTGGATCCGCTGGCGGAATACGAACTCTACCGCCGCTTCCAGGAAATCGTGGAGGGAAAATGCGCAGTGTATATCTCCCATCGCCTGTCCTCTACCCGCTTTACGGACAAGATAGCCGTGTTCCACCAGGGACATGTGGCAGAATACGGCACCCACAGGGAGCTGATGGAGCAGAAGGACGGGATTTACGCCGCCCTGTTCCGGATGCAGGCACAGTATTATGTGTGAGGAACAGAAGTTCCTCAACCCCCAGGAGCGTTCAGGAGAGTCCGTGAGTGTTCAGGAGAGTCCGTGAGTGTTCAGGAGAGTCCATGAGCGCTTTAGGAGTTCCGGAGTGCCATGGGAGTGTATGCGCACTCCGTCCTATGGATGCCAGGGAAGCGCAATAGTTCTGTGAGAGCTTTGTCGCATATCGTCAGTGAAGCGCCAGAGTGGCTTGTATTTCCCCCGCCGTAGGGTTATACTGAAGGTAGAGGAGTGCGCCAAAGATGTTTTCAGGACAAAACAGCTGCAAAACCATTTCTGGCGGTACAAGGACGATGAAGAAACAGGAACTGCTGAAGATAATGGACGGGGAACTGATGGAAAAGCTGTTCAGCTTCTGCTACGCCAGAACCAGCGACAGCCAGGAAGCCAGGGAACTGTGCTCGGACATCGTGTTCGAACTGATGAAGGCGGCGAACACGGAAGGGGACATCGGGAACCTGTATGGATTCCTGTGGAAGGTGGCCCGGAACACATATGCTGATTTTTCGGATAAAAAAAGCCGCAATTCAGACAGGACATACCACGGGGATCCGGAAGAGCTGTTTTCGGTGCTGGCAAGCCCGGACGGCGGGGATGACAGCAGAGAGCTGCTGGATGCCGTCTACCGGCAGATTGCCTTTCTCACAAGGGCTTACCGGGAGGTGATGATCCTCTTTTACCTGGACGGGCTGCCCGTGGCGGAGATCGCCGGACGGCAGAATACCAGCGAAGGGGCCATCCGGGAGCGATTATCCTCAGCCAGGAAAAGAATCAGAAGCGAGGTGGAAAAGATGGCGGAAAGCAGCCAGAGACCGGTGGTTCTGAACCAGATAGATTATTGGATCATGGGCAACGGCAATCCCCTCTGGGGAGATCCCAGAAAGCTGTGCACCAGGCAGCTTCCCAGGCACCTGGTATGGCTTTGCCGGAAGAAATCCGTCAGCGCGGCGGAGGCCGCGGAGGAGCTCCATGTCCCCACCGTGTATGTGGAGGAGGAGCTGGAAATCCTGCGGAGAGGGGAAAACGGCCAGTACGGTCTGCTGCGCTGGCTGGACAGTGGCAACAAGGCTGCCACAGGGAAAGGCACCGGCGGCACCCGTGCCCCGGGCAGATACGCGATCAATTTCCTCCTGTTCGACACGAAGGAGATGGAACAGCTCCGCGCGGCCTACAGGGAGCAGATACCGGCTTTCTGCCGGGTGGTTCGGGATTATGTGGAGACCCATAAAGAGGAGTATATGGCATTTCCCTATCTCAACAGGAGAAAAGACTGGAATCTGATTCTATGGCAGCAGATGCATGCCATATTCCATGTCTTTGAAGACTGTGTGGAGGGCATCCTGGCCGGGAAATACTTTGCCGGGGTGGATACGGGGGAGGACGACAGGCGGCCTTTCAGTGTGTTCGGTCATGTGCGGGAAGGCGAAAACTTCGGGGGCGGCCTGGACGGCATGTCGGGTGAAAACATATGCGGCTGTGCCAGGGTCACCGTGTTCAACATCACCAATCGATGGGTGCAGCCTCATCTGTGGGCCGGGCATGACATGGCCAATGACGCCGCGCTGCAGCTGGCCATCCGGGCGGTGGAGGGGCTTGGGGTGGAGGAGCTGTCCGAGACCGGAAAGGAGCATGCCGCCAGGGCCATAGAATGCGGCTATCTCTACCGGGAGGGGGACAGGCTCTACACGAAGATCCTGGTGTGCGGCGCCGGGGACGAGGACAGGCTGTTCGACATCGCCAACGGGCTTGCCCATGGATATCTGGAGGAATCTGCGCAGAATGTGGCGGAAAAGGTGGCCGGATGCATCCGGAGGTTCGTGCCGGAGCATCTGCTGGGAGAGTGGAAGTACGCCAACTGGCTGGCGGCCCAGCCGGTGCTGGATGCTTTATTGGATAACCTGGTGGCGGCGAAGGTGCTGATTCCTCCGGAGAACGGCGTGGGCGCGGAGGGGTGTTGGATGAATGTGGAGAAGTAGAGAAGACGGAGAAAGCAGAGATGATTTACACAGTAACTTTTAACCCGTCACTGGACTACATCGTATCGGTGGATGACTTCAGGCTGGGCATGACCAACCGAACCAGTTCCGAGCTGATTCTGCCGGGGGGAAAAGGGCTGAATGTGTCCATGGTCCTGGGCAATCTCGGAATCGACAATACGGCGCTGGGGTTTGTGGCCGGTTTTACGGGGGCGGAGATTGCCCGCCGGGTGGAGGAGATGGGAGTGAAATCGGATTTCCTCTCCATTGGAGGCGGAATCTCCAGAATCAACCTGAAACTGAAGTCCATCGACGGGACGGAAATCAACGGCTGCGGGCCGGAGATCGACCAGGCAGCGGTGGAAAGGCTGATGGAGAAGCTGGACATCCTGGGACAGGGGGATGTGCTGGTGCTGGCGGGAAGCATCCCCAAGTCCATGCCGGACGACATCTACAGGACGATTCTGAAAGGGCTGGACGGCAGAGGCGTCATGACCGTGGTGGACGCCACAAAGGAGCTTCTGGTCAATGTGCTGGAATACCGCCCCTTCCTGGTGAAGCCCAACCACCACGAACTGGGGGAAATCTTTGGCGTGGAACTTGCCGACAGGGAAGCGGTCGTCCCCTATGCGGAGAAGCTTAAGAAGATGGGCGCGGAAAACGTGCTGGTGTCCATGGCCGGGGAGGGAGCGGTTCTGGCGGCCGGTGACGGAAAGTTCTACAAGGCGCCGGCGCCTGCGGGAAAGCTGGTCAACGGCGTGGGGGCGGGAGATTCCATGGTGGCTGGCTTCCTGGCGGGGTGGATAGAGCGGAAGGACTACGGACATGCCTTTTATATGGGAATGGCCGCCGGGAGCGCCAGCGCGTTCTCGGAACTGCTGGCGACCGGAGAGGAAGTCATGGCCCTATACCGGCAGCTGGCCGCCCGGTAGTCTTGTGGCCCGGCGGCAAGGCGGCAGACTGACAGTGGACAAGGAAGACAGATTTCCGGAGGTGCGGAGCATGGAAGTATATACTGGAAAAAGCGTATTCGGCGGAATTGCCATCGGCAGAATCCTGGTGTATGGCAAGGGGGAAAAACAGGTAAAGCGCGAGAGGACACAGGATCCGGAAGCGGAAATGAGCCGTTGCCGGAAGGCCACGGAGACGGCCCTGGAACAGCTGGCCGGGCTGTACGAGAAGGCCTTACAGGAAGTGGGGGAAGCCGATGCGGCCATATTTGAGATCCATCAGATGATGCTGGAGGACGGCGATTACCAGGACTCCATAGAAAATATCATACACACCCAATCCGTCAACGCGGAATACGCGGTAGCCCAGACAGCGGACAAGTTTGCCCGGATGTTCGAAGCCATGGAGGACGACTACATGAGGGGCCGGGCCGCCGACGTAAGGGACATCTCCGAGCGCCTGGTTTCCATCCTTCAGGGAGAGGAGGATGGCGGCATCCGCGCGGAGGAACCGGTCATCATTGTGGCGGACGACCTGGCGCCCTCCGAGACGGTACAGCTTGACAAGGACATGGTGCTGTCCTTCGTGACGGCCCAGGGCTCCCTGAACTCCCACACGGCCATCCTGGCCAGGACAATGGGGATTCCAGCCCTGGTGGGGGCCGGGCTTCCCATGGACGGAACTGTGGACGGGAAGCTGGGCATCGTGGACGGAACGGCCGGCGTGATCTACATCGATCCGGACGAAGAGACCTGTCGGCGCATGCGGAGGGTTCAGGAGGAGGAACAGGAGAAGAAAGAGCTTCTCCGGACCCTGAAAGGCCGGGAGAACATCACCCTTGACGGTCAAAGCATCCTGTTGTATGCTAATATCGGAAACATCAAGGATCTGGCAATGGTGCTGCAGAATGATGCCGGGGGAATCGGGCTGTTCCGGAGCGAGTTCCTCTACCTGGAGAGGGATCGTTTCCCCACGGAGGAGGAACAGTTCCAGATTTACCGCACCGTGGCAGAGACCATGGGCAAAAAGCGCGTGATCATCCGCACCCTGGACATCGGGGCGGACAAACAGTGCGATTATTTTCAGATGGAGAAGGAAGAGAACCCGGCCCTGGGCTGCCGCGCCATCCGCATCTGCCTGACCCGGCCCGAGATTTTCAAGACACAGCTGAGAGCGCTTTTCCGTGCAAGTATCTACGGTAAAATAGCCATCATGTATCCCATGATCACCAGCGTGAAGGAAATCCGCAGAATCCGGGAAATCGTGGAGGAGGTGAAGGGGGAGCTGGACGCCCAGGACAAAGCTTACGGGAATCCGGAACAGGGGATCATGATCGAGACCCCGGCCGCCGCCATCATCAGCGACCTTCTGGCCAGGGAGGTAGACTTCTTCAGCATCGGCACCAATGACCTGACCCAGTATCTGCTGGCTGTAGACCGCCAGAATACGGCCCTGGACGAATTCTGCGACCCCCATCATCCCGCTGTGCTGCGGATGATCAGCCTGGTGGTGGAGAATTCCCACAAGGCGGGCATCTGGACGGGAATCTGCGGGGAGCTGGGGGCAGATCCTGAACTGACCCGCGAATTCCTTGCCATGGGGGTGGACGAGCTGTCCGTATCCCCGGGAAGGATCCTGCCGCTGCGCAAGGCTATCCTGGAAACCGATGTTTCCGAATATAAGAAGACAAGGCAGAAGAACTGGTAGACAGTAACGGTCCGGCGGCCAGAATGCGCCTGGCTTGAGGGCGATGTGCCCATCGAAAACATTGAAGCGGTCTACAGTGTCTCTGAAATCTATTTTTGGTTGAGCCGAATTTGGGCATAGGAAGCCGTCGCTGTCAGGAGAAAAATGGAGGGAATGAAAATGAGCGGAATGAAAGAGAAACTGCACACCGGGGAGCTGTATCTGCCGGGGGTCGAGGAAATCATGAAGGAACAGGCTTCCTATCAGGACAAGCTGTGCGATTATAATCTGACAAAGCCGTCAGAAAGCGCCAAAAGGGCGGCGATGTTAAAGGACATGCTGGGAGACTGCGGAGAGGGTGTGTATATCGAAGCCCCCTTCTACGCCAACTTCGGCGGACACCACTGTCATTTCGGGAAGATGGTCTATGCCAACTACCATCTGACCTGTGTGGACGATTCCCATATCTATATCGGGGACTACACCATGATCGGCCCCAATGTGACCATCGCCACTGCCGCGCATCCGATTCTGCCGGAACTGCGGGAGAAGGCCTATCAGTACAATATGCCCGTCCGCATCGGCCGGAACTGCTGGCTGGGCGCTGGCGTCATCGTCATGCCGGGAGTCACCATCGGTGACAATACTGTCATCGGGGCTGGGAGCATCGTGACGAAAGACATCCCCGCCAATGTGGTGGCGGTGGGGAACCCCTGTAGAGTCATGCGGGAGATCAATGAACACGACAGGGAATATTATTATAAAGACAGAAAGATTGACATCGCGGAATAATGCCGAATTACCTTTCTTGGTCAATGCGGACGATGCACCTGAAAGGGTACCGGGCGGGATTCGCCATGACACAAATGATTTGATTTGGGCTATACAGACATATGTTCGTGTGTTAAAATGGAGATGCATCCAATAGGACAGATGAGAGATACAAAAGGAGCGAGGGGTCTGTATGGCGGATTTCATGGAGAATCTCAATGAGCGGCAGCGGGAAGCGGTGCTGGAGACGGAAGGGTATGTGCGGGTGATCGCGGGAGCCGGCAGCGGCAAGACGAAGCTTCTGGTCAGCCGCTACGCCTATCTGGTACAGGACTACGGAATCGATTCCTCCAATATCCTCTGCGTGACATTTACCAACAAGGCCGCCGGTGAGATGAAGAAAAGGATCCGGGGGCTGATCGGGGAGGACAATGACGTAAGCCTGATCTGTACCTACCACGGGTTCTGCAACCGGCTGCTGCGGGAGAATCCGGAGAAGCTGTTCCTGAACAAGCAGTTCCAGATCATAGACGGGGCCCAGCAGAAGGCCATATTGAGCGATATCTACCAGAAGATGGAGCTGAAGCTGGACTATGCCACCTTTGAAGCCATACTCAAGAAGATTGGCCATGTGAAAAAGGACATGCAGTATGTGCCGAAGATGTGCAATCCCCGCCCCTGTCAGATTGTAAACGAAATAAAGAAACAAGATGACCGGATTATCGAAGAATTCCTCCAGCGGCAGAAGGCCACCTACTCCCTGGATTTTCACGACCTGATCGCCTTTGCCACCTACTTGCTGGTGACGGACGAGGAGGTTCGGGAAAAGTGGCAGGAGCGGCTGAACTACATCATGGTGGACGAGTTCCAGGACAGCTCCTCCGTGGAGATGCGGCTGGTGGAAATCCTGTCAGGCCTGTACCGGAACCTGATGATCGTGGGGGATCCGGATCAGAATATTTACGAGTGGAGAGGGTCTGACGTGAAGCTCCTGGTGGATTTCGACAAGGCCCATGAGCCTACAAAGACCATCATCCTGAACCAGAATTACAGGTCCACGCCCCAGATTCTCCAGTGCGCCAACACACTGATTGAAAAGAACGAACTGCGCCTGAAAAAGGATCTGTTCACCAGGAATCCGGCGGGGGCGCCGGTGATTCATTACCATTCCAAAGACGACTTCGAGGAGATGGATCAGGTGGTGGCCAACATCAAGAAACTCCAGGCGAAAGAGGGCTTCCGCTACTCCGATTTCGCCATTATCTACCGGGCCAGCTTCCTGTCCCGGATAGCCGAGAAGAAGCTGGCGGAGAAGAACATCCCCTATGAAATCTTCGGCGGCGTGCGCTTTTATCAGAGGATGGAGATTTTGGATATCCTGGCCTATCTGAAGCTGATTGCCTTTGACGACGATACGGCCTTTCGGAGGATTGTGAACACGCCCCGGAGAAGGTTCGGGCGGGCGAAGATGAACCTGTTGGAAAGGCTTCGGGAACAGGAGCGGGAGGCTTACGGCGAAACCTCTTTATTCGAGGTGCTGGCCGGGCATCTGGAGGACAGGGAATTCCAGGGCAGCGACATGGGGGAATTCGTCCGTTTCATCCAGTCCATGCGCCGCAGCTACCGGGAAAGGCGGATATCGGACATCGTGAACGCCGTGACCGCGGAGTCAGGCTACGAGGGCTATATCCGGGAGCTGGGGGACGAGGAACGTCTGGACAATCTGGCGGAGTTCAAGCAGATTGCCAATGAATTCGAACGGGAGTTCGGTGAGAATTTAAGCCTGGAGGGATTCTTGCAGCAGATTGCCCTGCAGTCGGGGGAGGACAGCGAGGAAGCCAGGGATGCCGTCAAGCTTATGACCATACATTCCTCCAAAGGCCTGGAGTTTCCGGTGGTGTTCATCCTGGGCTTCACGGAGGGCGTATTCCCCTCCGCCAAGACCATGGGCGACCGGAAGAAACTGGGGCTGGAGGAAGAGCGCAGACTGTGCTATGTGGCCATCACCAGGGCGGAGAAATATCTGTTCCTGATGGAGTCGGAGGGCACTTCTTCCAATGGAATGAAGAAACTGATTTCCCGTTTCCTGGAGGAAATCGGGGAGAAAAATTACGTCAGAATCGGGCGGATTTCGGAGGAGCTCCAGCGGGAGAGCAAGGGATACGCGGCCAAACTGAACCGGGAACTACAGACGGAATCTACGGAGGGGAAAGCCGTGGGGGACGTGGTGGAGCACCATGCTTTCGGCAAGGGGACGATTGTATCCATAGATGAGAGACGGGGGAGCTACTCCATCCAATTCGAAAAACTGCAGCACCCGCGGAACATCTCCGCCGGTTATTTCAAGAAAGAGCATGGAAGCGCGCGGCCGGCTCCGGAAGAGGGGAAGAGGGAGAGCCGTGCGGATATGCCGCAGAATTCGGAAGTGGAAAAAGCAGAAGAAAATGAGGAAGTTCCGGCTGCGAGGAGCAGCGCTATAACGGCTGAACCGGAAAAAAGGATTGTGCCAGAGGGCGCAAAGCAAAGGGAAAGCACGAAAAAACTGCCGGAAGAAAAGGACAGGCAGAAGGGAGTGGAGCGGTCGATTTCCAACGGATTTCCGGCGATGGAGGAAGCTGAGGAATCCCACAGGCCAGGGGATTCAGACGCAGACGAAGGACTTGATGAGAAGAGCGGCGGGAGTCCGAATACGGAGGAGCCGGAACCATTTGACAAGGGAACTGACTGGGAAGACATCGAAGAACCTGACGAGAGTCTGGACAGGGAAGAAGCGGAACCGGAACTGCCGGAGGAGGAACCGGATTCGTGGGATGGCAGAGAATTTGACGAGAGCCCGGACATCGAAGAACCGGATTCCCCTGACGGGCGTGACGAAAGTGAAAACTGGGCTGAGGAATTTCCCGAGTCAGAGATTTCTAAGCCGGAAGAGCCGGGACAGAACCGGAATACAAAACCCAGGGCCGATAGCCCCAACTTGTGGAAGCGGGATGACGTGCCCCATTCCGGCTGGCACTGCGTGGATGTGATAGATTTGGGCGAGCCGGTGGGAATCTGCCAGATGTGCGGCTACCAGATCATCCGCTATGCCCATCAGATGGAACATCCGGACTATGGCCACCTGTCCGTAGGGTGTGTCTGCGCGGGCAGAATGGAAGGGGACGTGGAAGCGGCGAAACGCAGAGAGTCGGAGTTCAAGAACAAACAGGCCAGGCGTCTGCGTTTCTCCCAGCGCAAATGGAAACAGTCCAAAAAAGGAAATGAATACCTCAAGATTGAAGACCATGTAGTCGTATTATACCGTCACAGCAAGAACCAGTGGGGCGTCCAGAACGGTTCCCAGAACCTACAGTCCGGAAAGACCCAGGAAAGCGGCTATGTGTGGAAATACGCCATCGACAACGCATTCTGCAAGACTGCGTATCCGACCAGAGAGAGGGCTGTGGCGGGGGCGTTCGATGCCCTGGAGAAACTGCGGAAAAAATAGATTATTTACTGATTATAAAGAAATAATGTTGGCAGACCCGGGAATCTAAAAGGTTCCCGGTCTTGCTCTGCCATCACATAGTGTGCTATTCAGGCATTCATTTAATGTTGTTCCAAAAAATCATCTAGCATCCCTGGTGAGAATATCAAAGGTTCTTCTAAATCAGCTTCTAAAAAGTCTTTATCCCCAGTAAGAATCATATCAACCTTATAACTTAAAGCATCACTTAACACCGGAATATCTTTTGCATCTCGCAAGTTTCCTAATTTTTTGTCGGTACTCTCGCAAAAATGGAAATTCATCGCATGAAACAGTTCATATACTTTTGAAGCTTTTTCAGGCCATTTCATTTCTAATTTGGCCTTAAATTCTTCGTCTACATAATTAGATACATAAAGTTCATGCTCCGATTCAAACAATTTTCCCAACAGCCTGCCTGCGCGTCCGCCAAAAACAAAGGCAGATATCAAGACATTGGTATCCAGCATTATCTTCATGGCATTAGCCTTTCCCTTCTAAATTTTGCCATATCTGCCAACATGCTTTCCTCGCTGTCCCAGCCTTTATCCTCTGCAAACATGCTCTGGATTTCTGCTAATGCTTCCAGACTTTTCTTAGCCTTATCTTTCTTTCTGGAATCAGAAAGGAACCGAATGTAACTTATAACAGAGTTATAATCTTCTGCTTCCAAAGAATTTAATAAATCATTGACCATCGCTGCTGTCGGTGTCATAAGCTTCCCTCTCTGCTATTTCATATTTATTCAACTACTCTGTCAATAAAATACGTTTAAATTTTATCATGAACATTTATCTGAATCAATATTTTTATGATTTTGCAGCGGAAATTTTTGCTCCATCTTCTCCGGGTTCTCCTGAGAGCCTTTTCTGTCCCGTCTGCGGGTAGCTGCGACGGATTTGTTGTGAAAAATTGGAAGCTAGCCGAGACTAACCGAGTTCTGCAATAAGTCTTGCCTTATCCCGGGAATTTCTGTATACTAATGGGAAAGAAGCGCCTACAGAAGTCCAGGGCGCTTTGCGGCGAAAGTATGCTTCCTAAGAAAGGGGGTTGGATTTATGGCAAGGACAGTGAGCATCGGGCGTCAGGATTTTCAAAGGATAAGGGAAAACAACAACTTCTATGTGGACAAAACCCATTTTATCAGGGAGTGGTGGGAGGCGGACGATGAGGTGACTCTGATTGCACGCCCCAGAAGGTTCGGAAAGACACTGAACATGAGCATGCTGGAGAAGTTCTTTTCAGTGAGCTATGCTGGGAGGGGCGATTTATTTGAGGGTCTCTCCATTTGGAAGGATGAGAAATATCGCGGGCTACAGGGAACCTGGCCGGTCATTTCCCTGAGCTTTGCCGATATCAAGGAAACTTCCTTTATACAGGCCCGCAAAAAAATGTGCCGTATCATAAATGAGCTTTATAAACAATTCGATTTTCTGCTGAAAACGGATCTGCTGACAGAGAGCGAAAAGAAGGACTTTTGGATTTCCGCCGATATGGAGGATAATCAGCTCTCTTTTTCCCTGAAGCTATTATCCAGCCATCTGTCCCGCTATTACGGGAAGAAGGTGCTCATATTTTTGGACGAGTACGATACGCCCATGCAGGAGGCTTTTGCAAATGGGTATTGGGATGAGATGGTGGCCTTCATCCGGAGCATGTTCAATTCCACATTTAAGACGAATCCCTATATGGCGAGGGCGGTTTTGACGGGGATAACGCGAATCAGCAAAGAATCCATTTTTTCTGATTTGAATAACCTGAAAGTGGTTACGGTTACATCAGAAGAATATGCAGATGCCTTTGGCTTTACGGAGAGGGAAGTATTTCAGGCTTTGGACGAATTTGGATTGTCAGATAAAAAAGAGGACATAAAGCAATGGTATGATGGTTTTACTTTCGGAAAGACAGGAGATATTTATAATCCGTGGTCTATCATAAATTATCTGGATACAAAAAGGCTGGCCGCCTACTGGGCCAACTCCAGTGCCAACAGCCTGGCGGGGAAGCTGATTCGGGAGGGCAATAAAAACATCAAACTGGAGTTCGAAAGGCTGATGCAGGGGGAGACCCTCCGAATGGAAATCGATGAACAGATTGTATTCAATCAGCTGAATACCGGGAAGAACGCAATCTGGAGCCTTCTGCTTGCCAGCGGCTACCTGAAGGCTGTGGCTACCGAATATGATGACGAAACAGGCTGCTTCTACTATTACCTCGCCCTGACCAACTGGGAAGTGCGTATCATGTTCCAGAGAATGATTCGGGACTGGTTCTGGGAGGAAGGCGACTCTTACAATGATTTTATCAAGGCTCTGCTGGCGGACGATGTGAAGGCCATGAATTTCTACATGAATAAGGTGGCCCTGCAGACGTTCAGCTTCTTCGACTCAGGAAAGAAGCCGTCAGAGGAGGAACCGGAAAGATTTTACCACGGCTTTGTCCTGGGGCTGATGGTGGAGCTGGCAGATAAATATGTGCTGACATCCAACCGGGAAAGCGGTTTTGGCCGGTACGACGTGATGCTGGAGCCCAAGACAGTTCGGGGCGACGGCGTTAAAACTGGCGGAAGAGAAGCCGATGCGATTATTATAGAATTTAAGGTTCAGGATTCATCAGAGGAAAAGGAACTTTCCGATACCGTGGCCAGTGCCCTGGCACAGATAGAGGAGCAGAATTACGAAGCTGGACTGATTGCCAGGGGAATTCCGAAGGAGAGAATCCGGAAATATGGCTTCGCCTTTTGCGGAAAGAAGGTTCTGATTGGGTGAGAAAACGGCGGTTTTGATTTCTGCTTCAAAACCGCCGTTAGGCTATAGGAAACTCATGCAATGCTCTTCAGGCTTTTTGAGTCGATTTGATAAATGCTTTTGCACAAGCCCTGTATGTCCTCCTGACGGTGAGAGGTCATTAGGAGCGTGACTCCTTCTTCTTTGTTGAGACGTCCTAATAGTGATTGAAAATCCATTACGGTGTCAGGGTCGATTGCGTTAAATGGTTCATCTAGGATTAATAGGGATGGCCTTTCCATCAAAGCCTGGGCGATAGCAAGACGTTGCTTCATGCCTAAAGAATACTTGCCGACCTTAACCTGAGACGCAGGATTCAGCCCGACCAGACACATGGTAGCTTCCAGTTCTTCCCTTGTCACCTTCTTTAATATTCCGGCTATGATGGAAAGATTTTTTAGTCCAGTCTCATTGGGTAAAAATCCCGCATTATCAAGAATCACCCCTATGTCTTTCGGGAACTTTCCGTCTTCAACCTTTTCCCCTCTTACAATGACATTTCCATCATCTGGTCGCACCAGACCGCAAATCATTTTGAGTAGCACGCTTTTCCCGGATCCGTTTGCGCCTACGATTGCGCAGCTCTCTCCTCTCTGCACCTGAAAGTTCAAATCTGTGAACAGCACATTCCCCTTATACGCCTTTTTTACATGCTCTAGCTTTACAATAGTTTCTGACAATTCCATGCCAACTGTTTCCTCCATAGTTTCCGTTCTTTCCATGCTCTTTGCTCCTATTTACCCATCAATAAACTTTTCCGTAAAATCACGAAATGCCATCAGAAACGTCAAGCTTGCCACAACCAGATGAACCGCTAGTTGGACAGGCAACCGGGGCCGCGCACCGCCCGTTACAAAGTTTAGTATCATCCTACCCGTCAAGCCAGCAGGCAAAAGAGTAGAAACATACTAGCCTGTTTTACGTGTTTCTTCGAAAACATAATCCTTTCTCCTGTTCAATTCATCTGCCAGATAGAATAAAAGCAACAGTAGGAATGCCCAGTATGCTCCATAAAACCGATAATCCGTTTTTTTCTGCCCGAGCAATATGTAAGCGATATGTCCCCAAGGCGTCCATGCCACTACCGATTTCATTACCAACCTTACTGCCATAAGGTTCATCAGAGCTACCGACACGGTCAGCATCACACCTGGCATTGCATTTCCAACCACATCTAGCAGTATTTCATATAACAGAATCATGGCACAGACATAGCAGAGAATATTCAGGAATTGCATGATAATAATCCATATCGGATACCCGGAAGACACAAAAAGCTTCTGGGGGGCAACAGGCAGGGAGTGTCCTGCTATGAGAAGGATTCCTATATGGGACAACAATGCTGTCATAGAAAAAAGGGTCTTTGCCAGGAATCTGACAAAGAAGAACTCATTTCTGGTTCTGTATCTAAGCAGAAGAGGATATCTACAGGCTTCCTGATTTTTTCCGTTGGTCCATGCAAGACATAAAAAAGGGAACAACACCAAAAAATAGTTTTCATCTGTCATGGAATATACGACGAATTCGCCTATAGATGCTTCAGGCCAGCCTGTCAAAAAATAACCCAGGTGAACATATGCCACCGGAACAGAAAGAAAAATCTGGATAATCCATTTCTTGCCAAAATAGAACTCTCCACATTCTGCCTTAAGCTTTGTCAGCATAATGGTCTCCTCCTAAGTACAACGCCAATCCAATTGCTGCCAATGCTGTCTCATAGACTGGGACTGTCCAAAATCCCAGCGGATAGGCTCCTTTATAATAATATGTCTGTAATGGCAACAGATTCATTACCTCAAAGCTTTTTCCGATGAATGTGCTTTTGAAAAAAGAAGTGAGGATGGATGATGAAAAAATAGCGTAACAAAAGGGTAGCAACAGTGCCAGATACCTGTTTTTGACTACTGTGCTCAGTCCCAGCCCCAAAATAGCAAACACGGAACCCAACAGGGCAGCATGAAAGGCATACATCATACAATACAGGACAACATGCTCCTCATAGAAGGAGGGAGCAAAGAAGATATTGTGTCCATAGTATTTCCTGGCATTGTCCCAGTCCATATCCCCGAGCAACCTACAGACAGGAATCCAGGCAAGGGAGGGCAGAAGGATGGCCATAAAAGCAGAAGCGCTTACCGCCAGTGCCTTTGCTCTCAAATAGATTTTTCGGGAAGCTTTGAGTAGGATAAGCTGCCGATAGCCGCTGTCCCGATCCCACCGATAGGAAAGACAAAATGGAATCATGGCCACAATAGGGTAGAACACTGGTAGCATAGTCTTCATTCCTAAGAAAAAACAATGAAAATAATAAATCCACCATGGTTTAGGAAGTTCAATATCAGCATAAGAAGGCGGCAGATAGTCGCTGCTGCCGAAGGCGAGCATCGCCAGTGTAATGATACAAGCTATCCAAAAGGATTTGGAACAAAACGCTCTTTTTAGTTCTGCTCTTACCATGTTCTTTTCGTCCTTTCAGAAAATTGGGGCTGCACTAGGGATACAATCCCTAATATGGCCTCAAAGCTTGCAGACTTCTTGGCGATTGTCGCAATTACATGTTCAATTCTTTTTTTGACGTTCTCCATCTTCATTGCTTTCATCCTCCTTTCTGATAGGATTATAGCACAGAAAATCTAATTATGCCGTTTCCTGTCATAATTAGACTAAATAATTGTAATAATTTGGAATTTGTGGAATTAATGTTCTCTCATTCTTTGTCTTCTGTCATATATAGGAGTATAATAACACGAAATAAATTGCCATCGGGACATACTTTCATGCTTCCATTATATTTATGCACGATTTTTCTTACATTCTCCAGGCCGATACCATGGTGTTCTTTTGCCATTTTCGTAGTAAGCATCCTTTGGTGACTTTTTTCCAGTTTTCCATCATAGTTGTTTTCAATCTCTATTCTCAAAAAGCCCTGATGTAATTCGATATTTATATTCAGCCTCTTATCTTCAGTCTTTCTTGCCGCCTCAATGCTGTTCTCCAGCAGATTCCCAAGGATTACATTGATGTCAAAGGAATGCCTCATGGATTTTGGAAGCTGCACATTTACATTTACTTTACACTGTTCTTTCTTTGCCTTGTAAAGCATGTAATTCATTACACTGTCTATTTCAAAGTTTCCAGAAGATACAATTTCATTCGGATGTGTTATGAACTCCTGCATCTCGTCAATATATTCTTCAATTGCTCTGTTCTCACCTTTTGCCGCCAATATTTTCAGCTCATTCATATGGTGCTTCATATCATGCCGCAATGCTTTTACCTTTTCTTCCTCTTGGAGCATTACATCCAGTTGGTTTGCATAGCCATTAATCTTCTGTCGTAGCATTTTGTTCTCGTATTGATGAAATAAATTGTCCGACAATATGTTATATAAATAAATAGTAAAAAAATTAACTAGAATTAGTCCAAGGCTGATTATCACAATCCCTGTTCTTGTGCTACTCCCCGTATAGATTATGGCACAAAGCATCCCAATACTGCATAGTGGTACTAAAACAAGAGAGAGTATTCGGATGTTCTCTGTTTTCTGCCTGACGTCCACAATTTTTTCCATGATTTGCTCACAAACCAGTACCAGAAATACATCTAGCACTTCATAAATCTGATTGAAACCTATGCCGTCCTTATAATTTACAAATGGGAGAATAGTTGCCAGGCTGCATCCCATGTTAATAAGATAAACAGAACCGGTCACAAATAAAATCATTTTTAAAGATTTTGTATATGTCAGAACAGTCAGCCCAATTCCCAACAGATTGATGGTAATATTAATCCACATCATATGAAAGGCCAGATAAGCTGCTGTATTGATTATAAAAAACACACCATATGCCCATATATGCCCCATCCGATTACTGCAATCTTCATTTTTTTCACTTTTCAAAAAAATGTGGATAAATCTGCTGATTAGATAGATTCTAAATAAGTTTGTCGTAACACAAATAATAAGATTAATCATATTTATCCCTTTAGCAATCTTTCTCTCACTTGTTTTCGAAAAGATTTACTGATTGACAATATCGTATTATTATTCATCTCCACCATATCATAGGCATAACGTACTACATTTGTCTCGTTTATCACATATGATTGGTGAATTGGGAAAAATTCTTTGGGAAGTCTTTTTTTCAAATCCTTTATCACACCGTAGAATTCTTGTTCCGTCTTCATTGTTACTATTTTTATTTTACGTCCATTGCTCTCAAAATATATTATTTCACTATATGGCATATAGTAATAATCTCTACCATTTTGGAATTCGAATCTTTCCGAATTACTTTTAATCAGTTTTATCGCCAGTTCAAGAGAAGCATCTATCTGTTGCACAGTAATTGGCTTGACTAGGAAATCCATGGGTTGGGTTTTAAATAATTTTTGTGCATATGCAGAATGCCCGGATATATAGATGATTTGCATTCCCCTGTCCTCCATCCTGTTTCGAATAAAATACCCCACCTCTATTCCGGTCAGCTTAATCAGTTCAATGTCAAGAAACAACACGTCCAGATGACCACCTTGTTCAAGATATTTACATAATTCCTCTCCTGCTTGCCACACCTGAATATCCAACCTTAGTTTATTTTTTGCTGCATACTGCAATATCATTTCCTCGATTGATGCACAAGTATTTTTTCCGTCATCACATATTCCTATAGTATACATAATACACCTCGTATATCTTTTGCATTGTACCAAGCCACTTACGTGACAGCAAGTTCTAAAGATAAATTTCTCCTAAATGTCAAAAAAGTAGCAGTTTTTGTATTTATAGTGTATTGTTGAGTTACCTCTAACCAAACAATCACATGGCCCTTTTAAAGGTTACTCATTTTTGCATCACATACGAAGGAGGTTCCATTATGGACAGATATCTTGATTCTTACCGGGAGATGATCTCCCTGCGCGGCCTCACAGGCCATACCCTCAAAGGTTATTGTACCATATTTTGAGGACTTAGCCCAAAGGCTTTTTGAAGTTTTTTGGTTATTAAGTTGACATAAAGTTATATAAAGTTATATAATACAAGAAAAGTTATATAAGGTTATATAAAGAACCACAAGTTATATAAGGAGCATGTTCATGAATAACCCGTTTACCTTATCTTTCGGAAAAAAGCCGCTGCAATATATTTCACGTATCTCACAGACCAATGAAATCCTTGAAAATTTCAATGCATCCGAACCGCCCAATCAGATTTATATGCTCACTGGCGTCAGAGGTTCCGGGAAGACTGTGATGCTCGCAAGCGTTGCCAGTGAAATGAAAAAGGATGAAAGCTGGATTGTGCTGGAACTGAACCCTACCAGAGACCTCCTCCAGAGCCTGGCCGCAAAGCTATACAGCTTGCCGGAAATGCATCCTTATTTTATCCAGGCGAAATTTGATTTTTCCGCATTTGGGTTGGGGGTGGCATTGGAAAATGCCGTTCCGATAACGGATATCGAAAGCGCGATTGAACTGATGCTGGCAGAAATCCAAAAGCGAAACAGAAGGCTGCTGATTACCATTGATGAAGTCACGAACAGCGAATATATCAGGATATTTTCCAGTGCTTTCCAGATTTTTCTGAGACAGGGTTATCCTATCTTTCTGCTGATGACAGGATTATATGAAAATATTTATGATTTACAGAATGAGAAATTGCTTACTTTTTTATACAGGGCACCTAAAATAATGCTGGAATCATTGAACTATACTGCGGTCAGAAAAAAATATATGGACATTTTTGGCCTGGATGTAGAGACGGCAGAAAAAATGACCAGTCTGACCGGAGGATATCCGTTCGCGTTTCAGGTGCTGGGCTATCTGTTCTGGGAAAACAGGGACAGCAAGACGATGGAGGAGATTTTGCCGGAGTACGATCAGTATCTTGAGGAGTATGTGTATGGAAAAATCTGGTCTGAACTCTCTGATTTGGACAGGCAGATACTGGGCGTGATGGCCGAAAGCGGAGAGACCAGGGTCAAAAACATCAGAGAACAGATGGGGATGAAGCCGGGGCTGTTTTCTGTATACAGAGACCGTTTGAAGCGGAAAGGGGTTCTGGATACGGGCAAGTATGGGGAGGTTTCCTTTGCCCTGCCGAGATTTGCAGAGTATGTCCGGATGCAGATGATAATTTAAAAAAGGCTTGACGGACTGGGATATCAGGGCGTAATCGGGGCATTTGATAAGCGTACAATCATAGAGCTTTCCGGCGATGTGATTAAAGAGATTGCACAAAAATATGAGAATGTGCAGAAAGGCGTTGGTGATATTATGGGCGGAGCATTGATTGAAACAGAAGCGCGAAGAATTTTGAAAAAAGGCATGAATGAGGCAAATAAGGAAACCGCCCTTGCGGCAGTTTCCCCATGAACCGGAAATTGCCGCTAAGTGGTGAATGCCTTCAGCTCCTCCAGAAATTCCTGATATTCGCTGTCAGACCAATAGAATGTGAGTTCCTCCTTTGTGTATTCGTCTGGCGCATAGCGCATGAAGTTGCTGCCGATGTCATATCCGAATCTTCTCAGTACAGCCTCCGCGAATTCCCTGAAAAACATCCCAATCCCTGTTATGACATTTCCGTCTTCCACGATGCCTTTGTGCGTGAAGTTTTCCTTTTCCACAAAGTCAAAAATGTCCGCCATCTGCATGAAAAAGCCGGAAGTAAACTTCTTGCCCGTCAGGATTCTCGCCTTAGATAATAAAATGGGCGAGGATGAAATGGCCGCGAAAACGATGGCCGCCCCGGCTCCCCTGCTGATAAATGCAATCAGCCTGTCATCGAACAAGGCGGGCAGCGGATTGATTGTCCCAGGCAGAATCACGCAATCATAGTCTGCGATCTTTGCGTCTTCCCTGCCAGTCCCTGAAAACTTCTGACAGAAATCAGCGTCACGCTTCCCCGGAAGGCTCCGGCGTGACAATGATATTATCCGCCATGGTGAACACGGCAGTAGTCCCTTTGTAGCAGCACCACTGGGGCATCTTCTCATATCTGTGCGCAATCAGCCGGAAAGCTCCGATGACCTCATGAACCGGAAGGGAGAAATCCTGTCTGGCAATCTCCCTGGCACAGGGCTTACAGGGAATCGCAAGCTCCGCGGTCAGGGTCAGGTGGTCTGCGTCCTTCCCTGTGTAAAGCTGCAGGGACTCCGGAAAAATGATGCCTGACCGGTGATGGGAGAGGAAGCCGATGGTGATTTTTTCCACAGCCGTCAGGCCGGGGAGCTGCCCGCTGACATCCAGATCCTCCAAAGTCCCGCGCCATCTGCCGTCCAGATAATCCAGCGACCCGCGTGTGGGCTCCAGAAAATCCCGGACACCGTTTCCGCAGAAGACAGGGCGGGGATCGAATTTCGTGTTGCTGGACAGGGTGATTCCCGGAATGCCAAAGAGGTATTCTCCGGTCACCCTTTCGCTGCAGCGCCCGTCAGGAAGGAAAAGCCTGGCGGAGACAATGGTGTCCCTGCACAGTTCCAGAGGTTCGGAGTACAGGGCGGACTGGCTGGTGGGCTCTGTGTCGGTTTCTGATTCCGTGTGGGCCGGAGCGCAGTGTGCTTCAGCCCACGAAAGCATGGTGTAATGAATCGTGCCGGAATCCCGGGCCTGGGAGGTCAGCTGAATCCTGGCTGTGGATCCCGCCGGGAAGATACAGGACGCAGGCTCCAGAACCGGTGCCCTGGGGGGAACCTGGAGAACGGAATTCCCATCGTGGCTTATCGGTTTTCCGCTCTCCTCGGAGCGCTGCCCGGAGAAAATGACATTTGCGTCAACAAAGGTTCCCAGCTTCAGGCAGATGCTTCCGTTCTCCGGACAGATTTCCAGCCCGTCTGTGCCATGGGAGGACAGCGTCCCTGTCTCCACCTCAAAGCCATAGGAAAAGCCCTCATGTTTCAACAGGACACGTTTCCCGTCCAGCGCCTGGAGAACGGGAAGATAGTCGAATCGTAGGCGATAGTTCCCGGCCAGAACCATCCGGTCGGGATACAGGGTAAAGCATGCGGACGGCTGCCCAGTCTCCGGTTCTTCCAGGCTCGCCTGGGCCGTGATTTCATCCAGGGTCCGATAGCGGATCAGGCCTGTCGGTTCTGCTCCCTTTTCATCCAACAGCCGGATAAATGGGCGCTGACCAAACTGGTCAATCCATATCTGGGGAAACAGCACCGGAAGCGCGTCGAAGTTGCTCTTGGCGCAATGCATGGGAGCGTCCAGATAGCGGGAGGGATAGTCCTGGCGGTACAGGAAGAAATCCCGGATGCGCAGATGCCCCTCTTCGCCCAGGAACCCCGCCCGGTAATTGCTGCAGGCGTACCACTGGGCGGACAGATTCCGGCTGGCATCCCAGTCTCCGGAAGCCTGGAAGGTCATGGGCGGGGTCAGCTTATGGTTGCCGGAAAACCACGCCGCGCTGTCAGCCATGGTCTCCACCCGTATCTTGCCCTCCGCCAGCAGTGATTCCAGCTTTTTTAACTGGGGCTCCATGCCGGGCTTTATGTTCTCCCAGAGGAAGTTGTTTTCCTGTCCCACATGGGCATAGCCGGTGCCCAGGGTATCTTCTTCCGTGAGGCAATTGAAAAAGTAGGAGATCCACCTGGGATCGCGCCCAATCAGCCAGGAGGGCTCCAAAGTATAGACCCCGAAAAGGCCGGGGCGGACATCCTGTTCGAAATTGTAGATGGGATCGGGGCCCAGGAGCCGGAACATGGGGACGTTCAGCTGGCCCTCGGCTGTGTTGGCGGGAATGTTCTCGTTCTTGCGGCTGGGGTAATAAATGCCGTTGGGGAAACCGCCCCAGAGGGTAAAGCCGTCCGTCCCCATCTGATCCCGGCAGATGGCGCTGCCCAGGATGCCGTATTTTTCCGCGGCATAGGAAATCGTCACGGTATCCAGCACCCAGGAACCGATGGTTCTGGGATAGAAGCCATATATCTCCCGGAAATCCGCCATGTAGGCATCCACCAGCCGCCGGCGTTCCTCCGGGGCATAGCCGATGCTGTAGGCGCTGTTCACCCGCTCGTCAAATTCCTCGCTCTGTACGCCCCGGAAGGGAACGCCCGCTTTCCGGCAAAGAGGTTCCGAGATTTCCCACCAGGCGGAAATCTCGTCTGTTTCGGCAGTGTAGGTTCTGATCAGCTCCTGGTACCGGGAATCCAACAGGGCATCGTATTTCAGTGCATAGGTGGCCGGTAGACCGTACTGCCGCACCAGGGTAATCTGGTTTCGGACGGTCTCGAAATCATCGGGGATGAATACGCTCGGCTCCACATGGGACATGCGGATGAAATTGTAGATATTGACGATAGGTTTGTTTCTCATGTCTGCCATTCCTTTCGGCGGGGACTTTCGGGCTTTTCCCTGCTATGAAGATAGTCGCACTATGCAAGTGCCTGACCGGTTAAAAGTTTGCTACATTATACTATGAAGAAACGAAGATTACAACAGCTTAGGGAAACTCCTTTCCCTGAAGTTCAGATGATGTAGTCGTAACTGTCATTGTCCTGACGTACCAGGTCGGCCACGGTGACCTTGTCCAGGTAGTCGTTGATTACCTTGTCCAGTCCTTTCCACAGGGGGAGAGTGCGGCAGGCCGCCATCCTGGGACAGGAAGGGGCATCCTCTTCCAGACAGGAGACAGGCGCCAGGGACTCCTCCGTGAGCCGCAGGATGCTGCCCACGGTGTACTGGTCGGGAGATTTGGTCAGCTTATAGCCGCCGCCCTTGCCCCGCAGCCCGGTCAGGAACCGGCCCTTTACGAGAAGCTTGATGATGCTTTCCAGATATTTTTCGGAAATCTCCTGTCGGGCGGCGATTTCCTTCAGCGGGATATAGTCGTCTGTCTGATGCTCCGCCAGGTCTATCATCACCCGGAGCGAATAGCGCCCCTTTGTAGAAATCAACATAAAAATCCCATACCTTTCTGCGGTATGCGGTGCTTCGATGCGCAGACTGCACCGGATATCGCTGTAAAAATGATTTCTGAATCTTTGTCCATAGAGCGATAATCTACCATGCAACTGGGCCTGCCGGCAAGAGGTGCCGGGGCGATAGCGGCAGATTTCATTGTCCATGAGTATGCTTTTGGCTTTTGTAAACCTATTATACAACATGGTTAATAGGAAAATCAATGGAAAAATCACCTGATTTCTGTTGACAAAACCGGTAAGCCGCCATATAATCATATCAACCTACTTAAATTATAGGTATATCAAGAGGACAAAGACACATAGTAGTGCGGAACTGGAAACAGCATAGGCCGGAAAGGTACTTTTATGGCCTATGCGGAACTGGAAACAGCATAGGCCGGAAAAGTACCAGATTGAATTACAGACGCACTGCGGCTGGAAGTCAATCTCCGGAAAGGTACTTTTATGGCCTATGCGGAACTGGAATAGGAGAACGAACATGAGCAGAATCTACACATCCGCCGATCAGCTGATTGGCAGAACCCCGTTACTGGAACTGGTTCACATCGAGAAGGAGGAGGGCCTGGAGTCCAGAATCCTGGCAAAGCTGGAATACTTCAACCCGGCGGGCTCCGTGAAGGATCGCGTCGCCAAGGCAATGATTGACGACGCCGAGGAGAAGGGCCTGCTGAAAGAAAATTCCGTCATCATCGAGCCCACCTCAGGCAACACCGGCATCGGCCTGGCCTCCGTGGCTGCCGCCCGCGGCTACCGCATCATCATTGTCATGCCCGAGACCATGAGCGTGGAGCG
>OFFK01000335.1_pt1 | contig 41874 bp, 26 predicted proteins | sample 1521361 | NCBI WGS metagenome assembly OFFK01 (sample SAMEA3504096, study PRJEB24116) | mouse gut metagenome | biome: mouse gut; feature: mouse-associated habitat; material: faeces | place: Denmark | collected 2011 | reverse complement strand
GGCGGATCTGGGGCGCCATCTGCATGGAGATGGTCCTGGTCAGCTCCAGGTCGTAAATCTTCTTCTCGAAGCGCTCGCACATGGAGGCGAAGTCATTGGCGGCCTGGGTGTCCTCCGGCAGCCCGCTCTGTTCCGCTTTCGCCAGAAGGGCGGGCAGCTCCACGGTCCTGGCCTGCTCCAGCTTCTTCTTTCCGGCCAGGATGTACATGGACAGCTCTTTGAAATAATTCAGGTTCAGCTCATACATCTTGTCCAGCATGGCGGCGTCTTTCAGGAGTGTCACCTGATGGTCTTCCATGACTTTGCAGATGCGGTTGATGTTGCCCTCGGCTTTGTCGTATTTTATCTTCAGATTGTCCAGCTTGTTGGCGCCCTTTTTGAAGAATCCCAGGAAGCCCTTTTCCTCTTCCTCATTGAAATCCTTCAGCTCGGCCACCACGCCCGCCAGCATCTGCCCGATTTCGCCCATGTCCTTGGTGCGGACGTTGTTCAGGGCGTTCTCGGAGAAATCCGCGATTTTCTTCTGGCTGCCGGCACCGTACTGCAGCACCATCTGGGTATTGGTGATGTCGATCTGGGAGGCGAAATCGTCTACCATTTTCTGCTCCGCAGGGGTAAGCACTACCTCGGGCACCTTCTGGGTGGTCTCCGGCGCCGCAGGCACTTCCGGAGCCTCCGGCTGGGTGAAGGGCTCAAAGGTCAGGGTAGGGGCCTGATTTAACATCTCATCTAAATTGCTGCTCATTTTCATTACCTCCATCTATGATTTGATTCTATGTATCATTCTGTTTTACGTCACTCCGATTCATTTGTGGCAAAAGCCTTTTCGCGCATCAACCCTTCTCTTGCGAGCATGGACTTCAGGACCTGTGCGTCAGTGGTGGCATCGAATACCGCGTTCTGGAACAGGGTATTGAGAAGCTCCCGGAAAGCTTCATTGATAGTGTCCAGGGTGTTCTCTATCTCTGCCTTGGCCTTGACGATATCCGGGCCCGGGGAGCTGATGCGGTTGAACTCCTCGTAGGACTCCACCAGCTTCAGGGTAGTGGGCAGATAGTAGCTCATCAGCTTGTGCATGCGGGGCATCTGCTCCGGATGGGTGCGCACGCTGTCGAAGATGTCCTTCAACAGATTCTCCAGGCAGAAGAGCTTTGCGGAGATGACTTCCCCGGTAATCCGGTCGTTCAGGTTCCGCAGCTTGCGGATATACTCTGCCCCTTCCGTCACCATGGCCTGCAGCTCCGAGGTCTGTTCTTTGGACGCCTCCGGCGCGGGGGCGGGCTGGGGAGCCTGCCTTTGGGCGGCCTGCTGGTCCTCCAGGGCCCTGCGGTTTTCCAGTTCCCGGATGCGGCGGCTGTTCTCGGCTTCCAAATATTGCTTGTAGACCACATCGTTCAGCATGAAACAGGTCTTCTGCTCGTCCAGATGGCCCTCCGGGAAAATGCCCAGCGCCAGCATCTTCTTCAGGTCCTTCACCACATATTCTTCGCTTTTGCCTGTGCCGCTGGCCAGCTTTGCCACTTCTCCGTATACCCGGTAGTCGCACAGCTGCAGATAGCGCTTCGCCCGCTTCAGCCGCTTTTTCTGGCCGATTCCGAAGCGGATCATGCCGTAGAAGAAGAACAGGAACAGGAAATTCACGATCCATCCGCCCAAGGTGGTATCCCCTGCCAGGAAGACGAGCAGCCGGATGAAAGTCACTATCCCTGTGATGCCCAGGCCGATTCCGCCGAACACCTGATAGAGCACGTTGGAGACGCTGCCCACTTTCTTGACCTTGATGGCGGGCAGGTTCTTGCGGAGCACCTGAGGGGTGCGCTGTTGCTGCTCCTGGCGGCGCTGCTGCTGTTTCTGCCATTCCTCCTGTAGCTTCTGCTGCCTTTGCCGTTCCCGCTCCTGGGCCCGTATCTGCCAGATGGGCATGTCGGGCGGGGGACTCGTCTGCTGTTCCTGGGAAGGGCCGGGGTCGCGCTGGCTGTTCTGCTGGTTCTTGGCATTGTTCAGCGGGACATATTTGCCTACTTCTTTGCCCACTTCATTTATTGCATCTGTCACGGTCTGGGACACTAGGTCGTTCAGGTTCTTGAAATCCCCGCTCTGCAGGGCCTCGGACAGGGCGTTCTTCATTTGTTCTCCTGTACCGTTCCAATTTCGACTCTCACTCATGTAAGGAAACCTCTTCATGTATCTGATTCCCGCACCTGAAATGCCAACGAATATAGTGTGCGCAGCGCGGGTCTTATGATTATTATTGCACAACCTGCCTTGTTCCGCAACAATTTCTTTCTATCCGGGCGAGATTTCCTGTCCGGTTGGGGAAGGGGCCGGCAAATTTGGGATGCTGCCGGCCAATCTGCCCTGGCGGTGGTCCCAGGTCAAAGGAGAAGGGATGAGCTTTTCGGGTAATCAGGGGGGATGGCCGCCGCCAGAATGGTATTGTAGAGGTGAGCGAGAGACTTTTGGCGGCCCCTCACCTTACGGTTTCCACAGTGAACTGGTTCCGATCCGCCGGATAGAAGTTTTCTGAGTATTCAATGGGATGATTCTCGCTGTCGTAGCCAGTGGAGGAAATGAAGTGACAGGGGGAATTGTCCGGTAGGTCGAAAAGGGAGGCGGTTTTTCCGTAGAGCATCCGCACCTCCAAAAAATGTCGGACTTTGTTCACATAGACGCCGTTTTCCGCCAGCACGCTGTAAAAGGAGCGTTGCTCGAAGTCGTATTGCAATGCTTTTGGAACCAGGGAATAGGGGAAATAGACAGTGGTCAGAATCATGGGCTTGGCCGTGTCGGCCTCCTTGATGAAGCGCAGGCGGCGCAGCTTGATGACCCGTTCTTCCCCGGTGATGGACAGGCAGCCTTGGATGTATTCGTTGGGATAAATCATGCTCAGCTCCAGGACCTTGGTCAGGGGGGAAAGCCCTTTTTTCTCCATCTCCTGGTCATAGCTTTCGATAAACTTCGTATATTCCTGTACGACCTTCGGCTTCGTCACAAAGCTGCCCCGTCCCCGTACCCGGGTCAGATACCCCTCGTTCACCAAATCGTTCAGGGCGTGGCGGACCGTGGGACGGCTGACATTGAACTGTTCGCTCAAGTCCATTTCCTTAGGAATCAGGTCGCCCTCCTGAAATTCGCCGTTCTGGATTTTTCCCAGGATATATTGATACACTTTTGCGTAATTATGCATGGTTCTTCTCCTTTTCAGGGCTATCTGAAGACAGCAGAGACACCCTGTGCATGGTGGAGGCAGAGGAGAACATTGTCTGTAAGCCGTCTGCCCGCCTGTGATTAGTATAATCTAATTTACAGGAAACGTCAATAAAATCTGTTTCGGCCCGGCGCTCGCCCAGGACGGAGGACGAAAAAGCGAGAAAAGCCTTCTATGACTTGGGATTTGTCATAGAAGGCCTGGCAAAGGAGACCTCTCGAAGCACATGTTTTTACGGTCTGTTATCTGGCTGCCGGTCAGTTGGAGGAAGTGCTGGCGGCTTTTTGGGAGACGCTGCACAGCGCCGCCAGCACCGCCTGCTCCGCGAAACCGGTCTGGTGGATGACATAGGACTCATTTTTGTCCCAGGTCACTTTCCAGACAGCCTGGTAAGGGCAGAGGCCTGTCCCCTCGTCCCGGTTGGAATAGGCAAAAGCCACGTTTTCAGCGAAGGAATTCATATATTGATCTGCGGATTCCAGGCCGCGCTGCCACATTTCATAATAGGCTTCGTTTAAAATGGCGGCAAACCAGGGATCGCTCCGGTAATAAGAACTTTCCGAGTCTACGTCATAAGTATGGAATGTCTGATAGGCGGCTGCGGCGGTCTTTATGGCATCATCAAGGTAGGCGGCCCTTTTTTCGGCATCCTCCGTGCAGTCGAAAAGCGCCAGATTGGCGAGAATCATGCTGCCGGAATTATAGGAATAGTGAACCTTGTTGATGCCGCCGTCCTGAAAAGCACCGTCTTGATAGATGGTATGGATGCCGTTCCAATAATCGTAAGTCTCGGGCAGATTCTGCATCTTCTTGCAGAATTCATAGAAGCGTTCTGCCCAGGCAAGGTAGAAGCTGCTTTCCTCAGAGGTCGCGGCAAGCTGGGACAGTTTGGCATTGACCATGATGCTGCAGGCATTGGCGCTCAGGCCTCGCTCCAGGTGCTGCACATCCGCGTCAGGAGCCAGTCCGGCCTCGCTCCACACAATGCCGCCCAGCTTCTCGTTCCAGCCGGACAGAACCCAGTTGTTCACTCGGATGGCTTCCTCCAGAAACCAGGCGTCTCCCAAGATTTCATAGGCACGAAGATAATTGCGGGCGACCCATATATTGTCGTCAAAAAAGCAGTCGCCGCTTCCCAGATTCATCACAGTGCCTCTGGCGGAGTGGTATTTTACAGAGTTTTCGGCGCCATTGGACGCGGAATCGGACTGGCGGAAGAACAGAAAGTTATTGATCATCTTACGGAAGATTTCCTTCTGCTCCCTGTCGTCCGGGTAAAGCCTGCACATATAATACTGCATGCCTACTCCGCAGAAATTCGACCAAAGGAAACCGGACTGAACCGCATTGTGGTATTCCTTCAGGTTGACGAAATCCGTATCTTCGCTCTTGCCGTTGATGGCATATTGGTCAAATATGGCCTGAACCATCCTGACAGCCATCTTTTCTTCCTCGGTGGGGCGCAGGGTACTGGCGGATTCGGCATCTGTCCCGATTGAGACAGCCCCGCACCCCGCAAGGGCAACAAGGGAGAGACAGGATATCAGGGCAGACAAGCGTCTCAGGGAATGTTTATTGCGTATCATGATGAAACCTCCTGCGCTTCGGTGCGCGTTCCGATGGATTGGAAAGCTTGACGGCCATGGCGGTCCATAAGCCTTTTCCTTCTGTAGTTATACCATCGATGCTACCATATGTAATTACAAAAGTCAATCTATTTGGCAAAAATATTTAACATAATATGGATAAAGTTCAAAAATATTGTAAAAAATGAATTAATGTAAAAAAACCACCAAAAAAGAACATATTTGTAATTACATATTGACATTCAATAGAAAGGAATTTATAATACATAAAAAATCAAGCCCTGATGCCATTCAACCTCTGTTTTGTAAGCTTGCCTGAGTCACCAGCCGAAAGGCTTCGATCAATAAAGTGATATAGAAAAAAGAGAGGAGAGAGGAAAAGTATGAAAAAGAAAGTGTTGAGTTGCCTGTTGTGTGCTGCTATGGCGTTTCGTATGGCCGCATGCGGAGAAGAGCCGATGACGGATTTCCAATCAGAATCCATGGAAGAGTCCGGCGAGGAGTCGACCGGTGATGACCAGCAGGGCAGCGAAGGGGAGCCGCCCGTTGAGGAGTCTTCCGAGGAAAGCCAGCCTGCCGAAGAAGAGCCCGCCGCGGCGGAGGAGCCGGAAGGGGAGGCGGAAGGCCCCATAGCCCTCAGGACAGAGGCGGAGGCCTTTGTGGACGGCGATGTCTCCGCAGAGGAAGACCATCTTGGCGGACTCAAAGACAAGGCCTGGGCAATGTACAATGTGGATTTGGCGGACGGCGGCTATAATCAGATTTCTATCCGCTACGGCGCGGATTCCATAGGGGGAACCGTCAGGCTCTGGATTGGCGATGCGGATTACAAGGAGTTTGGGGAGCTGCTGGGCGAGGCCGTCTTTCAGGGAACCGGCAGCTGGGATATGGATTCCGCTGTGACGTTCGATGTGCCTAACTTAAAAGGGCAGAGCGGTTCCACGGATTTGGTTATCGAATGGGAGAGCCCGGAAGGGGAGAGCGATTATCTCATGAATCCTGATTACTTTGAACTGTACAAGCTTACCGGTGCCAACGCAAAGAAAAACTCCTGGGACTTTTTCGACAACTCTTTTGTCGGGGAATATGCAGGGTATCGGGGGGAGGAGCCGGATTATACCCATATTTATGTGACCTCCGACTGCTATGTCGGCTACAAGTTGGATTTTGGCGAGGAGGGCGGCTATCAGGAGCTTGCGCTGACCGGCGATTTCGTTGGCGAGTGTGCGCTGGAGCTCCGCCTGGACAGCCCTGACGGCGATCTGGTGGGGAACGTTTCTTTTACCGGGGCAGCTGACTGGACCAACGACAATACCCACACCTATACTGTGGAAGTGCCTGAACTGGCGGGCGTCACCGGAGGCCATGGCATTTACTTCGTCTTCAAGAGCGGGGACTTTAACCTCATGTCATTTCGTTTCTATGATAAGCCTGCGCTGAAGGTGTCCGAAAGGGTCGAGGCTGAGCAGGATATTGAGGGGACCACCTCCCATGACAAAGGAGAACAAAGTTCCGCGGGCGGCAACATCGGCGGGACACAGGGCAATGTATACATCGTCTACCGTCTTGACTTCGAGGACGGCGGATACAACAAAGTCCTGATAAGGTTTGGCACCATTACGCCGGGCGGAACCATTGATGTCCGTTGCGGAGACCCCGATGGCGAGCTGATTACCACTATTGCGCTCAACGCTGCAGACGCTCCGGATTCCAAGCCGGAAAACTTCGGCAGCGACTGGGTCGCTTTTGCGGACTTTGAAATCGATGTTCCCGATTTGGCGGGATTGACGGGCGAGCAGGTCATCTGTTTTGTGTTCCATCCCACGGATGGCGACAGCAACTGGGTCGGCAACTTCGACTATTATGAATTCTCCAAGTAAATCATGTGGATCAGCTTTCACGCCTGGATTTGGGAAAGCTGATGCCTTTATTAAAGGAAACAGACATTTATTGTTATGCGAAGGGAAAAGGGACAGATAAGATGAAAATGAAGAAGACATTGGGGCTTTTGCTCTGTGTATCCATGTTGTTTGGCTGCCTTACGGGCTGCGGCGACAAGACCCGGCAGGAAGAGAACAAAGAAGAAACCAACGAATATCCTTTTCGGATAGAAGACCTGGACGGCTACGTGTTTACGGTGGCGGACTCCAATCCGGCAAGGTGGTTTCCCGAGGAGGGAAGCTCCAACATTGCCAACGCTGTCATCAACCGTGTGAATAAGGTGGAGGAGCTGTTCAACTGTACCATTGAGCGCATTGACTACGATGAAAATGAGGCGCAGCTGGCGGCCCAGGCCGGCACCAAATATGCGGATATTGTAGTCTGCGAGACCTGGAGTCTGGGGAGATTTCTGAAAGCCAGGCGTCTGGTGGATTTGGCCAAGCTGGAGGGGCTGAACCTGGAGGCGGAATACTGGCAGAGATACGGCAGTACCAATATCCTACAGTATCAGGACAAGATTTATGCCTTGGGCGCGCCTTTTGCCTGCCAGCACGATGAGGCGGTGGTGATGTTCTTCAACAAGGCCATCATCGAAGAACTGAACCTGGAGAGCCCCTACGACCTGTATGCCAGAGATGAGTGGACCATGTCGAAGCTGCTGGAGTACTGTAAGGCCGCGAAGAAGGACCTGAATGGAGACGGCGTGTTCGATGGAAACGACCGTTACGGTTTTGTGTGCGGCCATGAATTTGACGGCCCCTTCGCCCTCTACATGGGAGCCGGGAAGCATTTTATCAGAGAGGAAGAGGATGGCCATTTCACTTTTGAGCTGAATACAAAGGAGGCTTTCAGGACCGTGAACCAGGTGGCGGAGATTCTGGATCCTTTTGAAAATGCCTATGACTGCCTGGGAATGGTGGAGTCGGACATCGTGAACCTTTTCGTGAACGGGCAGACCCTGTTCTACTGCTATTCCAGGGCCAGGGGCGTGGCAGATCCCATCTATGAAATGCAGGACGACTTCGGCATTGTCCCCATGCCGAAAGGGGATGACGCGGGTCCCGATGAATACAATTGCTGGGTCAACCACAATGCCGCCAACATGGGAATCCTCGCCAACAATCCGGATTTGGACAAGACGGTCATGATTGTGGAGGCGTTGGCTTACTTTGCCCAGGAAGAGAACGAGATTGAGGAAGAGGAGTACCTGAACGTCAAGCTGCGCGACGACATGGCCAGGGAGATAGTTAAGAACATCAATCGGTACGCGATGATTGACTATGCGTGGATTGGACAGCAGTGTGCGGATGCAGGAGGTTTCCAGGCCATGAACAGCGCAGTATGGGCAGTGACCATGACGGACAGGTCGAAGAAGATTATGTCTTCCATTCAGGAGATAGAGCAGCAAGTCGAGACCAGCATCTGGCAGCTGGAAGACATTCTGCTGCAGAAAGATACGGCGCAGTAAGGAAGCCGGAAGTCTTTGTATGGGCCGGGCAGACTTTTTGCCGGAAGTATAAATTGCGTGGAGGTTTTGGGTTTATGGGAGAGTTTACTCTGTACTTGATTCATTCTTCTCATACGGATGTGGGATATACGGACACCCAGGAGAAGATGAAAGCGCATCATGTGGCCTTTATCCGGGAGGCGCTGGCCATCATCCGGCGGGAGCCCCGCTTCAAGTGGAATTGTGAGAGCTACTGGTGCGTGGAGCAGTTCCTGAAGGAGGCGTCACCGGAGGAGACCAGTGACTTTGTGGGGGCGGTGAGTCGCGGGAATATCGGACTTTCGGCCAGCTATCTGAATCTGACGGACCTGGTGCCGGAGTATGTCCACCGGGAGATTATGGAGGCATGCAGAAAGCAGCGGGAAACCTTGGGGATTCCTGCCAGGAGCGCCATGACTGCGGATGTGAACGGGTACAGCTGGGGATTTGCGGATATTCTGGCAGAGCAGGGCGTGACCAGGCTGCTGTCCAGCATCCATACCCATCATGGATATCATCCGCTGTTTTGCAAGCAGACGCCCTTTTACTGGGAGTCCCCAAAAGGGAGACATATCCTCTGCTGGAATGGGGAGCACTATAATCTTGGGAACGAGCTGGGGATAGCCCAGGCCTCATGGTTCGAGTATACTATCCATGACGGAATGTCGGGTGCCCCGCTGTCGGAGTTCGAGAAGGCCCTTCGGCGGATTGACGCGTATGTGAGGTCTCTGCGGGAACAGGGCTATTCCCTGGATTTTGCCCCTGTCTGCTTAAGCGGCAACATGACGGACAACTCACCGCCGTCGCTGCGGATTCTGGATTTCATGGACCGTTACCAAAAACTGGGCGGGGAAGTGGTCCTGAAGATGGCGACCTTGGATGAATTCTTTGAGGCGCTTGAAGCCAGCAATATGGAGATTCCTACTTACCGGGGAGACTGGACAGACTGGTGGGCGGACGGCGTGGGCTCCACGCCTGCGGATGTGATTCAGTACAGATCCGCTGCCCGCAGCTATCATATTGTCCGGAAACTTGACCCGGAGGGGAAGGCGACTCCTGAAGAAGCCCGCCGGGACGCCTTATATAACCTGATGTTTTACGGGGAGCATACCTGGGGGTATTCCTCTTCCATCACGGAACCTTTCCATCCCCAGGTGAACAATCTGGATCAGTGGAAACGGCTGTATGCGCTGAAGGCTTGCGAGTCGGCGGTGATTGCCAGGGAGGCGCTGCAGCGCTCTCTTGGGGAGACTGCGGTTTCACTTCACAAAGAACTGATGTTCTGCGCGGTGAATCCCCACGATGAGCCCATTGAGGGGATGCTCAGACAGGATTTGGAGCATTTTTACGGACACAGGCATTTCAGGGTGGAGGACGCCCTGGACGGGAGCCCGGTTCCCTTCCAGATCAGCCGGTATTCCCGAGGCCCCGAGATGTGCATCTGGGCAAAGCTTGGGCCCGGAGAGAAAAAGATGTACCGGCTGGCGGAGCTGCCGGAGTCCGCGCTGCCCTCGGCGGGACGCAAAGCCCTCACGGGGATTGAGGGCGTGGACGATTTGGACTGGCGGCTGCGGGAGAGGCTGGCACAAGGGGGAGGTGCCTCCTTTGACTGGCTGGAAAACAGGTTCTTCAGGATTGCCTTTACGCCCGGCACAGGCATCACTTCCATATGGGATAAGGTGCACGGCCTGGAGCTGATGGCGGCAGGCAGGCCTTATGGGGCATTTACACCAGTGTATGAGGTGACGGAGCGCAGAGTGGGGGAGGATTACCTGACAGTCAGGAGGAATATGGGGCGGAACCGAAAAGCGGCCCGTACAAGGCGCAGCGCCGGATCCCTTGCGGACGTACAGGTATTGGAATGCGATGCCCTTTACACAAGGGTGGAACTCTCCTATCGGATGGAGGGCGTGAAAGCCTGCGCTGTGATTTTGACGGCCTACCATCTCAGCCCACGGCTGGAGATTGATTTCCGCATCCATAAGGAAAGCGTCTGGGAACCGGAAAACCTGTACCTTTCCCTTCCTTTTGAGGGGGAGGTCTGGCTGGACAAGGCGGGTGCGCAGATGCGTCCCCGCATGGATCAGCTGCCAGGCACTTGCGTTGACTTTTATGCGGTGCAGAACGGGATGGTATTCCGGCGGGAAGAGGCCCAGGTGATTTTGGCTATGCCGGATACGCCTCTGGTGTGGATGGGCACCCTGCGGGCGCATCCCGTCCGTCTGATGGGCGAAGGCGCACCCAATGAGGACGAGGCCTATTCCTGGGTGATGAACAATTTCTGGGAGACCAACTTCAAGGCCAGCCTGGGCGGGTTCTATCAGTTCCGCTATCAGCTGGAGGTATCGGAGACCGGGGAGATACGGTCGGCTTTCCGGAAGGCGGAGGCTCTGGCGGAGGATATTGTGACGTTCTATCATTTTGAAGACAGGGAATGACCTAGGAGAGGGCAGGTATGGTTTCGTTAGGGATAGATTTAGGCGGTACCCAGATTAAGTGCGGCTTGGTGGAAGAGGGAAGAATCTTGCGCTTTGGCGTATGCGACACCCGGCTCCGGGAGGGATATGCTGCTGTAGTGGACAGGATGGCGGAGCTGGCGGAGCGCGTTTTGGAGAAAGACAGGGCGGAATATGTGGGGATCGCCTCCCCCGGCATCATTGACGCCGGCCGGGGGATTGTGCGCTATTCCAATAATTTCGGCTGGCAGGATGCGGCGCTTGCGGAGGATATCCGCCGACGGCTGGGGCTTTCCGTGCGTATGGCCAATGATGCCCAGTGCGCAGCCCTGGGGGAGGCGCTGTACGGCGCGGGAAGGGGCGTTGCCCGCATGGCCATGCTGACCATCGGCACAGGCGTGGGCGGAGGATTCGTTCGGGACGGCAGGCTGGAGATGGACGGTTACGGCTCCATGGCTTACATTTTCGGGCATGCCGTCATTGCGCATCAGGGAAGGGAATGCAACTGCGGGCGCAGGGGCTGCCTGGAGGCGTATGCTTCTGCCACCGCCATAGGGGTCCGGGGCAGGAGGCTGTGGGAAGAGGAAAAAAGCGTGAAGGATATTTTCCGGGCTGCTGGCTCAGGAGATGTGGAGGCCGGGGGAATCGTCCGGGAATTCCTGGAGTATCTTACGGAGGGCGCGGTGAACCTGGCGAATATCCTAAGGCCCCAGGTCATTGTGCTGGGCGGGGGCGTTTCGGCTTCAGGCGATATGATATTGCCTGCGGTGAACCGGGGGCTGGAAGAAGGCGTGTATGGATATGCGTACGCGCCGGTCAGAGCGGTCAGCGCCCGTCTGGGAAACCAGGCGGGCGTCGTGGGGGCTGCGAATCTGACACAGGGAGAGCAGTGAAAGGGGCTGGCATACAATGAGGGCAACGGATTTTGACAAGTATCCGGAGAAACGGATAGAGGGATTTAAGGCGGTCCAGGGGTGGGAGGCCATCCGGGCCGGACTCCGGGAAGCCGTGGGAGAGAAAGGCGTCCTGGTGGCGGAATTTTATCCGGGGATTCACAGAGAGGAAGTGACGCGGGAACTGGGGGAACTTGGCTTTGCCATGTTCGACGCAGAGACCTGTGCCATATCAGATGCGGAATATCAGCACATGACGAAAAATTATGTGACAGACGACAGGGTGTTCGGCGTGATGAACGCTTTGCGGCTGGAGGATGTCTACAGACAGGAGAAGCTGGAGGCCATGCGCCGGGAGATAGAGGGCTGTGACGGGCCTGCGCTGGTCTATGGAACAGGGGCTTCCCTGGTGACGGAACAGGGGACATTGGTTTATTTTGACATGCCCCGTTGGGAGATTCAATGTCGCTTTCAGCAAAGGATGAAGAACTGGAAGACGGACAATGGGGACGAGGAGAAGCTGCGCAAGTTCAAGCGGGGTTTTTTTCTGGAATGGCGCATGGCGGACCGTAGAAAGAAAGCGCTGTTCGAGCGCATGGACTATGTGCTCGACACGGTGGTTCCGGGAAGCCCCAAGATGGTCAGCGGTCAGGGGATGCGCACAGGGCTCGACAGGCTGGCCAGGGAGCCTTTTCGTCTGGTGCCTTACTACGCTCCCGAAGTCTGGGGAGGGCAGTGGATGAAGGAGGTCTGCGGACTGGACAAGAGCGCGAAGAATTATGCCTGGGCTTTTGACGGCGTGCCGGAGGAGAACAGCATTTTCCTGCGCTTCGGGGAGGTGCGCATGGAGTTCCCGGCGGTGAATGTGGTATTCTACCGCCCACGTCTTCTCCTGGGAGAGAGGGTGCATGCCCGCTTCGGGGATGAGTTCCCTATTCGGTTCGACTTTCTTGACACTATGGGGGGCCAGAACCTGTCGCTTCAGGTTCATCCCCTGACAGAGTATATCCAGAACACTTTCGGCATGCACTATACCCAGGATGAGAGTTATTATATTCTGGATTGTGACGAAGATGCCGTAGTCTATCTGGGGCTGAAAGAAGGGGTGTGCAGGGAGAAGATGCTGGAGGCACTCCGCGAAGCCCAGGAGGGCGGGAAGCCTTTTGACGCGCAGCAGTATGTGAACCGGTGGCCTGCAAAGAAGCATGACCATTTTCTGATTCCGGCGGGAACCATCCACTGCTCCGGCAGCAACTGCATGGTGCTGGAGGTCAGCGCCACCCCCTATATCTTTACCTTCAAGCTGTGGGACTGGGGCCGCCTGGGGCTGGACGGAAAGCCCCGCCCTGTGCACTTGCAGCATGGCGAAAAAGTGATTCAGTGGGACCGCACCACCCAGTGGGTAAAAGACAATCTCATAGACCGGGCACAGGTCATGGCAGAGGCGGACGGATTCTGTGAGGAGTTCACAGGACTGCATGAGCGGGAATTCCTTGAGACCAGGCGTGACACCTTGCGGAAGGAGCATGCCTTCACCGGGGAGGGAAGCGTCCAGATGTGCAATGTGGTGGACGGCGAAGGCGCAGTCATCGCTTCGCCTCAGGAGGAGTTTTCGGAATTTACGGTGCATTACGCGGAGACTTTCATCCTCCCGGCGTCCATAGGGGCGTTCACCATACGGCCTTTGGGGGAGGAGTGTAGGATTCTGAGGGCGTATGTGCGCTGAGGGGCGTTTCTGTTCGATTATATTACATATAGGATGCATTTCTGTAAAGGAACCTGGACACACTGAATCCTATGATGAGAAAAGAAGCAATCCATGAATTCGACTACTATGTCCTGTTGTTTTTCATACTGGCCTTCGTGGGGTGGCTTTGGGAGGTGGCCCTGTTCTTCTTTACGGAGCACGCCTTCATCAACAGGGGTGTGTACAGAGGCCCGTATCTGCCCATTTACGGAGCGGGCGGGCTGATTTTGGTGTTCTGCCTGAGGCGCCTTGGGAGGAGGCCGGTCTGGGTGTTCCTGCTGTCCATGGGGGCCTGCTCCGTGCTGGAGTACCTGACCAGCTTTTTCCTGGAGCTGCGGTGGGGCATCCGATGGTGGGACTACAGCGGGCATTTCCTGAACCTGAACGGCAGAATCTGCCTGGCGGGGGCCGTGGTCTTCGGCCTGGGCGGGACGGCGCTGGTGTGCTTCTTCTTGCCGCTGTATGAAAGGATGTACCGGAGGATTTCCAAGGGCTGGCGGGTCGCGCTGTGCCTGGCGCTCCTGGCGGTCTTTGTCGCCGATGCCACCTACTGTGCCGTCAGGCCCAACACCGGTAAGGGCATTTCGTGGAAATGATGTGGTTTAGCGGGCATCGCTCTATGGGGGCTGCGGTCTTCAGGGAGCGATGTTTTCGTGTCTTCTGATTCGTTTATCTGACAGCTTATATTTTTTGAATACGCTGCATATATCCCTCGGGTTGTCATTTCCCGGGCAATATGAAGGCATATATCTGTATCTTTATTTCATCAGCAGGCCTGCGATTATGTGCCGTCATGTTTTTCGGCTACACTATGGAATTTTCCCGACAGATTTGCTATACTTATTCTAAGATGACAGACCAGTCACGGTCAGGAGCCCTCGGCGGCTTCAGACCATCCGGCCAGGTTTCTGGTAATATAAATTAAGAAAGCAGAGAGGTAGATTCATGGAACAGGGATTTATCAAGCCCCCGGTGGAGATCAGGTACAAGGAGGAACTGGAGGCGCTGAAGGCCAACGACACAGGAATGCGCCCGGAGAACTGGCAGATGTCCCCCAGGGCGGTGCGGACATTTATATTGGGGAGCCCTAAGCCAATCCGGCACGAGGGGAAAGAATATCTCATAGAGAAAAAATATTTCGGCAATGACGCGCTGATAGAGCGCTGCATCGTGACCCTGGCGGGCAACCGGGGACTGATGTTGGTGGGGGAGCCCGGCACGGCCAAGACCATGCTTTCGGAGCTTCTCTCCGCAGCTATCAGCGGGGTCAGCACCAACACCATCCAGGGGACCGCGGGAACCACGGAGGACATGATCAAGTATTCCTGGAACTATGCGCTGCTGCTGGCCAAGGGGCCCGGCAGGGAGGCCCTGGTGCCTTCGCCGCTGTATGTGGGGATGGAAAAAGGGATCCTGACCCGTTTCGAGGAGATCACCAGGACGCCCGCGGAGATTCAGGACAGCCTGATCAGCGTCCTCAGCGACAAGGTGCTGAACGTGCCGGAGCTGGGGGACGAGGGCTTCCTGTTCGCGAAGCCCGGCTTCAACGTGATCGGCACGGCCAACACCAGGGACAAGGGCGTGAACGAGATGAGCAGCGCTCTGAAGAGAAGGTTCAATTTCGAGACGGTGATGCCCGTGCGGGAAGCCGCCCTGGAGAAGCAGATCATCATCAACGAAGTGAACAAATTGGCCCAGGAGAGCCATATGGAGACGCGGGCGGACGAGGACGTGGCGGAGATCCTGGCTTCTACTTATCATGAGCTGCGGGAGGGCGCGTCCTCCTATGGGCACAGGATAGACAAGCCGTCGGCGGTGATGAGCACGGCGGAGGCGGTTTCCGTGTATTTCCAGTCGATGATCGCGGGCTATTATTATGGGGACGGGACGATCAGCATGGACAGCCTGGTGCAGAACCTGGTGGGTGCGGTCTCCAAGGAAAATAAAGACGACCTGGAGAAGGTGAAGGGTTATTTCAACACGGTCATCCGGGACAAGAGCAGCAAAGAAGGTGGATTATGGAGCGAATATTACGAAGCCAGGAAATGGCTGAGATAGTCCTGCTTCCCGTCCGTCATCACAGCCCGGCCTGCGCGTACCATGTGGAGCGCGTGATAGAGGAGCTGCGCCCCTGTGTCATCCTGGTGGAGGGGCCGGACAATGCGGACGCCCTGATTCCGGTGATGGTGCATGAGGACACGAAAGCGCCTTTTGCCATTTATTATTCCTATCATGACCAGTCGGGGCGGATTTCCCCGGAGAAGGAGCGGTATAAATGCTATTATCCGTTCCTGGACTATTCTCCGGAGCTTGCGGCGTTCCGGACGGGGAAGCGGCTGGGGATAGAGACTGCTTTCATCGATCTGTCCTACGGGGACATCCTGGCGGCCTCCAGAGAGGGGAAAGGGCTGCTGAAGAAGGAAGAGGAGAAGCAAAATTACAATGATGATTATCTGCTGTCCCGCAACGAGTATCTGCGACAGCTCTGCGAGAAGACGGGGCTGCGCAGTTTCGATGAATTCTGGGAGAAGTACTTTGAACTGAACGGGATTGCCGAGGAAAGCGGGAAGTGGTTTGGGAATCTGCTGACTTACTGCGCGCTGGCCAGGGAGAACACGCCGGAGGAGTCCATGGAGGAAGACGGGTGCCTGGCCAGGGAAGCCTATATGGCGGAGCGGATCAGGGAGCATGCCCGGAAGGCCGCGGCTACAGGCGGTACGGTGGTGGCCGTGACAGGCGGGTTCCATACCCCGGGGCTGAAGAAGCTGCTGTGCGGGGTGACGGAAAGCGTATCTGTGCGGCTGGGACCGGCGACGGGACAGATGGCGGAATCCGAAGATGGATTGGAAGATGTCGGCGGGACGGCAAAAGCTACATCAGAGCGGGAATCCGCTGTGGCCGCCGCTGAGGATAAGGCGAAAAAACATATAAAAACAGACGGCAAAAAGAACAACGGGCAAAAAGTAATGGCAGATAAGGTGCCGGAGAAAGACCAGGGGGTCTACATGATGCCCTATTCCATGGAAGCTGCGGACGCGCTGAATGGCTATGCCAGCGGCATGCCGTTTACCGGGTTTTATCAGAAAGCCTGGGAACGGCTGCAGGAGTCGGATGCTACCGATAAGGGAAACGCCGCTGGTAAGGGAGATGCCACCGATAAGGGAAACGCCGCCCATAAGGAAACTGCTCCTTATGAAAGCGTGGTCTTGGACATGATAGTGGCTTCCGGCAAGGAGACCAGGCGCAAGGAGGGCTATCTGTCCACCTATGACGAAATCTGCGCCTGTGCCATGGCCAGAGGGCTGGCAGAGCTTCGGGGCAAGCGGGAGCCGGGGGCTTATGAGCTGCTGGACGCTGTGCTTTCCTCTTTTGTAAAAGGGGAATACAACCTGGCTTCCGATGCGCCGGTGCGGATTCTGCGAAAGCACATGACCGGTGACAGGGTGGGGAGCCTGTGCAAGTCCGCCAATGTGCCGCCTATCATCCATGACTTCGAGACGGCATGTAAAAGGTTCGGGCTGAAGACGGGCTCCACTTTGGAAGCGGAGGCTACGCTGTCTATTTTTTCCAATCCGAAGCATCGGGAGCAGAGCATGTTCTTCAACCGGATGGTTTATCTGGGCACCGCTTTTGCCAGAAAGGTGAAGGGGCCGAACCTACAGCTGAAGAAGGACAGGAACCTGATGCGGGAAATCTGGAAATATAAATGGAACACACAGGTGACATCGTCCCTGATTGAGGTGTCCGTCTACGGGGCCACCATTGAGGAAGCGGCGGTGAGCCTGGTGAAGGAGGAGCTGAAGAAGGAGCTGGGGGCCAGGGAGAGCGCCATTCTGCTGACGAAAGTGTTTGAGATGGGGCTGAGGGACCAGATGCAGCCGGTTTTCCAGCGGGTGCATGAACTGATGCTCCAGGACACGGATTTCTATTCCATCGCGGAGGCGGTGAAATCACTGCTGATGATGGAGGAGCTTTCCGGGCTGTATGAGTCAAAGCTGGAATTCGGTACGCTGATCCATGTGGGGTGCCGGAAGCTGATTGCCTTGCTGCCGTCCATGACGAGGATCAAGGACGAGGATTTGGCGGCCTGCATGAACGCGCTGAAGCTTCTGTACCAGGTCACCGGGCGGGACGGGGAGTTCGGCCAGGAGAGGGAATCGTATTACGAGATTTTGAAAAAGATGACCGGGGACGGTGAAATCCATGCGGGCCTGAACGGGTGCATCCACGGCATCCTCTATGGAAGCGGAAAGGAAGCGGCAACAGAGATTGAGATGGTCTGCAGGGGGTACCTGGGCGGAACCAGGGATCAGCTGTTTTCCACGGCGCAGTTCTTCCGGGGGCTGTTTTTTACGGCCAGGGATTTGGTTTTTATCGGGGAACAGTTTATCAGGATGTTGGATGAGTTCTATGGGGCAGTGTCGGAGGAGGAATTCATGGAGCTGCTGCCGGAGCTGCGGATGGCATTCACCTATTTCACGCCCCGGGAGATTGATAAAATTGCGGCTGCAGCGGCGGGGCTCCACGGGAAAGGCAGCCGGGACATCATGGAACGGCAGGAAATCTACCCGGACTGGTATACTTATGGGAAAGCGTTGGATGAGTATGTGAAGGGGAAGATGTCTGCCTGGGGCGGTGAGATGTGAGGCATATGCAGGATTAGAGGAAGCAAAAAAAGCATGCCCATGCATCGCCCTGGAAGCTGCGGATGCAGACTCGAAACGACTGGGAAGCCTATGCGGTGGACTGGCGCTGTAGGGGCATGCGGGACTGGAATAGGAGGATATATGGCGGACGAGCAGGAAATATTGAACCGGTGGAGGCTTGTCCTGGGGAAATATTCCTCGGGGCAGATATCGTTTTCCTCCGGCAATCTGAAACTTATGGATATGGAGAACGTGCTGGATTACCTGTATTCCAGGGAGTACGGGGACGAGCAGGAGGTACGGGCGGAGCGCAAGGGAGGCAGCGATGGCTCCCAGCTTACGGTGCCCTCCTGGCTGCACCAGGTGAAGAAACTTTTTCCGAAGCAGACGGTGGAAGTCCTGGAGCGCCATGCTTTGGAGAAATACGGCATGACAGAGCTGCTCACCGACCCGGAGGTGCTGCGGAAGCTGGAGCCCAATAAGGAGCTTCTGAAGACCATATTGGAGCTGAAGCACATGATGAAAGGGGAGGTGCTGTCCCTGGCCAGGGAAATCGTCAGGAAAGTGGCGGAGGAAATTGCCAGGAAGCTGGAACAGGAGGTCAGGATGTCCTTTTTCGGCCAGATCAACCGCAACGCCAGCTCTCCGGTGAAGTCGGCCCGCAACCTGGACATGAAAAAGACCATCCGCCTGAATCTGAAAAACTACGACACGGAGCATCAGCAGCTGGTGCTGAAACAGGTGTATTTCAATTCCCGGATGAAGAAGTACAACCAGTGGCGGGTCATCATCTGTGTGGACGAAAGCGGATCCATGCTGGACTCCGTCATCCACAGCGCGGTCATGGCGGGCATCTTCGCCAGGCTGCCCATGCTGGACACGAAACTGGTGATATTCGACACCAATGTGGTGGATTTGAGCGGTTATGTGGAGGATCCTGTGGAGACCCTCATGAGCGTCCAGCTGGGAGGCGGGACGAACATCGCGGGGGCATTGGGCTACTGCGAGGGGCTGATAGACTTCCCTTTCCGGACGATGGTGGTCCTGGTGACGGATCTGTATGAGGGCGGAGGGTACCAGCGGCTCTACAGTACCGCCAAGGGCATCATCGAGAGCGGGGCGAAGCTGGTGGTGCTGACGGCCCTGGACATGGACGCCAATCCCAATTACGACAGGAACGCCGCGGCGGCGCTGGCAGACATGGGCGCTTTCGTGGGCGCCATGACGCCGGAGGAGCTGGCGGGGTGGATGGGGAAGATTATTGCCTGACATGGGAGAGGGCGAGGAGCAAGTTGCTGTAGTGTGGGACTTATTTGAAACGGAAAAGGGCCGGATGGCAGCAATATGACTATGGGATGTAGTTGTAGCTTGCTATGTATACATATATGTGGGACAGTCTGCGGTTCAGTGAGAGAGCGGATTGTCCATATTTTGGGGTGAAGCAAGATGAGTGATTGGAAAGACAGGCTGGCAGAAGTGGATGACGATTATCTGATCGGCCTCAGCAATAAAGGAATCGTCAAGCGGGCCTATAAGGACAAAGGGGAAGTCGCCGCCCAGGTGCAGAGCACAGGCGAGGAGGCTTCTGTAGCAGTAGGGGAGGAGACCGTCACGGTGCGCTACCCCCTTGGGGAGAGCAAGTGCACCTGCCCGTCCAGGAGCATCTGCCGCCATGTGGTGCAGGCCATATTGGTTTTAAAGGAAAGCTGTCTGAAAGATGAGGAAAATGTGCAGCAGCCTTTAGGGACAGATTCCCAGCAAGCGGAGGAGTCGGTTTCGAAGGGAGAGAAAAAAACCGATGACAAAACGGCCCCGGAGATAGAAAAGGGCCCCGATGGCAAAACGGCCCCGGAGATAGAAAAGAAACCCGATGACAAAACAGCCCCGGAGATAGAAGCAAAGTCCGCAGTCAGAATAGAAATAGAAGCCTACCCCTTTGCCAAACTGAAGAAAACCCTCGGAAACCGGCAGTTTCAGACTTTCGTGAACCAGATGGCGGCCAACATCCGCCCCGAGATACAATATTCCTCGGTAGTCACCGTCCGCCTTCCGGGACAGGAGTACGTGGTAAAGCTTCTGTCGCCGCTGGAGTACTCCACCTGTACCTGCCACAAAAAGGAACTGTGCCAGCACAAGGCAGCGGCCATCCTCTGGTGCCAGCTGGAGGCCGGAATCGTCACCAGGGAAGCCCTGCTGGGGGAGGCTGCGGAAGCGCCTGCCTACGACCTGGCGGAAATCAAGGCAATAGCCGGACAGATGCGGGAATTCCTGGAGGAGCTTCTGGGCACCGGGCTGTCCAGGGTCTCTCCGGACGTGCTGGACTACCTGGAACGGCTGGCCATCATCAGCCACAATGCGGAGCTGGCCCGGTTCGAGGGATACTTCCGTGCCCTGTCCGACTCCTACGACAGATATCTGAAACGGAAAGCCGCGTTTCAGACCAGAGACCTGATGGTCCAGATGGCCAGGCTGTACCGGCGGGTGGAGCTTCTGGCGGGAGCCAGGGACAGCGGTGAAGTGGCAAAGCTTGCCGGAGAGTTCCGGGCGGACTATCTTCCTGTAGGCAATCTGGATCTGATTGGGATTGCCATGGAGCATTTCCAGAGCCAGACAGGGTATGAGGGAGAGACCATCTATTTTCTCGAGGAGAATACCAGGAAATGGTACACCTACACCAATGCCAGGCCTGTATTCTATGATTCCGGGAAGCGGAGGGGATATGTGGAGAAAAGCCAGTCCCCCTGGGGGCTGAACATTTCTTTTGAAAATCTGCTGAAAGTCAGGATTCACCTGACCGGGGCGAAATGCGACGATAAGAACCGTCTGTCCTCCAGCCAGGAGACCAGGGGGGAAGTGAAAGGGGAACAGGGGCTCCGTATATCCGATTTAAAAGGATGGTATTATCGGGATTTCGATAAAATGTTCCTGGAGCAGATCGGAAGGCAGCAGGCAGGATGGCTGGCGGAGCAGAGCGGCCAGGAAGCCCCGGGCCAGTCCGATGCGGAAGCGGCAGGCGACGGCGGGGGAGCCGGAGGGGCCAGTGAAGGGGCGCAGGCGGCAAACGGAGCGGGAAGCGGCGGACAGAAAGGCGCTGAACTGGTATTCGTGCGGCCTGACTTCTGCGCTAAGGCGGAATTCTCCCAGACGGGACAGCAGCTGACATTGCCCCTCTATGACAGGGCCGGGCGGGAGCTTCTGGTGGAGGTCACCTATTCCAAACAGGAGTACGGCACCATCCGCTACCTGGAGCGCATCTCAGAGAAGAAGCTCCCCTGTTTTCTGGGGAAGATTTACCTAAAGGACGGGCGGATGCGGATGTACCCGGTGGATTTGCTGGATATCGAGGAGGAATTTGATACGGACGCGGCGAAGGCCGGGGAGACGCCGGAGAATGCGGAAGAGGACGCGGCGAAAGCCGGGGAGACACTGGAGGATGCGGAAGATACAGGGACTTTGACGGATACGGAAAGCATGGATTCCCAGGCGCAGAAGACTTTACAGGACATGGTCATGTCCGGCCGCAAATCCCGGTATGAAATCATGGAGGACATCACCGGGGAAGTGCTGTCCCTGGCAGAGGACTTGTACCAGAGCGGGTTCGACACCGTCCACGACAGCACCTGGCAGGACATCCGGAAAGCGGCGGAGCTGACGGAACAGTATGGAATGAAGCATCTGTCAAAGCTGCTGTCCGGTCTTGCGGAGGAGATTGCCGCAGGCCGCCATCGGATGGAAAGGAATGCCGCTCCCATGGCGAAATTATATACAGAAATAAACGAATATCTATATATCTGCAGACAGAAAAACGCATATGACAAAGGAGCAGATTACTATGCCGGCGGAAAAGGAAGCCTTCAATCTGCCGAATGAAAACCCATTGCCCTTTCGCTGTGACGAAGTCCTTTCTGCGGATTCCCATAGTGAGGGAATCATCATGACTGGCTGTGCTATGCGGCCGGCAAGAATGAAAGGCTGTTTCATAAAGAGAATATCTTATATTACATAGAAATCACATAGAAGAAAAGCAAGGAGGAACTGAAATGATCAACCCACAAAACCAACGCATCACAAAAATAGTGGAGCTTTTCGAACAGACGAATCTGTTCACAGCGGATGAAATCACGCTGATAGAGGATTATCTGTCCGGAACCGCCGGGAAGGAGGAGATTGAGAAGCTGGACTTCCGCGACTTGTCCGCAGTCCCGACGGATTTGGCGTCTAAGATAAGGGTGCTTGGGATGGAGCTCATGAACAAAGGGCACGACGAGGAAGCCGGGAAACTGGGGGACATCCTTTTTGCCGCGGGACAATCCTCCTGCTGCGAGATGATGCCTATATCCAATTATTATGCCCTTGAGAAATGCAGGACACTGGTGGAGGAGCCTGCGAAGAAGGTAGCGATTCTGGCCGCCCAGATTGGGATGAATGAGTACCAGGTCAACCGCTATAGCCTGGCGGGTCTGATCAAGGTCGCAGAAGGCCGGCCGGAGGTCATCAAATTAGCTATCCTATACCAGAGGAATCAATATGAGAACGGCAGAGTGGTTCTGCTTACCGTTTATTTCAAGGCGAAATACCAGAATGCCAGACTGGTGGCGGAAGGAAGCGCAGACAAATCCGGCGGCATACTGGCAGGCGTGAACAAGCTGCTGGGTCTCGGTGAAAGCGGGACAGAACCCGCAGTGCAGATTGACGCGGACGATGCTCTGTTCCTGAAAGCCTATGAGGATGTTCTGGTGAACAACCTCGACAGCCTCTATAAAAATCAGATGCCCAGGCTGGATTTGGATGAAATCAAAAATGCCATACGCAATGACAAGGTGGACGAGCGAATCCTCAAAAAGGCCAGGGCGAACCTGCCGGTGGCGCGTTTCATGCTGCGTCTCCTGGGCGGCGCGGCCTTTGTGAACTATGCCCAGTCCCCCTGCCTGAAAAACGTGCTGAAGATATGCTTTGCGGCGGACACGGCCGCTATGCTGGACATCCTGGACAATATGGACCTGCGTGGCGAGCTGGACAAGGTAGGCGGAGGCCTGGATGAACTGTTCGGCGTGGACAGCCGGAAGCTCATTGCCTGGGCGGGCGCCAAGGGGAAGACGAAGATTCTGAAGAGGCAGTTCAAGCGCAATCAGGAATTCTATCTTGAGTACATGAAAGCCGCCGATTTCGACACCTTCAACCGGATGAACGATGTCATCAAAGCCATGGACCCCAAGCTGTACAAAGAAAGGATGGGGCAGGATGTGTTCCGGCAGCAGTCCAAGGTCATAGCGGCCATGGTGGAGATCGTGGACAGCCAGGCCAGAAACGCGGTGCGGGAATACCTGAACGGCGAGAAAGGCATAGAGACGCTTTATCCATACGAGGATAAGCTCCAGGGTGCCAACAACTATCGCTGGGGCGGGAAGCATTGGAACATCCTGCAGAGCTATCAGCACGGTTACGGCTATGATGCCCTCAGCAACCGATGCGAGGCTTTCCTGATGCTGTACAGGGGCTATTCCAATACCAACAGCCTGCGGATTGACAATGAAATCAAGGACGCGGATGTCAAGCGCCTGTTCGCTGCCGTGGATGCCGAAAAGCTAAGCCTGAAGCACCAGCTGAACGGGTACATGGACGCATATGAATCCTTCTATCTGGACAAATGGAAAGAACAGTTCCAGAAAGCAGCCATGGATGTGTTCCTCGGGTATCTGGAGGAGAGGCGGGAGGAAATGGTCCCCGCGTTCCAGGAGGCCGGCAGCACGGGGAGATGCCTGGGGATTCAGGCCCTTTCCCGGCATCCGGGGGAGAATAAAGAGGTCTTGCTGGCCTATGCCCAGGACAGCTCCAAGGCGGTCCGGGAGGAACTGCTGAATGTCCTCTATCGGGAAAAAGGCTGGGAGGAAGACGTCCTGAAGCTTCTTTCTTCCAAAAAAGCGGCGGAACGGGAAATCGCCATACGGGTGCTGTCAAAGTGGGACAGCGAGAAGTATGCTCCTGTGCTGACGGAAGGCCTGGAGAAGGAGAAGAACGGGAAAGTCAGGACGCTGCTGGAGACAGTGCTCCACGTAAGCGGCGGGGAGAGCGCCGGGGGCAGGGCGCTCTCCCAGGAGGATCTGGTGAAGGAGCTCCACAAGGGCGGCAAGAAGCGTTCCCTGGCCTGGGCCTACGAGACGCCCTTCTCCGTGGTACATAAAAAGGACGGCGAAGAGGCGTCAGAGGAATATCTGCAGGCCGTGTTCTTAAGCTATTCGACCATGTCCCCCTGCGGCGTCAGCCCTACGGCGGCCACCCTGGCCAAGGCACTGGACGAAAAAGAGCTTGCCATCTATGTCAATGAACTGTTCGATAAATGGATGGAGGCGGGGGCGGAGTCCAAGAAGCGCTGGGTGCTCTACGCTGCGTCCATCCACGGCGGCGAGGACATCGTAAAGAAGCTTCATCACCAGATTCAGGAATGGCCCCAGGCCGCAAGAGGAGCCATCGCTTCGGAAGCGGTGCAGGCCCTGGCCCTGAGCCCCCAGCCCCAGGCCCTCTTGATTGTAGACGGGATTTCCCGCAAATTCAAGTTCAAGCAGATTAAGGCTGCGGCTGGGAAAGCCCTGGAGTTTGCGGCTGCCCAGCTGAACATCACCACGGAGGAACTGGCGGACCGGATTGTGCCGGATATGGGCTTCAATGAGAATATGGAACGCATGTTCGATTACGGCGAGCGGAAATTCACCGTGACCATCACCACGGCCCTGGAGATAGAGGTCTTCGACGAGAACGGCAAGAAGCTGAAGAACCTGCCCGCCCCCGGCAAGCGGGACGATGAGGAGAAGGCGGCCGCTGCCTACGAGGAATTCAAGCAGATGAAGAAGCAGATGAAAGCCACGGTCACCAGCCAGAAGATGCGCCTGGAGATGGCGCTGTCCACCGGGCGGCAGTGGAGCGTGGCGGCCTGGAAGAACCTGTTCGTGAAGAACCCCGTCATGCACCAGTTCGCCACCGGGCTGATTTGGGGCGTCTATGAGGACCGGAAGCTGGTGTCCACTTTCCGGTATATGGAGGACGGCTCTTTCAACACTGAGGATGAGGACGAGTTTGAGCTGCCGGAAGAGACGGGAGCGCAGCCGGCTTCGGCGCAGGCCGTAGGGCAGCAGATATCCGGGCAGCTGGACGCAGCCGGACAGGGAGCAGTGGCAGAGGGCGCGGAGGCGGCAGCAGAAGGAGCAGGGCCTATGGAAGAAGGCGCAGAGCCGGCAGCAGAAGGAGCAAGGCCTATGGCAGAAGGCGCAGAGTCGGCAGCAGAAGGAGCAGCGCCTGGTGCAGAGGGAACAGGGCCCGCAGCCCTGGCTCCGCAAGCGGGACAAAGGAAATATATCGGGCTTGTGCATCCGATAGAACTTTCCGCCGATTCCGTCAAGGCCTGGAAGGAACAGCTGGAGGATTACGAAATCACCCAGCCTATCGAGCAGCTTGACCGGTCTGTGTACTATATGACAAAGGAAGAGGAGAACCAGAAGAGCCTGGAGCGCTTCGGCGGCTGCATCCTGAACGACCTGTCCCTGGGCGGAAAGCTGCAGACCCTGGGCTGGTACCGGGGCTCCGTCCAGGATGCGGGCGGCTTCTACAGCTACTACAGGGAGGACAAAGAGCTGGGCCTGGGCGTGGAACTCCATTTCTCCGGCAGCTTCGTAGGCGGGGGGAACGAGGACGTGACGGTGTACGAGGCCAGGTTCTACAGCACCGGCGGCGTGGTCCTCGCGGAGAACGGCGGCACCATGGTGACCGGCGGCATCAGGCGGGGCAGCTATGTATACGACGAGGCCGACGACAGTAACTCCTGCTTCCTGAAGGACGTGCCGGAGCGGTATTTCAGCGAAATCGTGCTGCAGCTGGCCAAGGCCACGGCTTCCAGCAAGGAGAAGGATGCGAACTGGAAGGCAAAGAAGTAGTATAAAGGGAATGTAAGAACGAAAAACCGGCGGCATACAAAATTCAGTATGCCGCCTCATTTTGACTTGAATAGGAAAACCCATAGGGCTACACTGTCATTTTTTGGACAGTTTCGTTGTTTTCAAAGGAGCTTTCGACAGCTTTTGCTATATATTGGTTTAATGTCATCTTTTGCATTTTGGCAGCCAAAGCTGCTTTCCGATGTATTTCCGGAGAAAGCCCCACGTTAAATGTCCCTCGAAATTCCTTGTACGGATTTTTGCCTATTTTTTGACATAATTCCAAATAGTTGTCAATACTTTGTTCAAACATCCTTTTCAGTTCTTCGACTGAAGTGCCAAAGACTTCTCCAATAAAGATGTCGTCATCAGCATCATATTCGACGGATGCATGATATCCTTTAGAAACGGTATTGTTTTATGCACCTGATATCGGTACAGTTACATTTTATCATTAGTAAATCCCATTCTTGTGTGTGAAGTTGTTTGGGCTAGGTTTTCTGCATAGTTTTTCCAGCAAGTCTTTTTTCTTGGGCATTTATTATTATACACCCCGTTTCTTTATAATATAATTATGCCATTGTGTTCTTCCGCTTGTCAATCCTATCTAAGGGAAGTATAATATTTTTATCAGCAAAAGAAGCAGCACAGGAGCGGAAATTTTCATCGTCAAGTATTTTGTTTTGATATATAGTAATCTAAAAACAGGTATTGAAAACAGTTACACTGTATGACATAATATGATTGCATGAGAGCGTGTTGCATGAACAAACGGAGGGGCTAAACGGAATGGGAATGGACAAGAAAGAGAATATGGCACCATATAAGGTTCTGGTATTTGCGATGGTGGCAGTGGTGATACTGGTGATAGTCTTGGTATTAGTAATCAATGGCAATCACAATTCCAAAGAAAAATACGAAGCCGCAATCAAGCAATTAGAGGAAGAGGTTGACAGGCTTTCCGACCCGGTGGTGGCATATGAGGAAGCTTCCAGGACAGTGGACATCAGCGCGATCAATGTGGAAATCCAAAGCATCGGGGAACTTGCCACGGTGGAATATCTGTATACGGATGCCGGTAAATATGAAGACGCCGCGGAACTGTTCGGGAAAGAAATTCCATTTTCCTTCACCACCAAGTCGTTTATCGCCAAATGGGACGGCTCCATCAAGGCCGGCATAGACATCACCAGGGTCACGGCAGAGGTAAAGGAACCGGCAAAAGAGATAATCATACATATTCCCAAAGCGGAAATACTTTCCCATGAGATAGATGAGGAGAGCATAGAGACCCTGGACGAAAGAGACGGCCTGTTCAACCCGCTCAGGGTGGAGGATGTGAGAGAGTTCGATGCGATCAGCAAGGAAGCCATGGAGAAGAGAGCCATTGAAAACGGTCTCCTGGACAAGGCCTTTGAAAATGCGAAGGAGATCATCCGCAGGCTGGTTGATACAGGACTGGTGGAGGAACTGGGATATACCATTACATTTGAAGTGATCGATGAATAGACCTAAAGGAAAGAGACGCCTTTCAAGGAGGAAAGGCGTCTCTTTGATTCATCTGGAAAGTTTTTCGGAAAAACAAAGAAAAACTGTTGATTATTTAAAGGTTTTTGGGTATTCTATAAAGGGGAGGGAATGCTATGATTAGAAGGCCATACTACATGGATGTATTAAAAACATATCGCAACGTCCCCTTGGTGAAGATACTTGCCGGAGTCCGCCGCTGTGGAAAATCCACAATTTTGGCCATGCTGCGTGAAGACTTGACAGAGAGCGGAATCGCCCCGGAGTGCATCATCACCAGGTGCTATACCTCAGAAGAGTTTAGCGATTGCCAGACTGATAAGGACATGTACCAGGACATTAAGGGCAGCATGACAAAGAACAGCTGCTACTACCTTCTGCTGGACGAGGTACAGGAAGTGGCAGGCTGGGAGAAGGCGGTCAACAGCCTGCTGGAAAATGGGAATACGGACATCTATGTCACAGGCTCAAATTCAAAGCTGATGTCAAGCGAGATATCCACCTATCTGACAGGCAGATACCTCTCGATTCCCATATATACATTATCCTTTGCCGAATATCTGGAATTTAAAAAAACAAGCTTTCTTGGAACAAAAGAATTGCTGAATGAGTATCTGAGGATGGGAGGTTTTCCCATTGTGGCGCTGGGCAATTTTGATCGGCACTCGGCCTATCAGATTGTGGAGGGCATCTACACATCCGTTGTCACGAACGATATCGTCAGGCGGCACAATATCACAAGTTATGATTTATTTAACCGTGTGGTAAAATACGTCATAGAAAATGTCGGCAAGACTTTTTCCGCCAACGCCATTGCAAAATTCCTGAAAAGCCAGGGGCGCTCCCTGTCCGTGGAAGCCGTGTACAACTATCTGGAATGGCTGGAAAAAGCTTTTGTGATCTACCGCTGTCAACGATACGATATACAGGGTAAATCCGTGCTGAAGACGCAGGAGAAATTCTATCTTGCGGATGCTTCCCTCAAATACTGCATCATGGGATTCAACCCAAAGTCCATTGCGGCCATGCTGGAAAATGTCGTTTATTTCGAACTGCGCAGAAGAGGATATGAGGTCTATATCGGCAAGAATGGGACCAGAGAGATCGACTTTGTGGCAGTGCGGCAGGACGAACGCATTTACGTCCAGGTATGCCGCAACCTGCCTGAGGAATCTGACCGGGAGGTCGCCAATCTCCTGGAAGTCAGGGATCACTACCCCAAATACGTAGTGACCCTGGACGAACTGGCCGCCGGCAATATCGACGGAGTCAGGATTGTTCACCTGGCGGATTTTCTGCTGCCAGGATAAGGGCTTTCTTCCCGCGAAACACGAATCCATATTTCCTGGCTCGCTCGGCCGGAATCCCTTTCGCCGTCAGAGCCGCGGCATACTGCATGCGCTCAATCTGCGCCAATGCCGCCTGTGCCGTGTGCTCCAGCACGTATCATACCGGCCAAGCCCGCGTTCACACCACTCTTTGATAAAAGCCGCTTTATTAAGGAATTGTCTACAAATAACTGATGCGAGTTTATAGCCGTTTTCGTTGTATTTCTTGGCTTTCTCCTAAACAAGTTGCATCAGTTATTTTCCGACAATTCCTAATGATTATATACAATGCTCAGCCAGTTCCTATTAGCCCGGATTAGGGAACCTGGCAATACAGCTAAAAAGGAAATAAATACCTTGTAAGGCGATGGCTGAGCATGGTATATTAGGCAGTGCCTATGTTACGGCAGCCTCACAGCTGTGAAAACACTTCCCCAATAGGAGCCTGTATCAGCAGATCCGCGTAAGAGTCCCTGGGGGTGGGAGCCTTGTTGATGACCACCAGCTTATCTCCTTTGAAATAATCAATCAGCCCCGCCGCCGGGTACACCGCCAGGGAAGTGCCGCCGATGATCAGCACCTGGGCGTCATGGATGAAGCGCATGGCGTCGGTCATGGTGCGGGAGTCCAGCCCCTCCTCGTAGAGCACCACATCCGGCTTCACGGAGCCGCCGCACTTCTCGCACTTAGGCACATCGGCGCTTTCCTGGATATAGCGCACGTCATGGAACTGGCCGCATTTCTCGCAGTAGTTGCGCAGCACGGAGCCGTGCAGCTCCAGGACAGTCCTGCTTCCCGCCGCCTGATGGAGGCCGTCGATGTTCTGGGTGATGACGGCTTTCAGCTTCCCCTGTGCTTCCAGCTCGGCAAGCTTTCGGTGGGCGGCGTTGGGCTTGGCGTCCAGGAAGAGCATCTTGTTGCGGTAGAAGCGGAAGAATTCGCTGGGATTGCGGCGGTAGAAGGTGTGGCTCAGTATGGTCTCCGGCGGATAGTCGTACTGCTGATGGTACAGGCCGTCCACGCTCCGGAAATCCGGGATGCCGCTCTCCGTAGACACCCCCGCGCCCCCGAAGAATACGATGTTGCTGTACTTGGCTACGATTGCTTTCAATTCTTCAATGGCTTCCTTGTAATGTTCCATATGATTCACCTTGCCTTTCTTGTTCTGTTATATATACTCGGTGATTGAATCTTGCACACAAACCGGATAAACGGCATGACTTGCTATGTTTATTGGTTGGCAGGAATTAAATGCCGTTTCTATCGTTGCGTAATTTTCGCGGAATCTCTGAGGTACTTATTGAACGTTATTTCGTAAAAACTATTACAATTTTTAAATCTCCAGATTCTTTCAAATCCAATGCCTGAATTCTGCTTCCGGAAATTTCGAGGGTCTATTCGGTTGAGAGGTTGTGGCCATTCTGCCGCTTTCTGCCATGAATAAGGTCATTATACCATAAAGAAAATATTTTTCCAGTATTTGAGCCAATAAAAAGCCCTATTTATGGCTATTTTAAAGCTACTTTAAGGCGAGATGCTGACGTCTAAAGAGACAGGGTAATATTGTAGGAATCTTTGCGGCTCTCCGGGAAGCTGTCCGAGCCATGGTATGGATTCTGCCGGATTACAGGACACAGAATAGCCGGAACAGGCAGCTTGAACGCTGCAAAAAATGATTGTTGGAACCTCCAGGCCGTGATATAATGAAAGTAAGGAAAAGCATGTTCCAGAGGAGGTACCGGTATGGCGAGGACAGTAGGCATTGGACATCAGGACTTCGGACAGTTGATTCAGTCAAACTGCTTCTATATCGACAAGACCGGATTTGTCAAAGAATGGTGGGAAAACCAGGATGCCGTCACCCTGATAACCCGTCCCAGACGCTTCGGAAAGACCCTGAATATGAGCATGCTGGAATATTTTTTCTCCATAAAATATGCCGATAAGGGGAACTTGTTCGAAGGCCTTGCCATCTGGCAGGAGGAAGCCTACAGACAGCTTCAGGGCACCTATCCGGTCATCAGCCTTTCTTTCGCCAATGTGAAGGAGTCTTCTTTTCCCAAAGCCAGAAAGCAGATGTGCCAGATTATCACGAACCTGTATAACCGATATGATTTTCTGCTGGACGGCGACCTGTTGAACGAAAACGAGAAGGAAATCTATCGAAAAGTCTCTGCGGAAATGGAAGATTATATAGCGGTCAATTCGCTGAACGCTTTGGCCGATTACCTGACTCGCTATTATGGGAAGAAGGTTATCATTCTGCTGGACGAGTACGATACGCCCATGCAGGAGGCATATGTCAGCGGGTTCTGGGGAGAACTGGTGGAATTCATCAGGACTCTGTTCAATGCTACGTTCAAGACGAATCCATATCTGGAGCGGGCAGTCATGACAGGAATCACGAGGGTGAGCAAAGAGTCCATTTTTTCAGATTTGAATAATCTGGCGGTTGTGACCTTGAATTCAGATTTGTATGCGAATCAATTCGGGTTCACTGAGGAAGAGGTGTTTGCAGCCCTGGACGAATATGGAATGGGGGATAAAAGGCCAGAAGTAAAAGCGTGGTATGATGGCTTTGCCTTTGGGAGACAGAGGGACATTTATAATCCATGGTCAATTTTAAATTATTTAAAAACCGGAAAGCTCTCCGCTTATTGGGCAAACACCAGTTCCAACAGCCTGGCCGGAAAACTGATTCGTGAGGGCGCCCCTGAGGTGAAGATGGTGATGGAGGATTTGCTGCAAGGAAAGACATACCGTGCGGTGCTTGATGAACAAATCGTCTTCAACCAACTGGATTATAAGGACAGCGCCGTCTGGAGCCTGCTGTTGGCCAGCGGCTATCTGCGGGCAGACGCGGTTGTCTTCAATAAGGAAAGCGGGAAAACGGAATATAGCCTGGCCTTGACGAACAGGGAGGTCCGGTTCATGTTCGAGGGGATGATTGACGAGTGGTTCAGGGAATATACCCCATCCTACAATGGGTTCGTGAAGGCCTTGCTGAAAGGTAACCTCCGTGAGATGAACCGCTATATGAACCGGGTGGCATTGGATACCTTCAGCTTCTTCGACAGCGGGAAGAGACCGTCCGAAGCGAACGAGCCTGAGCGTTTTTACCATGGCTTCGTGCTGGGGCTGCTGGTGGATCTGCGGAGGCAGTATACTATCACCTCCAACAGGGAAAGTGGATTCGGAAGGTATGACGTGCTGCTGGAGCCCTGCGATAAAAAGGGTACTGACGATGCGATTATTATCGAGTTCAAGGTTCATGACCCGGAAGATGGCGAGAAGACGCTGGAGGATACGGTGCGGTCGGCGCTGGCGCAGATTGAGGACATGAAATATGCGGCATCCCTTGAAGCGAAGGGGCTTCCTGAGGAGAGGATCCGGAAATATGGCTTTGCCTTCCAGGGGAAGGAAGTGTTGATTGGATAAAGGGGGCAGAAAAAAAGTATTGCAAAATCCACCGGAAAGCAGTTAAAATAGGATGGACGCATTCCATATAGAAGAAGCGCATACCATAGAATCAGAACAGAACAATATATACTGGCGATTACTAAAATCTGCCAGGTAACCCGACTCACGAGCGAAAGCTAACGGGGACTTTGCGGTAAATTTCATCGCTCGTGAGTATATCAAGAAGAAAGGATTACTCATATGTCAAGCAATGCATTCCCAAAAGACTACCAGTCCGGCCTGGACCTGTATGACACCCAGGTGGCCATCAAGCGCGTGAAGGACTTCTTCCAGACCCTTCTGGCGGAGCGGCTGAACCTTCTGCGCGTGTCCGCGCCCCTGATGGTGGATCCAAAGTCCGGCCTCAACGACAATCTGAACGGCGTGGAGCGCCCCGTGTCCTTCGACATCAGGCACCAGGACGGCCGGGAGGCGGAGATCGTCCACTCCCTGGCCAAGTGGAAGCGCTACGCGCTGAAGAAGTACGGCTTCTCCGCGGGGGAGGGGCTCTACACGGACATGAGCGCCATCCGCAGGGACGAGGAGCCGGACAATATCCATTCCATCTATGTGGACCAGTGGGACTGGGAGAAGATCATCACCCGGGAGCAGCGCAGCCTGGACACCTTAGAGGATGTGGTGCGCACCGTATACAAGGTGCTGCGCAAGACGGAGAAGTACATGTCCATCCACTATGATTATATAGAAGAAATCCTTCCCCACGACATCTTCTTCGTCACCACAGGCGAGCTGGAGGAGATGTTCCCGGACAATACGCCCAAGGAGCGGGAATACTACATAGCCAAGGCCAAGGGCGCGGTCTGCATCATGCAGATCGGCGGGGCCCTGGGGAACGGCAAGCCCCATGACGGACGTGCGCCGGACTATGACGACTGGGCCCTGAACGCGGACATCATCGTCTACTACCCTGTCCTGGACATCGCCCTGGAGCTGTCCAGCATGGGCATCCGGGTGGACAAGGAGGCGCTGCTGCGCCAGCTGGAGGCCGCCGGATGCATGGAGCGGGCACAGCTCCCCTTCCACCAGGCGGTGATCCATGAGGAAGTGCCCTTCACCATCGGCGGCGGCATCGGCCAGTCCCGCATCTGCATGTTCTTCCTGCGCAAGGCCCACATCGGGGAGGTGCAGTGCTCGCTCTGGCCGGAGGAGATTATGAAGGAGGCGGATGAGAGGGGCGTGAAGCTGCTGTAAGCAGGAATTTCAGTGGGACTGTGTTTTACAGGCTCTAACGGTAAACCGCGAATTTCCCGTTGTGGAAGGTCTGTTCATAGCCGAAGGCCTCCATGAATGCCAGCAGACGCTTCCACTTCGGGTCGCCCTCCATCTCCTCCCGCTTCTCCCAAGAAAGCTCCTCGCCGTCCTCCCCTGGAATCTCCTCCGTCCCCCTCTGTCCGTCGGCAAGGCTCTCCTCATAAAGGGCATAATTGTGCTCCAATATGATTACAGGCTTGTCTCTCCCCTTCTCCGTGACCTCCGCCTCCAGCACCGCCATATCCCGCTCCATGGTCTCCAGGCTGTAGGAGTCCAGGTCGCTCCAGGGATTGAAGGCCGAGGGCATGGCAAGGTAATAGGATATGGAGGGAATGTCCCCGTACAGGATGACCTCCTGTCCCTGTAGCCCGTCCTCATTGGCGTAAGCGCTCAATTCCTCCATCCACCGGGCCCTCTCAGGGCTCATCTTGATATTCCGCAGGATGGGATTGTTGTCTATGGCGACCTCCGCGTCCTGTATCCCGGTTCCCTCTGCGAAGGCGAAGTTCGCCCCGAAGGCCCCGAACTGGAACAGACAGATGGCCAGGAACGCCGTCAGCACGCCCTTAGCGGGAAAGGCCGAAATCACCAGTCCCCCCTTTGTCCTGTACTCTCCCACATGCCGCAGGAAGCGCCAGCTCTCCCACAGGACATAGGGCCCTGCCAGGAAAAGGTTGTTCAGGCTGGGGAGGACACCGTTGTTGCTGCCGATGGGCGTCAGCAGGATGATCAGTATCACCATGCCGCCAATCAGCTTTTCCTCTTTCGCGGCGTTTCTGTCCAGGATGCGGATTCCGGCAATCAGCATGGCCAGCATCAGGAATATGGGCCCGGCATGCCAGATGGAGTCGTAGCTGAAATAGTAGAAGGAAAGGAATCCCCGCCGATACAGCCACCCGATCATGGCGATGCTCACCAATATCCACAGCACGCGTACCCCCGTATGGAGGATTCCTGCAGCCAGAGGCGCCCTGTCCTCTCCTGCCGCTTTCTCCCATTTTGCACGCTTATCCGGCCTCGCCGTCTTATCCTTCTCCCCTGTTTCCCTTGCTGTACCGATTCCCGTCCCCCCCGGATGCCCGCAGAGGATTCCCTCCAGCCATCCCGCCAGGGCGAACAGCGCCGTCCCCCCCGCGGCGATGGCTCCCATCCGGCCCATCCAGTACAGCTCCTCCCGGTAGCGGCCAAGGATCCCCATGATCATGGCCGCTGGCTTATAGTCCGCCGCGTTGTCCGTCATGGCGAACAGTCTGCTGATACCCGCCGCATACTCCCCGAAGCCGTAGCGGAGATGGATATCGCTGAGGAGCGCCGCCAGCGCCCCCGCATATCCCAGCAGGCACCACAGTGTATGGCGGGCAGTCCGCTGCCAGAAGCCCCCTTCCCCCGGAACTCTTCCCGCACCTGCCGCAAATGCCTTTTTATCCCATTTTCCGTCTTTTTTCAAACGTTTTTCAGTTAAATCTGCCATGGCGCATGTTTTCTGACGTTTTTCCGATAGCCAGGCGATAAAGTCGTAAGCCCAGACCGCCAGGATCATCCCCATCTCCGGCAGGTTGGAGAAGCGCACCAGCACATTGGCCCCCAGGAACGCTCCGGCGGCCACAAAATACCCTTTTCTCTCTTTTGTCAGGCCCTGATAGAGGAATATGGTTGAAATCAGGAAAAGCAGATAGGTCAGGTAGTTATAGAGCAATGCGGTGGGGCACCAGCATAAGCTCAGCGCCACCATCTCCCCCAGGAACACGATCGTCTTCGGCATCTTCAGCTTCCTGGTGCAGAAAAAATAACCCATGAGGGCCAGCGCGCTGGCGAACAGTCCGGTATACAGGTTCATGCCCATCAGCGTATCCCCATTGGGAAGCCCGGTCAGCCAGCTCCCCGCCACATTGGCCAGATACGTGGAAAAGAGCCACATGGAATCCATATGCTTCGCGCCAATATATCGGAAATTCGCGTAATTATACCCGGTATCCCACAAATCCAGTCCCCAGTCCATATGCCGCAGGGGATAGAACGCCAGAACCACGATTGCCAGGTTCTCCAGCAGATTCCCCCATTTCCTCAGCCTGTCCCTCTCGTTCCTCATATCCATTTCCGTCCAGAATCCTTTCCGCCCATGCCTCCTGCTCCACGCTGCCTTAGACCCTCTTACGCCCCAGGCCTCTGCGGCATTCCCCATCAGGGTCGCTGCCTTCTCCAAACTCCTGTCCCCGGACCCCAGCCTCCAGGCTCCTGCCCCTGTCACGCTTCCCGGAACAGCGCGTCCGCTCTCTCTATCTTTTCCGTCAGCCTCCGATAGAAGCCTGCCCTCAGCAGGATTCTGTGCAGTCCGCCGAAAATCCGCTTCCGCGCCATGTCCGCCAGGACGCCGCAGACGAACACGGCCAGCACGGCCGCCATCGTCCCCACAAGCAGACGGGCTATCCCGGCAAATCCGCCTGTCCCCCGGGCCATCTCTTCCGCCAGCTGTCCGGCGCCCAGCCACTCCTGCCAGGAATACCGCAGCCCTATGTTCTCATGGAGCAGGTAGACCCCCAGGGTATACGGGGCCAGCCCATTGACGATCCTCGCCGTCCTCCCCTGTACGCGCAGCCTGGAAAACGCCCCGAAAAGGCCCACAGCCGCCAGAAAAGGGAGCGCATGGTTGTACTCCAGGCACATCTTGATCCGGCTTCCCAGCCCTCCGGTGCGCAGGTATATCTCCCGCAGGACAAATGTCCCGCCAAAGACCAGCAGGCAGCCTCCCAGGTACAGCAAAAGCCCCCGCCCCTTTTTCTCCAGGAACGGGATGCCGAACCGGCGCACATACGCTGCCGCCAGGAAAACGCACAGATACCAGAGACAGTCGTATCCCAGCGCGTCCATCTCCAGGCGCACGGGCAGCACGCTCTTCACGATGCAGAAGACTGCCAGCAGCAGGGCCAGGGACAGCCGCAGCTGCTGTTTCGACATCTTTTTCACCGCTGCCCCCACAAAGGGCAGGAGCAGGTACAGGAACATGTAGGCCGTCATGAACCAGTAATGCCCCATGGTCACCGGGAACAGCAATGTCAGCAGATAATGGGTATCGAACACTTCCTCCCGCAGCACCCCCGTCAGCGCGCCGATGAGCCCGAAGGGCAGGGAATAGGCCCATATCTGCAGCCACAGCTGCAGCAGACGGCTTGGCTTGAAGGAGGAGGTGCACAGGAAATACCCGCTGATGAGCATATAGACGTTCACGGCCACGATGCAGAAGCTCTCCATGAGCCATGCGGCCATGCCCATAGCCCCCATACCGCTGTCTGTCAGCTCGGGCAGCAGCTTCCCCTTCCCCAGATAGTGCAGCGCCACCACCATCAGCATGGCCACGCAGCGCAGCAGCTCCAGATTGGCCATGCGGCCTGCCCCTGTCCCCTCTTTGCGTTTTCCCCTATTCTCAATCTGCGGCATATGAATCCTGTCAGGCACCCTGCCCGGCTTCCCTTTCCCCGAATCGGCGCAAGGGGACTGCTCCCCTTTTTTGCATTGCGCCATTATAGAATCATCCTGTGCGCTTTTCAATTCAGCTCCATATCTCTATATCACAAACTCATAGATGCATTTCCGTGTCTCCCCGTCCCGGCGCATGTCGTTGTCCTCCGGGAGATCTGCGATTTCCCGCAGGATCCCTCCCGCGTATTCGCAGGTCTTCCTGGAAGGGAAATTGTCCGGATTGCAGGTGATGACCAGCCTGTCCATCCCGTGCCGCCTGGCCAGATGGAACAGCAGACGGCAGGCCTTCCCCGCGTAGTGGTTCCCCCGGTAGGGCTCCTCCACCCGGTATCCGATGTTCCCTCCGTAATAGACGCCCTCGCTGTAGCCTATCCGCAGGTCGCACTGCCCCGCCCTGTGGCCTGCCCTGTCGCAGATCGTGAAATGATAGGAGGGGAGCCACTTCTCCGCCGGGCTGCCCGGGACGGTCTTGTCCAGCATCAGCAGGATCTCCCCGTCCGTCAGGACCTGGGCGTCAAAAAAGCGGAAATCTTCCTTTTGCTCCTGGCCGCTGTTGAAATATCTGTCCCTTAACATCCTTTCTCCCGTCCTTTCCCGTCCCGCGCCATTGATGGGCGGATGCGCCCTGTGGTCCTATGCGTCCGCTCTTCCCTTTTTATAGAGCCCGTCCAGGCGGCATCCCGCCTCATGGGCCTTCCTCAGATATCCCGCCTGGTCCAGCTCATTGGTGGACAGCTCCAGCAGAAGCGGCCCCTCATACGCGGATCCGGATATGGTCTCCATCACCTTGTCCCACTGGATATTGCCCTCCCCGGGAATCCAATGGGAGTCCATGGCCCCATTGTTGTCATGGATATGTACCGCGTACAGCCGGTGGGCGTACCTCCCAAGGATCTCCGGCGCCTGCTCCCGCCAGACCATATTGGCATGGCCGGTGTCATAGCACAGCCCCAGGAATTCCTCAGGGTATCTGCCGAAGAGCCTGTCCCATGCCTCCAGCATGTATTCCCCGGGCATGTCGAAAAGGTTCTCGATGCAGATCCGCACATTTTTCTCCATGCAGTAGGGCATCAGCTCGTCCAGGGACCTGAAGACGCAGGCGTAGAAGTCCTCCTTGACCTCCGGCTTCTTCTGTATGGTGATGTAGGGGACGTACAGATGGAGCACGATCTCCGCAGCGCCCAGGGCCTGTGCCAGGTCCACCCGGTTTTTGATCAAATCCACCCCTGCCCTGCGGTTGTACTCCCAGTCGGAGGTGTAGTCCTTCCGGTAATGGCCCTCCCTGACGTTCACGTCCTTGGCGGAGCCCTTGGTGGAGTGCAGGGCCTTGGATTTCAGGCCGTACTCGTCCATCCACTCCCTGATCTGCTGCATCTCATAGGGAGAATACATGTATTCCCTGTCCCACTCATGGCACCAGTGGATATGGGTGAAGCCTGCCTGTGCTATTCGCTCCAGGGTAGTCCTGATCTGCTCCAGCCTGGTGCTCTCCCCCGCGAAATCCGTGTTCACCGCCAGCTCCAGTCCGGCGTTTTCTGTCCTGTTGTCCTCCATCTTTCCACCAATCCTTCCCGGGGACTGTCATGCCCCGTTTTTTCGGCATCAGAAAAGTTTTCCGCCTGCCGCATGGGTACATTATAGTCTAAATCGGGCGTGGGTTCAATAGAAATTAGGGGAAACATTTTACAGCCGCACATCCGGCTTTAATCTACAGAAAATATGAAAAGACATGATGGGCATCCGGAAGCATCACGCGTACTGTCCTGTTTTCAGGATCCGCAATCCAGTACTCCCGGACACCTGCCCGCTGGTACAGGTTCAGCTTCACAAGCCGGTCATGCCTCAGAGAGGTGGGGGACAGGATTTCTATGACCATGTCCGGTGCCCCCCTTGCACCCATGTTTATCAACTTGTCCCTGTCACATATGACGGAGATATCCGGCTCCACCGTCGTGTCCACATCCTCCGGCTTATGGCCATCCTGCTCAAAAAGGCGGACACCAAAGGGTGCGGAGCAACATTCCTCTATATCGTAAATTCATAGATGCATTTCCGCGTCTCCCCATCCCGCCGCATGTCATTGTCCTCCGGGAGATCTGCGATTTCCCCCAGAATCCCTCCCGCATATTCGCAGGTCTTCCGGGAGGGGTAGTTGTCCGGATTGCAGGTGATGACCAGATAGTCCATCCCGTGCCGCCTGGCCAGGTGGAACAGCAGGCGGCAGGCCTTGCCCGCGTAATGGTTCCCCCGGTAGGGCTCCTCCACCCGGTAGCCGATGTTCCCTCCGTAGTAGACCCCTTCGCTGTAGCCAATCCGCAGGTCGCAGCGCCCGGCCCTGTGCCCTTCCCTGTCGCAGATGGTGAAATGGTAGGATGGGAGCCACTTCTCAGCCAGGCTGCCCGGGACGGTCTTGTCCAGCATCAGCAGGATCTCCCCGTCCGTCAGGACTTCTGTGTCAAAAAAGCAAAACTCCAGCGGCCTCTCCATATAGCCGCAGGTAAATGGGAAGAAGTCGTATTTTTCCATATGGGTATGCAAGAATCCGAACCGCTCATACCAGGCCCGCAACACCGTATTCTCCTCCACTATGCCCAGCTTCAGCCTGCCGCAGCCAAAGGCGGAAGCGCAGAGCAGCCCATGCTCCAGCAGACGCTTCCCGATTCCGGCATGCCTGCGGCCTGGCAGGACACAGAGATTGTTCAGCTCACAGTCACCTTCCTCCTGTATCCGGAGGGAATAATAGCCTGTTACCTTTCCGTCTTCCTCCACATGGACGAACATGGCCCGCCCCTCCCGGTACTGTCCCGCAAGCCTTTCCATGGTAGTGGCAAAAGCTGTGAACCTGGGGCATTCTCCGGGGAAAGCCCAAAAGCTTCCGCCACAGTGGAAAAGCTGTCCCTTATCACCCTGACGCATTCCTCCAGTTCTCCTTCTCGTATCGGCCTGATCATCCTCTCTTCCACCCTCCCTCTGTCCTCTTAAATTCCTGTGGCATCTCTCGAACAGCCTCTCCCATGCCTCCAACATGTATTCGCCGGGCATGTCGGAGAGGTTTCGGCAGCAGGGCTTCCATGCCCCGCTTTTCCGGCATCTGAAAAAGTTCCGGGAGTCCTCCCTGATAAAGCACACTCCAATCCTGCGGCGCTGCTCCTTGCACACATTACCTTGCCAGCAAGGACAGCACCCTGGGCCTTGCCCCTTTTTCATACTTGAATTCCAGCGCAAATCTGATGATTTCCGGGAAATAATATTTTTTGTCAGCCATAATGAAATAGCCCTGGTTTTCCAGCCTGGCAATCTCTTCTCCTGTCAGGCTGATTTTGTCCAAGGTAAGCGGCAACACCTTCTCATCTTCCGGCATGTCTTCAAACTTTTTCAGTATCTGGTAGATTGCTTTCATCTCATCTCTGATTTCTTTATACTTTTCTCTGGAACAGTCCGGAATGGCCTCCCTGATCTGCTTTGGCATGATATATCTGTCTTCATAAGGCGGTTTCCCCTCCGGAAACGTACTGGTGGCAAATTGCAGAAACCTTACAATATCCCTTGCCTGCAACTGGTTCGAGAAATCAGAAAGCGCCGCTATAATCCACCTTGCCGAATTCGCCTCTCTGGAATCGTATCTTCCCAGCTTTTTTCCCCATAATTTCTCCAGCCGCTCTTCAAGCACTTCCCTGCTGGCCTTCAGGATATCGACACCCTCACCCAAAGCAGGGTCTGCCTGTTTCGCAATCCACAAAGCCAGGCGAAGCGCTTCTGAGGGCGACCATTTCAGTTCGTATTTGTGATACTGATTCTGAAACTGGTCAAAATTAATTTCGATTGCTTCCTCTGCCATATCCTTTCTGGCAAAAACAACAATGCCGACATTTCCGAACTGGAGGTTTCGCAATGTGTTCACAATGTTCTGGCACAACGCCCGGATGGCAAATCTCCATGTCTTCTGCTTCTGAACCTGTAAATCCATGAAAAGGTCTTCCAGTCCATCCACAATGAACAGAATCCTTTTTCCCTTATTCTCCAGATATCGATCCAATTCAGAGATATCGCTGTAACCGGCGCCCAGCATATCCAGCATCAGCCTCTGCCAAATTTCCATCCATTCTGTCAGGGATGTCTCCTTTTCGGCATATGAAGCCAGTTTAGTGTAATTTCGGTCAATAATATCCGGTTTTATATCTACTCCCTCAAAGGTATGATTACAGCTTTCAATACATTCCCGCACCATGGAAAGCAGCATTTTTATATTCAGCGAGCAGACAAGGGGCAGGATAAGCGTCCGCTCCCTGTCTTTCTCACCTGCCGGTTCTACTCCATATGAAAAACTTTCCCAGGTCTTCCTGGAGAGCAGTTGTTTATAGATGTAAGTTTTTCCCGAACCCTTTGCGCCTAACACCACCAACTGCGGGACTGTATCCCTGAATTCCCGCACGATTTCCCGTATGGATGTTGTCGCCAACATATTGGAAGAAGCGCTGCCCTCGGCCGTTATCTCCGAAGTGGCGATATCATGCAGCCGGCTTACAATGTCCTTCATGTCCTCCGGGGAACGCTGATTCTCCTCTGCCGCACCAGCCGCAATCTCTTTCTCCAACATGCCATCCGCAATCTTCGCCATCACATCGGAAAGCACTTTTCCTTTCAGCAGGGCGCATATATCCCGAAAATTCCCCAGAGAAGCAAACGCCGAATCAAAGGGAACCCTGTAGAGATAATCTTCCCTTAGTACATTCATGCTTTCCGAATCGAAATCCTCCTCCAGGCTTTCCGCCAGCTCATCTTCCAGGCTGCCCACCCTGTCCTCTTCCATGTCCTTGGGAATCATGGTCAGCAATCAAATACCCCGCTGCAAGCAACGGGGTATCAAGCTTGCAACGCTGCAGAGCAGCGGGGTATTTGACCCTCGCGGCATTCGCCAACTGG
>OFFK01000331.1_pt1 | contig 42058 bp, 34 predicted proteins | sample 1521361 | NCBI WGS metagenome assembly OFFK01 (sample SAMEA3504096, study PRJEB24116) | mouse gut metagenome | biome: mouse gut; feature: mouse-associated habitat; material: faeces | place: Denmark | collected 2011 | reverse complement strand
ACGGCATACGAGATATTGGCGTGACTGGAGTTCAGACGTGTGCTCTTCCGATCTTTTCCTTTTACGGCGGCTTTGCAGGACATGGAGGCGATTTTTTCCTCAATGACACGGATCCCGCCGAAGCCTGTGCCCATCGACAGCGCGTCCAGCACTTCCAGAAACATTTCCTTTTCCTGACAGCCGTACAAATCCACCGGCACGCTGCGCAGGGCATACTCATTTCCGCCGAAACTTTCAATCTCAAACCCCAGCGCGGCGAAAGTGTCCAGGCACTCCTTCAGCACGGTTTCTTCCTGGCCGGAAAGGCTGACAATCACCGGCGGCAGCAAACCCTGGGAAAGGACTTTTTTCTCTCGATACTGCTTCATGAGTCTCTCGTAATTGACTTTCTCATGTGCCGCATGCTGGTCGATCATCAGTAATTTGTCCTCAAACTCAACCAGCCAGTAGGTATCAAAAACCTGCCCGATGATGCGGAAACGGCTTCGGTTGTCCCGGGTGAGAATCTTTTCCTCAAAAAAATCCAGCTGTTTTCCCTCAGGTATTGTCCGTTTTTCCTCCTCCGGGGCATCTTCCGCATGTTTTTCTGGCTGCGGACGCTCCTCTCCCGCCTCCCGGAAATCTTCCGGGACTTTCGTATCCGGAACGGCAGGCACGGTTTTCACAGTCTCCGGAACCTCCGGAAAAACAGGCCTGGCCGGAATGTCTGCCGGCTGCGGGGCAGCCTCTGTGTCCTCCGGAAACTCCGAAGTTTCCACAAAGAAATCCTCCTCGGGTTCATCCTGGTCTTCCCGGGAAGGTGCCTCCGTTTTTTTCTCTTCTATCTTTGGCCCAGGAGAAAAATCGGATTTTCTGTCATTTTGGTCTGTCCGGGTTCCGGAATACACAGAGTCGTTGGTTTTTACGCGGTTCCACACGGGATTACCGGAAAAATCCTGGGTTTCCGGCTGCGCAGCGGTATATTTTGCCGCTTCCATCACCCGATATGTCTCTTTGCGTCTCTGCTCGAAAGGCTCGGGGGCCGCCTGCCCTGCCCGGTCCTTCTGTTCTGCCTTCCGCTCCTGTCTCAGTTCCTTTTCCGAAGACAGGGAAGCTTCCGGAATCATTTCCTTCTGCCGCAGGGTCTGTCTTACCGTGTCCGCCACGAAATTGCAGAAAGAAATGGCATCTGCAAAACGGACGTCCATTTTGGTGGGATGGACATTCACGTCCACCCGCCGGGGATCCATGGTAATATGCAGCACACAGAGGGGAAATTTATGCTGCATCAGGTATTCCTTATAGCCCTCTTCCAGGCCCCGGCAGATTACCTTGCTGCGGATAAACCTGCCGTTGAGAAAGTAAATCTCAAAATTCCGGTTGGAACGCACCTGTACCGGCTTTCCCAAATATCCGTCTATGCGGATTCCACCCTGTTCCGCGCTCACCGGCACCAGTTCGTTTGCCACATCCCGTCCGTAAATCCGGTAGATGACTTCCTTCAGGTCGCCGCTGCCGGAAGTATGAAAACGCATCTGTCCGCCCACCACCAGCTTAAAAGAGATGTCCGGCCTGGACAGGGCCAGATGTTCCATCAAGTCCACAATATAGCCGCCTTCCGTGGCAGGCTGTTTTAAAAATTTCCGCCGTACCGGCGTATTGAAAAAGAGATTGCGCATGATAAAGGTAGTGCCCTCAGGCGCTCCCACTTCGTCAAAGCCGGTCTCTTTTCCGCCCTCCAGCTGAATGTGGCTGCCGGTGATGCTGTCAGCGGTTTTGGTGATCACTTCCACCTTTGCCACTGCGGCAATGCTGGACAGCGCCTCACCCCGGAATCCCAGGCTGGAGATCCGGTTCAGGTCGCAGGCATCCTCGATCTTGCTGGTGGCATGGCGCAGGAATGCCCTGCGTATCTGGCTTCCTTCCATGCCGCAGCCATTGTCCGTTACCCGGATAAATTCGATTCCGCCATCTTTAATTTCTACCGTAACAGCGCCGGCCCCGGCGTCTATGGCATTTTCCACCAGTTCCTTTACCACGCTGCTGGGACGTTCCACCACTTCTCCGGCGGCAATCTTATCGATTGTCCCGGAATCCAGAATATGTATCTGTGCCATGGCTGTACCTTTCTGCCTGCCCCTGGAAGGCTTTTTATTCCTGCGGGCAATGAGGAAAATAGCCATGCCTGCAGGGGAATCTTTGATTCATGACAATGGAATCCGTGCTTTACGGAACTTCCATTGTATGTAAGGGATTGCGCTTCATTTCCGGCAAAGGGATTTTCTGCCGTTTTCATCCCCGCCATCGGTTCTTCAGCTTGTTCTGGAGCCGGTAGAGCACATTCAGCGCATCAATGGGCGCCAGTGTGTTCACCTCCACTTCCATGAGCTCCTTCAGGATATCCTCATCCTTTACCGTGTCAAAAAGGGACATCTGGGACAGCTCCAGTTCGTCGGGCCTGGGCTGTTTTTTTGTCCTGACATCCTTTACATCCACGGTGATATTCTGGATTTTTTCCATGATATCATTGTCCGTGAGCTGCTCCACGATCTCTTTGGCCCGGTCGATGACCATGTCCGGCACCCCGGCCAGTTTGGCCACCTGGATGCCGTAGCTTTTGTCCGCTCCCCCCCTGATGATCTTACGCAGGAACACAATGTCGTCTCCCTGTTCCTTTACGGCAATGCAGTAATTGTTCACATTGTTCATTTTCCCTTCCAGTTCCGTCAGTTCATGGTAATGGGTGGCGAACAATGTTTTTGCGCCTAACAGTTTACGGCTGCTGATATGTTCTATCACTGCCCAGGCGATGCTTAAGCCGTCGAATGTGGATGTGCCCCTGCCGATCTCGTCCAGGATCAGAAGACTGTCGGAAGTGGCGTTCCGCAGGATATTTGCCACTTCGTTCATCTCCACCATGAAAGTGGACTGGCCGCTGGCAAGGTCGTCCGACGCCCCCACCCGGGTAAAGATCCGGTCCACAATTCCGATGTTGGCGCTTTTTGCCGGCACAAAACAGCCGATCTGTGCCATCAGCACAATCAGGGCCGTCTGACGCATATAAGTGGATTTTCCCGCCATATTGGGACCGGTGATCACGCTGATGCAATGCTTTCCGTTGTCCAGAAAGGTGTCATTGGCGATGAACATATCATTGTTGATCATCTGTTCCACCACGGGATGTCTTCCATCCTTGATATCGATGACACCTTTTTCATTGAGTCTGGGACGGATATAACGGTTTCGCTCCGAAACCAGGGACAGGGAGGCGTACACGTCCAGCCTGGCCACTGCCTTGGCTGTGGTCTGGATGCGCTCCAGCTCCATGGCAATGGAATCCCTTATTTTACAGAACAGTTCATATTCCAGGGTGGTGAGCTTGTCCTCCGCGTTTAATATGGTGTCTTCCAGCTCCTTCAAACGGGGAGTGGTATATCTCTCCGCGTTTGCCAGGGTCTGTTTGCGGATATAATCCTCCGGCACCAGGTTCTTGTAGGAATTTGTCACCTCAAAATAGTATCCGAATACTTTATTGTACTTGATTTTCAGGTTCTTGATGCCGGTCCGCTCCCTGTCCTTCTCTTCCAGTTCCGCCAGCCACTGTTTTCCGTCCCGCTTTGCGCTGCGGAGCCTGTCCACCGTCTCGTCAAAGCCATCCCTGATGATGCCGCCTTCCCGGACGGTCACCGGGGGTTCTTCCTCAATGGAGGCTTTAATCAGCTGAAAAATATCCTGCAGCCCGTCCATATCCGTCTCGATTCCGGCCAGTTCTGCCCCGGAGAAGCCTTTCAGCACAGCCTTGATATGGGGAAACATCTCCAGGGAATTGCGGAAGGAGATAAAATCCTTCGGGTTGGCAGTCTTATAGGTAACTTTGCTCAGAAGCCTTTCCAGGTCATAAACCGGATTCAGGTATTCCCGGATTTCGTCCCTGGAGACACTGTCCCTGCCCAGCGCTTCCACTGCGTCCAGCCGCTTTTCCATCTCATCCTTATCGATCAGGGGCTGTTCCAGCATACTGCGCAGAAGCCGCCCGCCCATGGCAGTCTTCGTCTTGTCCAGCACCCACAGCAGGGAACCCCTTTTCTGCTTCTCCCGCAGGGTCTCGGTGAGTTCCAGATTTCTGCGGGTGGAGGAATCCAGCAGCATGTACTTATTGGTGAGGTAAGGATAAATATGGGTAATATGGGCAAGATCCGTCTTCTGGGTATCATACAGATACTGCAGCAGGGCGCCTGCCGCCGTGAGTCCGGTGGGAAAGTCCGCAATTCCCAGACCTGCCAGGGTACCGGCCTTAAAGTGACGGAGAAGGCATTTTCTGCATCCATCGTCGTCAAACAGGTGGGGTTCCAGCGCATTGACGGAAATATGGTACCTGGACCGCAGTTCTTCCACATTGAAGCCGCTGACCAGAAAAGCCTCGTTGCATATGACCTCGGAAGGCTCATATTTCATCAGCTCATCATTCAGCTTCTTTAAATCTTCCACCTCCGTGAGATAATAGTCCCCGGTGGTCACATCAGCCACGGATATGCCGATTTTCGTGGGCGTGTAGGCCACGCAGAGCAGAAAATTATTTTTGGATGCCTCCAGGGACTGCAGGTTCAGATTGGTGCCCGGGGTGACAATGCGGATGACTTCCCTCTTCACCAGTCCCTTTGCAAGTTTTGGATCCTCCACCTGCTCACATATGGCTACTTTATAACCTCTGCTGACCAGTTTGGTCAGGTATCCTTCCACGGCATGATAGGGAACGCCGCACATGGGCGCACGCTCTTCCAGCCCGCAGGACTTTCCCGTCAGGGTGATTTCCAGTTCCCTGGATACGGTGTGGGCATCCTCAAAAAACATTTCATAAAAATCTCCCAGACGGTAAAACAGGATGCAGTCGGCATACTGTTTTTTCGTCTCCATATATTGCTGCATCATGGGTGTCAGCTCCCCCAAGGGAATCCGTTCCTCCATAGGTATTCTCCTGTTCTTTCGTAAAATGTCGGCGGCGGCCGGCCGCTTTTATATCTGTTTTACAGCGGACACTCCTATAGGAAAAAGTGCCTGCAGGTCTCCCGGTAAATACCGGGACTGCCGCGTCAATACAACAGCGTCAATACAACAAATTGTGCTTTCCGGACTATTCTAGCACAAAATGCCGGGATTGTAAAATTTCTTTTCTGCAAAAAACAGGAAACACCCCCTTCCTCCGGACAAGCCTTTTGCGTCCGGGTATGGGGGTATTCCATTATCCAATCAATACTTTCTTTCCCTGAAACGCAAAGCCGTAATGCCGGATCCGGCTTTTCGGAATGCCGCCTGCAGTCAGCTGCGTGTCATATGCCCTCTCTTCTATCTGTGCCAGGGCGGCTCTCACGGTATCTTCCAGGGATTTTTCCTCCTCCGGGTCATGTACCTTAAACTCCAGCACAAATGCGGAATCTTCCCGGTTCACTGGTTCCAGCATGACATCATATCTTCCGAATCCGCTTTCCCGGTTTGAAGTAATCAGGTATTTTCCTGTCAGTTCGGCCATAAGCCCAAGAACAAAACCATGGTAGAAGCGTTCCGGATTTGATGCGGCCGAAGGCTTTTTTCCGGAATCAAATGTGCTGAAGGTTTCCAGCGCCACCCGGTTCATATAGAGATTCATTTCCCTCAAATTTCCCCTGAGCATTGCCCTGATAAAATCATTGTAAGGCACATCATCTCCTGCAAACCAGTCTCTGATCATATTGCGGAACATTACGGAAACCTCTTTGTTGGTAAGTTTCAGGGCATAGCTAAAATTTCCCGTCTCCCGGTCAAAAAATGTATCTTCTATCCGCAGATAGCCGCCTGCCAGAAGCAGGCTCCACACAGATCCCCGCTTTTTCCCCAGCTGGTGATACACAATTTCCTCATCCATTTCCGTCACCAGGGCCTTTCCCGCCAGCAGGTCTTCCATTGTCATTTTGAGTCCCGGGGTTCCGCTGCGGATCAGGAAATTTACCAGATTGTTGGAACTGGAGTTGGCCCAGTAGGGCTTATAAATTTTTTCCTTCAGAAATCCGGTAATGGACCAGGGATTATAGATATCTCTCCGGCTGCCAAAGGTAAAGCCATCATACCAGTTTTTTACCGCTTCTTTTTCCCCGGCCATTCCGAAAGTATCCAGCGCGTGGAATACCTCCTCTTCGGTAAAACCAAAACAAGTACGGTACTTTTCCGAAACGGAGGTTACCACGGTCAGGTTGTTCAGATCCGAGAAAATCGATTCCTTACTGATTCGCGTAATGCCCGTCAGAAACGCCCGCTCCATGAACGGGTTCGTCTTAAATGCAGCATTGAAAAGGCTTCGTATGAATTCTGCCATATCGTCCCAGTAACCGTTCACATATGCCTCCTGCAGGGGCGTATCATATTCGTCCAGCAGAATGATGACTTTTTTACCGTAATAACGGTTCAGGCAGATGGACAGCCGGTGCAGCGACATGGCTGCCATGGAATCGGACATGTCTGTCTTCATGTAATCGAAATATTCTTTTTCCCGCTCACACAGTTTGTCTCCCTGCAGCATAAAACTGAATTTCGTGTATAAATTGATAATTACCTGTATAATCCCTTCCCTTGCTGTTTCGTAGGTATTTCCTTTTACCGTGGCAAAGCTCAGAAAAATAAGCGGAAAGCCGCCCTGAAGATTTCTGTATTTTTCATGTTCCCATATGGATAGGCCCTCAAACAAGTCGCTGCGTCCGGCGTACTGATTTGAAAAAAAACATTCCAGTGTATCCAGATTCAGGGTTTTTCCAAAACGGCGGGGACGCGTGACCAGTGTCACATCATCCTGGCTTTCCCACCACTCCTGAATCAGCAGGGTTTTATCTATATAAAAGGAATGATTCTGGCGTAACTTCTCAAAACTCTGTGTTCCCATGGAAACGATTGGCGGCATACGGACCACTTCCTTCCTCAACTAATCTATTGCCGTGCAGTCTCTGCCGGCATAAATCCATAATCTATAATAGAATCAAAAAACGATTCTATTATCATAAATCTATAATAGAATCAAATCGGCAGGTAACGTAACTTGTATTTCTTATCATACATTTATTTTCCCCCGCAAGTTTCCAAACACTTCCTCATGGGTCATTCTTCTGCTGTTCTCCGCTGCTGCCCGGTCTGCCTCGTCCAGTGCCGCCTCTACGCCATCTGTAAGCTGGGAATACATGTCCAGGCTGAGGACCACCATAGCACCATATCCGTTTTTTGTAAGATATACTGGTTCTCCTTCATTCACAAGCCTTTCAATGTCCGGGAATTTATTTCTAAGGTCTGAAACAGGTCTGATCTGTATCATACATCACGCCTCCTTATCTTAATTCTATCATAATTTTATCATTCCTTTTATTCTACCTGATTATACATCAAAATGCAATGAAAACAAAATGTTTTATTTAGCAAAAGGTCTGGCACGAACCGTCTCTGTGGCATGGTCTTTTCTTTCCACAACCAAATCTTATTTAAAGGAGGCTTGTTCAAAATTTATTGACACATGCGTTTGCCGTGTTGACTGAATCAGAAAAAGAGCAGTATAATGAATATATACCATTTGCGAGGAAGTGGCAGAAAATAACAATGAAAGAACTGCCTGCGGGGAAGGCCCCGGCAACTTCATGGTATCAAAAAATTCCCGGGAAATGAGGAGCAGACAACAATGAAGCCAATAAAATCAGCCGATTCACCAATTACATATTATGTAAGCAGGAACGGGCGGGACGAATGGATACTTTTTATCCATGCCGCTTTCGTCAATCACAATATGTTTAAAGCACAGTTTGAATACTTTGAGAATAAATATCATATCCTGGCCATTGATATCATTGGCCACGGACAGTCAACCGATACCCGGAAAGGTGACCGGATAGATCAGATGTCAAAGTGGATATTCGACATCTTAAAAACCGAAAATATTGATAAAGTACATATCGTGGGGGTCTCATTGGGCGCAGTCCTGGCACAGGATTTTGCCAATCAATATCCCTGCGCAGTAAGCTCGCTGGCTTGCTTTGGAGGATATGATATCAATCATTTTGACGGAAAAATGAAAAATGAAAATAGTGCAAAACAGAAGCTTATGATGCTGAAAGCATTCATTTCGGTGAAATGGTTTGCAAAAGCAAACAAGAAAATTTCCGCGTATACTTCACAGGCCCAAAATGACTTTTATGACATGAATATACTCTTTCCCAAAAAGTCATTTATGTTTCTGGCAGCGCTCCATCATATGGTAAACAAGTATGAAACCGGGCAAAGGGATTATCCTTTGTTGATCGGATGCGGAAAATTTGATATTCCAATGGAATTGGAGGCAATCAAAGCATGGAAAAACAGCGAACCCGATTGCAAAGTGGTTCTTTTTGAAAATGCGGGGCACTGTGTTAATATGGATGTACCGCAGGAATTTAATAAAACAATGGAGGAATTTTGGGCCTGATACTTTCCTCCTGCTTTTCCAACATATTTTCCGGCTCAACCAGTCAAATACCCCGCTGCAGGCAACGGGGTATCAAACTATTAACCGTCTTTATTTCCCTTCGGCCATCTTCAGCTGTGCCGTCACCAGGCCGTAATAAATTCCTTTTTTCTCCAGAAGCTCATTGTGTGTGCCGATCTCGGCGATGCCATGCTTGTCAATTACCACCAGTCTGTCAGCGTTGCGCAGGGTGGAAAGCCGGTGGGCTATGGCAAAGGTCGTCCTGCCCTTTACCAGCCGGTCCAGGGCCTGCTGGATCAGGAATTCGCTTTCCGTGTCCAGGGCAGACGTGGCTTCGTCCAGAATCAACAGTCTGGGATTGTTGAGAATCGCCCTGGCTATGGCAATCCTCTGCCGTTCCCCGCCGGAGAGATTATAGCCGTGCTCTCCCACGTAAGTGTTGTAGCCATCCGGAGTCTTGCAGATAAAATCGTGGGCATTGGCCGCTTTGGCCGCCTGAATCACCTCCGCCAGGGACGCATCCTGCCTGGCAAAACGGATGTTTGCCAGAATGCTGCCCGAGAAAAGGAATGTCTCCTGGAGCACCACACCGATCTGGGAATGCAGGTTTTCAGTGTTAATGTCCCGGATATCCACCCCGTCTATGGTGATTTTTCCCTGGTCCACATCATACAGCCGCATAATCAGATTGATCAAAGTGGATTTCCCTGTGCCGGAGGCACCCACCAGACCGATCATTTCCCCGGGATTTACCTGAAAATTGATGTCCTCCAGCACCGGCTCATACGTATGGTATCCAAAGGACACATGCTCAAAGGTAAACGCACCCTGAATGGGAAACTGCCTGCTGTCCTCCTTGTCGGCAATAACCGGCTCCTCGTCCAGCACATCATAAATACGGTTCATGCTGGTGACCATCTGCATCACCATTCTGGGCATATGTGTCATCCAGTTTAAGGGTCCGAACAGATAACCACAGTAGGTAATAAACTGCACCAGCTGGCCAAGAGTCATATCTCCTTTCAGCACATCCAGTCCTCCGAAATACACCGCAATATAAGAACCGGCGCCCAGTAAAAATGTCAGAATCGGAAAAAATACTGCCCAGAAGGTTTCGTTCTTTTTACTGATTTTTGCAAATTCCTCTGTCTTTTTCCGGAAATGGGCAGCTTCCCGCTCTTCTTTTCCGAAAGATTTTACCACTCTCATGCCGGAGATAATATCCTGCAGACTGCTGGCCAGATCGTCCGATTTCAGCCACTGTTTATGAAAGATGGTGTGGATATGGTGCCAGAAAAGTCTGGTAATCACAAACACCAGCACGATAAACACAAGGGACATCAATGTCATTTGCCAGCTGATGGTAAACATTACTACCAAAGATACCACCATGGTAAGCAAAGTGGAAAACATGTCTCCGAACACATCTTCCATAAAGTCGCGGACCTGCCTGGTATCCCGGGAGACACGGTTCAACAGCTCTCCCGGCTTTCTGTTGTTGATAAAGGAAAGGGAAAGAGACTGTATCTTGTAATAAAGTTTCTGCCTAAGCGTCATGCTCAGGGAAGTGCCCAGGGACATACACTGCCAGTACCGGAAATTGCCCAGTACGATACGGGCCACCAGCAGCGAAAGTGTGGCGCCCAGGAAAATCCACCAGTCCGTCCAGGTTCCTTTTCCCGTGGTCAGCGCGCCATCGATGAATTCCCTCTGTATCATGGGAATGGCCAGGTCCATTGCCGATAAAAATACCATGAGCAGGGAGATCACCAGAAGTTTTCCCACGTAATCGCCGCAGAGCGCCATAAATTTTTTAACTAAATCCAGTTTTCCTTCACAGTAAGGACACTTGCTTGTCCCCGGCAGTGCCCGGCCGCATTTTTCACAGTATTTTTCATATTCCAGGCTCTCCACCTGGCCGGGCTTTTCCCCGGTTCTGCGGGCCATCAGTATGGTCTGGGCGCCTCTGGCCACATATGCAACCCTGACGATATGCCGCATGGAAAAACGCGCCGCACAGATCATTTCCCCGTCTTTTTTTGTCACGGTGATGATTCCGCTGTGCACCTGGTGCTCGCACTTGATTTTTTCACACTCGTCCAGCAGGAAAGCCGCCGAAACCGTATCTCCGTCCAGCACCAGAAAACGTTCCTGGGTCACCACAATCCAGATTTTCTGCGCATAGGCATCCACGGCCTGCATTTTCCGGCTGTCGAATTCCAGGTCCACGGGAACACAGTACATGGGTTCTTCCCCGGGCGCCAGTCCCAGGGCGTCCATTTGCTGCCCGTTTAATGTATATAATAGTTTCATAAATTGACTGCCTTTCTTTTAAATAAAGAGATCCAGCTTTTTCCGTTCCATAACGCCCAGCTGGTAGAAATCCGGAATCTCATAACGGTTTCCGTCAATATCCGTCACCAGCAGTCTGGAATCACTCAGGTGAATCACGGCATTCCCGCTCATCTGGGTGGTAAAACGGCATGCACCGAAAGTAGTCACCACATTCCAGTAGGCATAACCGTACTCATCTTTCACATCCAGAACTTTTGTGATCACAGGCATAAAATAGCGGAGTTTGATCTGCTCCCGCAACATTTCCTGCTGATCCTGGGGCAGCTGCGATAATTTTTCTACCATACCGATCTCTTTTGCCTTCTCGTCTGACTCCCGTATGGAGATAAACTCTTCGGGATTGGTCAGCGGAAATGTCAGATAAACTCCCACTCTGGCATATTCCTTTTCCCCTGTCTTCAATGCGATAAATCCGCCCGCTGTCCTGGAAAAAGTGGCGTTCTCCCCGTTCAGGAAACGCATTTCCAGGAGTTCTTCCGATTCCCGCTTCAGGGCTTCTTCATCGAATTCCTGCAAATTCAGCAGATCTATATTGTTGTTTTCCGGTCCTTCCATCTATTCCATATTCCTTTCGTGATTTTATGTCTCTACAGGTACATGCCCTTGGGGGGAGTAATTTTCAGCTGTTAAGTACACATCTGAAAATTCTCCCACCGGTTCATTTATCTGCGGCTGTGTCTGTTTCTCAGCCTTCCAGGCCTCTCATGGCCAGTGCTTTTGTCTGGAGTTCGCTGAGTTTATAATAGGTTCCCTTCTTGGCAAGGAGTTCCGCATGGGTTCCGGATTCCGTCAGTCTGCCATCATCCAGCACAATCAGATGGGTGGCATTGCGCAGGGTGGAAAGTCTGTGGGCAATGGACAGCACGGTCCTTCCCTTCTCCAGACGCTCCAGCGATTTCTGTATGGCAAGTTCCGTCTCCGTGTCGACCGCTGAGGTAGCCTCATCCAGAATCAGTATCTTGGGATCTGCCAGAATGGCCCTGGCAATGGAAATACGCTGTTTCTCCCCGCCGGAGAGAGACCGGCTGGAGGAACCCAGAAGCGTATCATAGCCTTCGGGCATTTTGCAGATAAAGTCATGGGCATTGGCCTGGACGGCAGCCTGGATAATTTCCTTCCGCGTGGCCTCCGGCCTGGCATAAGCGATATTTTCCGCCACGGTTCCCATAAAAATATAAGTTTCCTGGGACACCATTGCCACATTTTTGCGCAGTTCACGGAATCCGTACTGCTTCACGCTGACTCCGTCCACCAGCACCTCGCCCTCCTGGGCGTCATAAAGCCTTGAGATCAGATTCACCAGAGTGGACTTACCCGCGCCGGACCGACCCACAATGCCGAACACCTCGCCGGCATTTACGTGAAAACTGATATTTTTTAAAATCGGTTTATTTGCTTCATAGCCGAAAGTAACGTTTTTCAGTTCGATCTCACCCTTCAGTTCGTCCGGCCGCAGGGGATCCGGCACTTCTTTTACTTCCGGAACCGCATCCATGATTTCAAACATACGCTGTGCCGAATTCATACATTCCGTATACCAGCGGACACTGCGTGAAAAAAATTCCAGGGGGCCTTTGAGCTGTCCCACATAGCCGGAGAATGTGAGCAGCATACCTACTTCCACACTGGCCCCGCTGATCATCAGGGCGCCGCCCACAACCCACACCAGAAAGCTGATGGTGTCTTCCACTGCAAAATACAGCGCAAAAAACTTAATATCATAACGGGCCACATCCAGCTCCGCATTTTTCACCTTTCTGTTATTTTTGGAAAAACGCGTCATCTCCTGCTCCTGCTGCCCAAAAGCCTTCACCACCCTGGCCCCGGTGAAATTCTCGTTCATCTGCCCTTTCAGACGACGGTTGGCACGATGCCTTTTGCCGTAAAAATGCCAGAGCCTCGGTACCATCCGATAACTTAAGATCACCAGCAGCGGCATCAGCATCACGGACACCAGCGCCAGCAGGGGATTCAGGCAGAACATGATCACACTTGTGGCAATGATATTTCCCATGTTGATAAAGAAATACGGAATACCGTCAATAAAGAAGGCAGATATCTCCTCCGCATCATCTGACACACGGGTCATCAGGCCGCCGGTCTGCCTCTTGGTGTAAAAACTGATGGACAGCCGCCCCATGGAAGTAAACACCTGGCTTTTCAGCGTGCCCACCACTTCCGGTGCAATCCTGGCCGTCAGCACCCCCTGCAGGATTCCCAGTGCCTGAATGATCACTTTCGTCACAATCATGGTGATCACCAGCATGGTCAGGGCTGTCACAAAACGTCCGGAGGGAATCCGGAGCATGGCGAGAAAGTCCTCGTTTCTGGCCAGAACCTGGTCATAGAGAACCGTTCCGCTCAGGTAAGGCCATACCAGATTCAGCAGCGCCGTTCCCAGATAGCAGAACATCATCAGCGCCAGATACTTTTTATATGGCTTGAAATACGACACCACCCGCAGCAGAATGGATTTCTTATCCATACATTTGGGACATACTTTCCTCTCCTGGTCAGGATAAATCATGCCGCATTTGGGACAGCATTCCTTTCCTTTTTTCACATTCAGGTCTTCTTCCGAGATCTCTTCTCCCTTTTTAACCTTTTCCAGCAGACTGCACAGACGCAGAAACATCTCCATTCTTGTGTTGGAAAAATGACAGATATTGTGCTCCACACCGTCAATTTCGGCCAGCAGCACACCGGCTGCCACCTGCCTGATCACTTCCATCCTGCCGATACTTGACAGCTCATAAATCTGTATGGCCGGCTCCTCCATGAGCGTCAGCTCTTTTTTCGCCATCTCTTCCCCAAACTGCCAGCCACCGTAACCGCCGAATCTGTGCTCCGACTTCTCCCGGTAAGGATATGCCGCCACAGCCAGCCTGTCTTTGGTCAGCGCCACAATGGAATCCGCGAACCGGTATTCCGCATCGAAATCAGCCATGGACGCAAAAATGATGTCGTCTTTGCCGATCCCGTACTTTCCGGCGATGCTGACAAAACTTTTTGGTAAATTCATTTCCTTCCTCCGTTCCCGTTCCAGTATCTGACTGTCACAAATGCTTTTACAGCCAGTCATTCTCCCGCGCTCCCAGTCTTTTCTCCCGCAAAACCGCAAACAGAAGCGTCCTTTCAGGACTAAGTGCAGCTGCCGGCTCCGCGATACCGTATACCGGAGGAAAGCTTACTTCCGGCATGGATCCGGTCATAAAAAAGCCGGAAAATAGTGACAAAAAACCATGGCTCCTGCAAAGCAGACAGCCATGGTTCCATTCACCATCTTCCGGCATCATACAAAGACTGCCGATAAACTTAATCTACTCTATCCGCGGGAGGCAATTTCACAATATGAATATATCCTGTTCCGTTCCATAATTTGTTGGTCATGATCTTCTGCCTCCTTTCCTCTAAATTTTCTGACCCTTATACAGTATAAGCATAATGGGAAAAAAAGTCAACCACTTTTTTCGATTTTGCGATCTTATATTTCCTTCTCCTGCCTTTGCCGCAGCCGCCTCATCAGGCCCAGATAGCTGGGCACCAGAATCAGGTCAGCCCCCAGCCAGGCCAGAATTTCCGCATACATAATACCGTTCTCCCCGAAGAAATATGGCAGAAGCAGCGCGGAGCCGGTGCGCATGACAAATTCCGCCACGCCGGACACCATGGGCAGGATCGTATTTCCAAGCCCCTGGATACAGCTCCGTGTAATATGCAGCAGATACAGTACGGGAAGGCAGAAAGCCATAATGGCCAGATAATGATAGGCAATTTCCAGGGCCTGCACGCTTCCGGCCGCGTCCGCAGGCATAAACCATGCCAGAATCTGCCTTCCGAAGCCCAGCATAATACCCGCAATCAGCAGGGAGGTTCCTGTGGCGATGACCAGACCGGCCCGTGTTCCCTGGGAGATTCTGCGTATTTTGCCCGCCCCGAGATTCTGTCCGGCGTAAGTCACCATGGCGTATCCGTAGGAAGTGGCGGCCACTTCCAGAAGCCCGTAAAGCTTGTTGGTGGCGGTCATGCCGGCGATGAAAATCACACCGAATCCGTTGACGATGGTCTGTACAATCATCCCGCCCACCGAAATCACCGTATTCTGGAATGCCATGGGCAGTCCCAGCTTCATAAGCGTGCCCCACAGCGGCCATTTGGGATTCCAGTCATTCCGTGTGAGGTGAATCAGGGGAATCCTGCAGATATGCCGGATGCAGTAAACTGCCGACAGGCACTGTGCAATCAGCGTGGCTGCCGCGGCACCCTGCACGCCCCAGTCAAATCCCATGACAAATACGAAATCCAGCAAAATATTGGTCAGTGAAGCAATCACCATTGCCACCAAAGGCGTTTTCCCGTTTCCCAGGGCCCGGAGAATGGCGGCCGCAAGATTGTATGCCATCACTATGGGCAGTCCGGCGAACAGAATTCTCAGGTACGCCATGGAAACAGGCTGTATTTCTTCAGGTGTTTTCAGCAAAGATATGGCGGTGCCGGCCAGGGCCTCGCTGGCAAAAGTCAGGCATATGGCGCAGAGTGAAGCCAGCAGAATGGAATTTGCAATGACCTGGCGCAGTTTTCCATGTTCGCCTGCGCCGAATTTCTGCGCCATCAATATGGAAAACCCCTGGGCAAATCCCTGCGTCACCCCCAGGGTCAGCCAGTTCAGCCAGTCCACTGCCCCCAGGGCCGCCAGGGCATCCACTCCCAGGACTTTCCCCACCACGGCCGTATCCACCACCGTGTACATCTGCTGGAAAATATTTCCCGCCATAAGCGGAAGGGAAAACAGAATCAGTATTCTCCAGGGATTCCCTTCCGTCTGGACATTTGTCTTTTGTTCCATCGCTTTCCTCTGTCCGACTCCTGCATTTAGCGCCAGGGCAAATCCGACACTTCCAGTTTTTTATCCCGCAGCATCAGTTCCTTCACTGCCTGATCCGCGCTTTTTCCCGCAAAAAGCACCTCATTCACCTGCTCGATGATGGGCAGCTGTACCTGGTACTTCCGGGCAAGCTCCATTGCGGCTTTGGCGGAATGGACGCCCTCCACCACCATCTGTACCTGGGACATGGCTTCCTCGTAAGTTTTCCCCTGACCGATCAGAATCCCTGCACGGCGGTTTCTGGAATGCATACTGGCACAGGTCACAATCAGGTCTCCGATGCCGGTGAGACCGCAGAATGTCTCGAACTTCCCGCCCATGGCCGTTCCCAGTCTGGCAATCTCCGTGATTCCCCGGGTGATCAGCGCGGCCTTGGTATTGTCCCCGTACCCCAGGCCGTCGGCAATTCCCGCCGCAAGAGCCACCACATTTTTCAGGGCTCCCCCCAGTTCCATTCCCAGGATATCCGGGCTCACATAGACCCGGAACACCTCATTCATAAACAGATTCTGGATAAATTCCGCAGTGGATTTCGAGGCCGCCCCCACCACGATGGTGGTTGGCAGTCCGCGGCCCACTTCTTCCGCGTGGGAAGGGCCGGACATCACTGCCACGTCAGCCTGGGGAATTTCCTGCGCAATGATCTCGGAAAGGGTCATCAGTGTCCCTGTTTCGATTCCCTTGGCCACGTTTACGATTTTCTGGGCATCTGCCACATACGGGGCAAAACGCCCGGCAGTCTTCCTGGTGTAGGAGCTGGCCACTGCCATGACCAGCAGGTCCTTTCCCTGCGCCGCCTCTCTCTCGTCCATGGTGAAAACCGTATCTTCCGGCAGCTTTACCCCCGGCAGCATCCTGTGTTCATGCTCCTCTTCCAGCATCTGGATTTCCGCTTCCAATGCCGACCAGACCGTTATCTTATGTCCGTTCTTTCGTAACAGCACCGCAAGGGCAATGCCCCAGCTTCCTCCGCCTATGATACTGATTTCTGCCATAACGCCTCTTTTCCGCAGTTGTTTTCCTGCCTGAATATTCTGTTTTATTTCCCGTCGCTTTTTTCCTGACCGTCTGTTTCCACATCCACCTTATTTTTTTTGGTCAGATATGTCTTCCTTTCATTTCCATGAATCAGCCGGACAATGTTTTCCTTATGTTTCCAGTAGGCCAGCGCCGCCAGCAGCAGGGCCAGGACATAGAGTTCTGTCAGCTGTGCCTGGGTCATCCCGGCAAATACGCCCAGCTGCCCGCAGATCACCATCTCCACCACAAAGCCCAGGTACACTAATAGAGAACCCAGCGAAACCAGATGGGTGGTGAAGAAAATACCGAAAAACACTGCCACACCCATGACGATAAAATATGGATGGAAGGACAGAATCAGACCGGCCGTGGCGGCAATTCCCTTTCCTCCCCTGAAATTCATGTAAAAAGGGAAATTATGTCCCAGAATCGCTCCTGCCCCGGTATAAAGTGACAGCAGATAGATCATGTCCGGGTGACTCTGCCCGAAAATCAGTCTTGACACCCACACTGCCGCCATACATTTCAGGCAGTCCCCGGCCAGCACGATAAGCCCCGCCCTGGTGCCCAGCACGCGCAGGGCATTGGTGGTTCCCGCATTGCCGCTGCCGTACTGCCTGATATCAATCCCATGTGCCTTTCCGTAAAAATAAGAAGTCTGAAACAAACCGAACGCATAACCGATGACTAAACAGATAATCCTTTCCATAGACCCTATTGCTCCTTTTCATTTCTTTCCCTGATAATGAACCGCAGGGGCGTTCCACGAAAGCCGAAAGTTTCCCGGATCTGATTTTCGATATATCTTGTGTAAGAAAAATGCATCAATTCCTTATTGTTCACAAAAATCACAAAGGTGGGCGGTTTTACGGACACCTGGGTGATATAGTACAGCCGCAGGCGCTTACCCTTGTCAGAGGGCGGCTGCTGCAGGGCCACCGCCTCTGCCATAATCTCGTTCAGCACCCCTGTGGCTATCCGCATGGCATGGTTTTCGCTGACCATGTCGATGGTGTCAAACAGCTTGTGAAGCCGCTGTCCCGTCAGGGCCGAGATAAAAAGGATCTCCGCATAGGGCATGTAGGAAAGCACATTCCGGATTCTTTCCGTCACCTCATAGATGGTCTTGTCATTTTTTTCCACCGCATCCCATTTGTTCACGGCGATAATGACGGCCTTGCCCCGCTCATGGGCGATCCCGGCAATCTTCGCATCCTGCTCGCTGACGCCATCCACGGCATCGATGACCAGAACCACAATGTCCGACCGTTCCACCGCACTGACCGCACGGAAAATCATATACCGCTCCAGATCTTCCTTGATTTTATTCTTCCTGCGCAGTCCTGCCGTGTCGATGAAAACATATTCTTTTCCGTTGTGGGTCACTTCCGTGTCCACGGCGTCCCGGGTAGTTCCCGCAATATCGGATACAATCAGACGTTCTTCCCCCAGCAGCCTGTTGATCAGGGAAGATTTCCCCACATTGGGCTTTCCCACAATGGCAATCCTGGGCCGGTCGTCCTCTTCCCCTTCCCCGCTGTCTTTGTGAAAATAGGACACCACTTCTTCCAGCATGTCCCCCAGTCCCAGCTTGTTGGCCGCGGAAACGGCATGGGGCTCCCCTATGCCCAGATTATAGAATTCATATACATCCGCCATATACTTTTCAAAGCTGTCCACCTTGTTGACCACCAGTACCACCGGTTTATGGGAACGCCTGAGCATATCCGCAACCTTGGCGTCCGAGTCCACAAGTCCGTCCTTTACGTCCACCAGAAAAATAATCACGTCTGCCGTGTCAATGGCAATCTGGGCCTGGGCCCTCATCTGGGATAATATCACATCCTGGCTGTCCGGTTCGATTCCGCCTGTATCTATCAGGGTAAAAGCATGATTCAGCCAGTTCACGTCCGTGTAAATTCTGTCCCGGGTAATGCCGGGAGTATCCTGTACAATGGAGATCCTCTGTCCCGCCAGGGCGTTGAACAAAGTGGATTTTCCCACATTGGGCCTGCCAACCACTGCCACAATCGGTTTTGTATTTCTTTTTCCCATTTCCTGCTCCTATTCTTTGATTCCGGTTCCGCATTTTGTGCCAAGTCCACAATGGGAAACCGCCGGGCACATCCGGTCAGTTACTGCTGTCCAGAATCGCATCCACAAACTCTTTTCCGCTTGATTTTACAATATTAATCGGCACTTGTAAAGCTTTTTCCAAATCTCCCGCCCTCATATCATCCAGAAATACGTCTTCCCCGCTGCGAAACATGTTTTCCGGCAGAAGCAGGCATCTGCCCAGGGGTTTTCCCTGAAGCTGCGCCAGCAGGTCCTGGCCCGTGAGCAGGCCGGAAACCGTGATCCGCTCCCCGAAAAAGAAGTTGGTGACGGGATACACATGGATCAAAAGCCCCGGCCAGGCTTCCATCATCTGCCCGGCCATCTTCCGGATACAGGGGTATGCCAGAAGGCCTGTGGCAAGAGAAATCTCTCCCCTGGGGGAACTATCCGGAATTTCGCCCAATTTCAGGTGTTTTTTCATTTCTTCCTCAAATTCACAAAGCAGAAGCCGCAGCATGCCCACCCCGTTCTCCAGCTGCAGGTAGCCGTCATAGCGCGCCTCCTCCGGCACTTCCCTGTCTGCCATAAGATACCATTCGTCACTGGCATGCACGAAATGGGTGCCGTAATTTTCAAAACATTCCCGCTGGTATTTTTCGATCAGGTCAATGACCATGGCTGCATCTTCTTTTGTGAAAGGCTCCAGCGGATACAATCCTTCCCTGTATTTTGACAGGCCCACCGGCACCACCGAGACGCTTTCCAGAACGGGAATATACTTCATCAGTTCCCGGATGCTGTATTCCAGCTCCCCGCCGTCGTTGACGCCTTTGCACAGCACAATCTGTCCGTTCATGCGGATATCTGCCTGAAACAGCATGTCCGCCTTTTTCAGCGCCTCTCCCGCGAAACGGTTGTTCAGCATCCGGCAGCGCAGGGCGGGATTCATGGTATGGAAGGAAATATTAATGGGTGACAGGCGGTAGCGGCAGATTCTTTCGATGTCATGGTCCGACATATTGGTCAGTGTCACATAATTTCCCTGGAGAAAGGACAGTCTGGAATCGTCATCCTTAAAATAAAGGGTCTCCCGCATTCCCGGGGGCATCTGATCTATAAAGCAGAAGATACATTTGTTTCTGCAGCTTCTGTATTCGTCCATAAGACCGTTTTCAAACTCTATTCCAAGATCCTCGTCAAATTCCTTCTCCACCTCCAGAAGCCACTGTTCCCCATCCGGCTTCTCCACCACAACTTCAATATAGGTATCTTGTACCAGAAACTGGTAATCGAAAATATCTTCTATTTCCGTACCGGCCACGGAAACCAGCCTGTCTCCAGCCGCAATCTCCAGTTCTTCCGCAATGCTGCCGGGAAGAACCCTTTTTATGACATGTTGTTTTTTCTGCATTTTTACCTGTTTTCCTTTCCGCCGGGCCCCGTTTCCCGGGGTTTTGCAGGACTTCTGCGGGCCGTGGCGCATCTTCCTGCTTTGTACCCGTTCCTGTGACATTTCAGGGTTTTGGCTGATTGGCCGCCCGGAAATAATGACCAGTTCCTATATCGCAAGAAATTTCTTGACGAGTCTCTTACATAATGATATAAAATAATTAAAAGGTGCATTTCTTTGTGCCGTATCGGATGACAGGATCCGCAGAACAGTTCCTGTCATATGCATTTTTACATACGGAGGACATCATGCCTAATTTACGAGAGTTGGAAAATGCCATGCCAGTGGCGCCCCTGAAAATTGCCGCACTGCCGTCTGCCCGGATCATGGGACAGAGAATTAATGATTTCCTTGTGGAATTCCGCAAAACCATTCACAATGACAAAGTAAAAACCGACCCGGCCTTTCAGGGCTACAGTGAGCAAAATTACCTGGCAGCAGCCGAAACCCTCCGTTTTGGCAGCGGGGAGGGCAAAGCTGTCTTCCAGGAGTCTGTCCGCGGAAAGGATCTCTTCCTGCTGACCGATATCTGCAATCACAGTATTACCTACCATATGTTCGGCCATGAGAACCACATGTCCCCTGACGACCATTATCAGGACCTGAAGCGTGTGATTATGGCCTGCAACGGCAAGGCCCACAGGATCAATGTCATTATGCCATTTCTCTATGAGGGCAGGCAGCACAAGCGAAACGGCAGGGAATCACTGGACTGCGCCTTTGCGCTCCGTGAACTGCGGGACATGGGCGTCAGCAATTTCATCACTTTCGACGCGCATGACCCCAGGGTGCAGAATGCCATCCCCTTAAACGGTTTTGACAATTTTACAACTCCCTATGAGTTTATCAAAGTGCTCCTGCATTCCGAAAATGACCTGATCGTGGACAAGGACCATCTGACCGTCATCAGCCCGGACGAAGGGGCGCTGGACCGTGCCATCTACTTTGCCACGGTGCTGGGCGTGGACACGGGCATGTTCTACAAGCGGCGGGACTATTCCACCATAGTAGGGGGTAAGAATCCCATAGTGGCCCATGAGTTTCTGGGGGACAATATCGACGGCAAAGACGTGATTATCATCGATGATATCATCTCCTCCGGGCAGAGTATCCTGGACACCGCAAAACAGCTGAAGAAAAGGAACGCCCGGCGGGTTTTCCTCTGCTGCACCTTCGGCCTGTTCACCGATGGACTGGCCGGTTTTGACAAGGCCTACGAAAAGGGCTGCTTTGACAAAGTGGTGACCACCAACCTGGCCTGGCTGCCCCCGGAACTTTACCACAGACCTTATTTCCTGGAGGCAGACATGAGTAAATTCGTGGCTTCCCTGATTGATTTTATGAATCATGACGTCTCCCTGACCAACACCCTGGCCACCGCGGACAAAATCCACAATATTCTGGAGGCCTACGACGGCAGGATACATTAAACCGGGACGGCCCTGCCGGGCAGGGCGCCTCCCCCCTTCTCTTTCAGATTTTCGGCTTACCGGTCATCTGTTCCCTCACGGGCCGGCTCCTCCGGTAAGCCTTCTGCTTCCTCACTGTATTCCGAAAAGCTCAAAACGGTTTTAAATAAATCCCCGTCCAGGAAAATCTCGAAAGTTCCCCCCTGAACCTGTACCAGGCTTTTGGCTATATAGAGTCCCAGGCCGCTTCCTTCCGTGGTTCTGGAAGTATCCCCCCGGAAGAAACGCTCCGTCAGGTCTTCCGATTTCACATGCATCTGCTGTCTGGAAATATTTTTCACGGACAGCCGGACCTGATCCTGCCACTTTGCCATGTCGATATAAACCCTGGTTCCCTCCATGGCATACTTGCACACATTGTTGAACAGATTTTCCACCACACGCCACATTCTGCTGCTGTCCGCATAAATATACGCCGTCAGGTCGCTTTCCTCAAAAATCACCTGCAGGCCGCATTCCTCCATGCGTTCGGAAAACTCCCCGATGCCCTGGTTGACCAGTTCGGTCAGATTCAGTTTTTCTTTTTTCAGTTCAATATTGCCTGAGGAAATTTTGGAAGCCTCCACCAGGTCATCCGTCAGCTGCTTCAGCCGCTGGGATTTGCTGTCGAGAATCTCAATATATCCCCTGGCAGGTTCCTCCTCTATCTTCAGGCGTTTCAGCAGACCCACATAATTGATCAGCGATGTGAGGGGGGTCTTGATATCATGGGACACATTTGTGATCAGATCCGTTTTCAGCTGCTCGTCTTTCATACTTGTACTCACGGCCTTGCTGATGCCCTCGCCGATATTGTTTACCGCGTCCGCAAGCTCTTTGTTGGAACCGTGGAACGCGTCCGAATCCAGCTTAAAACCCACTTCCCCGTCCCGGATCTTCTTGATTCCCTCCGTGATCTCCGTCTGTTCCGCGCTGCGCCTGAGCATCAGAATCCCCACAATGCCGTCCACCGCTGCCATCACTGCCAGAAGCAGCAGCATATACAGCTTCTGTTCCCGCAGGACATACGCTGCCACAATCCCCGCCAGATTCAGAAACAGAAACACATTGTAAGGCAGCAGGGTACTGATAATCGTATTTTTATGACGGAAAATGAATCTTGTGGAATTGCTCAGGCCCCTGCAGACAAAATGCAGGAAACTGTCGCTCCACAGATTGTTGGCCTTGATGCGGCGCACCAGGCTGTACCAGGCCAGGTCAAAGGCAATGCTCACATAGACGCCGTAAAGCGCGAACAGGCCATACCGGTATAGCCTGGTCAGCTGGATGCCCAGAAGCTGCGGATCTTCCCCGGCGCTCTGGGCGATTCCGATGAGAATCCGGTACCCGAACAGCCCCCCGTAGACCAGCCCCGCCGCGAACACAAACGCCAGCTCCGTCCAGATTCTGTCATGGCGGTTCAGATACCATATCTGTTCCCCGTTCTCGCTGACCGCGGCTCCGGCATTGACGGTCAGGTAAATTCCCAGCCCCACCCAGACCGCCGCCAGAAAGCCCATCAGGGCCATAATCCGGTTCATGTTGGGTACGATTTTCTGGTATACTTCATGGGCCGCATAGAAGGCATCCCCCACATTGTCATAATTGGAGTCCACACCCAGCCAGATATGAGTGGTATCGGGATAGGCATAGCGGTAAGTGCTGATATAGGCGTCAATTTCTTCCTCACTCAGGATGGTATTTCCCATAAACACCAGGTTTTCCGGATAATAAATCAGGTACCATCTGTATTCGTTGAAGGATTCCGTGACAAAATCATCCTCTGCCTCCATCAGGTCGGAACGGTTGGTATAGGTACAGATGCCATCGTCCGTCATCATGCGGACCATATACTTCACATTGCTGTTCTCTTCTTTATAGGCTTCGTTGCAGATCTGGTACCGCTGGTAATTCATGGTGATGTCATTTATGACAGCCACCGTGTTTTCCTGCAGCTGCATGTAATCGATCCAGTTGTCCGCATAATTTGTCAGAAGCCTTTCCCCGTCCGCGGTGGTATAGCGGCAGTTCAGCATGGGGACAAAAATCACCCAGCTGCCGTCATCTTCCCTGGACACATCCACATGATCCAGGTTTTTGGCCATGATATACGAAAAAACAAGGTCTTCCAGCTGTTCTTCCGTATATTCCGCCAGCTTGTCCGTCAGCGCCGCAAGTTCTTCCACGCTTTTCCCGAAACGCTCTTTTGTCAGTGACGCCTCTGGTTCCCCTGTCCCTTCCTCCTGGCCGGTCTCCTCCCCTGTCTGGTTTTCACCCTCCGGAATGTCGGTGACTTCCTCCACACGGTTAAAGTCGTCAAAAACCAGCTGTCCATATTCATCCAGTTTAAAATTCTCGGGATAAATGCAATAACCGAAATAATTGACGAAATCAGACATGCTTAAGAAACGGTTGGTATACTCCACGCCGTATCTGCCCCATTTGATGATATTGTCCAGTTCGTAGACAGCGGAGACCGAACAGCCCTTATCCGCCCCGATCTCGCCGGCGTAGGCCGTCACATCGATCTGTTTGGAAGGGTCAAATACACCGTTTGTCTCCAGCTGTCCTTTGATGGCTACCAGCTGCGTGATGTCCGACACCGCATTCCGGAACAGGTCATGGTAAATATCGGACTCCTCAAATTCCAGCCCCACATCCACGGGAAAAATTTTGTATACCTTTGTGCCATCGATGGAATTGACCGCCACATAGGAATTCAGCAGCAGCGCGGCCACCGCCAGCATGATGCCCGCGGCCAGGATATGCTGCACAAGCCCCAGGATAAGTCTTTTAAAAGTTGGTTTTTTCATATTCTTTCCAGTTCCGCAGTGTCTGTCCGGAACATGTTTTCACCGGCACTGCTTTATTACTGCTTGTCAATTTTATAACCCACGCCCCAGACTACCTTCAGGTACCTGGGCTCCCTGGGATTGATCTCTATTTTCTCGCGGATATGGCGGATATGCACCGCCACCGTGTTGTCCGCGCCTATGGCGTCCTCATTCCAGATGCTTTCATAAATCTGGTCAATGGAAAAGACCCTGCCCTGGTTTTTCATCAGCAGAAGCAGGATATTATATTCGATGGGGGTCATTTTCACCGGTTCCCCGTCCACCGTCACCTGTTTGGTATCGTCATTGATCACCAGGCCGCCCGCCTGGTACACCGATTTGTTCTCCGCATTCAGGCTGCCCAGCGAGGTATACCGGCGCAGATTGGACTTTACCCTGGCCACCAGCTCCAGGGGATTGAAAGGTTTCGTGATATAATCGTCGGCGCCGATGTTCAGGCCCAGAATCTTGTCCGTGTCCTCGGATTTTGCGGACAGCATGATTATGGGAATACTGCTGTATTCCCGGATTTTTAAGGTAGCCCGGATTCCGTCCAGTTTGGGCATCATCACGTCCATGACCAGCAGATGAATCTCCTCTTTCTTCAGCAGCTCCATGGCCTGGGCCCCGTCATATGCCTTGAAAATCTGATAGCCATCCTGATTCAGGTAAATTTCGATAGCGTCCACAATCTCTCTGTCATCATCGCACACCAGTATATTTGCCATATCTTTCCACTCCGTTTCCCTTTCTGCGCCGCGCCTGCCGCTTTTTTTAAACCTTGGGCACAAGCATCAAAAACGCCCCCAGATTGCCCCTTCTTCCCCCGCTTGCCCTGTGGGAAAAAAGATATCCACTGTTGTGGCAGGTGCAGATATCCGCCACGGAAATATGGGATTTTAAGATTCCCGCCTCTTCCAGGATCCTTTTATTGGCAAACCACAGATCCAGCTGGTATTTTGCGGATTCTTTTCCCGGTGTGACCACACCGCTTCCCGCCATGTTCCCAAACTGCCCCGCCACATCCCGGCCCACCTCATAGCAGTCCCGGCATATGGCGGGCCCTATGGCAGCATAGAGCTCCTCCGGCCGGCTGCCGAACTGTTCTCCCATGGCTTCGGTCATGCGTTTCCCCATTTTTCCCACGGTGCCCCGCCAGCCGGAATGGGCCAGGCCTATGGCCCTGTGTACCGGATCCACGAAATACAGCGGAACACAGTCCGCATAATAAGTAACCAGAGCCAGGCCGGGTTCGTCCGTGATCAGTCCATCCACATTTTCATAATCTCTTTCCCGGACAATACCCTTTCCCCGGTCCGCAGGCCCCACTCTGCGGATATTTGTGGTATGGGTCTGATGGGAGGCAGCCATATCCTCCGTCCGGCAGCCCAGAATGCCTGCAATCCTCTCATAATTTGCAAGTACGTCCCCGTGACTGTCCCCCCGGGTAAAGCTTAAGTTCATGGAAGAAAACTCCCCTTTGCTGACACCGCCCAGGCGGGTGGTAAACAAATGTTTCGCCACCCCCAGTTCCTCAAGCAGGGGAAATGTCAGGTATTCCAGTTCTGTCCCATCCTCCAGCGCCACCGCGTTCTGCCGCATAACAAGATCATTCTCATTTCTTCTCCTGACCTGAAACATACTACAATCCTTTCTTGCTTCTGTCCGGCGGCAATGTTAATATTCCGGCCGGAAACGGACTATTCTTAATTCTGCCTGTAAATATGTGGAAAAGCGTTCCTTATCCAGAAAATATCATTTCCCTGCATCCCTACCACATCATACCGCACATTGGTATCCTCCGGAAGCCGGCGCAGATATCTGTAATAATCCGCCGTCCGGCAGATTCTGGCCTGCTTGCGGAAATCCACCGCCTCCAGGGCATGGCCTTTTCCGGCGGTGCTTCTGTATTTTACTTCCACAAACACAAGAGAGCCCTCATGGAAGCCAATCAGGTCGATTTCCCCCTGCCTGCTCCTGAAATTGGTCTCCAGAATCCGCATTCCCTGTGAGGTTAAATATTCCGCCGCCTGCTTTTCCCGTTTTGTGCCCGTTGTGCGCTTGTTCAAATATCTTCCCTACCTCTTTATTTTGCCCTTTATTTTGTCCATGGAATCCACAAATACCAGTATTTCCGCCACAACTTCATATAATTCCGGCGGTATCATGTCCCCGATATCCAGACGAGACAGGGTATCTGCCAGTTTGTCGTCCTTGTGGATGGGCACATCGCTTTCCTGGGCTTTTTCGATAATTTTTTCTGCCAGAATCCCCCGCCCGCTGGCAATGACCCGGGGCGCCTCATCGGAAGGATCATATTCCAGGGCAATGGCCTGTTTTAATTTCTCTTCTTTTTTCCCGCTCATAATTTATCCCTTATTCTGACGATTTCCATTTGACTGCCGCGGCAGGTATTCCGAACCCGGAAAAACAATCAGGTCCGCACATCAAAGGCATAGTGTGAGAGCATGATGCCCTTTTCCTGGCGCAGGAGCGGCTCCAGCCCGCCCTTTGTGGCTTCCTCCGCATGTTCGTCCCTGCGCACCATGGCAAAGCTGCAGTCATATCCCCTTTTTTTCAGACGGTCCGTCAGAATGTCCATGTGCGCCGCCATAAAGTCTATCATTTCGTCATCCTGCAGATAAAATTTCGTGTTGACTTTGGCGTTTTTCATGACCACATACACATCCAGGGAGCCTAAGTATTCCATGTCCAGATGCAGCAGGGCGCTGACACCCGCTTCCGGGCTGGCCAGCTTCTTTTTGTTGGTATAGACATACAGATCCCCGTGGGCCTCCCTCTGCTGTAACTTCAGGGGAAGCTGCACATAGGCATACATCTGGTTGAGCTGCTGCAGAAAGTCAAGGTTCTGGGACATGGAGGATGCCGCCCTATAGGCGGAAGAATGATTCTGTCCGGCATTTTCCAGGGCTGTGGTGAGATTCCGCAGCTGTCTGTCCATGCGGTTGTACAGGTCTTCCACCTTTTCCCGGGATGCCACTTCCTCCGGGCGCAGGGTCCAGTTATTTTTCAGCTGGCGGCTGAACAGTTCCCGGAAACCGGCTCCCGAAAACAATTTATGCAGGCCGCGCATGGAAGCGGCGGAAAATTTCGCCTCCTCCGCCATGGTACTTAGGAAGGAAAAAAATGTGTCCGCACTCATCTTGCCCTGGGCAAACTGCAGAATCTGCGCCCGGGCGGCGGATGCCTCCGGGGCCGGCAGTCGCAGGGAATTCAGGAAGCTTTCCGCCTCCCTGGCCACACCAGCCCGCAGAAAATCGGGAATCACCTCCCGGGCTGGATTTTCCTGCACCTGCCCCGGGGCATTGCCGGCAGATTCCTGTCTTCCCCCGGGAATGTCCTGAACATCCTTTCCTTCCGGCAGGTTCCGCTCCGCTCCCGCCAGCTCCTCCGCCGCGTTGAGAATCAGGTTTGCCGGACCCGGCCCGGCAGTCTGCACTGCCCCTGTCTGGCTTTCCGCCCCGGGCTGGCCTTCCGCCCTGGGCTGACCTTCCGCCCATGAGCCGGGAAGGCTTTCTCCCCCGGTCCCCGGTACCGTCTGCCCCGCCTGCGCTTCCCCATTGCCGGACACAGTCCCGGCAGGGCCCGGCAGTCCGTTTTCTTCCCCGGAAAGACCCTGCCCTGCCCCTTCCCGCACCAGATCCAGCAGTTCCTGATACAGCTTTGCGGCGCCCTGCAGATTGCCTTCCTCCACCATGGAATCCAGCACTTCCGGCAGTCCCTCCAGGATGGTTTCCATGCCTCCCGTCAGCTGGTGACTGAGATTCCGGTAAGAAATCATCTGATTTATGTTTGCTTCGTTTACCGGCATCTGCAGCTTGTGGAGATGGATCACATCCACGATTTCCGCCTGGGGGAAATTGTTGATCTCCCTGAAAATCTGCTGCAGGTTCGTCTTGTTCACGGACATCCCCGCCGCCATCAGCTGTTGCGTCATCTGTACCGTGGAGCCGTTTACCGGCAGTCCCGCCATGTCCAGCGCCTTCAGCACATTCATGTCAGTGGCCACATTGGTAAACAAGGGGCTTAAGGTCAGGGCGCTGCCGTTGTTTTTTACCTCAAAGGTCATATTTTTCCCGATCTCAATATTCATGTTCCGGTCCACCCTGGCATTCAGCACCAGATCCTCGGAAAGCCTGATCTGCACCTCACTGCCGTTCCTGGCTATGATCTCGCCGCTTATGGTCTGGCCCGGCACAAGGGAACGAATCTGTCTGTTGATGCTTTCCATCTGGGCAGGCGTCATTTGTGTCTGGGAGGGATGCGAAGAAGTATCCGTGCGGACCTCTCCCGAAAAAAGTTGTGACAGCTTCATCCAAACTCTCCTTTCTACCCATGACTTGTTTTAACCCGGAATCATATTTTTCAGAAAACTTCTCCTGTGTATGGGGGATGGGCCGTGATTTTTCAAAGCTTCCACATGTCCTGCGCTTCCATAGCCCTTATTTCCCGAAAAACCATACTCCGGGTATAACTGGTCATATTGGAGCATCATTCTGTCCCTGGTCACTTTTGCAAGGATGCTTGCCGCCCCGATGGTGATGCTTTTCGCGTCTCCCTTGATAATCGGCACCTGGGGAATGGGGATACCGGGAATCGTCACCGCGTCGTTCAGCAAAATGTCCGGCCCGGGATTCAGGCCTGCCACCGCCTCCCGCATGGCCTCATAGGTGGCCTGCAGGATGTTGATTTCGTCAATCCGTTCCGGGGATGCGTAACCGACGCTCCAGCTGAGAGCCTGTTCCAGAATGATATCATAAAGTTCCTCTCTCTTTTTTTCGGACAGTTGCTTGGAATCATTTATATATAAAATACGACAGTCTCTGGGCAGAATCACTGCCCCCGCAACCACCGGCCCGGCCAGGGGACCTCTTCCCGCTTCGTCCACCCCGCAGATATAATCATAATTCCCGTACTGTCTCTCATAGACCCGGAGTCCCTCGATTCTCAGCTTTTCCTGTTCCAGGGCAGCAAGCCTTCTGGAAGCCGTCTCCGCCAGCTTTCTCACCCCGGCCCGTTCATCCGCCGAATAGGTATTTATAAATTCAGGCAGCTCCTGCACCGTTGCTGCCTGAAGAATTTTCTTTATCTCTGTTGTGCTTTTCATATCATTCATATCCGCCGTTTCTTTTCCGGAACCCTTATGCAAACCTCCGCACCTGCCCCGGCTTCCGCTCACTGATGCTTCAGGACCCCCAGCTTATTCAGGGGCCAGATCCGCACCCAGGCCCTGCCCACGATATCCTTTCTCTTTATGTTTCCCACCACCGGCGACCGGCTGTCCATGCTGTTGTTGCGGTTATCCCCCAGCACGAAATATTCGTCCTCTCCCAGCACAACTGGCTTTGTGGCCCTGCCCACCTTATCCGGGCTGATAATCTCCCTGCCGTAATTTTCGGGAAGAATCTCATCGTTTATGTAGATATTTCCCTCCAGGTCAATCCGGACAGTCTCCCCCGGAAGCCCGATAATCCTCTTGATGTAATAAGTATTCACCTCATATTGAGGCGGAAAAACGATAATATCATAACGCTGGGGTTCCCGGAACCGGTATGTAATCTTATCCACAAGCAGATTATCGCCATCAGACAGCATGGGTTCCATGGAGGAGCCATCCACCGCCGTCCTCTGTCCCACAAAAGTAATCACCAGCCATGTGAGGCACAAGACGCCCAGCACGTAAGCCAGGGTACTTATGATTTCTTTCATTACCTTGTTCATATTTCCGATCTCCTATTCTGCTCTTTTCTCCTTGTCTGCCTGTCCGGAATCCACCCTTTCCAAAATCCGGCCCGTCTCCCGAAACGGAATCTGACGCCCCTCATTTATCCGGAACCCCGGCCCGTTTGTCTTCCGGGTATCGTTTTTCCCGGTTTTTCCCGCCGGAGAACTTATTTCCCCACAGGCGCCCTCTCCAGGGTCATCCTGCCCAGCCGGCCGCTTCTGAAATCATCCGTCAGGATAGCCGCTGCTTTTTTCAGGTCCGGCTGGCCTCCCTTCAGAAAACAGAACCGGCTTCCCGCGATTTCCTCCAGCGTCCCGGGGGCGGTCTCCTTCCGCGCAATGCCGTAACGGCTTTCCACAACCCCGGGATACAGCTCTCCCACACAGTCCAGCAGGTCGCAGGCAAGTTCTTCCCCGATAATGATATCGTCATTGATGGAACCGATGAAAGCCAGGTACATGCCCACCCTGTTATCCTCAAACTTAGGCCACAGAATACCGGGCGTGTCCAGCAGTTCCAGCGTTTTACTCAGGCGGATCCACTGCTTTCCCTTGGTGACACCCGGCTTGTTCCCGGTTTTTGTGCACGCCCTGCCCGTAAAGGAATTGATAAAAGTAGATTTTCCCACATTGGGAATTCCCACCACCATGGCCCTGACCGGGCGGTTTACGATTCCCCTTTTCCGGTCCCGCTCCAGCTTCTGTGCGCAGGCAGCCCGCACCAGAGGACTGATGTCCCTGACCCCGGCCCCCGTCCTGGAATTGACTTCCAGCACATGGACGCCGCTCTCCTGGAAATAGCGGATCCATTGCTGATTGCAGTCCGCGTCCGCCAGATCCGATTTATTCAGCAGCACAATCCTGGACTTGCCCTTCCCCAGTTCGTCAATGTCAGGATTGCGGCTGGCAAGCGGAATCCGGGCATCTACCAGTTCTATGATCAGGTCAATGAGTTTTATATTTTCCTCCATCATACGCTTTGCTTTCGTCATATGACCGGGATACCATTGATAATTCATCTCTATTTCACAAATCCCATGCCCTCTTCTTCGCAGGGGGCGCGGAACCATACCTTTCCTAGCATATCTATTTCTTTTACCGGCCCGATATTGGCGGAACGGCTGTCCTCACTGTTGCCGGGATTATCCCCGATACAGAAGTATTCCCCGTTTTCCAGCACGAACTCATTGGCGGCAATCCCCGCGTCCGCCAGCTTCTCGCTGACCCACGGGCTCTCTTCCCCATTCACATACAGAATCCCGCCCAGAATCACCACCCGGTCTCCCGGCACTGCCACCACTCTTTTTACATAGTAATGGGTGTTCTCATTCCCATTTGGCAGGAAGACTACCACATCTCCCTTTTTGGGCGAGGAGATCAGGTAAATGAAGGAATTGATAAAAATCTTCTGTCCGTTGTACAATGTGGGCTCCATGGAGACTCCCACCACGCTGGTAGTCACACCCAGATAGAGATTCAGCACCACGGCAATAAACACGGCCGCAATCACGCCGAAAATCCAGCTGAAAATCTCCCGCACATGTACGGAGCTTATTTTCTTTTTTCTTTTATAAAAACTCAGACCCTTGTTTTTTGCCATTTACATTGTACCATAATTATGCGCGCATCAGCGCACATGGAATCAGCAGTTGACACAATGTCCTTCTGTGTCAACCTTGTACCATAACCACTGTTTTTTACCGGGCAGGGGAATGTCCTTCTCCTTTACTTGCCGCGCGCCCATAGCCTTTGCCTACATTCTTCCCCTGGGTGACCGTGTTCATACTGCCCAAGCAACAAGGTTCCATCTGCGCCCCTGTGCAATCCAGTAGGGGAATGCTCTTCTCCCCTGCGCATAAACAGAAAAGGACAACTACACGAGTAATTGCCCTTTTGCCTGCTTACCTTGCTACGGCTTCCTTCACCTTCGCCCTCTTGCCCACACGTCCTCTCAGGTAGTTCAGCTTGGCACGTCTTACCTTACCTCTTCTGACTACTTCGATCTTTTCCACATTGGGGGAATGTACAGGCCAGGTCTTCTCAACACCGATACCATTGGAACTCTTTCTCACCGTGAAAGTCTCGCGGCTGCTTCCGCCCTGACGCTTCAGCACGATACCCTCAAATACCTGGATTCTCTCGCGGTTTCCCTCTTTGATCTTGGCATGTACCCTCACGGTGTCGCCCACGTTAAATTCATCGACTTTTTCTTTTAACTGTTCTTTCTCGATTTCTCTGATGATGTCACTCATAATGAGCCTCCTTTATAAAATGGATGTTCTTAATACAAACCGGGAATGCCGGTTTTGTGTAACAGAGGACCATCTCTTTTCACAACATTAAAATTTTAGCATATTCCCATATCATTTGCAAGCACTTTTTTCCAGCCAGAAAAATGTTTTTTTCGCCTGGATGAATCCCAGCTTTTCCTGCAGCCTCAGGGAAAGTTCGTTCCGGTCTTCCACGTACACAAAAGGAGTCCTGCCCTTTTCCAGAATCCGGTTTACCCCGAAGGCCTCCAGGGATGCCCCGATTCCCCTGCCCCGGTAAGCCTCCTCCACAAAAAGCATTCCCAGGCTTCCCTCACTGTGAATGCCGATAAAGCCTGCCGGCCTGCCTTCCGCAAAAGCGCCGTACATGTCCCCTGCCAGAATCCGTTCTCTCACATATTCTGCCCACTCGGCGTCCTCACCGTGATAATGTGCACAGATATACGGAAAATACTCCATGGACACGGACCTGATATCCTTGTATTTTACGGGGAGCGTCTCTTTCCGGGTATAAAGCAGCTGTCTGCACCGGCTGGAGATCCGGTATCCCCTTTCCTGCAGGATTTCCGTCAGAAATTCTTCCGAAACCACTGCCAGCCCGGTTTCTTCCGGAATCATGTCCGCAAGTTTTTCACCGGAAACAAGGTCCCGGGCATTGATCATGCACAAGCGGCTGGCCCTGTCATATACAAGCAGCCGGTCTTCTTTTGCATAAAGAATTTCACCTTTTCCGCTGGAAAGGCTCTCCATAATGTGTATGTTATTTCGTTTTTCTTTTGACAGCATTTTAATGACCTGTTGTTTTTCCCGGTATTTTCCGTAAAGGTCAGGGCGCCTTGCGGCAGTCCTGGCTTCCGACTGTTCCAGCCGCCATTCTTCCACTTTTCTGTGGTCCCCGGAAAGAAGCACTCCGGGCACCGGCACGCCCTCCCAGACCTCCGGCCGGGAGTACTGCGGATACTCCAGCAGGTCATTGTGAAAGCTTTCCTCCTCCGGGGATGCCTGATTTCCAAGCACCCCGGGAATCAGCCTGGCAATGGCATCTATCATGACCATGGCCGGCAGCTCCCCTCCTGTAAGAATATAGTCCCCTATGGAAAAGGAATCCGTGACCACCTTTTCCAGCACCCTCTCGTCAATGCCTTCATAATGGCCGCACAGAAAGACCAGTTCCCTTTCCCGGGACAGTTCCCGTGCTGTCTTCTGGGTAAAAGGCACCCCCTGGGGCGTCACGTAGATGGTTCGGATGTTTCGTCCGCCGGTGACACTTTTCCAGGCATCAAAAACAGGCTGTGCCTGCATCAGCATCCCGGCGCCGCCCCCATAGGGATAATCATCCACCTTTCCGTGTTTATCCGCGGTGTAATCCCTGATATTGACGGCATTCAGGGAAATAATTTTCTTTTCTGCCGCCCTGCCGGTGACACCGGTCAGCAGTCCTCCTGTAACCATGTGGGGAAACAGTGTCAGCACATGGAATTTCATCTCCGTGGTCATGACTCGTCCAACAATCCTTCCAGAATGTGTATTCTGATAAAGCCGCCTTCCACATTCACCTCCAGGACGCACTGTTTGATGGCAGGCAGAAGAAATTCCCTCCCATCGTTCAGTCCGATGACATACACGTCATTTGCCCCGGTTTCCAGTACACTTTTCAGTGTCCCCAGAGGTGTTCCGTCTTCGTCCTGTACAGACAGTCCCACCAGGTCAGCTATAAAATATTCGTCCCGTCCCAGACGCACCGCCTCGCTCCTGGGCACCATAAGGGAACATTTGCGGTACTTCTGGGCTTCTTCTACGCTGTCAATGCCCTTAAACTTCAATACCGGAAATTGTTTTACAAACTTCACATTTTCTATTTCCAGCGCTGTACCGGTTTCCGTCAGCACTTTTTTCAGACGTTTGAAACGCCTGACGTCATCCGTCGTGGGATATACCTTTACTTCCCCGCCCAGACCGTGGGCGGAAGTGATGATGCCCACCTGAAAAAAATCTTCCATATCGTTCTCCCAAGTCCCTTGCTTCCGGCACAAATCTGTCCCTGCACCAAAGGTAAAATAGCGTCAAAATGCTGCCATTTCCCGCGTCGGCAGGCCCATGTCCCAAAGAACAAAACAGGGAAGGAAACCGCATCTGCCAAAAGTCCCTCCCCATTCGTTTTACCCTATAATTTCCACATCCACGTTTTTCTTTTCCCTGGATGCCGCTGCCTTCACCACAGAACGGATTGCCTTGGCAATCCTGCCCTGTTTTCCGATCACTTTACCCATGTCGGACGCAGCTACATGGAGTTCAAGAACCGTACTCCTGCTTTCTTCTTTTTCCGTCACCACAACCTCATCCGGATTGTCCACCAGGGATTTTGCGATAACCTCCACCAATTCTTTCATAAGCCACCTCCCAGGGTCAGAATTATTTCTCAATACCTGCGGCCTTGAAAAGCTTATTTACCACATCTGTGGGCTGTGCCCCGTTCGCCAGCCACTTCTTGGCCAGTTCCTCATTGATCTTGAAAGTGCTGGGCTCCGTGCTGGGATCATAGGTGCCGATCTCCTCGATAAACTTTCCATCTCTGGGGGAACGGGAATCAGCTACAATGATTCTATAAAAAGGCGCTTTCTTCTGTCCCATTCTTCTCAATCTGATCTTTACTGCCATTTTTTTACCTCTTTCTGCCGTACCGGCTCTTTGTGTAATTTTGTTTTATATGAACAGGAAAGAGTTATCCTTCCTGTTTCAGGCTTTCATCATAACCGGGCACACACCCCGCTCCCTTGTCTGCTCAGAACGGGAATCTGCCGCCTCCCATTCCCGGGAAACCTCCGAATTTTCCCCTGCCCTTTTTGCCGCCTCCGAATTGCTTCATCAGCTTCTGGCTCTGTTCAAACTGTTTGATAAACCGGTTTACAACAGCAATGTCCACACCTGCGCCCTTTGCGATCCGGTGTTTTCTACGGGGATTTAAAATTTTCGGATTCTTCCGTTCTTCCTTTGTCATGGAAAGGACTATGGCTTCCATGTGCTTCAGCTGTTTTTCGTCCACCATGGATTCCAGGTCAGCCCCCTTCAGCCCCATTCCGGGCAGCATGCCCAAAATGCTGGACAAGCCGCCCATATTGCGCATCTGCCTCATGCTTTCCAGATAGTCCTCGAAATCGAACTTTCCTTTCTTCATGCGGCCTGCCATCTCACGGCTCTTGTCTTCGTCTATGTCAATGCTCTCCTGGGCTTTTTCAATCAGGGAAAGCACATCCCCCATGCCCAGGATTCTGTTTGCCATACGGTCGGGATAGAACTGCTCCATGTCGGAAAGCTTCTCTCCCATGCTCACATAGAGAATGGGCTTACCCGTAACCGCCTTGACGGAAAGGGCCGCGCCGCCCCTGGTATCGCCGTCCATCTTGGAGAGCACCACTCCGTCAATTCCCACTTTTTCGTCAAATTCCTTGGCCACATTTACGGCATCCTGGCCGGTCATGGCATCCACTACCAGCAAGGTCTGGTGTACCGTGACACTGTCTTTGATCTCCTGCAGCTCCGTCATCATGTCTTCGTCTATGTGCAGACGGCCTGCCGTATCCAGGATCACCACATTATGCCCGTTTTTCTCCGCGTGGTGGATGGCTTCTGCCGCAATTTCCGTGGGTCTGTGGTCCGTCCCCATGGAAAATACATCCACTTCCTGCTTCTTCCCGTTGATCTGCAGCTGTTCAATGGCGGCGGGACGGTAAATGTCGCAGGCGACGAGGAGGGACTTCTTTCCTTTTAATTTCAGCCTGCCTGCAATCTTGGCCGTGGCGGTGGTCTTACCTGCACCCTGAAGGCCTGCCATCATAATCACCGTGATGGACTTGCCGGGCTGCATGGCGATCTCCGTGGTCTCGCTCCCCATAAGGGCGATCATTTCCTCGTTGACAATTTTGATGACCATCTGCCCCGGATTCAGGCCATTCATCACATCCTGGCCAATGGCGCGTTCCTCCACCGTCTTTACAAACTGTTTGACCACCTTGAAGTTTACATCGGCCTCCAGAAGCGCCATCCGCACTTCTTTCAGCGCGGTTTTCACATCCTCTTCGGTCAGACGGCCCTTGCTTCTCAAATTTTTAAATACATTCTGCAGTTTTTCTGTTAAACTTTCAAATGCCACCTGTGACTCCTTATGATACCGTTATTCTGCCAACACTGCCGTCAAAACCGCCGCTGTCCTGCCTGCCCCTTCCGGGGCTTACAGTTCCTCCAGAAGTTTACGGGACAGCTTCCGGATCTCCTGCAGCGGCTCCTGCAAATCCGCAGCCTCCCCCGCTGCAAGCGTCAGCCTCTCAATCTCGGCGATGGTTTTTCTCGCCTTGGCAAAACGCTCCACCAGATGAAGCTTGCTCTCATATTCCTGAAGAATCCGGTCACAGCGCCTGATCAGGTCATGCACTCCCTGCCGGCTGATTCCCTGTTCCTGGGCAATCTCTCCCAGCGACAGGTCATTGTACAGCGCGTCCTCATAAACGCGGCGCTGATGTTCTGTCAGCAGTTCCCCGTAAAAATCAAATAACATTGTCTGTTCATATATCTTATCCATAACCTTACCAACCTCGTGTATTTTACTACAGAAAATACAGGGTGTCAAGTATTTTTTCTTTACGAACTTTTGTTCGCGTTGTTTTATCTTGTGCTATCTTTGTTTATATCAATACTTCTGCCTATGTATAAATATTTATTTCATTTAGGCGAAATAAGTGTATAATAACAGTAAATCGGAATTTTCCGACAAAACAATAAGTCGAAAAGGATATGAAAAAAATGAAACCGAAATCTAAAAAGAAAAAGATTCTCTTTATTGTATTAGCTATCGTGGCTGTACTAATAATTGCTGGCGATTGGGTATTGTCTGTAATGGTGTATAACGAGAATTTTAACCAGCGATTTGAGAGCTATGAGCCGCTTATGCTCTATGTTGATGACTTTGACGGATTGCACCGCACGAAATATGAGTTTAGTTCCAACGAGGGGCAGAAACTGGCGGGATATATGTATAGTTCGGGAGAAAACCAGCGTGGTATCGTTGTAATGGCACATGGCTTTGGTGGAGGTGGACATAATTCTTATATGGATTGTGTGAATTATTTTGCCTGTCATGGATATTATGTTTTCTCCTATGACGCTACGGGAAATGATGAAAGCGAGGGTGAGGGAGTCGGAGGACTTCCACAGGGAGTAATTGACCTTGACTATGCAATTACATTTGTGGAAGAAAGCGGGAAATTCCCAAGTCTGCCAATCGTTTTATTCGGGCATAGCTGGGGCGGCTACAGTGTTTGCAGTGTGCTTACATACCACCCCGAAGTAAAAGCCGTTATAGCGTGTTCGGGTTTTAACGCTTCACCGAATCTGTTTGAAGCCGGGGGGAAAAAACAGGTAGGAAATGGTATTTATTTGATGTTACCATTTGTGAAACTGCATGAGAGGATTCAATATGGCGGGTATGCCTCAAATACTGCGTTGGACGGCTTCTCAAAAAGCAATGCCGCTGTTATGATTGTGCATAGCTTTGATGATGAAGTTGTTCCAGCCGAATACGGTTACGAAATTTATTACGAAAAATACAAGGACGATTCCCGATTTAGCTTTATTCCTCTTGAGAATAAAGGACATAACTATTTCAATGACGACACATATCGCAATGAGTTTAATGCGAAATTTGATGAATGGCTCAAAACGCTTGACTATGACTATAACACAGAGGAAAACAGGGAACGGTTTTCGGAGGATAAAGCTAATTATATATATCAAAACCTTGACAGGGAAAAATGGTGTAATTCATTGGATTTGGAGTTGTTCGAGGATTTTTTAGATTTTTACGATGAACATATTTAGGCAGAATCACATGTACAGCATGGATGACTGGTTCATACAGGATATGTACGCGCTCATTCATTTCGTTCAATCGTGATTCCGCCCGCGATATATCGTCATCAGAAGCCGGTGAGTTGGTACTGTTTTCATACATTTCAGTCCAATTGTCATAAAACCGCTCATCTGATTCCAAAAATTTCAGAGCTGCCTCTGGGGAAGCTCAAAAAAGAAGGCCACGCCCTCCTGGGTGTTGCGGACATGGCAGCGGCTGTGATGCTGCTGCAGGATTTTCTGTACGATATAGAGCCCCAGGCCGCTCCCTCCTGTCTGGCGGCTGCGGGACGTGTCCACCCGGTAGAAGGCTTCGAACAACTTCGGGATGGCTTCCTCCGGGATATGGGTGCCGGTGTTCTCTATGGAAAACTGCCAGCTGCCCTGCCCTTCCCGGACGGTGATTTTGACTACCGCTTCCGGCGGGGCGTATTTCACGGCATTCCCAATCAGATTGGAGAACACCTTTTCCATGAGGCTTTCGTTGGCATGGACGGGGACGGAATCCGGAAAACGGCATTCTATCTGTAAGTCCTTGCCAACAACCAGGTCTTCCGTATCGGCCAGATACTTCCGTATTACGGAAGCGCAGTCAAGCTTTCCGGTCTGAAAGCCCGGATCCCCGGCCTGTAACCTTGAAATGGTCAGCAAGTCATAGACCATGGATTCCAGGGTCTGGGTGACCCGCAATGACCGGAGAAGGTATTTTTCCCTGTCTTTGTACGCCCCTATGCCCAAAAGCATGCCCTCCAGCTGCCCCTTGATCACCGTAATGGGGGTCTTCAGCTCGTGGGACGCGGCGGCGAAGAATTCTATCTGCGCCTGCTCCAGCGCCTTTTCCCGCCGGATGTCGGCTTCCAGCTCCTCATTGGCCTTCTGGAGATCCGCCAGCGCCGCCCGCAGGTTCCGGGACAGTCTGTTCAGGCTTTTCCCCAATGTCCCAAGCTCGTCCGTCCGCTGCCCGTCCACCTGCCATTCCAAGTCCAGGCGGGACATCCGCTCCGATACGCGGCTGATCTCCAATACCGGCTTTGTGATCATCCGGGAGTAAATCCAGGAGACCAGGAGGGAGACCAGCAAGACCACTGCCGACAGGAAGGGGAACAGGCGCAGAAAAGCCTGCTGGAGCTCGGCGATCTGTCCGGCCTTTCCATACACAAGGAGCAGGTAGCGCTCCTGGCTGTCCCCAAAGGAAAAATAGTAATGGCCGGCCAGGACGGGGGCGTCCTCTCCGGTCTCCTCTTCCGCCGATAGTGCCACGTTCCCTTCCCCATATCCGGCCAGACTTGTTTCCCCATAAGCAGCAGGAGCCTGGGCGGAGGGCAGGGGAATTAAGACACCATTGCCGTCATACAGTTCCATGGAATAGATCTCCCTGTTCCGGGCAAACTGGTCGAAGAGGCCGCCGCTGTCTGAGAAGGCCACTTCCTCCAGCCCGGCCAGGAAGCTTACGGTCTGTTCGTCCAGGGAAGCGTTCAATTTATGGGAATAGGTCTGGGGCATCAGCCAGGCCAGCAGGCCATATACCACCAGGGACAGGCCGAACAGCAGCAGGGCGGTGAGGAGGAAGACTTTCGCCAACAGGCTGCTCCTAATTTTCTCTTTCAATTTTATATCCCACCCCTCTGATCGTCTGGATAAAGTCGATCCCCAGCTTCTTCCGCAGATTTTTGATATGGGTGTCCACCACCCGCTCGTCCCCGTAAAAGTCATACCGCCACAGCCTGTCCAGCAGGTTCTGCCGGGTCATGACCCGCCCCTGATGGGTCAGCAGTTCCCGCAGTATCTCGAACTCCCGCTGGGTCAGCTCGTACTCCCTGCCGTCCACCGCGGCCAGATAGCTGTCCAGATCCAGGACAAGGTTCCGATACACCAATGTCTGATGCCCCTCTTCCTGCCCCCGGCGGCTGCGCCGGAGGACAGCCCCAATCTTCCGCACCAGCACGGGCATGGAGAAGGGTTTCGTGATATAGTCGTCCACCTGCAGATCCAGTCCCCGTATCTGCTCCTCCTCGCCGCTGAGTGCGGTCAGCATGATGATGGGAATCTGGGATTGTCTGCGTATCAGTTCGCAGACCGTGAAGCCGTCGATTTTGGGGAGCATGATGTCCAATAAGATCAGATGGAAGCCCTCCTTTGAGAACATGCTCACCGCTTCCAGGCCGTCCTTTGCCACGGCTGTCTGATAGCCCGCTTCCTGCAGGAAGTTCTGCAGGAGCTCCTGGATATCGAAATCGTCCTCCACGATCAAAATCTTTTCCATGATACCACCTCCGGTATCAGCATAGCATCTTATTGTGTGATTTCTGTGAAGATTAGGCTCTTTCTGTCTTTTTCGCCAGGCCGTGGTAATACCGCATGAAGCGGCACACCTCCTCGTAGGTCTCCCGTATGGCCTCCCGGCGGCTCTGTCCATCCATTATCTCCTTTGTCCTGAGGAAAAGCCGGACGTTGTGGTACATCACGGCGATGGGCTCTCTGGGGTCATTGTATGCTGCCGGGCGCTCTTTCAGGCGGTTCTCCGCCCAGGCCGCGTTATGGCGCGCGCAGTCTTCCAGCCGCTTATATCCCTCCCTCTCCTCTCCCGACAGCAGATTCCATACGCCGAACAGATAGTCATCCGCCCGCCAGGGGTCGGGCTTGTCTTCCGGATTCCACATGGGTCTGCCGGTCTTGGGATGCAGGGGGGCTTTTTCCGCGGCTTTCAGATAATCCAGGCGCTCCCTGGCAAAATAGGTCTCCAGGCTGTCTATCTTCTGCCACTCCGGCAGCACGTCCCCCGCCAGGTACGTGAGGATGTCATCGAATTTCCTGTTGATGCGCGCCACTCTGGCAGCGTCCACCGCTTCCCCGGCATATTCAATTACGCCCCAGTCTTCCTGCATCTTCTGAAAGCTCTCCCCCTGGGAGACGTGGCCGGGCAGACCCAGGGAGCCGTACTCTAAGGCGTATATGGGGCAGAGGCAGCAGATTATGGCTTCGTATCCGCCGCCCCGGAAGTAGCCCATGAACTGGATGCGGGATACCAGGTCGTTCTTCTCCCGCACAAAGGTCTGGGAGCCGGCTTTTTTCATGCCGTATGCCTTTGCGGCAGGCGCGATTTTGGCCTGCAGGTTCTCTTTCAGGCGGAATTTCAGTTCTTCTTTGCACGCCTTCCACTGTTCTGTTGTCCTTGCTTTCTGATAGCCAAAAGCCTTCGCTGGTTCCTGTCCGGGGGGCGTTCCCAGCAGGCTTTTCCAGTGGAAATTTTTCCATGGGAGAAGGCTGGAATCCGCGGGGCGTTTGGCCAGGTATTCCTCCCACTTCCGCCTGGCGGATGCCGTGTCCATATGGTATTGTTCCAGGGCTCTCTGTATGCAGCGGACTTCCTCTTGCCTGGCTTTTTCTTCGTAAGATGGCGTAGTCTTCACAGGCCGTCCCTGGGCGTGGAAATAGTAGGCGACGCCGCTCTGGGTCTTGGTCATCCAGGCGTAGTCGGCGCGCCACTGGGTGGGCATGATGCGCATCCGGTCTCCCCGGGTGAGGTTTTTTTCCAGCTTTTCCTTGTTGCTGTCCCACCATTTTTTCCATTCCTGGGGCTCCGCTTTCCCGGCGGCCACCTGTAGGAACATTTGTTTCATTTCATCCTGAAAGCTCATTTTCAGTC